>Ga0182747_1001004_pt1 | contig 23384 bp, 18 predicted proteins | sample eDN3rd30CBELigBY_FD_128526 | JGI IMG/M metagenome (GOLD analysis project Ga0182747, IMG submission 128526) | Enriched backyard soil microbial communities from Emeryville, California, USA - eDNA 3rd pass 30_C BE-Lig BY (version 2) (version 2) | ecosystem: Environmental > Terrestrial > Soil >...
CGGCGGCGACCGCGTCCGGGGCGGCGTGGGTGACGAGGCTGTGGAGGCGGGTGGTGTCTTCGGTGACCGCCTGCTTCACGACGCCGCCGTTGCGCTCGGTGAACCAGCCGAGCGGGAGCCGGGCGAGTTTGGCGAGGAGGCGTCGTCGGACCTCGAGCGCGAAGCGGGCATCGATGACGTGGAGCCACAGCATCAGCACCGATTCGGCGAGGGCGGCGGCGCCCAGCACGACGAGGGCGATCCGCACCAGCGGCCACTGGTCGCTGACGTCTTGCCCGTCGAGCAGCCGGCGCCCGGCCTCGGCGAGCAGGACGAACGGCACCAGGCCGGCGAGGGTCACGACAGCCTGGGCGGCCCCGGCGATCCGCATCGTGGAGCGGACCGGATCGAGCAGCTCGGTGCCGGCGTTCGCCCGCCAGCGGCCCTGCCCACCGTCGGCCGGGGATTCGGGCCCGCCGCTGCCGGTGGCCGCCGTAGCCGCCGCGGCCGGCGCAGGTGCCGGCTCGGATCCGCGGGGACCGGCGACGGCCTCGTGCTCCTTCGCGGCGGCCTTGGCGGCGGCCTTGGCGCCGCGGCTGCCTCCGAACGAGCGGCCGTGGATCCAGTAGGCGGTGGCCTTCACCTCCGACTTCGGGAAGCCGAGCTGGTCCGACAGCGCCGCCTTGACCGCCTTCGTGGTCGACCGCTCGGCGCCGACCCACGCCTTCCAGTCCGACCAGTCCCGGCCCGACAGGGCCTCGGGGACCCGGGTTGCGCCCGGCACCCGGCGCACGCGCTGGACCACCGCCTTCGGGTGCTCCGCGAGGGGGATGGCGAGCTCGTGCTCGTGGCCCCACTCCAAGACCACCTCGACCGGCAGGTGGTGGGGCACGACCCCCAGGATCGAGTTGATGGCGGGGATCGACGACGCGTCGCCGACCAGCAGCACGCCGGCCGGTTCGGGATCGCCGATGGCGAACGCCTGCGAGCCGTAGACCGTGGCGGCGATCTCGTCACCCGGTTGGCACCGCTGCGCCCACGTGGCCGCCGGGCCCGCTGGCTCGTGGATCACGAAGTCGAGCACGAACGTGCCCGCCTCGATGTCGGGCTCCACCACCGTGTAGCCCCGCTGGACCTCCAGACCGGGGTCGACCGGATCCGGGAACCACAGGCGCAGGTAGTCGGTGGCGCCCGGCCGGAAGTCGTCGAACAGATCGGTCGAGGAGAAGCGCACGCGCCGGAACCCCGGCACCACATCGGCGGTGCCCTCGACCCGCAGCACGTGCTCGGCGGCGCCGAGCGCGCGCAGCATCGTCCCCTGGAACCCGCGAGCCACCGTCAGCTCCGGTCTGGGCCGGCGCAGGCGGTTCCGAGGCGGCGCACCGATCTACTCCCCTGCGGCCTTCTCGAGGGTGGGCCGGATCTCCTCGATCGCCCACGGGATCGACAGCGGCGACGGGGTGTTCAGCGCCCAGGCGCCGCTCATGTCGAGGATCTGGGCGGTGCCCGCTTCGACGGCGGGGAGCCGGTCCCAGCCGACGATGTCGGCGGTGTCGGTCCCGTTGGTGAGCGCGAGGAGGATGTCGCCGTCGAGGGCGCTGATCTGCTCGAGGCTCAGCTCGGTCCGGCCGTTGGCCCCGTCGCCGAGGGCGACGATGCCGGGCGCCAGCTCCAGGCCCAGCTGGGCGAACAGGACGTTCGCGCCGTCGTCGGGGTCCGAGAGCACGACGAGCTGGTTGCCGGCCGGGTAGTAGTTCGCGAACGCGATCGTCTTGCCCTTCAGCCCGGGGAGGTCGGCCGCGACCTGCTCGACCTGCGCGTCGACGTCGTCGACCACCTGCTCGGCCCGGTCGGGATCGCCGAGGATCTTGCCGGTGAGCGCGGTGAGGTCCTCCCACTTCTGCACCTGCTCGTCGGTGGGCGCGGCGATCACGTCGAACTGCCCGGCAAGCGTGTCGTAGTCGGACTGGTCGGTGAACACGTAGGTGCCCAGCACGAGATCGGGCTTGAGCGCGGCCACGGCCTCCACCGGCACGCCGTCGGTGTAGGAGATCGGCTCGGAGCCGGCGAGCAGGTCCTCCTCCCACGGGAACGTCCCCCCGCCTTCGACCTGGGAGCTCGTGACGTAGCCGACCGGCGTGACGCCCATGGCCAACAAGACGTCGGTCCACTGCGGGTCGAGGCTCACGATCCGCTCCGGGCGCTCGGAGATCTCGGTGCGGCCGTACACGTGGTCGACGGTGAACGGGACGAACGCCGACGCGCCTCCACCGGCGGCGATCGAGCTGGTCGGCCTCGACGAGCTGTCCGAGCCGCTCGACCCCCCGCATCCGGCCAGGGAGCCGACGGCCACCGCCGCTCCTGCGAGCGTGACGAGCGCACGCATCGATCGCCTTCTGGCCTGTTCGTCCCGCATGACCGAGCCTCTCCCTGACATAGAATGTCAAGGTACCTTAACAAGCTTGCATCCGATGCCCTCACCGAGCACGCCGCGACCGTCGCGGCGGGTCACGGCGCGTCGCGACCGATGGCCCGGTCCGGCGACGACGGGACCCGCGGTCACGGCGAGGAGCGATCACTGCTCGCCGATGCCGGCGCCGCGCGCCGTTCGAGCGCGCTGATGGGCAGGATCAGCGGCGTCCCGCTGGTGGGATCCTCGATGATCTCGCACCGGAGGTGGAAGACCCGGGCCACGAGGTCCGTCGTCATCACCGCTCGCGGCGGCCCCCGTGGCGTGGGGCGACGAGGGCGATGAACCCGATCGGTCCGGCGACGGCCGTCGCCACCGCGGCCAGGACCACGCCGACGAGCAGGAGCAGGGCACGGGCGAGCTCGACCTCGAGGTCGAGGTTGCGGGCCAGGTCGTCACCGAGCTTGACCATCCGGAGGTGCGGCGCCAGCGCGAGCGACACCGGGACGAGGACCGCCAACGCGATCACCGGGGCCACGACCGCAAGCTCGGCCCGGCGCGTCTGGCGGGGATCGTCGACGTGCCGGCGTCGACGATGCACCGGATCCTGGTCCGCCACGGCATCAACCAGCTGCGCTGGATGGACCGCCCGACCGGGCGGGTGATCCGCCGGATCGAGACCAGTCGCTGCGGCGAACTGGTTCACATCGACGTGAAGAAGCTGGCCCGAATGCCCGACGGAGGCGGCCACCGCAAGCTCGGCAGGACCACCGAGACCAAACGCCGCTCGCATGTCACGCGAGGCGGCTACACCCACATCCACACCGCCATCGACGCCTACTCGAGGCTCGCCTCCAGGAGTTCGCCGGCACCGAGAACACCGACAACTGCACCGCGTTCCTCGACCGGGCCGTCGCCTGGTTCGACCAGCACGGCATCACCGTCGAGCGGATCCTCACCGACAACGGCTAACGGCTACCGCTCGATCCCATGGCGCGAACGCTGCATCGAGCTCGGCATCAAGCACTCACGGACCAAGCCCTACCACCCGGCCACGAACGGCCGAGTCGAGCGGTTCAACCGCACCCTCGCCGACGAGTGGGCCTACGCCCGGCTCTGGAAATCAGAAGGCAGCCGGGCCCTCGCCCTTGACCGGTTCCTCCACCGCTACAACCATCACCGGCACCACACCGCCATCGGCGGCCCACCCGCCAGCCGCGTCAGCAACCTGGCAGGACACAACACCTAGCCGAGCGGGCCGGGGTGCTGCCTGCCCTGCGAACGCGAACGAATTGGACGGCCCTGTCATCGCTCTCGACCTGAGCGAGCGTGGCCCGTGCACTCATCCGCGATGACGCATGCGATCGTCGGGACCCTTGCGGCGTCAAGACTCCCAGATTCCGACGACGCGATACATCGACCGTGTGCTCGCTCCTTCAAGCGGCAGGACGCGGTGCGCATATCGCCTGTTCGGCCACAGAAGGAGGTCACCTTTAGTCCACCGGTGCGTGACACAGATCTCTGGCCAGTTCAGACGAGTGAACAGGTACTGGAGAAGAAGGTTGGACTCAGGTTCGGTCCAGCCCACGATGCCCGCTGCGGTTGCCGGAGCACCGAACATCGCCTCGCCCCCGCCCTCAACCTCCACGATCAATGGATGGACCGCACCCGCAACCTCTTTCGCACCTTCGCCGTCAGGTGAGGGGTAGTACGCAGAGTGTCGGAGACGCAGCGTGCGCAGAACGTCCAACAGGCCATCAGACACGAACTGCAGAACTCCGCAGCCGTCGGCGAATACCGTGGCTTCTGAGGAACTAGAGGCGTGCTGGCAGTAGAGCAGAGACCAGTCCGGCGGCGAAGCCATGAAGCTTTGGTCGTGATGCCACCCTGCATTCACCGCTATGGCGCCGTCAACCGATACCTCAGTGACCACCTCGATAGCTTTTGTAGGCGGGAGAGCCACCGGCGACAACGGTTCACCAATGGCCTCGGCCAGGGCGTGCAGCTGTTCGGTCTTGAGTTGCACGCCCTGCGCAAGCGCCAGCGAGCCAGTCCTCGCTGCCTTCCCAAGGGCCTCAGCGAGCTCAGGGAGGGTCGAGCGTGGCCCGGCGGCAGCAGGTCCGATGGAGGGAGGTCCGACGTAGGGGGTCAGTGGCATGGGCCGTCAACTCCGGCCCTGGATCCCCAGCAGGGGCTCGATCTCGCTCCCCAAGCGGACGGCTCCGGCCCGCATGTTCGGCCAAGCCTCCACCAGGTGCGTGAAATCACGAATGGACCCGATGACTCCCTCTTCCAGCGAGGCGCCTTCGGATTCGATCGCCTCGCTCACGGCCAGCAGGCGAGATCGCAGGGGATCAACGCTCTCGCTGCTCGCCTCACGATAGATCCGGGCTGCAGCCGTCCGGACCTCTCGCATGGCGCCTTTGCTCCCGTCCGCTGCGTCCAGGAACGACTTGCTGTAGGTCGCGGGATCGAAATCCTGGAGGCTGCCCCACCGTGAACCAAGCGTCTCGTTGTGCATCGACCATGCACGTCCCATCTGCAGGTATCGGAGGTCACGGAGGGCATAGTCGACCACGTCGTCGATCGACCGCTGGTCTCGCCGGTACGGCCCGTAGTGGTGCTTGACCTTCCTCGTGTGGAACATGACCGGGAGAGACATCTGCCAGGCAAGGTCCTTCGTCATGTAGTCGCTTCCCACGAGGTTCAGGGCTGGCATCTCGGGCAGGTAGTGAAAGATCTGCCCGATCGCGCACGCCTGCATTTCGACCCGCTCCTCGTAGTCGATCCATGCGGCGTCCGTCTGATAGCGAATCTGCGGCTCGCCGTACATGAAGAAGCCAGCCAGCATCTCGGTTCCCAGGCGATCTGCCGATCCGGAGCCCAGGGACTGAAAGGCCGTCGCTCGGTCGAACCCAGCGCTCAGCAGGTCGCGGCGATCGAACGCCGCGTCGCCATACCCGCACGTACCGACGCATGCGATTTGAGCTTCGGGAGCGAAGTGCCGTTGGCCACGCTGGGATTGGATGGCGCTCGTCTCGCCAAGCGGCTTGCCGAGCATCGACAGCTCAAACTGGGCTGGCCACCGACCATGCTCCACCTGCACATCAGAGTCCCGGCGATGCACGGCGTCGGCACCGAGCGCGATTGCGGCCAGATAGGCAACGTTCGGGGCTGCGCCGTAGGAGAGGCCCACAGGCAGCAACAAGTCGCGCACCCGTTCTCGCTGCTCGGGGCCAAGATCACATCGCTGAAGTACCGCATCCACCAGTTCCTCGGAACGCTCCCGGGTGAGGTGGCTGGAGCAGAGGCTCCCGTGCGCCTCCTGGGCGGCGGCCAGCGCCGCCCCATTGCGCTCGCTGGTCTCAGGAGAGGCACCGTGCTCGACGAGTAGAAAGCAGGCACCAGAGGTGCTTCGGCTGTGCACCCACTCGGCCTCCGCAAGGACGCCCTCGAGTAACGCATCGACCGGCCTATGCGTGGGCAGATACAGAACATTCGAGACCATGGTGCTCCTCAATCTCCCGGGGGTGGTCCGCCACCGACTCCGCCTGGGGGTACAGACCCAGCCGTATAGAACATCATTGCCACGGACGCGGATGGGAGCACCCAGTCCGAGGAGGAGTATCCCTTAGTGTCGTGCGGCGGATACTGTGGATGAACGACCTCGCGGACATTGTCCGTTTGAAGGGCCTCAACCACGACCGGAGTGAAGGCCGACTCGGTGTACTCGCAGCGGATGTCGATGCCTAGGGTAAGCTGGCCAGGTTGGAAGAAGACATAGCTTCCCTGCCTCGGCGGAGGAAACCTCAGGTGTACCTCTTGGAGATACTCTAGGCGATCACTCACCGGGACACGCAGGGACACGCGCTTCTCATTCGTCGGCGAATCCGGGTCGACTTCCAGGGCCTTGAGGTCCGCATCAATTCCATCGATGCTCACTTGCTTGATCTCAAACAGATCGAGGACCTCTTGGGTTGTCTCGCCTTCGACTCGGCGATAAGTCCAGGTGAATACGTCCGGATCACGATCGAGTGGAGCATCATGTTCATCGTCAAGGACGATGAATCGATACCGAAAAACCTCGCTCGGGCGTTCGTTTGAGAGGAAGGACGTGATGAGTTCGGCGCACGGTCGCTCTCCAGCCACCACTGGGCGATCTCTGGCCAGATAGCGCACCCTGAAATCGCGAAGGACCCTGCGCCCAGAGAACTGGGCTGCTGTGCGTTCAGCGAGGGGACGGGCCTTGTCATCGAGATTCGCCAGGATGATCGCCTGCAGGTACTCGCGCCGTCGCTCGTCCGTCAGGACCTCCTGGACGAACCTTGGATCACCAACCACTGCAGCGACCGTCTGGGTCGCAATGATCTCCTTGGTTCGCTCCGCAGCAGCCTCAGCCTGAGCGAGTACTGCTGCCTCGCTCTCCCGACGATTGAAGAAGTCGAGAGCGATGCTCACGACACCCGCGCCGATGAGCGCCGATCCGACGGCCACCATTCCGTCTGGAATGCGAGTCGAGTCTTCAATCAATGAATAGCTCTTGGATGTCTTGTCGTACTCAAGCCTGGTGCTCGTTGTCGGGGCTAGCAATGTGATCGCGATTCCAATAGCGACGGCGAAGAAGGCAACGAGCAGCATCTTGTTGCGTCGGCTCCGGCTGACGATGTCATCAAGCCTTCGTGCTTCAGCAGCGGCCTTGTCGAGCGCTCCTTCCGAGTCGAAAGGGCCTGGCAGTGGGCTCAATGCCCGCCCCCGCCCCCGCCCCCGCCCCCCTCGCGCAGAAGCCTCATGCGTCGATCTTCGGGCACCTTCTTCGGCGGCTTTGGGTCACCGCCTCCGCCTCCGCCACTACCCCCACCGTCTGCGATCGGCTCACCGCCACCCGCATCGTCCAGGTCGCCTTCGATCACGGGCCTCCCTCCCACTAGAACGCAGTAACCGTACAACACTGTTCGAAGGAATGAGACGAAGACCGCAGTGTCTACGGGTTCGGACCCCTCCGCCTGCGACACCATTGGAATTTCTCGGTCTGGTCCGCTCCTGAACAACAAGTGGTCCCGGCGGTGCGCGAACACTCCCCGGGGCTGGACGGAACCTTTGGAGAGGTGCCGACACCGGCCACGGTAGGAGCCGTGCCGTCTCGGCGCGGACACGAAGCGGCGGTTCAACCGAACCGAGAACATCCACCAGACCCCCAGACCGACCCGACTTCAAACGGCTCTACCGCCGACGCAAACGACGCCGAGTCCATCAACCGGGCCCTCGACGACACACTCTGGCTCCGCCGAGCCCACTCGGTCGGGCACGTTCGACAGCACCTCAATCTGTTGACCTACCGCGCTCACCGTCAACTGCCTTGCCCTCTGGCGCCACCAGGCCCGCCACGGCGACCTACCCCCTTCTGCTCGCAGCCTGACCCGACCTCCGATCGGCGGCTCGAGTGGCTTCGCCACGCCCGGACGCGAGGCGAAACATACGGAAGGCGGCGTTGGACGGCTGCAACGGCTCGCGGCCGGCTCGAACGACCGTCGTAGGATCGTTCGCTCAGTCGGATCTGAGGCCGTAGGAGGTTTCTCCCGCGTTCTCTTCCGGCCCCGCCCTCGTAGCTCAGTTGGATAGAGCAACCGCCTCCTAAGCGGTAGGCCACAGGTTCGATTCCTGTCGGGGGCGCTCTGTGATGTCGCTCCACTTTCGGTCGGCGGCCGCACCGGAACGGGCGGCGCCGAGCCGTCAGCGCTTGGGGCGCAAGGCCTTCTTCACCAGGCCCCCCGCTTCGGACCAGTTGCCGTTGAGGGTGGCGAGGATGGCGTCGACGGCGGCGAACCTGACCAGGCCGTCGCTCAACAAGACGAGGGCCCGGACCGGGCCTTCCCTGAGGGCGGTGCGGACCATCGTGAGGGTGGCCTCGTCGGGGTCGGGGAACTCGGACAGGGACTGCCGCAGCCCCTCCCGCACCACCGCGGCGCCGAGGAGGCGGCCGATGGGCGAGGACTCCAGGTCCTCGAGCGTGGAGTTCCGGTGGAACGGCCGCGCCGGAGGGACCACCGGGATCGGCTTGCCCAGGAGGACGGCGAACTCGTCGTCGGTGGCGACCATGCCCGCCGGCTTCGGCACGGCGGTCACGACGTCGTCGGACTCGACGGTCACCGGCAGGAACGTGACGGCTTCGACCGACGAGCGGGCGACGGCGATGTCGAAGGTGCCGGCCTCGACGAGCCAGTCCTGGGCGGCCACGTCCCAGATGGCGAAGGCCCGCCGGTCCAAGACGATCGACACCGTCTCCGATTCCCCGGGCAGCAGGTGGACCTTGGCGAAGCCCTTCAGCTCCTTCGCCGGGCGGTGCACGGAGCACTCGCGGTCGTGGACGTACACCTGCACGACGTCGCTGCCCGCCCGGTCGCCGGTGTTGGCGACGGTGACGGAGACGGTCAGGTCGGTGCCCGTACCCGACAGGGCGATGTCGTCCCAGGCGAAGCGGGTGTACGAGAGCCCGTGCCCGAAGGCGAAGCGAGCCGGGACGCCGGCCGTGTCGTGGAAGCGGTACCCGACGTAGGGCCCTTCTCGGTACTGGGCCTGGCGGGGCTGGCCGGGGAAGTTGCGGTCCGACGGGAGCTGGGCCACGTGCTCGGGGATGCTCTCGGCGAGGCGGCCGCCGGGATCGGCGTCGCCGAACAAGACGTCGACGATGCCGCCAGCGCCGGCCTGGCCGCCGAGCCAGCACTCGAGCACCGCCGCCACCCGGTCCGAGAACGGCAGGTGGACGACGCCGCCGTTGCTGAGCACGACCACCACCGGGACCGACAGCGCGGCGAGCGCCTCGATCACGGCGATCTGGCCAGCGGGGAGGTCGAGGGTGGTGCGATCGAAGCCCTCGGACTCCATCGGCGCCGGCAGCCCGCCGCAGAACACGACGACATCGGCCTCGGCCGCGACGGCGAGCGCCTCGTCGATGAGTGCGTCGGTGGTGGCACCCGACGAGGAGTCGAACGCGGCGGCGTAGTCGACCACCGCGTCCGACCCGACCCGGTCCCGCACGACGTCGAGCAGGCGGTCCACCTTGGTCGGGTTCACCTGCGAGCTGCCCGCACCCTGGAACCGGGGCGTCTCGGCGAACGAGCCGACGATCGCGATCCGATCCAGACCGGAGGCCGAGAGCGGTAGCACGCCGTCGTTCGCCAGCAGCACCGCCCCGGCCGCCGCGGCCCGGCGGCCGAGCTCGTGGTGGGCGTCGTGATCGCTGGCCGGGCGGTCACGTCGGGCCCGCTGGAGCAGGGCGACGACCCGTTCGGCGCAGCGGTCGACGTCCGCCTCATCGAGCTCGCCCGAGTCGAGGGCGGCGAGCACGTCGGCGTCGAAGGCCCCCGCGCTGCCCGGCATCTCCAGGTCGAGGCCGGCCTTGATGCCGGCGACGCGGTCGTTGGCCGCGCCCCAGTCGGTCATCACCAGGCCCTCGAAGCCCCACGCGTCGCGCAGCACCTCCTGCAGCAGGTGGCGGTGCTCAGACGCGTACGTGCCGTTCACCAGGTTGTAGGAGCACATGACCGTCCACGGAGCAGACTCGCGCACGGCGATCTCGAAGCCGGTCAGGTACAGCTCCCGCAGCGTGCGCTCGTCGACGACGGCATCGACCACGAACCGGTGGGACTCGTGGTTGTTGACGGCGAAGTGCTTGAGGCTGGTCCCGATGCCCTGGGACTGGACGCCGCGGATCATGGCCGCGGCCAGCTTCCCGCTCAGCACCGGATCCTCGGAGAGGTACTCGAAGCACCGGCCCCCGGCGGGGTGGCGCTTGATGTTGATGCCCGGGCCCAAGACGACGGCGACGCCCTGCTCGGCCGCCTCCTCCCCCAGCGCCACGCCGACCGCCTCGAGGAGCTCGACGTCCCACGACGAGCCGAGTGCCGCAGCGGTCGGGAAGCACGTGGCCGGAACCGAGCCCTGGAGACCGAGGTGGTCGCCGCCCCGCTGCTGGTGGCGGAGGCCGTGCGGTCCGTCGGCGATGTCGACGCCCTCGATCCCGAACCCCGGGACCGCCTCCAGCGCGAACCGGTCGGCGCCCGACAGCAGCCGCACCTTCGCGTCGCGGTCGAGCTTGGCCACGACCTCGGCGGCGGTCAAGGCCGCAGCGGCGGCGGGACGGCTCATTCCGGGATCGTAGGGGAACCCGCCGGTCCGCTTCCCGGGGAGGCCCGCGTTCGTCGACGCCGCCGACGCCCCGACCGGACCGCCCAACCGGGACACGACGACGACCCGCCACCGCTCGACGTCCACGGCACACGTCACCGTCACGGTCACCGCCGACGCCGACGCCGACGCCAACGACCAACGAATACGATCGGTCCGCTCTGTCGCCGGCCGGCGACCCAGGAGGCACCATGCGCCGCATCCCCCGCTCCACCGCCTTCGGGCTGACCGCCGTCGCCGTCGCCGCGTCGCTGGTGCTGGCCGCCTGCTCGGGCAGCTCCGACGCCGGTCCGTCCGGGAGCCCCGACAGCACCTCCTCGGGCGACGGCGGCGGTAAGGCCACCACCACGACGGTCGTCGCCGCGGCGCCTGCCGGCGAGCGGGCCAACGGCCCTGCCGTCCCGTCCGCCGGATGCGGCGAGTCGGTCCAGCAGCCGGTCACCAAGGAGAAGCAGTTCCTCGACGACAGCGACCGCTGGTTCCTGCTCACCACCCCCGACGAGCTCGACCAGGACACGCCGCTGCCGATGGTGCTCGACTTCCACGGTCTCGCCGAAGGCGCCGACGTCCACGCGCAGATGACCCTCCTCCCCGAGTACGGCCAAGAGCACGGGTTCCTCGTCGTCAGCCCGCACGGGACCGGCTCGCCGGTGAGGTGGGCGGTCGACCCCGACGTCGAGGCCAACGAGGACCTCCAGTACACGCAGGACCTGCTCGACCAGGTGGAGGCCGAGCAGTGCGTCGACCTCTCCCGCATCTACGCCACCGGCCTGTCGAACGGCGCGTTCATGTCGTCGGTCCTGGCGTGCACCATGGCGGACCGCTTCGCCGCCGTCGCTCCCGTCGCCGGGCTGATCCGCCCCGAGTCGTGCGACCCGTCGCGCCCCGTCCCCGTCCTCGCCTTCCACGGGACCGCTGACCCGATCCTGCTGTTCAACGGCGGCGTCGGCGACCGGCTCAACAACGTCCTCGGCGGAGGCGGTGCCGCCGACTCCGCCGACGAGAAGCCCGTTCCCGAGGCCGACCTGGACGGACCCGGCTACCCGGCCGCCGCCCAGGAGTGGGCCACGGGCAACGGGTGCACCGGCAAGCCCATCGACGACGACCTCTCCGACACGGTCATCGAGCGCACCTGGGACTGCCCTGCCGACGCGGTCGTCGAGTTCCTGATCGTCGAAGGCGGCGGCCACACCTGGCCCGGCAGCGAGTTCAGCAACCAGCTCGCCGACATCATGGGGCCCACCGACATGGCCACGAACGCCAACGACCTCATCTGGGACTTCTTCCAGCGCTTCCAGCTCCCCGCGGCCTGACCCGCCGCGGCCTGACCCGCCACGGGCTGGCCTGCTGGCGGTCGTGCGCCGAGATCGGCGGGATCCACTCGAAGTTGGTGTGGTTCCTGCTGCCCAACGTCAGATTTCACACCAACTTCGGCGAAGCCCTCAGCAGCGGCCGACTTGGACGGGGGTGTCTTCGGCCTCGGAGTCGCCGTGGAGGAGGCGTTCGGCGATGACCCCAGCCTGGATGCGGATCTCGGGGACGGCGGTGGTCTCCCACTCGGTGCCGCGGCGGAGCGCGCCCACGAGCCACAGGCCGGGGGTCGGGCCGAGGCCGCTGCCCTGGGCGCGGCCGGCGCGGTCGACGGCCAGACCGAGGCGGTGGGGGCCGATGACGACGTCGCCGGTGTGCAGGAGCTGCTGCACCACCGGGTCGCCGGACACCGACAGGTCGTCGCTCGGGCCGGCGGCGTTGACGAGGAGATCAGCGCGCTCGTCGGGAAGGCCCGCACGGGCGAAGCGGACGGTGAGCCGGCCGTCTCCTGCACCGGAGCCGTCGGCCGAGGCGATGCGGCTGCGGACGATGCGGAGCTGACCGGATTCGAGCAGCGCCGCCAGGCGGGCGCCGACGGCCGGGGCGGTGCGGTGGCGGTGCACGTTCCACCACGGGAACCAGCGGCGGAGGATGTGGCCCTGCTCCCCGTAGGGCAGCTCCCGCCAGATGTCGTTGGCCCGGGGTCGGACGTTGTCGATGACGGCCTGCCAGTCCTCCTGCGTCCGTCCCAGGCGGATGACGTGGTGGACGAGGTCGCGCCCACCCATCCCCGGCACCGGGAGGACCTCAGGGTCGATGGTGGCGGGCAGCCCGGGCCGGCTCGTCCTCGGCACCAGGCCACGGCGAGAGGCGGCGACGATCTGCACGTCGGGGTGGCGCTCGACCAGCGAGAGGGCGACGTCCACCATCGTCAGCCCGGTCCCGATGATCACCGCCTCCTCAATGCCCGGACGATCGAGCACGCCGGGCGTCCACGGGTCGGCGACGACGCGAGGGTCATCGAGCGGCGCATCGCACGGGGGCACGGGTCGGCCGGGGAAGCCCGTCGCCAACACGACGTCGCCCGCCTCGACCGCGGCGCCGTCATCGAGGGTCACCGTCCAACCGCGGTCGTCGCGGGCCAGGCCGGCAACCCGGTTGCGGCGGTGGTCGACACCCACCAGGTCGGCGCAGCGGCCGGCGACGTCCGCCAGGTAGTCGCCGTACATGGACCGCCGCAGGTAGGTGTCGGCGTCGGCGCGGACGCCGCGCTCGCCGAGCCAGCCGATGAGGTCCTGGCCTCCGTCGCCGTCGACCGACAGCCGGATGCGGCACACGTTCATCAGGTGCACCGGGTCCGGCGTGCTGTACGCGATGCCGGGGCCGAGGCGCTCGGCGGGCTCGACGATCACGACCGGCCGCCGGGAGGTCCCGTCAGCCGCCATCCGGTGCAGCAGGAACGTCGCCGCCGCTCCGCCGCCGACCACCACGATGGGCCCCTCACCTGGCGCTGGCACCGGCTGCTCCCGTCACTCGTCGTGCACGCGAAGGCTAGGCCAGCACCGCCACCGCCCCTGACCAGGCGGTTGCGGGTCGAGGCATCCCACCGCCGTCGCCCGGCGGGGCGCCGTGGGGCCCAACGCGACGAGGACCCACGGAAGGTGGAGGAAACGTGACCGCATGCGACCGTCTTCCTCCAAGTTCTGCCCCCCGCTTCCAACTTGGTGGATCGAGGTCGCCAGCGGCCGAGATCCTCCAAGTTGGAAGCTGGTGGCACAGACCGGTAGCGGGTCGGTTGTCACACGCAACGCACTGGTGGCGGGACTGTGCGATGCTCCCAGCCTCGTGATCGTGCGACACGAGCACCGGCACCAGGGGGAACAGGCACATGGACACGCTCGAAGCTGCCACCGAGTCCGGCGACGCCATCAACGGGCTGGGGACCAAGTTCATGCTCGACCTGGACACGTACGTGTACGGGGCGACGCTCGGGTTCGAGGGCGCGGACTTCTACCTGTCGGGCCGGGGCGGTGCCCTGGGCGACGTGCCCGCCGGCGTCGTGTCGGCGGCGTTCGTGTTCTGGAACCCCGACTTCGTCGCCGCCGGATGGGACCGCACCGCCGACGTGCTGCCCCGCCGCCAGGCCGCCCAGGAGTTCGCCGGCGTCTGCCACCGCTGGGCCGAGGAGCACATGGGCGACGACGTCGACACCGCCCGCATCGCCGAGCTCGCCGGCCGGCTGAACGAGGCCGCCTCGCCCGCCTGCGCACCGCTGTTCGCCGCGTGGCGCAGCCTCGACGAGCCCGAGCCCGATCGCCACAAGGCCCTCGCCCTCCACCGGGTCAACGGGCTCCGCGAGCTGCGCGGCGCCCTCCACGGTGCGGCCGTCCTCGCCACGGGCGTGACGCCCCACGCCGCCGTCGCCCGCCGCACGCCCTACATGCTCGGGGTCTTCGGCTGGGAGGAGCCCCACCCGGACAAGGAGCAGGTCCGGGCGCCGTGGGCCGAAGCCCAAGCCGCCACCGAGCGTTCGGTCGCCCCGGTGTTCGAAGCGCTCGAGCCCGCCGAGCGAGCCGAGTTCGTCGAGCTCGTCAACGCCCTCCAAGCCAGCGTCAACGACTGACCTCGCTCCCCGCCGCGACTCCCCCGAGGCGACGCCGGGCGGATCGGCCCACCAGCGGGACCGGTCGACACGACGTTCGGACCGAGGCGGGGACCCGACCGGTACGTCGTGCGGCTTCAGCTCGTTCGTGTGCCGGATCCACCCGAAGTTCGCCGCGGAGGCGAGGGCGAAGGCGAGGGCGAAGGCGAGGGCGAAGGCGAGGGCGAAGGCGAGGGCGAAGGCGATGTGGTCGGGTGGGGCGGGTCGTCGGAGGGGGTGGGCGGCGTCGCCTGCCGGCGTCGCCTGAGGGTGCGGGCATCGCCGCCCATCGGGTGGGGACAGGTCGATGGCTAGCGTGGCCTCACCGCTTCTCCCCTCGCGAAAGGCGCTCCGATGCCCGCAACCCCCACCCCGGCCGGCCTCTGATGGCCCGCCCCACCTGGTCCGGCGTCATCAGCTTCGGGCTGGTCAGCGTCCCGGTGAAGGCGTACACGGCCACGCGCGACAAGGACGTCCGCTTCCACCGCATCGAACGGGACACCGGTGCTCGCATCAAGCAGCAGAACCTCTCAGCCGCCACCGGCGAGCCGGTCGAGGACGAGGACATCGTCATGGGCTACGAGCTGGCACCCGGCAAGCACGTCACGTTCGAGCGGGAGGAGATCGCGGCCATGCGGCCCGACAGCACCAAGGCGGTCCAGGTGCTGGACTTCGTCGACCTCGACGAGGTCGATCCCGTCTACTTCGACAAGACGTACTGGCTCGGACCCGACGGTGCCGCGGCCGTCGAGCCGTACGAGCTGCTGCTCGAGGCGATGGAGGAGCGCAACCGAGTCGCCATCGGCGCCGTCGTCATGCGCAACAAGGGCCGGCTGGCCGCCATCCGGCCGATGGGCGGGCTGCTCGCCATGTCGACGATGCGCTACGCCGACGAGGTCGTGGCCAGCGAGGACATCGACGAGCTCCCCAGCGAGCGGAGCGACCCCGAGCCGCGTGCGCTCGACCTCGCCCTCCAGGTGGTCGACACCATGACGTCCGAGTGGGACCCCGAGCACTACCCGAACACCTACAACGACGTGTTCCTCGACGCCATCGAGGCCCGGGCGGACGGCATCGTCGCCGAGCCTGCCGCCGAGGGCGAGGCCGAGGCTCCGGTCATCGACCTCATGGCCGCCCTGCGCGAGTCCGTCGACGCCGCCAAGAAGAAGGCCGCCGAGGGCTGAAGCTCAGTCCGCCTTGCCCCGACCACCGGGATCGCCCGGGCGATCCCGGTGGTCGGATCATCGAGGTCCTCGGGCTCGGCCCGCAGCTGGGCGAGGCGGTCGTCCGACATCCAGGCCGGCGGTTCGTCGGCGATGACGAGCTCGGGATAGCGATCGGTGATCTCATCGCCAGACTGGGCGAGCACCACGGCCCACAGGCCGCCCGTGCCGTAGTCGTACGCCACCAGGAACGCACGCGGCTCGACTGCGGCCGCCATCAGATGGCCGGGAGCTGCTGGGCGAGGCCGAGGAGGCCGGACCAAGGGTCGCCGACCTCGGCCAGGCGGGCCGCGAGCGTGTGGATGGTCCACCGGTCCGGGGCGAGGCCGGGGTCGTCGAGCTCGTCCCAAGCGAGCGGCACCGAGACGGGGCCGCCTGCGACCGCCCGGGGGCTGAACGGCCCGACGAGCGTCTTGTTGCGGATGTTCTGCGTGTAGTCGAGGCGGGCCTTTCCACCTCGATCCGCCTTGCTCCACGCCCAGCTCACGATGTCGGGCACCAGCTGGCCGACCATGGTCGACAGCTTCTCGACCCAGGCGATGGTGTCGTCGAAGCCGAGGCCCGGCTCGATGGGGATCCAGATCTGCACGCCGCGCTTGCCGGTGACCTTGAGCCCGGCCTGCAGGTCCAGGTGGTCGAGCGCGGTCTGGTGCATCTTGGCGAGCAGGACCACCTGCTCCCACGTGGTCTCGGTGCCGGGATCGAGGTCGATGAGCGCCCAGTCGGGCTCGTGGCTGCGGGCGCAGCTCGACGTCCACGGGTGGTACTCGAGGGCGGCGAGGTTGCCCATGGTGAGCAGGGTGGCGGGCCGGTCGACGACGACGTACCAGCGGGTCTCGTCCTCGGCGGCGTCCTCGTTCGGCCACTGCGTCATCCACTCGGGGGCGTTCTTGGGTGCCGCCTTGGCCCAGAACCCGGCGGCGTCGGTGCCGTTCGGGTGGCGGACCACGTTGCAGGGGCGGCCGGCGAAGTACGGGATCATCGCTCCCGACACCTGGGCCAGGTACCGGAGGAGGTCGCGCTTGGTGACCTCGGGCCGACGGTCCTGCTCGTCGCTCACCGGCACCGCGGCGAAGAGCACCTTGTCGAGGTTGCCGACGGTGATCTCCACCCCGTCGACGGCCCAGGCCCCTCCCCTGCCGGGCAGGTCGTCGAGCGCGGCGAGCTCGTCGTCGGTGACGAGCTGCGCGACGGCGGAGGCCATGGACGGGCCGGCTACGAGCGCTCGCCGGCCAGCCGGCCGGACCGGGACGTGCCGAGGAACGCTCCCAGCTGCGCCAGCCCGTGGGTGGTGGCGGGGATGACGTCGGTGAGCTGCGGCGCGTGCACCAGGTAGGCGGTGTGCTGGGCACGCGACAGAGCCACGTTGAGCCGGTTGCGCGACAGCACGAACGAGGCGCCGCGCCCGCTGCTCGCCGAGGACGACGCCATCGAGATGACGACGACGGCGGCCTCCTGGCCCTGGAACTTGTCGACGGTGCCGACCCCGACGCCCTCGAGCCCGGCACCGTCGAGGAGCGTTCGGATCAGGTTGACCTGGGCGTTGTACGGCGCCACCACCAGCACGTCGCTCGGGTCGAGTGGCCGCTCGCCGTCCTCGGTGGCCCACGTCCGTCCGACCACGTCGACCACCAGGCCCAGGACCGCGCGCGCCTCCTCGATGGACGCGGTGCGGTTGCTGTCGTGGTCGACCAGGACGGTCTGGAGCCCAGGCTCGATGCCGGCGAGGGTGCGCTTGGCGGTGGACGGATCGGCCTCCAGCCGGTCGTCGTAGGAGAGGTGCGAGGACACGGCCGCCAGTTCCGGACGCATCCGGTACGTGGTGTCGAGGAAGTACCCGAGCTCCGGTGGGAGCGTGTCCCGCCCGGCGCTCAGCCAGCCGAGCGCCGCATCTTGGACCGGGGCGGGGTGGCGGGCCTGGCTGACCTGGGGCAGCTGCTGGGGATCGCCGAGCAGGAGGAGCCGGGACGTCGCTTGCGACACGGCGATGGTGTCGGCCAGGGCGAACTGCCCGGCCTCGTCGATGACCACCAGGTCCAGGCTCCCCGCCGGGATGCGGTTCTCGTTGACGAAGTCCCACTTCGTGCCGCCGACCAGGCAGCCGGCGCCCGGCTCGAGCACCTTGGCCTTGAGCTTGGCGTCGGACAGCTTCAGGCCCTTGTGGTCGCCGCCGCCGCCAGACCGCTTGACGACCTGCTCGGCCGGCACGCCGACGGCGACGACCTTGTCCATCATCGACTCGATGGTCTTGTGGCCCTGGGCCACGACCCCGACCTTCCACCCCGACGAGACGAGGCGCTTGATGACCTCGGCGCCTGTGGTGGTCTTGCCGGTGCCGGGCGGACCTTGGACGGCGAGGTAGGAGCGGTCGAGCACCCGCACCGCGTCGGTGATCGCGGTGGCGAAGTCGTGCTCGACGACATCCGGCAAGGGCTGGCCGCCGGTGAGCCGGGGCGGCTGGCGGCGGAGGATGTCGATCGCCGGCTGGGCGCGCAGCTCGCCGAACAGGTCGAGCGCATCGGCGGCGATGGCGAAGATGGCGGCAGCGAGCTTGCCGGTGGGCGGCGGGCTGCCAGCGCTGAGCGCCACAGGTGCCACCGCCTGCTCGGGCCCGGGCTCCTCCACGGCGCCACTCGGCAGGCTCTCGCGGAAGGTGACCCGCACGTGATCGCCCTCGGGCTCGAGCGCCAGGATGCGGCCCGTGCTGCGGAACCCGCGATCTGCGTTCGCCGGCTGCTTCACCAGCGGGGGAAGCGGCGCGTCGTAGATCGTGTGGCAGTCGCTGCTGGCCGTCAGCTTGGACGAACCGGGGAGGTCGGCCAGGGCGGTGAGCGTGCGCTGGTACGTCCGCCGTCCCTCGGGCACCTCCCAGTCGGCGACGACCTCGACCGACCCCCGGGGCAGGACGATCATCTCGCCGTCGTGCTCCCAGTCCTCGGCTGTGGCCGCCATGCGGGCGAAGTGCGCCCACCAGAACGGCAGCGACTCCCGGCGGTGGAAGAGCAGGGCAGCAGCGAGCAAGGCGATGGCCTCCTCGTCCGCCGTCCGCTCCGCAGGCGCCTTGTCGGCGAACGGCCGGAGCAGGTCCTGCTCCAAGGCGAGCGCTGCCGCCTGCTCGCCCGACACCGGCCGCGCCGGCTCCTGCTCCACCGGCCGGGGCCCGGGCCGGTGCCCGCCCGGCAGCTCCAGGAGCCAGTCGCGCAGGCGGAGGGTGGAGAGGCAGTCGTACTCGTTGTACTCGGCGAGCTGTTCGAGCTGGGACTGGGCCTCGGCCGCCTTGCCCTGGTCCCGCAGCATCCGGTAGTTGCCGTACCAGATGATCGAGTCGGCGCCGCCGGTGACCTCGCTCAGCCGCTCGTGGTCACCCATGTAGAGCGGTTCGAGCCGCTTGATGCTGTACGAGCGCTCGGAGATGCGGATCGAGCGCCGGACCACGGAGTAGAGGTCGACGAACACGCCGTCGACGAGGAGCTGGTCGAGCTCCTCGCTGCGGGTGCCGTAGCGCTGGACCATGCGCTTGAGCCCGGTGACCTCGTAGGGCGCGTAGTGGTAGACGTGCAGTCCCTCGAACCCGGGCGTGGCCCGCCGAGCCACGAGCCAGTCGATGTACTGCTCCACCGCCGCCTTCTCCGCCCCGCGGTCGTGCGCCCACAGCGCCCAGTACTCCGGCGCTCCCGTGTCGTGGGTGATCGACCCGAACAGGTACTCCAGCCCCAGCTCCGGCCACCCGGGCTCGACGTAGAGCGGGTCGCCTTCGAAGTCGAAGAACACGTCGCCGGGGTTCGGCTCGGGGATGAGGGCGATGCCGGCCGGGTTGGAGAGCTCCGCGGTGACGGTGCCGAGCGGATCGTCGTCGGTGCGGGTGGCGTCCTGGCCGGCCTGGAGCACGGCTTGGGCGTGGATCTTGTCGAACGTCTCCTGCTTGAGGTCAGGCGGGCACGCCGTGGCCGCGGCCAGGTCGTCGATGGTGCGGATGCCCACCGCCGCCAGCTTCGGCTTCTGGTCGACCCGGACCCCGGCGACGAGCAGCACGTCGCGGCGGTCCTGCTCCGCGGCGGCGCAGTGGTCGCACCAGCCGCACGCTCGCAGGTCGGGATCCCCCCACACGGGGATGGCGACGGGTCGGGCGAGGAGCGAGCGAAGCCGCTCGGACCGGTCGGCGAGGATCGGCTGCAGGTCGGCGAAGCGGTGGGACGACACCGACCTGTCGCCCAGCCAGAGGTGCACCGCCCGGGGTGCGGGGAACCCCATCGCGACGAGCTGACCGCCGTAGGCCGCCAGCTGGAGCAGGGCCTCCACCCGGGCGTGGCGGGCGAGCTTGGTGTCGGCTGGCTCGTACCAGACCGATCCGTCGTCGCCGGTGGTCCGCACCACGAAGTCGGCCAGCCCATGGAAGCCGTCGTGGAAGAACGCCGCTTGGTAGACGACATCGGCGCCGCCCTCGAGCGCGGCGCGAGTCAGCTCGTGCGCCGCCTCCAGCGAGGCGCGAGACGAGGTGCTCGGTTGGTCGATCGACACCACGCCACCGGCTTCGCCGACCGTTCCCGACCCGTCCAGGGCGACGAGTCGATCGAGCACCTCCCGCTCGTGGACGAGCCCCAGCTCGGCCGCCCGGGCCCGGACGGGATCGTCGACCTCGATCTTCGGGACGAGCCCGGCCTTCTCCGCCCGCTTGTGGAGGACCTGGTACTCGCAGCGCAGCGCGGTCACCAGGTCGGTGGCGCTGAACACCCAGTCGTCGTCGAGGCGGAACATCGCTTGGGAGCATCCCACACCCCTGTGACACTCAGGATGTACGGGTCAGCGGGGCGGGGAGCCGCGGCTTCAGGCGGTCGGCCGACGGGGGCGGGCCGCCGCTCCGCTCACCGGCGGTCGGTGCGGAACACCGACACGCCCCCGGGGCCGACGAGGGCACCGACGACGATGAGGGCGATCCCGAAGAGGAGCTGACCCTGCAACAGCTGCACGATGCCGGCGATCACGAGGATGGCGGCGATGACCCAGAGGATGGTTGCGTTCATGCCGTCCACTGCCCTCCGTCCAGATGGGCGAAACCCAGATGGTGAGAACGTCCCGGAGGTGGGTAAGAGATCAGCCGTGGGAACCGATCCGTTCGACCAGTTGATGACCTCGGCCAACCCGGCCATGGTCGTCGTGACCGCAGCAGCCGGCGACGAGCGGGCGGGCTGCCTGGTCGGCTTCCACGCCCAGTCGAGCATGGACCCGCACGGCTACGCCGTCCTCCTCTCGAAGGCGAACCACACGTTCGACGTGGCGGTCCGGGCGACGCACCTCGCCGTCCACTTCCTGACCGACGCGGACCACGAGGCGGCCCGCACCTTCGGCACCCTCACCGGTGACCGCGTCGACAAGTTCGCTCGCGTCCCGTGGCGGCGCGGCCCGCACGGCGTTCCCGTGCTCACCGCCTGTGACCACGGGCTCATCGGCCGGAAGGTCAGCCTGCTCGACGACGGGGGCGACCACGTGGTCGTCACGCTCGACCCGGTGGAGGTGTGGAGCCGCGAGCCCTTCACCCCGCTGCGGCTCTCGGCCGTGTCCGACCTGGAACCGGCGCACGGCGCCGACGAGCACCCCGACCACACCCGCTGACCCCGGGTCCGCGCGCCGACGGACTCGACCGGAGCGACCGGCGACGCCGGATCAGACGGCGACGACCGTGGCGGGGATGCCGGCCGGCACGACGTCAACGTTCGCGGGTGACCTCCCGGGCGTCCTTGTCGGGCCGCTTCCCCAGGTACCGGGGGTGGCGCAGGTGCCCGCTGGCGGTCCACTCGCCGAAGCCGACCTCGACCACCATCGTCGGCTCGACCCAGTGCACGGCCTTCTCGCGCACGACGCCGGCGAAGGGCGATGTCGGTCGCGCCAGCACGTGCAGCTCCCGGTGCAGCGCATGGAGCGTGGCGGTGTCGAACCCGGTGCCGACCTTGCCGGCGTAGCGAAGCTCGCCGCCCTCGTAGACCCCGACGAGCAGCGCACCCAGACCGGTGCGCGAGCCCTTCGGCTCGGTGAACCCGCCGACCACCACCTCCTGCTGGTGGACGCACTTCAGCTTCAGCCAGTCCTTACTACGCCGGGGCTGGTAGGCCGACGCCCGCCGCTTGGCGATGAGCCCCTCCCAGCCGAGCCCGCAGGCGGCGGCGAGGAGTGCCTCGCCGTCGCCGGTCAGCACCTCGCCCAACGCGATCGGGCCACCCGGAACGAGCACCTCGGCGAGGGCGGCCTGGCGCGCCTCGAGCGGGAGCGGTCGGATGTCGTTGCCGTCGAACCACAGCAGGTCGAACACCACGTACTGGACCGGTACCGACGGGTCGCTGGCCTTCTGCTGGAGGTGCTCGAAGCTGGTCTGGCCGTCCACCATGGCGACCACCTCGCCGTCGACCAGCAGCGAGCCGCGAGCCGCGGCGGCCAGGGCCCGGGCGACCTCGGGGTAGGTGTCGTCGAACGAGAGGCCGTTGCGGGAGCGCAGCCGCACGCCCCCGTCGTCGACCCACGCAAGGCAGCGGTAGCCGTCGAGCTTGCGCTCGAACACCCAGTCGTCGCCGAACAGCCGGCGGTCGGTCGAGGAGGCGGCCATGACCGAGACCTCGGCCGGCGGGCGGGGCGGGGCCATCAGACGATGAGGCCGAGGCCCTTCTGGCAGTGCGGTCCGCCCCAGTGCTCGACGATCTTGCCGTCGGCCATGCGCAAGATGGCGGTGCCGTTGATGTGGACCGGTTCGCCGGTGGGAGGCAGGTCGAAGAACGGCTCGCCGTCGAACGTGCCGCGCACCGACCAGTTGGAGACGATGAGGTCGTCCTTCTCGATGAGCAGATCCACCGTGAACGCCATGTCCGGGATCGCGGCCATCACCGCCCGCCACCAGATCTGCTCGTCGCCCCGGACGTCCTCACCGACGCGCTCGGGCGCAACCCGCTCGGTCACGTGGGTGTGGAAGTCCGGCCCCCAGAAGTCGAAGACGGCCTCGGTGTCCCCGGCGAACATCGCGTTGGAGTACTCGCCCAGGATCTTCAGGTTCTCAGACATGGCCGGACGATACCGACCGGCCCAGCGCCGTGCCCGGAGGAGGCAACGGGCTTCTGGGTGCCGATGACCGTCAGATCGCAACGGCAGCGAGCCCCACGAGGGAGCGCGGGACCGCCAGGACGGATCGGGCGACGAGCCCACGGCCCGTCCGATCTGGTCGGGGCGATCCGCTTCGGCCTGGTCAGCGTGCCGGCGAAGGCGTGCGCCGCAGAAGAGGCCGGCTGAGACGACGGCACCCGACAAGACGGGGTTCAGCGGAGACCAGCCGACCACACCGCCGAGCGAACGGGCGTGCCCCGGGTCGTGGCGATGCGGCCGACGACATCGAGCGACGCCGCGTGACCGATCCGGACGGCGGCTCCTCCGAGCGGTTCGCCACCTTCACGCCTCCTCGATGAGCGCGCCAGCACCTGCTCCCTGTGGTGAGCACGGCACGGACGATCCGTCAGCGGTGCGCTCGCCGGCCCGTCGCGAGCGGTCAGCCGGCCTTCGCTCGTCTTCTGCGCCGCCCGCGGCGTCGCCGTTGTGACGGGTGCCCCTGGCCCTCCGCCGCCCGTCGTGTTAGGCATGCCTAACTGCATTGGAGTCGGAG
>Ga0182747_1001005_pt1 | contig 23375 bp, 18 predicted proteins | sample eDN3rd30CBELigBY_FD_128526 | JGI IMG/M metagenome (GOLD analysis project Ga0182747, IMG submission 128526) | Enriched backyard soil microbial communities from Emeryville, California, USA - eDNA 3rd pass 30_C BE-Lig BY (version 2) (version 2) | ecosystem: Environmental > Terrestrial > Soil >...
AACGAGAGGTGAACGGCACGTGCCGGGCCGGTCCGTTGCCGGGTCGAAGGGTCGAGGAAGTAGCCTGGACCGTTCCCGTGAGAGAGGAAGGCGGAGCGTGAAGCTCGTGGTGCAGGTGCCTTGCCTGAACGAAGAGGAGACCCTCCCCCTCGTGCTCAGCACGATCCCCGAGGAGATCCCGGGGATCGACGAGATCATCGTCCTCATCATCGACGACGGGTCCACCGACCGCACGGTCGAGGTCGCCCGCGAGCACGGCGTCACCGAGTTCGTCCACCACGCCCGCAACCGCGGCCTCGGCCGCTCGTTCCACGACGGCATCCAGCGGGCGCTCGAGCTCGGCGCGGACATCGTCGTCAACACCGACGGCGACAACCAGTACCCGCAGGAGCGCATCGGCGACCTCGTCCAGCCGATCCTGCGGGGTGAGGCCGAGATCGTGATCGCCGACCGGCAGGTCCACCTCGTCGAGCACTTCTCCAAGGGCAAGATCGCCCTCCAGAAGCTCGGGAGCCGGATCGTGAACATGGCCGGTGGGACCGACCTGCCCGACGCCGCCAGCGGCTTTCGCGCCTACTCCCGTGAGTCGCTGATGCTGCTGAACACCATCACCCGGTTCAGCTACTGCATGGAGACCATCATCCAGGCGGGCATCAAGAAGCTGAAGATCGCCAGCGTCCCGATCACCACGAACCCGAAGACCCGGGAGTCCCGCCTGTTCGGCTCCACGAAGGAGCACGTGGCCCGCTCCGGAACGGCCATCGTCCGGGCGTACATCATGTACAAGCCGTACGCGATCTTCGGATCGCTGGCCGCCTTCTTCATGGCCCTCGGCGTGTTCCCGTTCGTCCGCTACGCCTACCTGAAGCTCACCGACAGCAGCGGCAGCCACCTCCAGTCGCTGCTGCTCGGCGTGGCCGGCATCCTCGTGGCCTTCCTGTGCCTGATGCTCGGCATCGTGTCCGACCTCATCCGCACGAACCGCATGCTGATCGAAGACGGCCTCGAGCACACCAAGAAGATGCGCTTCGGCAGCGAGGCTCGGACCGCCCCCAGCGGGCCCCTCGCCGCCCGCTCCCTCGAAGCGGTCGAGTAGCCCGTCGAGGGGACCGGTCCGGACTCCCTCAAGACCGACGAGCCTTCAGCGGGCTCCCCGCAGCAGCCGGCCCGGAAGCTCGCCGGTCGCTTCGCCGTCGCGGTAGGTCACGGTTCCCGACTTCACGGTGGCGAGGTAGCCGTCGGCTCGTTGGATGAGGCGGCGGCCGCCGGCGGGGAGGTCGGCGCGGACCTCGGGGACGTGGAGGCGGAGGCCCTCGAGGTCGATGAGGTTCACGTCGGCCACGTAGCCCGGGGCGAGCACGCCGCGGTCGCCCAGGCCGTAGAGGCGGGCGGTGTCGCTGGTCTGGCGCTGGACGATCAGCTCCAGCGGGAGGCGCTCGCCCCGGGTGCGGTCTCGCACCCAGTGGGTGAGCATCCACGTCGGCATCGACGCATCGCAGATCGTCCCGACGTGGGCGCCGCCGTCGGCGAGGCCGAGGACGGCGGCGGGGTGCAGGATCATCTCCCGGGTCGAGTCCGAGTTGCCGTCGCTGTAGTTGAGGATCGGCAGGTAGAGCAGGCCGGTGCCGCCGTTGGCGAGCATGGCGTCGAGCGCCACCTCCACCACGGAGCGCCCGCTCCGGGCGGCCACGGCGGCGAGCGCGGCCTCGGGGCCGGGCTCGTAGTCGGGCGGGTCGCCCAGCAGGTAGGTGCGCTCGGCGGCGTGGGCGAGCTGGGCGGCGGTGGCGTCATCGGGCTCCCACCCGACGACGGCCTCCCGCCCCTCGGCGGTGCGCAGGTACGCCGCCTTCTCGGCCGCGGACCGGCCCGCGAGGGCGGCGTAGGCGGGTACGCCGTCGATGAACGAGAACGTGGTCTCGAACCCCGACAGCAGGCCGGTGGGCCTCCCCGCGATCTGCGGGTGGAGCGGCGCCCCGCTGGACACGGCGGCTGCCGACTCGTCCAGCATCTCCCGCCACAGCTCGGGCGCGGCGTCCACCTGGAGCATGGCGAAGGTGACGGGGCGCCCGATGGCGTCGGCCAGCTTGCGCATCCAGGCCACCTCCACCATCGGGGCGACGATGTCCTCGCCGGCGGTGCCCGTGGGCGCCAGCTCGAACACGCCGGTACCGAGCTCACCGAGCACCCGGCCGATGCCGAACAGCTCGTCTTCGGCCGCGAACGTGCCGGGCACCGGTTCGCCGTCGATGGCGCGGTGGGCGATGGTCCGGCTGGTGGAGAAGCCGAGCGCACCGGCGGCGACGGCTTCTTTGACGATGGCGGCCATGGCCTCGATGTCGTCGGGCGTGGCCGGCTCGTTGCGGGCGCCACGATCGCCCATCACGTAGGCCCGTACCGCCCCGTGGGCGATCTGGGCGCCGAGGTCGGTGGTCCAGCGCTTGGCTTCGAGCGCGTCGAGGTACTCGGGGAAGCTCTCCCACTCCCAGGTGATCCCCTCGGCCAGCGCCGAGCCCGGGATGTCCTCGACGCCCTCCATCAGCCCGATCAGCCAGTCGTGCTTGTCGGGCGCGGCAGGGGCGAAGCCGACCCCGCAGTTGCCCATCACGAGCGTGGTGACGCCGTGCCACGAGCTGGGGGCCAGTTCCTCGTCCCAGGTGGCCTGGCCGTCGTAGTGGCTGTGCACGTCGACCCAACCGGGTGCCACCACGGCGCCGTCGGCATCGAGCTCCCGGGCCCCCGGGCCGTCCACCGTGCCCACGGCGGTGATGCGCCCGTCGTCGACGGCGATGTCGGCGGTGCGAGCCGGCGCACCGGTCCCGTCGACGACTCGGCCGCTGCGGATGACCAGATCGTGTGCCATGCCGTTGCCCCCTTGTGGTCCGGGCGCCGGAGGGAGGGGCGCCGAACGAGAACACGGTACAAATCCGACGCCGCGCGTGCTCGCTCGACCACAACCCGGTTGGCGCACCGACCGGTCGCACGCTCGGATCGGGCCGCCCTGCCTACCAGGGGTCGATGCCGGGGCGCTTGCGGCCCGTCCGCGGTGGCGGAGGCGGGACCGACCGGAACATGTGGAGGACGCGGCCGCGCGTCTCGGCGGGATCGATCACGTCGTCGATCTCGAGGTGGGCGGCCATGTTCAGGGCCTGGCCGTGGCGGTAGGCGGCCTCGACCATCGAGTCGAACGCCGCCTGCCGCTCCTCGGGGTCGGCGATGGCCTCGAGCTCGCGCCGGAACCCGAGCCGCACCGCTCCCTCCAGCCCCATGCCGCCGAACTCACCGGTCGGCCAGCTGAGCGTGGCGAGCGGAGCCCGGAACGAGCCGCCGGCCATCGCCTGGGCGCCCAGCCCGTAGCCCTTGCGGAGCACCACCGTGACGAACGGGATCGTCATCGACTGGGCGGTGACGAACAGGCGGGAGAACCGCCGCACCTGCGCGGTCTCCTCGGCCTCCGGCCCGACCAGGAACCCCGGCGTGTCGCACAGCGAGAGCACCGGCAGGTCGTGACCGTCGCACAGCTGGAGGAAGCGGGCTGCCTTGTCGGCCGCCGGCGCATCGATCGCCCCGCCCAGCACGGCCGGGTCGTTCGCCAGGAGCCCGACCGGCAACCCGTCGAGCCGCACCAGCGCGGTGATGATCCCCGGCGCATAGCCCGCCCGCAGCTCGAGCACGCTTCCCTGGTCGGCCAATCCGTCGATGACGCGGCGCACGTCGTACACCCGCTTGCGCTGCTCGGGCACGACATCGCGGAGCAGCGCCTGGTCGGATGCCGCTCCCCCGCCGACCGTGCCCTGGAAGTACGACAGGTACCTCCGCGCGACGGCGACCGCCCCGGCCTCGTCGGCCACGGCGAGGTCGACGACGCCGTTGGCCACCTGGGTGCCGATCGGGCCGATGTCTTCGGGCGTGAACGTGCCGAGGCCGCCGCCCTCGATCATCGCCGGGCCGCCCATCCCGATGTTCGAGTCGGCCGTAGCGATGATGGTGTCGCAGCAGCCGAGCAGCGCGGCGTTGCCGGCGAAGACGCGGCCCACGGCGATGCCGACGCTGGGAACCAGGCCCGAGAGCCGGGCGAAGTGCTCGAACGCCCGGGTGTCGAGTCCGGCGACGACCGGCATGTCGGTGTCGCCGGGGCGGCCCCCTCCCCCCTCGGCGAAGAGCACCACCGGGAGGCGCATCCGCTCGATCAGCTCGAAGATGCGGTCCTTCTTGGCGTGGTTGCGCTGGCCCTGGGTGCCGGCGAGGACCGTGTAGTCGTAGGCGACGACCGCGGTGGGCGCACCGTCGACGCGCCCGATGCCGGTGATGAGCCCGTCCGCCGGCGTGTTGGCCTGGAGGTCGGCTCGATCCCGTCGCCCCTCCTGGGCGGCGAAGGCGAACCCGCCGTGCTCCTCGAACGACCCGTCATCGCACAGGTCAGCGACGTTCTCCCGCGCCGTCCTGCGGCCGCGGCCGTGGCGCTGGGCGACGGCGCCGGGTCGAGCCGCGTCCTCGAGGAGAGCCCTCCGCCGACGGAGCTCCCGGAGATCGGCCCGCTCCTCGCCGGTCGGCGCCGTCTCCTCGACGGCCGCCGGCTCCCGAGCGGCGCCCGGAGCAGGCGCCGCGGTGATCTTGAGGAGCTCCTGACCCTGGCTGACGGCGTCGCCCTCCGCCACGGCGAGGCCCGAGATCGTGCCGTCCAGGAAGACCTGGAGCGGGTGCTCCATCTTCATGACCTCGAGCACGATCACCGTCTGGCCATCGCGGACGTGGTCGCCATCGGCCACCGCGACCGACGCGACCGTGGCCGCCATCGGGGCGACGAGGCGGTGGACGGCAGGCTCGGGCGCAGGCATGCGGAAGGACTACCACGACGCGAGGATGGGGCCATGCCCGAACTGGAAGCCGTTCCCGAAGACTGGTCCCGCGCCCTGGCGGTGGTGGCGCACCCCGACGACCTCGAGTACGGCGCGGCATCGGCCATCGCCCGCTGGACCGACCAGGGCAAGGCCGTCGCCTACTGCCTGGTCACCTCGGGCGAGGCCGGCATCGACTCGATGGCGCCCGATGCGTGCGCCCGCGTCCGCCAGAACGAGGAGCGGGCCTCGGCCGCCGCCGTCGGCGTCGACGTCGTCGAGTTCCTCGCCCACCCCGACGGCCTCGTCGAGGCGAACACCGCCCTGCGCCGGGATCTGGCCGCCGCCATCCGCCGGCACCGGCCCGAGGTCGTCATCTCGATCAACTTCCGCGAGACGTTCGGCTTCCCGGGCCTGAACCACGCAGACCACCGCAACACCGGGATCGCCCTGCTCGATGCCGTCCGCGACGCCGCCAACCGCTGGCTGTTCGTCGGTGCGGGCGGCGGACCGTGGAACGGGGTCCGCTTCGCGCTGTTCGGTGGATCGCCCCAAGCGACCCACGGCGTCGACATCACCGACACACTCGACCGGGGCATCGCCTCCCTCGAAGCCCACCGCGTCTACCTCGATGCGCTCGCCGAGGGGACCACCGGCACGAACCCCGACGAGTTCCTCCGGGGCATGGCGACCCAGGCCGGCCCGCGCCTGGGAGTCGACCTGGCCACCACGTTCGAGCTGATCCCCCTGGGCTAGAAGAGCTTGGACAGGGTCTCGCCCAGGAGCGACACCCGGCCCTCGAGGTGGCCGTTGGCGATGGCGCTGACCGTGAGGCCGTCGACGCCGTCGATCAGGTAGCCGGAGAAGTGCTCGGCGATCTCGTCGGGGTCGCCGTAGGGGATCAGGCTGCGCATCGCCTCGGCGTCCTCCTCCGACATGGACGACAGGTCCAGGCCGCGCGACAACAGGGCGGCGTCGAGCTCCGCTTTGGCCTGGTCGTGGGTCGGGGCCACACACGCCCGGCCCATCACCGAGACGGTGATCTCCGAGCGGTCCCGGCCGAGGCGCTCGCAGTGGGCGGCGAGCGCGTCGAGCTTGCGGGGCACCTCCTCGATGGGTGCCGTGAGGTTCGACTCGTCGGCGTACTGGGCGACGAGCCGCAGCGTCTTCTTCTCGCCGCTGCCGCCGATCATGATCGGGATCTTGCCGAGCGGCGCCGGGACGTTGAGCGCCTCGTTGACGCGGTACCACGTCCCGTCGAGCGTCGGCTTCTCGCCGTTGAACATCCCGATGATGATCTGGAGGGCCTCCTCGAGCTTCTCGAAGCGCTCGGTGAAGGTGCCGAACTCGAAGCCGAGGGAGTCGTGCTCCTCCTGGAACCAGCCGGCGCCGATGCCGAGCTGAGCCCGGCCCCCCGACACGACGTCGAGCGCCGTCACGGTCTTGGCCAGCAGCGCGGGGCTGCGGTAGGTGTTGCCGGTGACCAGCGCGGAGAGGCGCACGGTCGAGGTGTGCTGGGCCAGGGCCGACAGCAGCGTGTAGCACTCGATCATGTCGAGCTCGGGCGGGCCGAGCATCGGCAGCTGGTAGAAGTGGTCCATCACCATGACGGTGTCGAAGCCGCTCGTGTCGGCCTCCACCGCCTGGCGCTTGATGGCCCCGAACTGGTCCGCAGGGGCGACGCCGGGGTAGGTGAAGTTGGGGATCTGGTATCCGAGCTTGGTCACGCTCCCTGACGATACGGAGCCGATCGGCGCTTCGCATCCGTTCCGAGCACCGCTGAGCGAACGAGCGACGAGGAGGGCTCCTGCCCGGCGCGGCGGCGGACGGTCTCCAAGAAGCGGTGGACGGCACCGGCGCTGGCGATCGTGCGCGGCGAGTCGAAGATCTCGAAGGCGTGCTGGGCACCGGGCAGCTCGGCGTAGGCCACGGGCTCCTTGGACTCAGCTCGGAGCATGGCCACGAACGAGCGGGCCTGCTCGACGGGGACGAGCGAGTCGTTGGCCCCGTGGACGACGAAGAACGGCGGTGCGTCCGGGCCGACCCAGGTCATCGTCGACGCGTCGTTCCAGAGCTCGGGCGACTCGTCCTTCGTGGTCTTGAGGATGAGACGGGCGAGCATGTCATCCATGTCGGTGCGGCCCGTGCCGTCGCGGTTCGTCCAGTCGTAGACGCCGTAGAACGGAACGGCGGCCACCACCGAGGTGTCGGCCTCCTCGAAGCCGGGCTGGAACACCGGCTCGTTCGGGGTGAGCGCGGCGAGCGACGAGAGGTGGCCGCCTGCGGATCCGCCGGTGATGGCGACGAAGTCCGGGTCGCCGCCGTGGTCGGCGATGTTGGCCTTGATCCAGGCCAGGGCCCGCTTCACGTCGACGATGTGGTCGGGCCACGTGGCGCGGGGGCTGAGCCGGTAGTTGATCGAGACGCACACCCAGCCGTTCTCGGCCATGTGGGCGAGCAGCGGAAGCGCCTGCTGCTCCTTGTTGCCGATGATCCACGCACCACCGTGGACCTGGAGCAGCACCGGGGCCCTGCCATCGAGCGGCAGGTCGGCTCGCCGCCAGATGTCGAGCTGGTTCCGACGGCCGGCCTCGCCGTAGGCGACGTTCCGCGACTGCACGTACCGGGTCTTCCACCGGGCGACGGGCCCGGCGATGATCCGGCGGCGCTCGATCCGCAGCTCGCCCGGGTCGGCGTTCGGCACCGAGCCCTCGACCAGGTCGTCGCCCAGGCTCTCGACCAGGGCGTCTTCGAGGATCTGGCTGGCGCCGGTGCTCTGCTTCCAGATCCTGGCCAGGGTGAGCCACGAGGCGCCGTTGAGGGCCAGCGCCGCCCAGCCCTTCCACGAGCGCAGGGCACCCCGCCGGGCGAACACCAGGGTCGCCAGCGACTGCCAGGCGATGACGTGGAGCGGCAGCTCCGACGTGAGCCAGCCCGGGAAGAAGCACAAGACGCTGGCCCGACCGGTGCGAGACAGCGGCTTGCGGGCGTTCGCCGTGTTCACCGCGCCGAGCGCGGAGGAGACGAGCAGGGCGTGCGCGGCCCGCTCGGCGGACTCGGACGTGGTTCGGCGCGACATGCTCCCAGTCTGGCGGGCGCGGCCGGCGCCGGTCACCCCGGCCGCCCGACGGGAGCGGGAGCTACTCGACGAGGCGGAGGCCGCTGGGGCCGATGCTGGCCTCGGGATGGGCCAGGTCGACGGTGAACTCGGTGCGGTGGGCGGGGAACACGTACTCGCCGATCAAGACGGGGGTGCCCGACGCGTCGGCCGTGATCCGCTCGCACACCAGCACGGGCGATCCCACCGGGATCTGCAGCAGCTCGGCGTCCTCGGCGCTCGCCGCGTCGGCGCCGATCGTCTGGGTGGCGCCGCCGAAGTCGACCGGGAGCAGCTCGTAGAACGACCGCTCCTGGACCTGGGCCCGGCTGAGATCGGCACCCAGCTCCTCGGGGCACCACACGGTGACGCGCGCGAACGGCTCCCCGTCGGCCAGGTTGATCCGGCGCACCTTGAGCGCCTTGTCGACCCCGAGCGCGGCCCGGACGCGCGCCGGCGGACGGACGAAGGCGAAGTCCAGGACCTTGCGCTCCGATGCTCGGCCCTCGGCCTCGAGCTGGTCCTCGATGGTGGCGAGGCGGGCCAGCGGCTGGCGGACCGTGCTGCCGGCGACGAACCACCCGAAGCCCTGGCGGGAGTCCACCAGGCCCTCGTTGCGGAGGTGCTCGAGCGCCTTGCGGATGGTCACCCGAGAGGCGCTGTAGGTTGCCGAGAGCTCCGATTCCGATGGCAGCAGCCGGCCCGCGGTGAACTCGCCGCCCTCCACCCGTGTCTGGAGGTCCAGGGCGATGTCTCGGTACCGGATCGCGCGCACTTGTCTCATAGTTGTATGCTTTGACTGGCGGCGCAAGCACGTCGCCGGCGAACGAGAACCGAACCGGAACCCGAGGTGACCCCCATGGCCGTGAGCGCAACCACCCCCATCGAGCTGGTCGAAGCGGTGTACGCCAAGCTGGGCGACCGCGTGGCGCTGGGGCGCCAGCGGCTCGGCAAGCCGCTCACGCTCACCGAGAAGATCCTCGTCAACCACCTCCGGGACCCCGGGACCGGCGGCCTCGAGCGCGGGATCAGCTACACGGACTTCGACCCCGACCGCATCGCCATGCAAGACGCCACGGCGCAGATGGCCCTGCTCCAGTTCATGACCGCCGGGCTGCCCGAGGTGGCCGCCCCCACCACGGTGCACTGCGACCACCTGATCCAGGCCAAGGTCGGAGCCAGCATCGACCTCGGCGTGGCGATCGACACCAACAAGGAGGTCTACGACTTCCTCGAGAGCGTGTCGGCCAAGTACGACATCGGCTTCTGGGGCCCCGGCTCGGGCATCATCCACCAGGTCGTGCTCGAGCAGTACGCCTTCCCCGGCGGGATGATGATCGGCACCGACAGCCACACCCCCAACGCCGGCGGCCTCGGCATGGTCGCCATCGGCGTGGGCGGCGCCGATGCCGTCGACGTGATGACCGGCTTCCCGTTCAACGTGCGGTTCCCGAAGGTCATCGGCGTCCACCTCACCGGCACCCTCACCGGCTGGAGCTCCCCCAAGGACGTCATCTTGGAGGTCGCCCGCATCCTCACCGTGAAGGGCGGCACCGGCGCCATCGTCGAGTACTTCGGTCCCGGCGCCGAGTCCATCTCGGCCACCGGCAAGGCCACGATCTGCAACATGGGCGCCGAGATCGGCGCCACCACCTCCGTCTTCGCCTACGACGACAGCCACGACGCCTACCTGCGGGCCACCCGCCGGGATGCCATCGCCGACGCGGCGGCGGCCGTCGCCGCCGACCTGCGCCCGGACCCCGAGGTCTACGCCGACCCGCACGCCTTCTACGACCAGGTCATCGAGATCGACCTCGACACGCTGGCCCCGCTGATCAACGGCCCCCACTCCCCCGACTACGCCCACAAGGTGAGCGAGATCGGCGCCACCGCGGTGGAGAAGGACTGGCCGGTCGAGATCAGCGCCACCCTCATCGGCAGCTGCACCAACTCCTCCTACGAGGACATCACCCGGGCCGCCTCCATCGCCCGCCAGGCATCGGCCAAGGGGCTCAAGGCCAGGACCAAGCTCCTCATCACGCCGGGCTCCGAGCAGGTCCGCGCCACCATCGAGCGCGACGGCCTCCTCGCCGACCTGGAGGCCATCGGCGGCGAGGTGCTCGCCAACGCCTGCGGCCCGTGCATCGGCCAGTGGAGCCGGCCCGACATGGATCCCGGCACGGTCAACACGATCGTCAACTCCTACAACCGCAACTTCCCGAAGCGCAACGACGGCTCCGCCAACACCCTCAGCTTCGTGACCTCGCCCGACACGGTCATCGCCATGGCCCTCGCCGGCCGCCTCGACTTCAACCCCGTCACCGACACCTTGACCACGGAGTCCGGTGAGCAGGTGAAGCTCGACGAGCCCGTCGGCATCACCCTCCCCGAAGCCGGCTTCGACCCCGGCGCGGACACGTTCACGCCCCCGCCGGCCGACCGCACCGGCATCGAGGTGAAGGTCTCCCCCGACTCCGACCGCCTCCAGCTGCTCACCGCCTTCGAGCCCTGGGACGGCAACGACTACGTCGAGCTGCCGCTGCTGCTCAAGGCGCACGGCAAGTGCACCACCGACCACATCTCGATGGCCGGCCCGTGGCTCAAGTACCGCGGCCACCTGGAGAACATCTCCGGCAACCTCTTCCTCGGCGTGATCAACGCCTTCACCGAGTCCGACGGCTTCGGCAAGGACCCGAGCGACGGCGAGACCAAGCGCTTCCCCGAGATCGCCAAGCACCTCCACGAGCAGGGCATCGCCTGGGTCGCCGTCGGCGACGAGAACTACGGCGAGGGCAGCTCCCGCGAGCACGCCGCCATGGAGCCCCGCTTCCGCGGCGCCAAGGTCATCCTCGTCCGCAGCTTCGCCCGCATCCACGAGACCAACCTCAAAAAGCAGGGCGTCCTGCCGCTCACCTTCGCCGACCCGTCGACCTACGACCAGATCGAAGAGGACGACAAGCTGTCGTTCCTCGGCCTCGCCGAGCTGGCCCCGGGCCAGCCCGTCTACGCCGAGATCGTGAAGCCCGACGGCACCAAGGTGCCCTTCGAGGCGCTCCACACCATGAACGACGAGCAGATCGAGTGGTTCAAGGCCGGCGGCGCCCTCAACATCATCCGCCAGAAGATGGGATCCAACTGATGACGTCCGACCTCGAGGTCTTCGCCCAGTTCGTCCGGGACGAGGAGCGCAAGGAGCGCGACGCCAAGAAGGCCGCCCGCGACCAGCGCCGCCAGGCCGACGAGCACAACCGGCTCGTCAAGGCCAAAGAGGACGCCGCGGCCCTCGTGAAGCGGCTGCGCAGCAGCGACCGCGCCACCGCGGAGGAGAAGGCCGAAGCCGACGCCGCCTACAAGGCGGCCCTCGCCGCCGTCGTCGCTGCCGAGACCGGCGAGTCGCCGACCTGGGCACCGCCCGCGCCGGCACCCGGGGCCACGGCCGAAACGGACGCCGAACCCGATACCCAGCCCGAACCTGACGCCGACGCCGAGCCCGTCTAACCCGCCGTCGGGACCGGAACCCCGACGGCCAAGAAGTCGGCCTCGTCGAGGCCGGCCAGCAGCGCGGCGGCGTCGGACGGCGAGATGGGCGACCGCGTCGCGCGGCCCTCCGCGATCGCCCGGACGACCTCCCGGTCGAACATCGCCAGCCGGGCGTCGCCCAGCATCCGGTCGAGGTCCTTGGCCCGGTCCGAGAGCTGGTCCTCCACCGGAGCATCCGGGTCGGCGTCCGGTCTGGCCTCGGTCCGCAGACGGGCGTCCGTCGCAGGATCGAGCACGACCCGAGAGCCGGGCGGGAGCTCGCCGAGGAGACGGTTCGCCGCCGCGACCCACTCGTCGGCCTGGGCGCGGTCGTCGAGGCCGATGCCCAGCACCGCGATCGGCACCTCCCGCGGCACCAGGTGGCCGGTCCGCTCGCCGTACACCCCCGCAGCGAGGTCGATCGGCTCACCCGGCTCCCAGCCCCACACACCGCTCGTACCGCCGTTGTAGTTCGCCGGGACGCGCACGTCGACGCCGCGAGCGTCGAGCGCCCTCCACACGGCCGGACCACCGGAGAACGCCGCGTCCACGCCGTGGAAGGCCAAGAACACGGACCGTCCTTCGATCGAGGCCTCGACCTGGTCGGACAGCACGCCCAGCGCCCGCCAGTCGTCCGCGGCATCGGGAGGTGGAAGATCGGGATCCGATGCCGCGACGGGCACGAGGAGCAGCCCGACCACCAGGGGCATCGCCAGCACCATCCGGACCACGGACCGGTCGTCGGCCGCCGCCGCCAGATCGGGTCGCTGCGCTCGCAGGTGCTCCCCGGCGAACGACACGACGCCGTACCCGGTGGCGAACCAGACGAACAGGCCGACGGCCCACAGCCAGCGGATGTAGGAGATGCCCACCGGCGGCGAGGGCGACATGGCCAGATCCGCGAACGAGGCCACGAGCACGACCGCCGCCGTCGTGAGCACGGCGAACCGACCGGCGTCGGCCGCGCGGGTCCGGATGGCGCCCACGAGCACCGCGACGAAGAGGCCGAGGAGGACCACCGTCCACATCCGGTCCAAGACGGTGGGCTTCGGCAGGTCGAACACGCCCGTCGCGCGCTGGAGCCACAGCGGCTGGAGGCTCCCCAGCCGCCCGAGCATGGCGATGGCGTACGACGGACCCGTCTGCTCGCGGCCCTGGCCCATGCTCTGGATGAGCAAGGTGAGGTTGCCCCGGCCGCTGTCGACCTCGTTGGCCACCGGGAGCAGCCACGTCGCCGCGATGACGCCGGTGCCGGCGAGCAGCGGACCGCGCCACCGGCGCAGCACGCCGGGTCCGCCGCCGCGCCGGCTCTGCCACAGCCCCGCCGCCAGGCACCAGGCTCCGACCACCAGACCGATCAGGACCGTGGAGAGGTGGACCTGGGCGATGAACACCGCCAGGAGCACCGCCCACGGCAGGAACCAGCGGTGGCCGGCGACCACGGCCGACGCCACCATGAGGAGCGCGACCAGCGGGAAGATCGTGATGTGCGGGTTCCAGTTGTCCCACAGCAGCGGCAGCCCCAGGCCGACCGAGAGGACGACGCATCCGGTCATGTACCAGCCGGCTGCCGCCCTCGACAGCGTGCGCACCGCAGCCCAGGCGGCGAGCACGATCGACCCGATGTTGACGAGGGCGACACCGACCAGCAAGGCGATGGTGCTTCCGCCGCCGAGGAGCGACGGGACCGAGAGCGCCCAGAACTCCATCGGCCCCAGGTGGTTCACGAACGGCGCCGACCCGTCGGCCTGCTCGACGGGGAGCGTGGACGGCATGCCCACGGTGGGCGTGTGGGCGCTGAGCACCCGGTCGCCGTTCAGGGCGATGAACGCCCGGTCACCGGTGGGGATCCAATGGTGGGCGGCCGCCCACCAGCAGCCGATGACGATGGGCGCCGAGGCCATCGCGACGTAGGCCACCAGGAGCCAGTCGACGCGACCGGCGCGGCGCGGTGTTGCGTCCTCGTCGGGCGTCACTGGGCTCCGCGCTCCTCCTGATCGGCGTCTCGGGACGCTACCGCCTGAGGTTCAGGCGGTCGTGCAGGTAGCGTCGCGGCCATGGTCTCTCCGCGCCGCCTCGCCGTCATCGTCCTGCTGGCCGCCGTCGCTGCGTTCGCTGCGGGCTGCGGTGTCGACCCCGGCGATCAGGCGGCCTCCTCCAGCTCGTCGGGTCCGTCCGACCGCACCACCACCACCGCCCCGAGCAAGGACCTCTCCCCCATGGAGCGGGCCATGGTCGACCGGGCCAAGGACCTCTACGTGAAGCTCGGGATGGATCCCGACGACGCCGACTGCCTCGCCCGCGGACTGGTGGCCGCCGGCGCCGGCGAGGGCCAGGTCGACCCGACCGACACCGGGGCGATGATGGACATCGTCAACCAGTGCGACATCGACATGAGCGAGCTCAACGACCTGGGCAGCGAGAACGGGATCACGTCGATGGAAGACGGGCTGGAGTTCGGGCTGCAGTCGAGCCTGGAGTCGGGCGGCCTCTCCAAGAAGGAGGCCGAGTGCGTGGCGTCGGACTTCGTCGACCAGTACGGCACCGACGTGTCGGCGATGCAGGACCGCGAGAAGGTCGCCGCCTTGATGGAGGGCTGCAACGTCGATCCGTCGAAGTACGGCGGCTGACCGCCACCGGGCTGACGGGCGTCAGTCCGCACCCGGGCGGCGGTCGGCCTCGTGGCCGGGGTCGCCCTGGTAGCCGGCGGGCAGCGACCGGGCCAGTTCCTCGGGCGTCGGCTCCCGGTGGAGGCGCGCCTCGTCGGGCAGCAGGTCCACCAGGGCGGCCATGATCGCCTTGGTGTCGGTGTCGGGATCGGCGAGGCCGAGGTCCACCGGCGGACCGACCCGGATGCGCACCGTCGGCGGGTGGCCGATGGCCAACACGTCAGGGGTCCGGGCGTTGCGGGGCCACACCTTCTCGGTGCCCCACAGCCCGATCGGGATGACCGGCGCGCCGCTCATCGCCGCCAGCTTGGCCGCACCCCAGCGGCCCTTGAGCTCCGGGTCGAAGAACGCCCGACCCCGCGGGATGGTGCCCTGCGGCATGATCGCCACGGCCTCGCCCGCCGCCAGCGCCTCGGCGGCCGCCTTCAGCGGCTCGTCGGAACCCGACCCGCGCTCGACACGGATGCCGCCCAGCGCGGTGACCACCTGGCCGACGACCGGGGCGTCGAACACCTCCTTCTTGCCGAGGAAGCGCACGGGCCGGCCCGCTTCGGCCATGGCGTACCCGATGGCGAGCGGGTCGAGGTACGAGCGGTGGTTGCCGACGATGATCGCCGGCCCGTCGGGGATGTGCTCGGCGCCCTCGACGTCGAGGCGCACCCACGGGAACAGCTGCGGCCGGGCCAGGAGCTGCACCGCCCGCTGCGGCTCGAGGCCGAGGAACTTGGGCACGCCGGCCGGCACGTCGAAGTACTGCGTGGGCCAGCGCCGGATGGCGGCGACCACGCGGAGGCGGGGATCGGGGTTCACGGCCGTCGGGTGGGCGACGGCCGACAGCAGCGGCATGTCGTACACCGAGTCCGAGTACGCGTAGCTCTGCGACACGTCGACCCCGTGGTGCCGGGCCCACTGCTTCACCGCCGCCAGCTTCCCGGGCCCCCACACGAAGAAGCCGTCGACCGACCCGTCGTAGCGGCCGTCGGCCTCGCCGTACTTCGTGGCGATCACGTCGTCGAGGCCGAGCGCCTCGGCCAGGGGCTTCACCAGGTCGTACGGCGATGTCGTCGCCATGACCGCCTTGCGGCCCTCCGCCTGGTGCTGGGCGATGAGCCCCTTGGCGAAGCCCGGCACCTCGTCCGCCAGCCGCTCGGCGGCGAGCTCCCCGGCCTGCTCCACGAGGCGGCGGTCCCACCCGGAGGCGGCCCGGGCCATCTGCCGCGTGGCCAGCATCGACGGGAGCGTCTCGCCCACCACGTCGAAGAACTTGAAGACCAGTGCCTCCCCCGGGATGCTCCGGTCCGGCAGCAGCCCGACCCGCTTGAGCATCGTGCTGAACATCGGCCCGCTCGCCCCCGTCAGCAGGGTCCGGTCCAGGTCGAAGAAGGCAGCGTCTTCCATGCCGCGAGCCTAAGGCCGGTCCAGCGACCGGGTCCCCCGGACCAGTTGACGACCCGTCAGATCCGGGCGAGGGTGCCCCATGGTCCATCCCCTCGACGAGTTCCCGATCCACCAGGCCCCGCTGTCGATGGCGCACGTGGCCTCCTCGGATCGCAACGCCTACGACCGCTGCTACTTCAACGCCCACGGCCGCACCGGGGACCCGTTCTTGATCACCGGCCTCGGCATCTACCCGAACCTCGGTGTGATCGACGCCTACGCCACCGTCCGCGTCGGCGACCGCCAGGTCAGCGTCCGGGCCTCCGACGTCCTCGACGGCCACGACCGGCTGAACCCGTCGGTCGGCCCGTTCCGCATCGAGGTGATCGAACCGCTCGAGCGCCTGCGCTTCGTGTGCGACGGCGACGACCACGGGATCGGCTTCGACCTCACCTGGCAGGGGTCGCACCCCGCCGTCGACGAGGTGCCCCACGTCTGGCGCTCGGGCCCGGCCGCCAAGGTCGCGCTCGACGCCCAGCGCTTCGCCCAGATGGGGTCGTGGGAGGGCGAGCTGCGGGTCGACGGCACCACCCGCGCCGTGGACCCGGACGTGTGGCTGGGCAGCCGGGACCGCTCCTGGGGCATCCGCCCCACCGGCGAGGCCGAGCCGCCCGCCCGCGCCGGCGACGAGCCCATCGAGGGCTTCTGGTGGCTCTACGTGCCGCTGCGCTTCGACGGCTTCACCATCGTCGTGATCATCCAGGAGGATCCCGACGGCTACCGGGTCCTCAACGACGCCACCCGCGTGTGGCCGACGTCTGCCAACCGCCGGCCCGAGCAGCTCGGCTGGCCCCGGGCCGAGATCCGCTACACGCCCGGGACCCGCATCCCCACCGGCGCCACCATCCACCTCACCGAGGCCGACGGCACGCCGCTGGTGCTCGAGGTCGAGTCGCTGGGCTTCGTCGCCCTCAACGCCGGCACCGGCTACGGCGGCGACATCACCGGCTGGACGCACGGCAGCTGGAAGGGCCGCGACTGGGTCGACGGCGTCGACCTCGACATGACCGCCCCCGAGGTGGCCGCCATGACCCCCTTCGGCCTGCTCGACCACGTCGCCACGGCGCGGATCGGCGACCAGGAGGGCTGGGGCCTCTTCGAGCACGGCACCTTCGGCCGCCACGACCCCAGCGGCTTCGCCGACTACGGCTCCGTCGCCCCTTAGGACTCGCCCGACCCTCGGGCCTGGTTGCCTGCACCTCGTCCGAAGCCAGGTGCACGGACCGTCCTCGGCGAGCGGTTCCTGTCCACGCCGTACCGCGCCGTACCCCAAAACGAGACCGACCGGCCAGGGGAGGCCGGTCGGTCTATCGATCGGAGCGGCAGGGGAACCGCTCTCGATCCGTCGCTCGAGGTTCGGGAGGGGGAGCCCGTTCACCTCGGCGGTCTTGAGTATGCCAAGTGTGTAACTCCAGCAAGCAATCTGTCCAACAGTTGTTTCTGATGTGTGCCATCATGATGGGCGATGGATCTCCGCCAGCTCTCCGCCCTGACCGCCGTCGCCGACCACAGCAGCTTCTCGGCCGCTGCCCGTGCCCTCCACACCGTGCAGTCGAACGTGTCGGCCCACATCGCCAACCTGGAGCGGGAGCTGGGCACGCCGCTGGTCGACCGCGCCACCGGCCTGCTGACCGACGCCGGCGAGCTGGTCGTGGTGCGCGCCCGGCGGGTGCAGGCCGAGCTCGATGCGCTCTCGGCTGACGTCGCCTCCTCGCTGGGCGAGATCTCCGGCGTGGTGCGCTTGGGCGTCATCGGCACGACGGGGCGCTGGCTGGTGCCCAAGCTGCTCAGCGAGCTGGCCGCCGTGCACCCCAAGGTGCGGCTCGTCGTCATCGACGCCACCACCACCTCCCTCATCCCCCAGCTCGCCGCCGGGAGCCTCGACCTGGCGGTGGTCAACCTCCCGGCGGCGGACCCCGACGTGGACACCGAGGTCCTGTTCGAAGAGGAGCACGTGCTGCTGCTCACCGACGGCCATCCGCTGGCCGGGCGGCGCAGCGTCCACCTCGCCGACCTCGCCGGCGTCCCGCTCCTGCTGGAGCCCGCCGGCACCGGCTTCCGAGACGACCTCGACGCCGACGCCGCCCGGGCCGGGGTCACCCTCACCCCGCAAGCCGAGGTGGACGGCATGCGGCTCCTGGCCTCGCTCGCGTACCAGGGGTACGGGGCGGCGATCCTGCCCGCCAGCGCCGTCGTCGAGTGGTCCGACGGCACGTGGTCGACCGTCGCGCTCGAGGGCACGACGCCCCGGGGCGTCGGCCTGGCGACGCCCCGCCGCGGACGCTCCTCCGCCCCGACCCGTTCGGCGATCGAGGTGCTCCACCGGGTCATCGCCGACGAGGTCCCGAACCGGCCGCTGCTGCACCTTCGAGGCCCCGGACGCTCCTGACGCCGCTGGCACCTCTCCCCCGCCGGGGCCGGTACCATCGGCCGTGGAAGCACGGCTGGCGGTTCACCGGAGACGACCCGGCCAATGCTGACCTGGAACCCACAGAGGCAGGAAGAAGCGCGTGACCGAAAGTGTGACCCTCACCGACAACCGCACCGGCGAGTCGATCGAGATCCCCATCGTCAACGGGGGCGTCGACGCCGGAGCATGGAAGAAGCTCCTCGGCAACATCTGGTTCGCCGACCCCGGTTTCACCCAGACCGCCGCCACCGAATCGGCCATCACCGAGCTCGACGGCGACGCTGGCATCCTCCGGTACCGGGGCTACCCCATCGAGCAGCTCGCCGAGCACTCGACCTACCTGGAGGTCGCGTACCTCCTGATCTACGGCGAGCTGCCCACCGAGGAGCAGTTCGCCGAGTGGCGCCACGAGATCACGTACCACACGTTCATCCACGAGAACGTGCGCAAGCGCTTCATGGAGGGCTTCCACCACGACGCCCACCCCATGGGCATGCTCGTGTCGGCCGTGGCCGCGCTGTCGACCTTCTACCCGGAGTCCAAGCAGATCTCCGACCCCGAGATCCGCAACAAGCAGATCGTGCGGCTGATCGCCAAGATGCCGACGCTCGCCGCCGGCGCCCACCGCTTCAGCGTGGGCATGCCGTTCGTCTACCCGGACAACCGGCTCGACTTCTCGTCCAACTTCTTGTCGATGATGTGGAAGATCGCCGAGCCCGAGTACCAGGCCGATCCGATCCTGTCTCGGGCGCTCGACGTGCTGTTCATCCTCCACGCCGACCACGAGCAGAACTGCGGGACCACCGCGATGCGCGTCGCCGGGTCGTCGCACGCCGACCCGTACTCGGCCACCGCGGCGGCCACCGCCGCGCTCTACGGACCGCGCCACGGCGGGGCCAACGAGGCCGTCATCAAGATGCTCAACGAGATCGGCCACGTGGACAACGTGCCGGCCTACGTGACCGCGGTGAAGGAGGGCAAGGGCCGCCTCCAGGGCTTCGGCCACCGGGTGTACAAGAACTTCGACCCCCGGGCCACGATCATCAAGAGCATCGCCTACGACGTGTTCGAGGTCACCGGCAAGAACCCGCTCCTCGACATCGCCCTCAAGCTCGAAGAGGTGGCGCTGGCCGACGAGTACTTCATCAGCCGCAAGCTCTACCCGAACGTGGACTTCTACTCCGGCCTGATCTACCAGGCGATGGGCTTCCCCATCGAGATGTTCACGGTGCTCTTCGCCATCCCGCGCACCGCCGGGTGGCTGGCGCACTGGAAGGAGCTGCTCGAGCAGGACCAGAAGATCGCCCGCCCCCGCCAGCTGTACACGGGCGCCGGGGCACGCGACTACGTCGCCATGGGCGCCCGCTGACCCACCACTTCCCGCCACCGTCCCCACCCGGGTGGGGCTACGCGTGGGGTCCCCCTGCTCCCCCGCCCCCCGTCGGGCCGGTGGCGAGCAAGGGCCTCCGCCTCGCGGCGCGCAGCATCGACGCCGCCGCCGAGCTGGTGCTGGTGCTGTTGGCCTGGTGGGCGCTGGGCGACATCCAAAAGCCCTACACCGACCTGTTCCTCGCCGCGGCGGTGATCAGCGCGTACGAGACGCTCTCGTGCCTGTGGTTCGGCGCGACGCCGGCGATGCGGCTGCTCGCGATGCGCGTGGCCGAGCTGGACGCGTCGGGCCGCCCGTCGGGTGCGGTCTGCCTCCGGCGGGGCCTGCTGGTCGCGGTGCTGACGGTCATCCCGCTCATCGGGTGGGGGCTGTGGCTGGCGAGCACGTTCGGCGATGCGCTCGGGCGCGGGTTCCCCGACCGGGTGGCGGGCTCGATGGTGGTGCCCGACGCCTTCGCCGGATCGGTGGCCACCAAGGACCTGCCCGGCTTCGCCGACGGCGTCCGCCCGCCGCGCCTCACCCGCTGGGGCCGTGTCGGGGATCTCGACGTGCGGTTCCGGGCCCGGCTGCGCCGCCTCACGGACTCGCGGCTGCTGGTGTGCGCCATCGCGCTGCTCGCCCTCGTCCGGGCGGTTCCGACGTTCGCCACCGGCGAGGCCGTCTTGGTGAGCTCGGCGCTTTGGATCGTGGTGTTCGTGGCCCACGAGACGCAGCTCGTCCACCGCGCCGGCGCGACGCCCGGCCACGTGATGGCGGGCCTGGTGATCATCTCCGAGACCACCGGCGCACCACCGTCCACCGGCCGCTCGTTCGCCCGTGCCCTGGTGCTCGGCCTGCTGCTCTACGTCCCCCTGCTGTGGCCCGTCCTGACCGTGTCGATGCTGATGATGCGCCACAACGACACCGGCCGGGGCCTCCACGACGTGGCCGGGGGCACGCTCGTGGTGGCCGATCCCACGCTGGATCCGGAGACCCAGCGGCAGCGGGCCATGCGGATGCGCCTCGGACGGGCGGGCTGACGTGGCGATCCCCCTCCGCGACGACGAGCGGACCCGCCGGGTGCCGTGGATCACCATCGCGCTCATCGCCGTGAACGTGCTCGTGTTCTTGTTCATCCAGCCGTCCGGCTACCAGGGCGGCGGACTGGCGAAGCCCCAGGACCGCTACTGGCAGCAACAGGACCAGGAGCAGTTCGCCTACCGCTGGGGCGCGGTGGCGTGCGAGCTCACCAACGGCAAGGCGCTCGCCCAGCACCCGTCGGGCTGCCACGCCGACCACCCCGGCGACGACCTTCCTGACGATCTGCCACAGGGCAAGTCGGTCACGCTCGCCCTGCTCACGGCGATGTTCGTCCACGGCAGCATCGGGCACCTCGCGGGCAACATGCTCTTCCTGTGGGTCTTCGGCAGCGCCGTCGAGGACCGGCTCGGGCGGCTGAACTACCTGGCGCTCTACCTGCTCGGGGGGATGGTCGCCACGCTCGGGTACGTCGCCGTCAACGCGCACTCGCCCGTGCCGCTCATCGGCGCGTCGGGTGCCATCGCCGTGGCCATGGGTGCCTACTTCGTGCTGCTCCCGCGCGGCCGCATCCTGACCGTCATCGGCACCGCAGCCTTCCAGGTCGTCTACGTGCCGGCCGCTGTCGTGCTGCTCTTGTTCTTCGTGACCCAGTTCTTCACAGCCCCCGACGACAACACGGCGTGGGAGGCCCACGCCGCCGGCATGGTGGCCGGAGCCATCGCCGCGCTCGTGCTCAGCCGCATCCCGGCCGTGCGCCAGCGGGCGAGGGCCGACGCGGCCGACGACGAGCTGCGAGCCGGCGTCACCTTCTGACCATGGAGACGCTCACCAGGGAGACCGAGGCCGGCGCCGAGCGCTTCGCCTACCAGCCGGCGCTCGACGGCGTCCGCGCCCTCGCCGTCACCGTGGTGCTGCTGTTCCACGCCGACGTCCGCGGCTTCGGCGGCGGCTACGTCGGCGTGTCGGTCTTCTTCACCCTGTCGGGCTTCTTGATCACCAGCCTGCTGATCGGCGAGCACCGGGCGGCCGGGCGCATCGACGCGTCGGGCTTCTACGCCCGCCGGGCCCGGCGCCTGCTCCCGGCCAGCGCCCTCTGCCTCGGCGGGATCATCGTGCTCTCGGGCCTCGGCGCCTGGGACCAGGTCACCCACCTCCGCGCCGACATCTGGGCGGCGGCGCTCCAGGTGTTCAACTGGCTGCGGCTCACGGGCGACACGAGCTACGGCGACCTCTTCGCCCAGTCCGCCGGGCAGGTGAGCCCGGTCGAGCACTACTGGTCGCTGGCCATCGAGGAGCAGTTCTACTGGGTGTGGCCGCTGGCCTTCGCCGGCCTTGCGGTCGTCGCACGCCGGGCGGGCAAGCCGCTGCTGCTCGTGCTCGGCGTCCCGGCGCTGGCCGCCGTGGCGCTCGCCCCGGTCATCGGGGCGGTGTGGGGTCCGGAGGCGGCCTACTGGTCCACCTTCGCCCGGGTGGGCGAGATCCTCACCGGGGCGGTGGCCGCCGCGGTCGTGGCCGAGCGGCGGTCGCCGCGGTGGACTCGGGCTGGCGCACCGGTCTGCCTGGTGCTCATCGGGCTCGCCGTCGTGTTCTTCCCGCCAGCCAGCGGTCCCGCCTACGAAGGCTGGCTCCCGGCGCTGTCGGTGGTCACGGTCGTGCTGCTGCTCGGCCTCCAGCACGACGGGCCGCTGCGGAGCGGCCTGTCCGTCAAGCCCCTCGTGGCCCTGGGCACCATCAGCTACGGGGTCTACCTGTTCCACTGGCCGATCTTCACGCTGGTCGACGAGGCCCGCCTCGGGCACGGGGGCGTCATCTTGGTGGCCACCCGCCTCGGCCTCACCCTCGTCGTCGCCCTGCTCTCGTACCGCCTGGTCGAACGGCCCATCCGCCTCCACAAGCGGGCGCCGCGCCTCACGCTCGTGGCCGGCGCCGTCCTCACCGTCGCGATCGTCGTGCTGGCGCTCACGGTCCCGAACCGGAGCCTCACCATCGACACCGCCGGGGATGCCGCCGATGCCGCGGCCATCGCGCCCGACGCGCCCGAGGAGGGCCTCGCCGTCACCGGCGGCACGGTGGTGGGCCCCGGCGGCTGGAAGCAGCCGACGCTCGCCGCGCCAGCGACCAACCGGCCGGTGCGGATCTTGGTGCTGGGCGACAGCACGGCCAAGGCCACCGGCGGCGGGCTCGCCCGCTGGGCCGCTGCCCATCCCGACCAGGCCCAGGTGACCATCGCCGGCCAGGCCGGCTGCGGGTTCGTGCAGGGCGGCACCCGGGTGTTCCCCCAGGGCGACCAGGAGATCTCGCCGGAGTGCGACCGGTACGTCGACGAGACGCTGGCCGCCAAGGTCGCCGAGCTCCATCCCGACGTCGTGATGATGATGACCACGGCGTGGGACGTCATCGACCAGCGGTTCGAGGGCACCGGCCCCGAGGCCCCGACGGACCCGGAGTACCGCCAGCACGTGCAGCAGGACTTCGCCGACGCCACCCAGGCCGTCCTCGGCGCCGGTGCGCCCCAGGTGGTGTGGATCGCCGAGCCCACCGTGAACCCGCTCTGGAACCCGGTGCACTCGCCCCAGGAGGAGCCCGAGCGCCATGCCGTGCTCCACGACGCCATGGCCGATCTCGCCGTCCAGCACCCCGATCAGGTCACGGTGGCCGACCTGGCCTGGTGGATCGACGACGCCGGTCTGGCCGAGGACCACCCGACCCGGCCCGACGGCGTCCACCTCAGCACGCCCGCGGCGGAGTCGCTGGCGACCCAGTGGCTGGGACCGCTCCTGGTCAACGCCGCCGTCAGAGGTCGATGAGCACCTTGCCGACGTTGGCGTTGGTCTCGAGGTACCGGTGGGCCTCGGCGATGTCGGCCAGCGGGTAGCGCCGGTCGATCACCGGCCGGACCGCGCCGGACTCGATGGCGGGGACCACCTCGGCGGTGAACCGGGCCGATGCCGCCGCCTTCTCCTCCAGGGGCCGGGACCGCAGCACGGTCCCCATGAGG
>Ga0182747_1001006_pt1 | contig 23368 bp, 31 predicted proteins | sample eDN3rd30CBELigBY_FD_128526 | JGI IMG/M metagenome (GOLD analysis project Ga0182747, IMG submission 128526) | Enriched backyard soil microbial communities from Emeryville, California, USA - eDNA 3rd pass 30_C BE-Lig BY (version 2) (version 2) | ecosystem: Environmental > Terrestrial > Soil >...
ATCTTCGGCCGCGCGGCGCAGTCCGGTGATCCGCTGCTCCAGTTCGTGCGGGCCGGCTGGAGCAATCCCGGCAATCTGCGCCACCCCAGCCTCCAGAAAGTGGAATATTGGTGGCGGGACGGGCGGATCGAGCGCATCGGCTATCCGGCCGTGGATGGCGCGGCGCCGCCCGAGCCGGCCACCCTGTTCGAAGGGGTGAGCGCGCTGACCCTGCGTTACCGCGCGGCGAACGGCGCCTGGCTGGAGCGCTGGGCGCCGGAAAATCCGGTGGAGATGCCGACCGCCGTCGAGATGGTGCTGACGCGCGGGAAGGAACCGCCGCTCACCCTGCGCTTCCTTGTCGGCACGGCCATCGGGCAGCCGCTCGCGCCGGCCGCCACGGGGAATGGCATCGATGCCGGCTGAGCCCATCCCGCCCCTGCGCGAGCGCGGCGCGGCGCTGCTCACCGTGCTGCTGCTCGTCGCCATCCTCTCGGTGGTGACGGCGGTGGCGCTGGAGCGGCTGACCATCGCGAGCCGGATGACGCGCAACATCGTCTCGGCCGATCAGGGCCGCGCCTATCTGCTGTCCGCCGAGCGGCTCGTGGCGATCCGCATCACCGATCTGGTCGCGGCCCGGCCCGATCGCACGACGCTGGAGGGCGGCTGGCTGGGGCAGCCGCAGATGCTCGGCGTGCCGGGCGGCACGGTCACGGCACGGATCATCGATCGCGGCAATTGCTTCAATCTCAACAGCCTGGTGAACGGCGACGACAATGCCCTGGCATCCGGGACCGGCGGGCTGACGACCCGCCCCGTCGCCATCGCCCAGTTCGCCGGGCTGATGCGCCTGCTGGGCATCGATGCGCGCACCGCCGAGCAGGTCGCGGTCGCGGCCGCCGACTGGATCGACAGCGATTCGGTGCCCGGCAATGGCGGCGCGGAGGATGATTTCTACAGCCAGTTCGATCCGCCCTATCGCGCTGCCAACACTCTGATGGGCGATCCGAGCGAATTGCTGATGGTGGGCGGCGTGACGCCGGACCTCTACCAGCGGCTGCGGCCATGGATCTGCGCGCTGCCCACGACGGCTCTCTCGCCGATCAATATCAACACCTTGCTGCCCGGGCAGGCGGTGCTGCTGGCGATGGTCGCGCCCGATGCGCTGGGGCTGGACCGGGCGCGGCAAGTGCTGGCGCAGCGCCCGGCGCAGGGCTATGGCAGTGTCGCGGCCTTCTGGGGCCAGTCGCCGCTGGCGCAGGTCTCGGCGGGGGTGCCCGACGAGGTCCGCAACCAGCTCATGGCGAAGACGCGGTGGTTCGAAGTGATGTTGGCGGCCAATCTTGGCGGGGACGAAGTGAGCGAAAACGTGCTGATCGACGCGGAGGCCAAACCCGCGCGCGTGGTGCGCAGGCAATGGGGCAATGACTGAGCCGTGAAGCACGATTATATCATCATGCTGCCTGCCGGGCGGGACATGCCGCCCAACTGGTATCGCGTCGACGGCGCGCGGATCGCGCGGCGCGGCCGGGGCACCGAATGGCTGCCGCCCGAACGCAGCGACGAGCAGGCCGAGCCGGTCGGGCGCGTCATGCTGGTGCTGCCGCCGCACGCCACCACGCTGCACTGGATCGCCACGCCGGGCATGACGGCCCGGCAAGGCGCCGCCGCCGCGCGGCTGATGGCGCTGGAGGCCAGCATCGGCGAGGCCGGCGGGCTCCATGCCGTGGTCGCCGCCAATGACGATCCCGAAGCGCCCCATGTCGTCGCCATCGCCAGCCAGAGCGCAATGGCGCACTGGGTCGGCTGGTGCGCGGAGCATGGCATAGAGCAGGCGAGCTTCGTGCCCGCCGGGCTGCTGCTGCCCGCGCCGGAGAGCGGCTTCGTCCGCGGGCCGGTGGGCGGGCTGGAGGTGGTGCGCGGCGGCGACACGGCCTTCGACGGCGAGGATGCGGCCGCGCCGTTCATCATCGGCGAGCAGGCCGTGGTGCCGGTGCCGCCCGAGACGGTCGACGCGGCGTTGCTCGATGCGCTGGAAGAGCCGCCGCTCGATCTGCGGCAGGGCAGCTATGCCGTGGCGCGCCCGCGCCTGTTCGACCGCGCCCGGCTGACGCGCATGCTCGTGATGGTCGGCCTCATGGCGCTGGCGAGCCTGCTGATCTCGCTCATCACCATCATCCGCCTCAACGCGGAGGCCGCCCGGCTGGATGCGCAGACCGTCGCGCTCGCGCAGACGATCGATCCCGCCATCGCCGATCCGGAAGCGGCGGACAGCCGCATGACGGCGCGGCTCGCCGGGCCAGGCGGGCGGGGCGGCTTCACCGGCATGATGGCCGGCGTGATGACCGCGATGCAGGCCAATCCCAATGTCGTGCTCAACAATGTCAATCAGGGCGCGGACGGCTCGCTGCGCCTGCAGCTCGCCGCCGGCCGCGCCGAGGAGATCAACGACGTGCTCATCGCCATCCAGGAAGCAGGCTGGCGGATCAGCGCCAACGCCGTGCAGCAGCGCGGCGACAGGCTGACCGCCGATATCATGGTGGTGCGCTGATGCTCGCGACGTTCAGAAGCTGGTGGGACAATCACGGCACGGGCGAGAAGCGCCTGATGGCCGCGCTGGCCGTCATCGCGCTGGCCATCTTCCTGTGGCTCGGCATCTGGCGGCCGGTCAGCGGCGGACTGGCGGCGGGCTGGGAGCGCCAGAGCCTCGCGCTGGATCGCTACGCATCGGTGCGCGCCAAGGTGGCGGAGCTGAAGCGCCGCCCGCCCGCGCGCCGGCAGGGCGAGCATGTGCCGCTCGATCAGCTCATCAGCCAGAGCGCGGCCGAAGCCGGCTTCACCCTGGATCGCGCCACGCAGCAGGGCGAGGGGCGCATGTCCGTCAACATCGCCTCGGCACGGGTGGGGCCGCTGCTCGGCTGGCTTTCCGGGCTGGAGCAAGCGGGGGTGACGGTGCAGACGATCAGCGTCGTGCCGGGCGCCACGCAGGGCACGGTCGCCGTGCAGGCCATGTTCGCGGAGGCGGCGCGATGACCGGCTGGATACGCACCACCCGCGCGAAGATCATGCTGGGGATCATCCTGGCCATCGCGCTGCTCGTCACATGGCCGTTGCGCGCGGCCTTCAGCATCTTCGGCCTGCAGGGCATGGGGGTTGCCGCCAAGTCGCTGCGCGGGCCGATCTGGTGGGGCGGCGCGGAGGAGTTGCAGATCCGCGGCGTCCAGCTCGGCACCGTGGACGTGTTCCTCAACCCCGTGCAACTGCTCATCGGCCGGGTGCGCATCGACATCGCGCGGCGGATCGGCGCGCCCGACGATATTGCCGGGGCGATCAGCGTGGGGCTGGGCCATCGCGGCATCGATGATGTGACCGGCGCGCTGGCGCTGGGCGCGCCGCTGGCCCCGCTGCCGGTCAGCCGGGTCGAGTTCGAGGACCTGACCGTGCATTTCGCGGGCGGCCGCTGCGTGAAGGCGGAAGGCCGGGTGCGCGCGCGCGTGCCCGCGCTCATCAGCGGACTGGCGCTGGCCAATGGGCTGAGCGGCGAGGTGCGGTGCGCGGGCGATGTCGTCGAGCTGCCGCTGGCCAGCCAGTCCGGTCAGGAGCAGCTCAACATCCGCATCGCCGAGAATGGCGGCTATGAAGCGACGATGCGCATCCGCACCGCCGATCCGCTGCTCGGCCTCGCGCTCGGCGCCAACGGCTTCCGCGCGATCGGTGGCGAACAGGTGCTGCGGACCGTCGGCCGGCTGTGATCCTGCCGCTGGGCGATCTGGCGCGGCTTGCGATCGGCCTGGGCCTGGGCGCGATCATCGGCAGTTTCCTGGGCGCGATCCTGCTGCGCTGGCCGCGCGGGGAATCGGTGCTGCGCGGGCGATCGCGCTGCGACGGCTGCGGGCGAACGCTGGCGCCGCGCGATCTGGTCCCGATCCTGAGCGCCCTGATCGCACGCGGCCGCTGCCGCAGCTGCGGCGCGCGGATCGATCCGGCGCATCTGATCGCGGAGGTCGGCGCGGCGCTGATCGGCGGGGCCGCGCTCTGGCTGACGCCGAACCTGCTGGCGGCGGGCCTGCTCGCAACCGGCGGCTGGCTGCTGCTGACGCTGGCCCTGCTCGACGCGCGCCACCACTGGCTGCCCGATGCGCTGACCCTGCCACTGGCCGCGCTGGGCCTGACACTGGGCGACTGGGTGCTGCCCGCCAGCCTGCCGGATCGGCTGATCGGCGCGGCGGCCGGCTATGGCGCGCTGGGGCTGCTCGCATTCGCCTATCGCCGCCTGCGTGGCCGGGACGGGCTGGGGCTGGGCGATGCCAAGCTGCTCGGCGTGATCGGCGCCTGGTTCGGCTGGGCGTTGCTGCCGCTGGTGCTGCTGGTCGCCAGCGTGGCGGGGCTCGGCTGGGCAATGCTGCTCAGCCTGCGCGGCCGGGCGATCGACCGTGGCACGGCCCTGCCGTTCGGCACATTCCTGTGCTGCGCCGTGGTGCCCGCTTTCTGGCTGGGCTGGCATATGGGGCTGGTGCGCTGAAAAGCTGGTGCCGGATGCAGGATTTGAACCCGCGACCTTCGGTTTACAAAACCGCTGCACTACCACTGTGCTAATCCGGCAACCCGAGCTTTCCCTAGGAATACAGCGCATCTCCGTCAACGCGTAATGCGCGAATCGCGCGCGCAGCACCGGTTCGTCGTGGCACATGAGGCGGCACATTCTGTTCGCCGACTGTTCCTCCTCCCCGCCCAACGTGACGAGGGGAGGGAGGGGTGAATGTGGCTCTACGTCCCCGGAACATCCTCTCCCTCTGTGCCGGCGTCGGAGGTCTCGAACTCGGCATCCAACTTGCTCTCCTCTGTCGGGGAGAGGCTGGCAGAAGCGTCTGCTACGTGGAGAGGGAGTGCGCAGCAGCCGCGAGCCTGGTCGCGTCGATGGAAGCGGGGTGGCTTCATCCGGCTCCTGTCTGGAGTGACATGCTCACCTTCGACGCTCGACCATGGCGTGGCCTTGTTCATATCCTCGCTTCGGGAGACCCCTGCCAAGAGAACAGCGTCGCCGGGAAGCGGGCTGGAGCCGCTGGGAAGCGCTTCCTCGCCCCCGAGGTCGTCCGCATTGCCGCCGAGTGCAGGCCTGATCTTATCTTCCGCGAGAACGTGCCGGGGAACGCAGGCGAACAACTCGATGCCATCGTCCCACCATTGGAAGGGCTGGGCTACCGGGTTGCGGCAGGAATTTTCAGCTCGGCCGGATCTGGCAACACCATGCTCAGAGAGCGACTGTTCATCATGGCCGAGCGCCAAGACGGTGACAGGCCAGTGGGAGCGGGATCGGAACGGGAATGTCTATCCGACGCTGGAGGGGGCAGCAGTCAACTGGAGAGGACCGAATGCGGCGGCTGCCATGCACGGGCCGATGCCGCCGGCGTATCGCGAAGCGCGCGGGCAGATGGTCTCTTTGGACGATCAGGCAGCCCACTGGATGGCTCCGAATGTTCCGAACGGCGGCCGCTCGGCGAGCCATGCGGAAATGGTGGGAGCCACCGCCTATCACAATGGGAAGAAAGTCCAAATAGGTCTGGAGCACCAGACAAGGAAATGGCCCGGCCCGGCCGCGCGGGACTCCAAGGGGGCGAACTCAGCGGCCCATCTTTTGGTGAGCACCGGGTCGCTGCATCTGGGCCAACTGCCGAACTACGTGGAACACGTCTTCGTCCTGCCGTTATCCCTGGGCCATCCGAAAATAGCGGGTGGATCGATGTCCTCGACCGCTGGCCCGAACTCCAACCAGCCCTCAACGAAGAGGAAGCTCAATCCCATCTTCGTCGAGGCATTGATGCGATGGCCCACAGGGTTGAGCGGCTTCGAGCGACAGGAAACGGCGTGGACCCGGTGGCTGCATGCACAGCTTTCCTATCTCTCAGCGCTCTACTCGCCGAAGCTGGCGGACGAGCAGATGAGCTTACTGTGAGGTCGGCCGCATGACCCGCGCTTCTGCTGCTGGAGAGGGTGAGGCGATGATGAGTAGCGCCGACATCTTCCACGTCACGCCGATCACGCCGAACGCGGCCATCTTCGATGTCTGCGCCGACCGCAATCTCATGGTCAGCTTCTATCGGCCGGATCAGCTGAGCATTGCCCTCCAGATCGCTGCCAAGCTGATGGCCGACAATGGCAGGTACTCCGAATGGGTCGCCGCTATGAAGGCTGGAAAGGAGTGGAGCGAGGCCAATCTGGATAACCGGCCATATTATGACTGGCTGGCTCCATTCATCGACCGGCCGGACACTGTTGCGATCATGCCGGATATTCCGGGTGCGCCGTCCCAGCTCAACGAAAGGAGCCTGATGACACCCCCTCAACGACAAGGACCAACAGCCATGACCGATGAAGCTGCGCGAGAGTTGAAGGCGGCGCGCGCCATCTATGTCGAATATGGGGTGAAGAAGGCGGAAGCTGCCGGCGATGTCGTCTCGCTGGACTGGATCAAGAAGGTCCATGCTGGCGAAGCGGATGACGCGCATGGAGTGCAAATCGCGCTACTCGCCCTCCGCACCCGCCCCACCGATGACCTCGCTGTGGCTGTGGAAGCTCTGCGAGAGGCAGGGCAATCGGTCATTGATCGCATGTTCTCGACATACAAAGCCCGGAACGGCCGCGAGGTCGGAATTGAGGGTGACGATGGCGAAAAGTGCTGGATCGTCCACGGTGACGACATCGAAGGCCTGCGCACCGCCCTCTCCAAGCTGACGGGAGAGGAGGCATGAGGTTCGACTTCGATTATCTGCACCGTGTAGGCCGCAACATCCGCATCCACGGGAACGGGTTCGTGCAGATCGACCTGCTGGATCGCCCCGGCGAGCGTGTCCACCTGTTCGGGCACCCCGACATCCCGAGACAGGCCCGCCCGACCCCGATCCACGATCATCGCTTCGGCTTCGTGAGCAACATCCTGAGCGGGTGCCTGGTCAACGTGATGTGGGACGCCCATGAGACGAGCATCGCCTCGCATGTGGTGTGCGGCTACGAGCCCGGCATCGGCGAGGATACGAAGCTGATCCCGACTGGCGTCGAGGTAGGCGTGATTAAGCGATACGCCGAAGTGCTGGACTATGGCAGCACCTACCGCGTGAAGCCCGGCGAGCTGCACGAGACGTTCGCGAACGAAGCGACGCTCACGCACATGCGGAAGATGGGGGTAGAGGACATCAAGCCCCGCGTCCTCTGCCGGATCGGTCAGGAGCCCGATAACAGCTTCGATCGCCACCAGATGATGAAGGAAGAGGGCATCTGGGAGATCGTCCGCGACGCATGGAAGGGAACCTCTGAATGACCGAGGAACTAATCGCACGCCTGCGACTGATCGCAGCTTGGCACACCCCCGGAGGCGCTACGCCAAAGGAGGCTATCCCGTCTCGGCATAAAACTGCGCTTAAAGCCGCCGACACCATCGACACCCTCTCCCGCAAGCTGGAGGTAGCGGAGAAGGCGTTGAAACCATTTGCTTCAGCGGTGACACGCTCCGCTGTAATCAAAGAGCGCCCACACGATTTTGTCATAACACCGGAATTCGAAGCTGCCCGCGAAGCCCTCGCCACTATTCGGGGAGAAGGGGTATGAAGACCATCCGCTATGTCATTGCCAACTGGAACAGCCCAGATCGCAGGCCGGTTTGGCAGATTCTGGTCCTGCTCGTGCTGTTCCCCATATACCACGCCGCTCGCTGGTTCGTGGACAGGATGGACCGGATATGACCCAGCAACCGACACCCGACGAACTGCGGCTGGCGCGGAGGATTGTGGAGAAGTATTGGATCGATGAAGAAATTGCGCTGCCTGCTATGATCCTGCTGCCTGTCATTGAGGCGATCAGGGAAACGAGCGAACTGGCTGCCGATATGACAGAGAAGATCACGATCAAGCTGCCGGGCATCGGCACGGGACTGGCAGACGGTGCTTCGGTGGCGCGAGGGCAGATCATCGATGCTCTCCGCAACGGCGACCACCTGAAAGGTCCGGCAGCAGACCGCCCAACCGCGATAGCTCGGAATGATGACGATTTCGGCTGCGAATATTGCCGGAACGATGGACGTCTTGTGCAAGGCCGCTGCCCCAAATGCGATGCTGAATATCCAGAAGAGCATGAGGGATGAAGCAGGATCTGTTCGGCCCTGTTCCCGAAAGCGATAAGGCCAAGATGTGTCGCCTCCGGAAAGCTGCCGAAGCGCCATTTATCCGCAATGACTATGGTCTTTGGTGCCCCAACTGCGAAGAGCGGATTGACGAGATGTGGCCCGATTCATGCGATTGCTGCGGCTATCCCAACAAGGATTATGACCGCTTCGATGACGACGATTGGGAGCACGCGCATGAAAGCTGATCTGGAGGCGCTGGCGGCGCCGGTCGCCAGGAGCGAGATCAAGGCGCTGTCAATCAAGCAGCCTTACCCGCACCACATTTTCCACGATGGAAAGGATGTTGAAAACCGGGATTGGCCAACGAGGGGCCGGGGCTGGTTCATCATTCATACTGGTGTGAGCAAAAGCGAACTGGCGGATAGCCAGAGCCATTTGCCGCGCGGCGGCGTCGTCGGCATGGCGCGCATTGTAGATTGCGTGACCGAGATGGATAGCCGCTGGTTTTTCGGCCGCTATGGCTTCGTGTTGCGGGACGCCTTTCCTCTGCCGCTGATCCCATGTCGTGGACAGCTCGGATTCTTTAATCTCGCGCCAGACGTGAACGGCGCAATCGCCGCTGCCCTCCATGCACAAGCCGCGCGGTGAGCTCTTGAACATCCGCCCCATCCTCCACTTCGTCGGCTTCCGAGGCGACGAGTATCCGCGCGCGGTGCGCATCTTCGGCCGTCCGGACTATATCCACTTCCGCTGGGACACCCGCGCGCGGCGGGACATTCATCCGCTCGATACGGTCGTGTTCGCTAAAGGCACCGACGCCGATCCTCCCAGCCACTTCAACGGGCCGGACATCGCGGAGCCCGACGACTGCGCTTGACAGAATCACTGTTTGTTCTCATTCGCCCGGCATGGCCAAGCGCGCATGCATCTTTCCATCGTGGGTCGAATCTCTCGACGCGGGCATAGCTGAGGAAGGACGCATACAGGGCAGGTGCGCGAAGTGCGGTGAAGTCAGGCGCGTGGACCTGGCTGCACTACGCGACGTTAAGGGCGGTGCCTACAGCCTCAAAAACCGCCGCACGCGCTGCAAGCTGACCGCCGGCTGCGATGGATGGGTCCGGTTTCACTATATGCATGGTGTAATGCGTCCGCTGTGGGATGATGCTACGGCGGACAGGTGGTTGTCCCAGGAGGCGTGTCATGATGCGAGAATGGAGCGATAGGACTGCTGAGCGCCGCCGCCCCTACGTCCTGTCTGGCGGCTTCTGGTCGGGCGTCGTTGCGACGATCGTCGGCCTGTGTCTGGTGAGCGGGTGGATACAGCTCTAGCGCTGCTCGCATAGCCTGCGCCGAACAGCATTATGCTCGATCAGGTCCGCCACAGTGGCCTCGGTATCATACTGATTGCCGGGATCGTCCGCGCCGTCCTCCGGCGCAATTGAGAACTTCACCTCGCGATCATTCTGGCAAAAGTCGCTCACAGTTCGCAGGTTTTCGCGCGGATAGCAGGCACTCATCATAGCGAGCGAGAGAAGAGGGATCGCGTATCGTCGCACGGGTATCATCGGCTGTCTCCATCCGGTTGATCGTCTCTTGCAGGTCATCGGCGCGCTGCTGCTGCCGTCCTGCCTCGGTGGCGCCCTCCTGCCCTTTGTCGATCGCATGGCGGGTGCAACGCTCCACGGTGAGGGTGAGCAGGCCGAGCGCAAGCACGATGGCGGTGAGCTGCGCAGCGCGTGACGTGCGCAGCAGGGCGAGGAGCCAGGTCATGCCACGTCTCCCTCGGCCAGCACGCGCTCAGCGTCCTCGCCGGTCATGTTCAGCTCCTTGTCGCCGACGCGGATGCGGAAGGTCCGCCGGCCGAGGATGGCGGACAGGCCGATGAGGTCGAGCGCGATCAGCGCGGCCGCCGACTGCCCCAGCCAGAAGGCATAATGGTTGCGCGGGTAGAGGTGCACGATCCAGAGGGACGCGGCCATGATGGCGGTCAGGGGAATCGCCGCCAGCGCCATGAGCATGAGCGCGGAAAACTGGCGCCAGTCGCGCGCGGACCAGCTCATAGCAGCACCTTGAGCGACCGCGCCCGGCGCGTCGCGACCTCGTCCACACCGATATGGCCACCGTTGACCGATTTGCGGGAGCCCCTGAAATCGCCGCGGTCGATATAGCCCAGCGTGCCCGCGCGAGCAAAATAGTCGCATGCGGCAATCACCGACTTTGCCGGGTCGCGCACATCATCCGGCGCGAAGCCGAGACGCTCGCGCAGTTTGGCATATTCGGCCGCGCCCGTGTGCTGGAGGAGGCCACCGCCCCGGTTTCGCCAGCCGTCTCCGGTTTCCGGCCCGCCATTGCCCATCCGGCCCGCGTAGACATAATTGGCCAGCCGCTCGGGTGCATTGGCATAGGCGGCGGCCTGCGCCGCCGTGGTGAAGCGCGTGGGCCAGACCTGCATGAGGCGCGCCGCGCTATAGTTCATATTCTCGGAAAAGGCCGTGAAGCCGCCGGACTCATGCGCCGTCTGGGCAAGGAACTCCGCCAGTCGCTCGGCATCGGCCGTCCAGCCGAACACCGGAAGCATCGCCGCCGCCACGCCACCGATCGCGCGCAGGGTGGCGTCGGGATGGCGCTGCGCCTGATGGGCGAAGAGCGCGGTGAACGTCCCCTTGCCCGCGATCCCGTCGATCCCGTTCGGACTGTAGCCGGCCGCCATCAGCTTCTGCTGGGTCGCGCGCCAGTTGATAGCGGTCATTCCCCGTCCTCCTTTGCATGTTGAGCTGCGATGATCTGCTGCGCCTGCTGGCGCGCCATGCCGGGCACCATGAGCTGGCCTTGCAGTTCGACGATCTTCCCCTCGGCCACCGCATGCTGACGCTTGCACTCGATGAGCTGGTCCTGGAGGCTCGCCATCTGCTCGCGCATGACAGCGCCTTCCTGCTTGAGGCGATCCACGTCCTTGAGCAGGCCCTTGAGGAGATCATCCTGAATGCGGTCCAGCCGCGCCTCCCGCTTATCCATCCGCCCCGAAAGCCATTCCGCCACCCATTTTACGATGAAAAATCCGATGCCGGCGCCGCCGCCCAGCGCGCCGACATTGGCGACCTGCTCCCCAAGGGACATTTGGGCGATCTCCCCGACCGTCATGACCCGCCCTCCTTGTGGCGGTCGTAGGTCGACTGGCTCAGCTCATGCTGGATGACTTCGAGAGGCGCGGTCTTTTCGACGATCCCGCGATATTCGAGCGGGCCCTCCAGAATGACCGTTTCGCATAGCCCGGCGATCCGGTTCGCGACGGACTGCACGCGGACGTGCGATACGGCCGGGCGACGCTCGCAGCGCTTGACGATGGCGAGGGCCATCATGCGCAGGTCGGTCAGCGCCTGTATGTCATCGCGCGAATAGGCGATGGGGGTCGGGGCGCTCATGACGCCACCAGCGCATTGATGATCGGGAACACGGGGACGTTCACGAATCCCGCCCGCGTGGCCATCACGAGGGCGCTATCGTCATAGGTGTAGCCATAATAGGAGCGCACCTTGCACGCCGCGCCCGGATCGGCCGCCAGCGTGACGATGATCTGATTTCCCGATGCCACGACGCTGCTGACCGTCTTGGTCGTGGCGAAATCGTCGGTCGAGACCTGCCACGCGCTCGCCACGGCCGATCCGGTGAGCCCGGTCCAGCCGCGCATGTCGAGCGTGAGCGTGATGACCGCGCCGCTGCGCGAAGCAGACGTGACGCGCGGTCCCGCACCATCGGGAGCATCCGCCCCAAACACATAGCGCGCCATCGTCATGGCCACCCGGCGGGCGCGGGTCACATTGCCTTCGGCCGTATAATGATAGCCGTCACTATGCTGCGCGCCGCCCGACCAATAGGCGATGTGATGGCGGGCGCTGGACGCTTCCAGCCCAAGGATCACATTGGCGAACTGATTGCGCTGCGCCGCCGCCGTCGCCATCTGTTCGGTCGTCGGGCTCGGGAAGTTCGGCGTGCCCGCCGCATTCCACTTGCCCAGGATGGTCGGCATCACCGGCACTTCGGGATCGTCGGACAGGCCCGCGAAGCCCGGCACAAGCTGCCCGGTGAAGGCCGCCGCATAGCTGGTGATGCCACTCGGCGCGCCGTCCGCGTTGCCCTCGCCCTGATCGTATAGCCAGGCCTCCGGCTTTGCGGTCGCCGCGACGATCGCGGAAAGCTCAGTGAATGGCGTCGTTCCGGGCACAAGACCGGAAATCGGCGTGCCGCCCAGCGACCATGAGACGAACCCGACCGGCACCCCGAGAATTTCAGCCAGATAAGCCGCGATCTCATGGCCGGCCGGCTTGATGAATGTGTACCACTCGTCCCCGCTCCACCACCCGGCCGGATAAACCGACTGGTTGAGGTAGAAGCTGGCCTTGTTGCTGACCGTGCCGGTCCATGGGGACAGATTGGTCGTGTAGGTGCCCATGTTCGACTGGCCATAGCCGCCGATGGCGATTCCGCAGTTGAAGCGCGTGGTCCGCGCCAGATACCAGTCAGCCCCATAGCGCGCCGCAATCTCGACCGCGTGGAGCGTCGCCGGGAAAGGCACCTCGACCTGTCCTGTCGCCACGCCGCCGGTCATCGCCGGATCGAACAGCAGCCAGTCGCCGAGGGCGGCGCCGGATGCATCCACCACGCGATAGACCCACTCGTCTGGCGACCCGCTATAATCGACCGAGACAGCAGTATGGCCGACCGTCGCGGTCTTATGGTCGCGACCGATGAAGGCGGCGATGGGACGGCAGCGGATGCGGTCCTGATAGACCGAAACCGCTTCGGCGGTGATCCAGTCGCGTTGCCCGCCAGCCCATCCCGCCTTGCCGGTCAGGCCGCTCGGATAGCCGTAGCTGGTGAGCGGGATCGACCATTTGGGATAGGTGTTGATGTTGTTCGAGCCTTCCTTGAGCCAGAAGCCGACCTGCCCGGCGATCTCATGGAAGATGGTCAGATTGCTCGCTGCATCGATATGGAAGTCGAGCCGGCCGGTCTGACCTGCTGCGATGCCGGCATTGATGAAGCTGCATGCCGTAGTCGCGACCCCCGCGACCATGCCGTTTATCGTGAGCGAGTTTTGCGCGGTCTGGAGCGTCACCCGCAGATAATTGTTCGCATCGGCATACCAGAGATAGGCGAAAGCGGCCTGCGTCGGCACCCATGCGGTGCCGGCCGTAGCCGATGGCCGCGTGTCATAGGTCCAGCGCACCACGCGCGCCCCGTTGATGCTGTCGCCCAACAGGACGGGCGAGCCGTTAGAGAATCCCCCTTTCCAGTAGAGCCGTCCGTCCGCCACCTGATAATTATTTGCCGGCGTGACCATTTCCCAATTGGCGCGGCCGGAGAGCGAGCCGGAGCCGGTCTCGAAATCGTCCGCCGCTCCGAGCGCGAAGGCGGATGGCTGCGGCGCGGGGGTCGGCGTTGGGGTAGGCGTTGGCGTTGGGGTCGGCGTGGGAGTTGGCGTTGGCGTGCCGCCCGATGCGCCATACATCGAATTCAGGCCCAGCCCGAGCGAGAGCGAAAGACCGGCCATTATGCGCGCTCCTCAGAAGACATGCGTCACCATGCTTTCCAGCACCAAGCCATGCTCGCCATCGTAAACCGGGTCAGATGGAGAGGAGAGGCGGATGATCCGCGTGATATCGACCAGCGTCTCGTCCGGCCGAACCGGATACCGCAGTTTTGCCGGAGGGCTGGCGCAGGTGAGGGTGAGGTCGTTCCCGATCCATGCGTAGCCCGTGATCTCGATCGGCGCGTCACTCTCGTCGAACAGGCCGAAGAAGGTCGGGCGGGACGGCTTGATCAGCGTCTTGCCGGACGGAACATTGATCGTCACAGTTACATTGCTCCCGGCCAGCACCGGGGAGGTGATCGAAGGCCCGCGCAGATCGGTCTGGTTGACCAGCCAGTTCGCTACCTTCCGTCCGGTGTGCGCGCCCATCTGCTGATAGGCCGCCGGGGTCGGGTGCGTGTCCTGCCCGAGCTGGAGCGCATATTTCTCCGCGCCCCGGAATAGATTGGTGCCCGCCTCGACGATGCCGATCATCCCGTCGCGGATCATATATTCGCCCAGCTCGTCGCCCGGATAACGCGGCCCGAGCATGTCGAGCCAGACCGGCACATCGGTGGGCGCGCCAGCGTCGATCGCGGCGCGAATGTCGGGGATGATCGTGTCCGCCATTGCTGCAACCACATCGTTGGCGGCGGACTGTGTCGTGACCTTGGTCGCGTCCTGCTCCCCGTGCGAATAGACCGCCAGCACCGGGCGCGTCGCATAGCCGCCGATCGCACTCACCGCAGCGCTCAGGCGCGGACCGGGCGTCGTGCCGTCATCCTCGACCCAATAGCCCATCGAGCCGGCATTCGCGGCCAGCACCGCCGTCCCATCGGTCGCATGCTGCCGGCGCTGGAGCACGTCCTGCGCCGCCACGCTGACGCCGGTGTTCGTGGTGATCGCGGCCGCATCGGTATTGATCGCGCGCTTGATCGCCGTGCAGAAGGTTGCATAGGCCGGCTGATATTCGTAGCCCGCACGCACATAGGACTGGCCGAACAGCACGAAGTGGAGAGAGCGGTCGAAGGCCATCAGGGGATCTCCACATTGACGAAATGGGTCACGACATCGCGGCCCCACTCGCTGCTGTTCGGGTTGTAGATGTTGAACGTGTAGTTGTTGGCGAGCCCGTCGGCCGTGCCCTTCTTCGAGACCCATGGCGCCATCTGCGCAGTGGGCGCGCCGCTCTGCTGCCCCGGGGTGCAGGACAGTATTTTAGCGTTCGTCAGGTCCATGAAGGTGGGCAGATTATTGCCCGCGCCTTCGGTTTCTCCCGGGATCGTCGAGGCCGCCGGGCGCGTGTGGATGACCTCCGCCGTGCCGTTCGGCCAGTATCGCCACAGGGTATTTCCGCTGGTCGCCCAATAGCCTTGCTCGCCGGGGCCAATGATCTGGATACGGTTGCCGCCATATTTGACGAGGATGCACCACTCGGACGCGCGCACGATGTGGCGATGCTGGTTGGAGAGCGACGGGTTGATGTGCGCCGCGCGGAAATGCATGTCCGCGCCGCAGTCGAGGATCATGTTTCCGCCGAACGCCGATCCGTTCACGAATAGGTAGGGCTCATAATATCGCAGGGCCGCGACATCGAAATAGACCTCGCCGGGCGCTGCGAGCTGGCAGAAGTGCAGGGCCGGCATGATGTCGTCGGAGTTGACGACAAAGCTCTCACCGGCCGTCACGCCGCCGCGCCGGACCTCGCGGAGACCCATCGCGATGCGCGCTTCGTAAGTGCTGATCGCGGCCGCCACCTCGCTCCCGGCTGTGCCGAATTGGGGGAGCGCGGCAAGGGCGGCCTGTAGCGCGGCCTCGATGATCTCCTCCAGATACTGGATGATGTCGCCGAGGCCGTCAGTGTTGACCGGGTCAATGTCTGACAGCGTAGCAGAGCCATCGGCGCTCTGGAGGATGGACCGATACGCGTTCTTGAGATCAAGATAGATCGGGACGAATCGACCTGCGCTGTCCGCCGTGACGACAGAGCCGAGCGAGACGGTCAAGGCGGCATCGGCATAGACCGCGAGCGGCGTCATCGTGCCGCTTTTATAAAAATACCACTTCGCGCCAGAATATGGGTTGCCGTTCTGATCGAGCGCAGGCGGCGCGACGGTGAGAAGTTGTCCGATCATTTATGTCCCCAAATGAAAAACCCGCCGGGTGAGGGCGGGGTTGGTCGGGTCGGCGGGCTGTGGTAGGATCGGCGCGTGAGGGGGCCTCAAACACCATGAAATCTTCTATTCGTTGGGCGGTCGTTTCGGCCGCGCTTTTGGCTTGCTCTGGCTGTGTCTCCAGCCAGATGAAAAGCTACGTTGGGCAGGACATCACCGAAGCGATGATCCGCTACGGCCATCCCGAGAATGTCATCGGCCTGCCGGACGGACGGAGGGCCTATCAGTTCCGTTGGGGCGGCGGCCCTGTCCCGGTAGCGGGGAGCACGACAACCACAGTGTTCGGCAATCAGGTCACGACAACCGGCACCCTGCCTATGATCCTTGAGGCGCCCGGATGCCTGTTGACGTTCATCGCGACCGGCGAGGGCAGCAGGTGGACAATCACCGAGACGCGCACGCCGAAGCAGGCGGTTTGTTGATGCGCGACCTCCTCACCTTCAAATTCTGGGCGTGGGCCTTAATTACCTACTTCTACGGTTCCGCCCTCGTTTACATCCTCACCGGCCGCTGGATTTAGACTGCCGCGCGCCACGTCCATGATGCGCTGCTGGATAGCCTGAATCTCGCCGGCTAGCGCTGGCTCCTGCGCCGCGATAGCCCCGAGCCGCCGGAAATGCGTGTCGATAGCGCGGGGATCGGCAGTGCGGGGTGTCTGCCTGATCCACCGAGTGATTTTCGGCGACATGAGCGCACGCGCAGTCAGGATGTCCCTACCAGACTTCACCGCAATACCCGTCGCCGCAGCGCCAACGCCAGTCATCCCGCTACTGGTCAACACCCCAGCTCCGCCGCCCAATATCAAATTGAGAAGCCACGTCTTATATTCTGAGCGATAATCGTTCGACACGCCCGTCCGGCTTGTGTTGCGGGGAACCGCCTTCCACGCCTTGGAGAGAGCAACAAGGTTGCTGATACTCTCAGCGCCTTCGTCGCCGAACAGGTGGCGCCGTGCCGCCGCAGGCATCTTCTCCGCCTGCGTGATGAACTGGTCCACCGTGAATTCGCCGTTATTGTTCTTGCCGAGCGCTTCGGCGAATGTCGCGGTCACGTCTGCGCGCTCGTCCGGCGTCATGGTTTGCAGGACGCGGGCGAAGTTCGCCTCATCGCCCTTGGGGGAGGCCATGGCGCGGAAATTGGCCGCAATCCGCTCAGGGGACAAACCAGCATTCCGGCGGCCGATCAGCTTCTGGATACCATTCTCGATGAAGTCCGCGCGCTGGCGATAGAGGTCGTCCGCCCGGCGGAACAGGTCGGCGGCGCGTCCACGGCCGGCCTGCCGCAAGCCGGCCTCGATGTCAGTGGACAGGTCGTCCATGATGCCCAGGACGCGCGCCTCGTTCTGGCCAAAGACAAGTTCGCCCTTGCTGATCCGCTTGCGCAGCGTCGTGCGAAGGTCGCGTAGCGCCTCCACGCCAAGAGGACGCGAGAGATCGGACTTCAAGCCTTCGAGATAGGCGATTTCAGCCCGGTTGGTTTCCGGGGTCTGCGAGAGCCGCGCGATGGCATTGTCCACCGAACCGGACGCGTTCGCCGGGTTGATTGCCACGCCCTGCGACTGCTGCACGGCGCGATCATACATGCGCCCAACAGCTTTACCGCTGCGGTCGATGAAGCGACGCGACGCCCCCTCGATCAGATTGCCGGCGACGTTGTCCTGCATCGCCGTGCCCCCCGCCCCGAGGCTGTCAACGCGATCGCCGATCTGGTCGGTCACGCCACGCATATTGCGTTGAACGATCGGGCCGCCTGCCATGGTCGTCTCGACCCCCGTGACCCGATTGCGGCTCGCAGGATCGACCATGGCGCGGTTGACCGTGACGCCTTCCGCCTGTCCGGCGCGCGCAATATCCCGGCCCGTTGCCCGTGCGCCGTTCTCCAGCGTGAAACCAAGCTCGGGTGCGGCGCGAGCGGGCAGGCGGGAGCGAAGCGCGTTGATGCCCGGCCCCGCCGCTGCCAGTCCGCCGCCGAGGCCAGCGCCCAGCGTGCCGCCGATCAGCGCATTGCCCACGCTCTCCTGCGCGCCCTCACCATAGCCGAATCCAGCCAGCGCCCCCGTGCCGCCGCCGACCCTCGCACCAGCGCCAAGGGCGGCGCGCGCGGTCTGTGGGGCGATCGACATGAGAGCATTCGGGTTGCCGGTCAGCAGCGCCCCGCCGAACTCGGTTGCCGTGCCCAGCCAGCCATTGCGCTCGCGCGCCATCTCAAGTTGGCGGCGGTAAATATCGCGTTCCCGCTGATAGCTGGTATCCTCGCCCATGAGGGACCGGAGCCCGGCAGATGCCGCGCCTACCGCCTCATCGGAGAGGCCGAATGTGCCGCCCTGCACCAGAAGATCGCCCAAGCCAGCGGCGCCCTCAAATCGGCCATCCTGCCTGCGCTTGGCCTCGGCATCGATTTCAGCGATGCGCTGGTCCTCTGCGGTTGTGTCAGTCGTCCGGCCGCCCACCAGACCGGCAGGATTGCCCTGAGCGTCGAACGCGGCGCCACCTTCCGGCCCGAGCGGGTTCCCGGCCTCATCATATAGTTCCTCGCCGTAGCGGGCCTTGGTCTGCTCGATGGTCCAGCGCTCGCCAGAGCCGGCGCCAGTGCCGGCAGGGGGAGGAGGCTGCCCGGCATTGTCGGTGGGCGCTTGAAGTGCGGCGTCCACTCGATCCGCAGCCGGCCCCGCGCTCATTCGCAGGCCCTCGATGGCATTTGCGCGCAACTGAGCCTTCGCCTCGATCGTCGCTGCGCTATCGCCCGGAATAGGAAAGAACGTCTTTGCCTGCGATTCAAATTCAGAGGGCGGAATGGCCGCACCTGATTCATATCGCAGGGTGGCGGCGATGAAGTCGCGCATGAATGCGTCGGCCTGCTGCCGCTCATCGCCGACAAACTGGTTCGTCACGGAATCCGGCAAGACCGCACGCGCGACGTGCAACCCAAGGCCCTCGGCACCGACGCCAAGAGCGCCGTAATTCTGATTGGATCGCGAGGCGCGAAGGTAGAAATTGCCCGCCTTCGCCTGCTCCGATCCGAGCTTGTCGCGTTCGTTCTCCGCATTCTGCCGGGCAATATCAGCCGGCCCCCCCGGAATAGGCTCCTGATCGCCGCCGACAACGCCGTTCTTCCACCGATAGCCGGCGGAAAGGCTGGGGAGATTGCGGTCGCCTAGGTCCGGATTCCCGCGCGCGATGTTGATGCGCTTGATTTCTTCATCCAGCGGGTTGGTGGGGGCCAACTGGCGCGGGCGGCCATAGATCACGCCGGGCGCCTGCGGAGCCGCAGCAGGGGCGGGGGAGGGATGCGCGTTCGGGATCAGATCGCCGAAAGGATTGTCCTGAGCCATTACGGGCGCACCCCCCAATCACGCAACCTGCGGAACACTTCGTTTGCATCCGCGCCCGCCTCGATGGCGGCCCGCGCCTGCGCGATAAGATCGGAGTCAGACGCGCCCTGTGGCCGCGCCACGGCGGGGGCCCGCGCTGGCGCCGGGCTGAGCGGACTACCCTGCGGGATATTCGCGCCGGGCTGGGCAGGGGGCGCGGCCTGCGGCTGTCCGAACTGCTGCACAGCGCTCGGATCGCGGGTGTTCACCAGCACGCCACCTTCGGGGACAACCTGATAGCTGGGCTGCACCGTCTGCCGAAGTTCATTCGCCAGCCCCGCCTGCGCGATGACCGCCTGCAATGCCTGCTCGCTATACTGGCCCTTATACCGCGCAAGGCCGTCCCATCCCTGCTGCACAAGCTGGTCGATCACGCCGTCCCATGCCTGCGCGCGCTGCTCAGGGGGCTGCTGCGCCACGATCAGCGCCGCCTGCCCGACCGCCTTCTGGCCCTGTTCAAGCATCTTCTGCTGCTGCTGGTTGAGCTGCATCTGCCGCTGCTGGTCCTGCTGCTGGATGCCCATCGCCATCTGCGGGTTGTATCGGGCGAGATCGGCAAGCGCGTCGCCGCCCTGCTGCCCGCGCACCTCGTCGCCGATGCCCGGCGTGTTGTAGCCACCCGCGCCCATCCCGCCAAGCACGCCGCCACCCGTGCCGCCCGTGCCACCCTGCTGCGCCACAAGCGCCGCCAGCGCGTTCCGCTCGCCCTCCTGCCGCTTCATCTCCCGGCCGGCGTTGTAGCCGTCCATGAGCAGCGCGTTGAAATTCGGCGTTTGGTTGAGCAGTCCGAAATTAACCGGCATCCATGGCCTCCAGACGAGCGATTTCCGCCTCGATGTCCTTGACGTTCTGCTTGTAGCCCGGCTGATTCGTGCGGGCCTTGAGCTTGGCTTTCAGCGCCTCGATGCGCGCGGCGATTTCCTCCGGCGTCATCCGAACCTCGACATCGCGCCCGCGCCCAGCCCGAAACTGCTGGTGAGGCCGGACAGGAGGCTGTTGGTATTGTTCGCCTTCGTGAGCGCGGCATTGCCCAGCGCGCTCGCCGTGTTGTCGTTGATCCCGGTCACGCTGTTCGCATAGTTCGTGCCGACGCCCGCCACAGCCGACGCGCCGGATAGGCCCACGCCCTGCTGATTGCTGAGCAGGGACAGGTAATTGTTGAAGAAACCGGTCCCGAGGCTCTGCGCGCGCTCCTGTGCCGCCTTGACCGCCGCACCGCTATCGAGCGCTCCTGCTGCCCGGAACTGCGCGTTCGCCGCGTCATTCATCTCGCCGAGCTGGAACTGGTAGCCCGCGCTATCCAAGTAATTGTTGAATGCGTTGGTCGCGCTGGTCGGGGTCGTGGCGGTCCCGGCAGTCCCGGGCGAACCGAGCGAGCGATTTTCCGCAGCCCCATAATTATTATAGTGCCACCGGCCATAGTCGGCGGGACTCGCGAACTGGCCCGACCCTGCAAGACGTTGCCATTCGCGCTGTAGATCCGGATTAGCCGCGACGTAGCGCGCAAAATCAGCCGTGCTGGACGGCGCGCCTGTTCCCGAGGCCGTCGCGGTCTGGAGCCCAAGCAAGGCGTTGATCGCGTCGCCGGCCGAATTGCCGCGCTCCACATATGGGGAGAGCAGCGCATTGTTCTGGCTGTAGATGTCCTGCTGCACCGCAAGACTATCGCGGTTCGCCTGCACCTGCGCATCGGTGGCGCGGTTGATCGCCTTGTTGCTCGACGATGCGCCGATTGCCGAGCCGACACCGCCGATAATCGCGGAGCCGAGCAGGGCCGTGCCCATGCTGATTGCCATTTTACAGCCTCTTGATGAATGTGCGCTCGCTGGGCCGGTAGCCATGCATCCGGTAGAGCCGAGCCATCTTGTCCGAGTTGATCGTCTCAAGGGCCATCATCGCCCATGACGAGCAGCCCTTGTCGCGGGCCGCCTGCTCCATCGCCTCAAGCAGCTTGAGGCCTGTCCCCTTGCTCGCCCCTGGAGAGACCCACCAGAACAACTCCTGCCCCGTCCGGTGTGTGAGGTCGAAATAGAGCGGCGAGATCAGGCCGCCAGCCATCCCGACAATTTCTCCGCCTTGCTCGGCTACAAGCAGAATTGCGTCTGGAAGGTCGCACATGACCTCCAGTGATTTTCGGCAGTCTGCCACCTTGAAGGCGCAGATGTCGCTCCACGCCGCCTCAGCGTGGAAAATCTCGCCCAATCTCGCTATCGTCTCGCAGTCCTCGACCCGAGCATACCGGATCACGGGATCGCGACCCCCGGCGGCGTCACCGGAACGCCATGGGATGGCGCGCCAGCAGCAGCCGGCGTGCGCACAGCCCCGAGCGAATGGGTAGAGCCGGTCTGCACCGCATCGGCGGGGTTCGTCGAAGTCTGGTAGGTCACAGCCCCGCCAGCGAAGCCGGGGTCGTCGTAGAACACATAATAGGCTGTCGAGTAGGCGAGGCCCGTCAACGTCCCGCCATCCACTGCAACGCTCGTCCCGTCGCCATAGATGCGGGTATGTGCCGAGATGTTGATCGTCGCATCCGCCCCCGCGTCGATGGCCTCCATCACAAGATCAATCACGCCGGAGGATGCGAGCTTTTGCGTGCCGGACGCCTGATCCGCCGCGTTCTGCGCGTCGTTCGCGGCACCCTGCGCATTGTCGGCCGCCGTTTGTGCATTCTTCGCAGCCTGATTTGCCGCGTCCGCCGCATCCTGCGCCGCCTGAATCGCTGCGACCGTATCGGCCAGCGCGTTGATAGCGCCCTCAATCGATTTGAATGCGTTCTGGAGCAGCAGTTGCAGGGCTGGCGTCGGGCGCCCCTGCGCGTCCACAATGGCGTTGACGATATTCAGCCGATCGAGCTTGAGCGCCATTAGCGAGCCCTCCCGCCGCCGGATTCGTTCACATAGGCGCCGGAAATGCGCACCGAGACCGGGTCGGACATGCGAAACTCGAACAGCGCGCCGGGATAGTCGTAAATCCCCAGCGCGCGCCACTCCGGCATGGTGCGATAGTTGCCTTGCTCGCCAAGACCTTCCGATTCCCACGTGCTCCATGTGCGCCCAAGATCGTCGGAGGACCGCATCTCAATGACCGGTTCCACGAAATCACCAACAAGATCGGTCGCCTGCCCTACCTCGATCCGCATGCGCAGATTGCTGATCGGCGCTGCCCCGCCGTTGATCGGGAAGCCGCCCGCGATCCGGCGCTCCATCTCCCCCTCGTCGGTATAGCTCGACCCAAACGACCAGAGCGCGCCAGTCTCGTCATCGCCGAACACATCGGCGTCGGAGCAGGCCACGCGGAACACGTCGCGGCCATAGCTGGCGAACTCGCTCCAGCCGCCGGACGTGATGTCGAACACCAACGTTTTCGCATCGAGCCGCACGCACAGCAGCTTGTGGCGCTCGTCAAGCATCAGATACATGGACCGCGACGCCGACGCGAGAATGTCGGCCGTGTGACCGTCATCGCTTACCGGCTCGGGCACATTGCCGGCGCGGTAGATGATCCCGTCATTGCCGATCCAGAAGTGCGTGTTGTCAGCCGCGACCGCGCACCCCGTCGCCATCGCGCCATATTCAAAAACGCGCTGCTGGATCGACTGGAAGGGCAGGTCGGCATCACCCGTCTCCGCCCAGAACTCTGTCGTTTCCTCGCCGATCAGCACCAGCGTGTCGCCGACCGCGAGCAGGTCGATCAGCCCGTCCGGCGCATTCTCCGCAGCCGCATAGTCCAGCGCGTCCCATATCTCGCCATCCTGCGAAAAATACCAGCGCTGCGATCCCTTGCGGATCGCGATGAAATAGCCACCGACATAGACCACCGCCGAGACGCTGGCGCCATCGGGGAACGCCACCGGTAGGAACGCCGAGCCGGTCCATGTCACCATGCCCGCGCCCGCCGCGATGACAATGCGCGCGGCGCTGGCGGCGATCGACACAGGCCCGGCAATCGTCATGCTACCGAGCAGGGCGCCGTCGACATAGACATTGCTGCCCGACACGGTGACGCGCCGGCCGCCCATCACGCCATCGCTGGCCGCCGTGGCGCGAACGGGCCCTGCGCCGACCTCGCCCACCTTCACCAGCGGGCGACGCGACTGGAAGATCAGCCCGGCCTCTTCGGTGGGCGACTTCTCCACGATGAAGTTCGCCACCGGCAGGCGA
>Ga0182747_1001007_pt1 | contig 23359 bp, 21 predicted proteins | sample eDN3rd30CBELigBY_FD_128526 | JGI IMG/M metagenome (GOLD analysis project Ga0182747, IMG submission 128526) | Enriched backyard soil microbial communities from Emeryville, California, USA - eDNA 3rd pass 30_C BE-Lig BY (version 2) (version 2) | ecosystem: Environmental > Terrestrial > Soil >...
ACCGCGTGACTACACGGTAACCACGCAAAAGAGGACCGTTCGTCAAAAGCGGTCCTCGTCGTCTCAAATCCGGATGCATTCGGAAAAGCCCTGACATCCTGTCAGTTGGCAAGGGGCACCCCCAGAAGAAATCTGGGGGCGCGGGGCATACCCTTCATCGAAAGGGAAGGCTCTCCTATCGTAGCAGAAATCCACCAAAATTTGGGTCGTATGATGTAGCAAATGGGGCCGGAACGCACCTTGGGGCTTGACCGGAACGCTCCGGACCACATTCACTCCTCATTCCCTGCCCGGGGGAAACCCCGGCCAGTGAGGATCACCATTCGCCATCATCGATGGCCCGGACCAATCTCCCGCAAAACGCGTTCACGCTTATGGGAAATTGCGGTGCCCCGGTAGTGAGGCCGAAACCCCAACTGTTTCATAATACCAAAGCTCTTTCTACGAGTCCTCCCGCCATAGAGCACCGGGCACCGGCTCACCAGCGCGCCACCGTCTTTTCATCCCAACCCGTATACCGTGAAAACCCGGTGCCTGATACCGAATCCGGATGATCCGTTGTGGATGGTGTAGGGGCTCACACCCCAACCAAAATCCTCGTCATCCCGAGCCGGGGCGACGAGCGCAGCGAGACGCCTCCTCCCAACCGTCATCCCGAGCCGGGGCGACGAGCGCAGCGAGACGCATCCTCTCCCCGTCATCCCGAGCCGGAGTGACGAGCGCAGCGAGACGCATCCTCTCCCCGTCATCCCGAGCCGGAGTGACGAGCGCAGCGAGACGCCTCCTCCCAACCTTCATCCCGAGCCGGGGCGATGAGCGCAGCGAGACGCCTCCGTGTCGAGGGATCCTTGCGTCATCACGAGGCTGGATTATGCATTTTGCGGTATCCGGGTGATTGGTACGGCGCCGATGGGCAACAAGGGGCCGCTTGCGCTCTTCGGCCACGGGGTAACCTCACCCCACCGGGAGTCTCTTGCGCTCTTCTCTGACTCATGCCAGCTCACCCCAACCCTGACGGCCGCCTGCCCCGACATCACCCCTCACGCATCATCAGGATTCCGTATGTGTACTTCGTCGCCCGGAGCCTCCGCAAATACCCGCATGCTCACATCCTCTCTGTCTGGCCAACACGAGCCATGTCGGCTGGAGGAATTCCAGACATCTGCTCAAAGGAAAGCATGCCCTCTGACTCGCCTGGTCGTGCTCTTCCCCGGTTTATTTCTCGCTGACTTGTATCCGCTGGAAGAACTGGTACACCCTCTTGACACATTGATTTGGAGTCGATAAGGTCTTGGCACATTCAAAAACCCCAATCTGTGGGCACGAATTGACCGGCAGGTTTCAGGAGCGTCCCTGCACGTTGTGGGGTTGCTAATCGAACGGGAAGGGTCCCCGCTCACAAATCAATATCCGCGTGTACACGTTACCTATCGCTCGACGGAGGTCTTGAACCATGGATGAGTCGCGAATCACGATGCTTGTCGATCAAATGCGCAAAGGCAAAATTGATCGCCGTACCTTCTTCACCCGTATGGCTGCCCTGGGAGCAGGCGCAACCGCCCTGTCCCACGTCGCATTGACGTCAGCCCAGGATTCCGAAGAAGGCACACCCGTCTCCGGTGGCAGCTACCGAACAGCCCTGAGCGAAGAACCGGATCAATTGGATCCCGCCCAGTCGAACCAGCTGACCTCAAGCACCATTACCGGCAAAATCTACGACAACCTCGTCTATATAGGTGATGATGGGCTTCCAAAACCGTGGGTCGCCGAATCGTGGACCATCAGCGACGACAATCTGACGATCACCTTCAAGATCCGCGAAGGCATAAAATTCCATGACGGCACAGATTTGGACGCTGCGGCAGTGAAGTTCACCTTCGATCGAGTCCTGGACCCGGCACAGGCCTCCCCTGACAAGGTATTTCTCGGCTCGTTGGTTTCTGTAGACGCTCCCGACTCCACCACGGCAGTATTTACCTTTGAAACACCCTATGCTCCGTTTTTCACGAATCTCGGATCCTTCGGAATCGTTTCCCCCACAGCGGTCGAAGCCTCGGGAGGTAATTTCGGACACAATCCTGTGGGCTCGGGACCGTTCATGTTCGACACGTGGGAAACCGGCACCAAAATCGTCCTCAAAAAGAATCCGGATTACGTCAACTACCGTGAGGATGACAATAACAAGGGCCCAGCGTATATCGACGAGATCGTCTACAACGTAATCTCGGAAGCCTCCACCCAATCCGCGGCATTCGAGGCCGGGGAACTCGACATGATCAACGCGCCACGCGAGGATGTGGCCCGTCTCGCCGAAATCGAAGGCGTCAAGATCGTTTCCCTTGAGGAATCGGACAACATCAATTTCATAGAGTTTTCGGCGAACCCGCCATTCAACAACGAGGCATTCAGAAAAGCTGTCTCGCACGCGATCGATCGCGAATCAATCGCCGAAATCGCCTACCTCGGGAACGCCACGCCGAATCTGTGCCCGATCCCGATTGGCAACGCTGCCTATGATGCTGATCTCGGCGCAGAATATGGCTATGAATACGACCTGGAAAAGGCCAAACAAGCCTTGGCCGACGGAGGCTTTGTCGATTCGGACGGAGACGGCATCGTTGAATTCGAGGGTGAAAAGCTCAGCGTCACGCTCTGGTCCTATGCCCCATTCCCGGTCCAGTCCAAAACGATTCAACTTGTCCAGGCTGACCTGAACACCATCGGCATGGAAGTCGAGATCCAGACCGTCGAGTTTGGCGCCATGCAGCCCATGATGGAGACGGGCGAAATCGGATTCGATTACATGCGTTGGACGTATAGTGACCAATCGATCCTCTCGGCGCTCTTCAAGTCACCCGGCTGGACCGGTCAAACGAGCGATCCGGAGCTCGACAAGCTACTCGAGGTTGCCGACACCACGGTCGATCCCGTTGCGCGTCTGGAAGCATCGCACCAGGCCATGATCTATATCCTCGAACACGCCATCGTCGCTCCGGTGGTAAGTGACTGGGTCCAGGTGGCGGTACAGTCCAACGTCCATGACTATCATTGGGACGCCTTGAATAACGAACGCCTCAATGATGTCTGGCTGGCTAACTAGTCGCGACCTTTGTCCGGGATGCTGCACCATACGCATGGGCAGCATCCCGGACACCATCGAAAGGGCCGCGAATGCTCGGTTTCCTGTTACGCAGGGTCGTGGTGATGATTCCCGTCTGGTTCGCGATCCTCACCCTCGTTTTCCTCATGAGAGCGCTTGTTCCTGGAGATCCGGTCGAGATCATGTTCTTCGGCCGCGCCAGTAGTCCCGAAGTCGTTGAGAATATGCGACACCAACTTGGTCTCGACCAACCTCTGTACAAGCAGTACTTTTCGTATGTTGGTGGTGTGCTCCGTGGTGATCTGGGAGACAGCATCACCACGAAACGACCGGTTATTGATGAGATTAGGGATCGGTATCCCGCCACGCTCAAGCTTGCCGTCGCAAGCCTCGGCGTATCGGTCTGTATCGGCTTGGGCGCAGGAATTCTCGCGGCACTCTACAAGGATTCCATCATTGATACGCTGGCAATGGCGTTTGCGGTTGCGGGTCTGTCAATGCCTGCATTCTGGTTCGGCTTGCTGATGATTTATTTCTTCTCGGTGAAGCTCGGCTGGTTCAGCGTCATTCCGGATGGCTCAGCCAAGTCGCTGGTGTTACCTGCCGTGACCATGGGGCTGATTGCGTCGTCTATCGTGGCCAGACTTGTGCGCTCGGCCATGCTTGAAGTTCTTGGTCAGGATTACATCCGCACCGCCCGGGCCAAGGGCCTCACCGAACCCAGGGTCACGACCAGTCACGCCATCCGCAATGCCTTACTCCCAATCGTCACCATTATCGGATTGCAGTTCGGCGGGCTTCTCAGTGGAGCGTTCATCATCGAAGCAGTGTTCGCCTGGCACGGCATCGGCGAGCTGGGCGTTCAGGCCTTCGCCAAGCGGGACTTCCCGTTGATCCAGGGGATAGTCCTTGTTGTCGCCACATCCTACGTCCTGGTGAATCTGGTTGTGGATGTGCTTTACGCCTTCCTTGATCCGAGGGTGAGCCCCTCATGATGACTGCCCCAATGACCGCCACAAGAACGCTCCCGGCACGAATACGGAGCATCAGTACATCACCGCCCCTCGCTTTCGCCCGGAAGCTGTTTCGGTACCGTCAGGCACAACTTGCGGGCGCCATCATTCTGGTCCTGATCCTCGCCGCCATCTTCGCGCCGTTCATCGCTCCCTATGCACCGGACGCCGTGAAGGCTGGCAAACCGCTGACACCGCCCAATCGGGCCCATATTTTTGGTACCGATGACCTGGGGCGGGATATGTTCAGCCGCATTATCTATGGCTCCCGGATAACCCTTCGCATCGGCGTCATTATCGTCGCCGTCGAGGTCCTCATCGGTGTCACCGTTGGCCTCGTCGCCGGCTATTTCGGCGGCTGGACCGACACGATCCTGATGAGATTCACGGATGTCATGCTTGCGTTTCCCGGAATCATTCTCGCGCTGGCGATCGTCGGAACGCTGGGTCCCGGTCTCAACAATGCCATATTCGCCGTCGCCCTGGCTGCATGGCCCGTCTTCGCTCGCGTCGTCCGCAGTTCCGTGCTCTCGGTGAGGGAATCGGAATATATAACCGCCCAGCATGTCCTCGGAGCCACCCACCGTCGCATCATGTGGAAGGGAGTTCTCCCCAACGTCCTCGCACCGATCATCGTGCTTGCCTCGCTCGAGTTTCCGGCAGCAGTGCTCGTCGCCGCGGCCTTGTCCTTCCTTGGTCTTGGTGCACAGCCACCAACACCGGAATGGGGAGCATTACTCACAGACGCCCGCAACTACATTCGCACCGCGCCCTATCTCATCAATATTCCGGGTATGGCAATCTTCGTCACGGTGCTCGCATTCAATCTGCTGGGCAACACATTGCGGGATGTTCTGGACCCCAGGCTCCGCAACCGATGACGGTGGATCGACCCTCAGACCTCATCAAGACGCTTGAAAACGCATCGCCGATTTATTCACCGGGGTGCCTGCCGCACGGGTGTGCTACGCCCACCCGTGCTAAAAAACTACCGTCATGCCGAGCGCTGTCGGCCCTTATACGGAATCCAGATGATTCATGAGGGATGGTGTAGGTGCAGACGGCCGTGAGGAGTGGGGGGAGCTGGCATGAGCTAGCGAAAAGCGCCAGCGGCCCCTCTGCTGGCCATCGGCGCCAGCTTGTCCTGAGCGAGCGCAGCGAGTCGAATGGATCGATCTTCAGAGATCACCCACAACGTGTTTCCCCGGATTCCGTAGTAGTCACCAACTTACCCTGAACGGGGCAAGCGCATAACCGAACGGGTTCTCCATCAATGGAGCCCTATCCAGGCCACCGGTTCCCTATCAGGACCCCGTCCTGGCGAACGAGCCCCCCGCCCGACGCGCCCGAATCGACCGGGCAAGCCAACCACCCACCAACGCCGCGCCAAGCATGATGGCAGGAACCACTGCCGCCGTCGGTGGTGGATCGGTGCGGATACTCGATTCCATCCCGAGTGCATTCCGCCCAACAGCCTTGAGAATCGCGGTACCAATGTGAAGCGGCAAGTAAAACGCTGGAATCATCTTCGCCCAGAAGATGGGATCGCGCTGCACCAGGATGCCCGCAATCAACCCTGCCCCGCCAAACCCGACTGATGCAAGCACCAGGTCAGAAGGCTTGATCACAAACGCCACCACGGCGGTCAGCCCAATGATTCCCGCCCACTGGATACCCGGCGCTCCACGTCGTCGCCCCTCAATCGCGAACAGCGCCGAAGAGGCAAACCAGGTCAGCCCGGCCACACCGTTCAGCCCCTTGGCCAGCGTTCCATCGGCAACAATTGACGCCCCGACGATCACCGTCGCGGTGGCGAGGGTACCGGTAGCGATACGTTCCAGATTCTTCTCGTCAATGATTTTCACGTGTTCATTCCCTCATAAGGACCTGTCGTCCACAACCATTCTTCCAGAAAACGCCTGACACAATACGGCATCACTGCTATAATCCCGATCGGGCACCAACCTGCCCTCGTAGCTCAACGGATAGAGCGTCTGGCTTCGGACCAGAAGGCTGGGGGTTCGAGTCCCTCCGAGGGTACCAACACGTATTGCCACATCACATCAAGGGAATCGCATGCGAGCCTGTATCCTCTCCATCGGCTCCGAATTGATTCTTGGCCAGATTACAGATACGAATGCAACGTTTCTGGCCCAGGAACTCTCCGCCGTCGGCATTGACCTGATCTACGTCACCCAGGTCGGCGACGACCGCAAACTCCTGCTGGACGCCATGCGCCGTTCGCTGGAATACGCGGACGTCCTGATCTGCACCGGCGGCATCGGTCCGACCGATGACGATCTGACTCGGGAAACCGTTGCCGAACTCGTGGACGAAACACCAACCATCGACGACGCACTCCTCGCCGACCTCGTTTCATTCTTCCGCGGTCGCGGTCAGGACATGCCCGAACGAAACAGGAAACAGGCGTGGATCATCCCCTCCGCCACCATCCTCCCCAATCCCGTCGGCACGGCTCCGGGCTGGCTCGTGGATATCGGCGACAAGATGATTGTCACCATGCCCGGCGTCCCGCGTGAGATGTTCCGCATGTGGACCGAGCAGGCCCTGCCTCGCGTCTTGCAACGTAGCGAGAACCGGGTGATCGACTCGGTCAACATCAAGACCATCGGCATCGGCGAATCGGCCGCCGAGGATGTGCTTCACGATCTGGTTCTCGCCGCAGATCCCCAGGTTGCAACCTATGCCAAGGACGATGGCGTCCATATCCGCATCACGGCCTTTGGCGATGACCCTGCCGAAGCGCGACGGCGACGGGATGCCACCCGTGACGAAGTTCTCCGCCGCCTCGGTGATCACGTTTGGGGCGAGGATAACGATACCCTGCAAAGCATCGTCGCCAGACAGCTGGATGCCCGGGGCGTGCGCCTCTCGATTCACGAAATCGGTACCGGAGGAGCCCTGTCGTCCCTCCTTTCCTCTGACAGCGCCTCTGCCACAACCTTCGAACGCGATGTCGTGGAACCGTCCAATGGAACACTTCCTGCCCACGCCGCGAAATACTCTGGCAACCTGATCGCCGGTTCAGGCAACGCAATTGGGATCGCCCTCGTCTATCACGGTCAACTGGATGAACGAGGCGTCTCCCACGGCGAACTCACGGTGGCGATCCAGGAACCAAACCAGGATACCCCCGTGGTGTCCAGTTGGCAGATTCGCGCTTCATTGCCCGAAGTCCAGCGCCGCTCGGCCCTCAACGCCATCGAAGCCCTGCGCCACTATCTCAAGGATTAACGCGTCACCCCGACGGCCTGTATGGGCGATGCCCCGCAGACCGTTGCCACGAGCCCCGTACGGGCGATGCCCGTCATCGCCCCTGGATCGGCCCTGCAGACCGTAGCCACGGAGTCTCGTATGGACGATGCCCGTCATCGCCCCTGGCCCGACAACATCACCACGGGCCATGCAGACGTCCGCTGGCCAAGAACTCCGGGGGATTCATTGGAGGTGATGAGGATTGTGAGGCGTAACGAGACGCGTCCTCTCCTCGTTATCCCGAGCCGGAGCGACGAGCGAAGCGAGACGCCTCCTCCCCCGTCATCCCGAGCCGGGGCGACGAGCGTAGCGAGACGCCTCCGTGTCGAGGGATCCTTGTGTCCACCCTGACCCAATTCTGACGAAGCGCCCGAATACCACGAACTCCGATTACTCCGCGCCGGGTGATAAGGTAATGGACCAGCAAGCGCCCCTTCTGCCCATCGGCATCAACCGCTCCCGCACGTATACCGGAAGCCGAACGGGGCGATCCAGGCTCCCGGGGCGCATTCCAGGCTCGTTGACAGGAATGCCTACCGCGCGGCTGGAGGTGCGGCCGGCTGCTCTCGCAGCCACTCGTCCAGCAACACCTGCTGACGCGCCAGCATGTCCGCCCGATCATCTCCGGTGAGGTCATCCCACCCAAGGATGTGCAACACTCCATGGACGACGACGAACAGGATCTCCTGCCGCGTATCCCAACCCGCATCCCTCGCGTGGTCCGCAGCCCGGTCGACGGAGATCAGGAGATCCCCACCCTGCTCACCCATCCCCGCTTCGTCATCCAGATCGAAATCAAACTCGTCCACCTCATACGGGAACGTCATGATATCGGTCGGGCTGTCGATCCCCATGAATTCCACATGGGCCCGTTGCATCGTGGGATCGTCGACAAAGCGGATACCCACTTGCCACGCACCACTCTGCTCCTCTGCCCGTAGCACATGCCGGACAAGCGAGGTCAGCACCGGAATATCCAGACCCACGGGCAAGGGAATTTCAGCATCGATCGTCACCTCGACCCGAGGCTCAGCTTCCGAGGGCATTGCGCACAGCCGTCGAGAGTCGCTTCCCGTCAACCCGGCCATCCGTCTTCTTGTTGAGCGTCCCCATCACCTTGCCCATGTCTTTCGGCCCTTCGGCTCCCGTCTCCTCGATGCCCTGTCGGACGAACGCCTCAAGCTCCTCATCGGACATCTGTTGCGGCAGGTACTTTTCGAGAATCCTGACCTGCGATTCTTCCTTCGCCGCCAGGTCCTCACGGCCACCTGCCCGGAATTGTTCGATCGAATCCATTCGCTGCTTCACTTGCGACCGGATCAGCTTCAGTTCCTCCTCTTCGCTCAGCTCTCCCTTCTTGTCGATCTCCGCATTCTTGACAGCTGAGAGCACGTAACGGATGGCATCACGCGTTTCGTTCTCACGCGCCCGCATGGCATCCTTCATATCCGATTCCAGTTGCGATTTCAGTGACATGGAAACTCCTTTCTAACTCTGTGACGAAATTCAGGCAATGGGACCAAGCTTGCTGCCTCCCAAAACATGGACGTGCAAATGCATGACTTCCTGCCCGGAATCCGCTCCGGCATTCGTCACCAGCCGAAATCCGGTTTCGGCAATCCCCTTTTCCACCGCCACCTGATTGGCAACCGCGATCATCTCTCCCAGCAAGGCACTGTCATCCTGGTTCATTTCGCGGATACTCTCTATGTGACGTCGCGGAATCACCTGCACGTGCACCGGAGCCTGCGGCGATATGTCGCTGAAGGCAACAACATGCTCGGTCTCCACCACGAACTCAGTGCCGAATTCATTCGCGGCAATCTTGCAGAATATGCAATCATCTTGTCGTTCACCCATGCGATTCTCCTCCTGATACCGAATCCGGATGAACAGTCGGATGTGTTTTTGGGCCGGTCTGCGTCGTCTCGGTGCCCCGCAGCTGCGGCCGGTGCCCGGGACGAGCGACCGCAGGTCGATCCTGGATACCCCAACGCATCAACCGGATTTCGTATGATGACGTGCAATTCAACTTTGAATCATCAAGGCTGCCTTTCAACAGCCCGACGGGATTGAGTATGCCAGAGCTACCAGAAGTCGAAACAGTCCGCACCATCATCGAACCGCTCGTGGTGGGACGATCCATCACGAAAGTCATCCTCAACCCGGCATTTCCAGGTGTCCTGGAAGGTCCCGATGGCATCGATCCCGCCTTGACCATTCCCGGCAGCCGCATCCAGGGCGTACAACGTCGTGGAAAATACCTGTTCTTCGCACTGGATAACGCCCTGTGGCTGGTCATCCACTTACGAATGACAGGCCGCTTGCTCATCGCTGAGCACGACGCACCACCGGTGAGATTTGAACATCTGGCTCTCCCCCTCGACAATGACATGGACATCCGCTTTGGCGATCAACGCAAATTCGGCCGGGTCCGGCTCACGCTTCCGGAAGAAGTCGATGCGCTCTCGGCCCGATTGGGTCCCGAACCCCTTGAAGCGAATTTTACGGGCGAATGGCTGCATCATGCACTCCACCGCCGGTCCGGCAAAATCAAATCCGTGCTGTTGGATCAACATATGGTGGCGGGACTCGGTAATATCTATGTCGATGAGGCACTCTTCCGCGCCCGCATTCACCCGTTGATGATTGCTCGTGATCTCACTCCCGAAGACGCCAGCCGCCTTGTCCGGGCGATCCGTCAGGTCCTGAAGAGCGCGATCCGGAATCAGGGCACCACGTTCTCCACCTTCGAGAACCCGTACGGAGAATCCGGCTCGAACGCGGGCTTCCTCAAGGTCTATGGCAAGGGGCGCCAACACGCCCCGTGTCCGCGCTGCGGTACCCCGTTGGAGCCGCTTGTGGTCGGTGGACGCGGCACCACCTTCTGCCCGACCTGCCAACAACTTCCCGAACCGGACGCCTCAAAGCAGCCATAGACCGCGCGTCACCAACCTACCCTGAGCGTGGGGAACAGATAACCGAATCGGATGGATCGGTTATCTGTTCCCCACGCCCATCACCAGGCTATCCGCATCAGGTGACGGCATCCCCGGACGTCATCTGAAGATATTCACCCCGCTCAACGATCGCTCCCAACGCCTGAACCGCAAGCCACAGGTCGTGAAAGGTCGTGTAGAGCGCCACCGGTGCCAGACGAATCACATTTGGCGGACGAAAGTCAACCACCACGCCTCTCGCCTTCAGCGCCAGGGAGATGCCGGCAGCATGCTCGTGCTCGACAGCGACGTGGCCGCCCCGTCGGTCATGATCTGCCGGCGTGCCCACCCGGTAGCCGAATCGCGATTCGACCAATCCATACTGCTTGATCAGGTCGATCAGGTAATCCGTCTGCGCCAGGGATTTCGCGCGTATCGCAGCGATGCCGGCTTCCTCGGTCACCGCCAACGCGCCGTCAAGAGCCGCAGTCGAGATGACAGGCACCGTACTGATCTGGTACGCCCCGGCATGACCCGCTCCAACCCAGTCATGCTCCATCTCGAACTGCTGGTCCTTCCGCACACCCCACCAACCGGCCATGGCTGGCTCCCGCTCGAAGTGCCGTCGATTGACGTACAGTGCCCCCACCGCACCCGGACCAGCATTGAGATACTTGTAGGAGCACCAGACGGCAAAATCCACCCCCCAGGCATCGAATGCATGTGGCACCGCGCCAACCGAATGCGCGCAGTCGAAACCAATCATCGCGCCACACGCGTGAGCGGCTGCGATCAAACGCGGCATATCCAGCAACTGCCCGGATCGGTAGAGCACGGACGGCAGAAGCACGAGGGCCACCTCATCCGTCATCGCGTCGATAATATCCGCTTCCTCGATCATCCGGCCATCCCTGCTCGGAACAAGAACCAGATCGCGACCGGAATCACCTTCGTGAATCCGGATCTGGCTTTTGAGAGCATGGATATCCGAGGGGAAATCCAGCGCCGTTGCCACAATTTTGCGTCTCTGCCCTTCAGGACGGTAAAACGTCCCCACCATCTGGTGCAGGTTCACGGTTGTCGTACCGGTGACAATCACGGATGTCGGATCAGCACCCACCAGCGCCGCCAGCCGCGCGCTGACAGATTCAGCCAGCGTGAACCAAACCGGATCGGCCTCCGTCCAGCCCCGGACTCCCCACGCTTTCCACGCCTCAATTGCTCCCAACATCGCCATTTCGGCATCTGTTGAAAGCAAGCCAAGCGAGTTTCCATCAAGGTAAATCGTCTCCGGAGGCACAAAGAATCGATCCCGGAACCCCGCCAGCGGATCGGCTTCATCCAGCGAATATGCGAACGCCTCGGTTAAAGTGTCGGAAATTCCCATCGCGATTCCTCAACTGCACAACATGATCGACGTCTGTAATCCAAATCATGCATCAACCGGAAGCAAATGCAACGCATGTACATGTATCCGTAAAACCGGCCCTCGGACGCCTGCTGCATATTTCGGTTTGATGTCTGCATTCGCCCTGTCTGCCATCCATGCCGTTCGTAGAACTGGCCCTCGTGGCCAGTTTCCGATGGAAACCACGCGAATGTCCTACGGAGGTCGGCCACCGGCCGCAGCTGCGAGGGCCGACCGTACGAAGCCTGGTGCGGCCAGTTGTCCACAGTGTCGACATAGACAGCACGTGTCTCGCGGCCGGTTTCATTGGCAAAAAGGAAAGCTGATATCATTCCGATAGTGAGTTACCAAAACACTGTTGCCCGGAAGGAGGACACATGGATATCTACGCACTGCACGAAAACCCTGACTGGTTCCCGCCGTTTGCCGCCGCCTTCGAGGAAGCCGGTATCGCCTACGAAGAATGGCTCTTGACGAGCGGGATGCTGGACCTCAACACTTCACCTCCGGATGGCATCTTCTGGAATCGCCTGAGCGCCTCCTCGCATACGCGCGAGCATACACACGCCAAGGACTACACCCGCGCCGTACTTGACTGGCTGGAGTCACATGGTCGCCGGGTCGTCAATGGACGTTCGGTGGTTGAGATGGAGGTTAGCAAAATCCGCCAGCTCACAGCACTGCAGGCGCACGGTATCGACGTCCCCCGCACCATCGCTGTCATCGGCAGGGATGATCTCCTGTCAGACGCCCGGACGTTCCCGACACCGTTTATCACCAAGCACAATCAGGGAGGCAAGGGCCTTGGTGTACGCCTCTTCAACGACCTCCGGACGTTCGAGGATTACATCCAGTCGGAAGAATTCGAGGAGCCCGTCGACGGCATCACCCTCCTTCAGGAATACGTCCAACCCCGGAATGGATTGATTACTCGCGTCGAAACCGTCGGTTACGAATACGTCTATGCCATCACGGCCGACGCCGCACGCGGCGGCTTCCAGCTCTGCCCGGCTGATGCCTGCGAAATCGACGAACATGGTCGACCGGTGGAGGAGAAAAGCCTGTTCGCCCTGCGCGAAGGATTTAACCACCCCATCATCGATCGCTTACTCGGATTTGCCCGCAAGCACCAGTTGGAAATCGCCGGTTTCGAATTCATCGAGACATCCGAAGGTCGTCTCGTCACCTACGACGTCAACACCAATACCAACTACAACCCCGACGTCGAAGCGATAGCACCCAAATCCGGCCCTCGGGAAATCGCCAACTATCTGAAACGCGTCCTCTCGGAAACCTGGGCCCTGACCTGATCCTCATCGCACCTGCAACCCGCATCAGGGAATGGCTACCGACGGTTAGCCACATCGGATCGGCCAGATCAGTTGTTGATGGATAGGGCTGCGCACCCCGGTCCCGTACGGGCTATGCTGATACCCCGGTCACCTCTCGCATATCCCCCACTCCCGCCCAATATCCTCGTCATGCCGAGCACCGTCGAGGCATCTTTGGATCATCGGCAACCTGTCACCCGGCAGGAGGTGGCGCACTTTTGCCTGCTGGATGCGTATAAAGAGTGAAAGCATAGTCAACTGCGGCAAACGTGCCCACCAGCTTCCTGGTAAGGCTGCCAGATATCACCACGTCAGTGGCAGTCTTGAAATCCCCGCCATAGCAACGAATTCGGGCAAGACGGCCAGAATGCCAATATTAAACGCATTCTGGCAGCCTTGATCCAAACCCACCAACCGTCATGAGTTCGCATCGCTGGAATGGAAACCTGATACCCTCTCCCGGTGCCTGCATAAAACCCGGTCAAACATGCTGCTATCAGGTGTGAATCAGGACCAGGAAAGAAACCCGAACCTCGTCAAACACGTAGACGAGGTTGATTGCGTAAATGGTTTCGATCCGGGACAGCTCGCTTTCAAGGCATCATGGAGTTCACTTGTGCAAAATCGTAGACCCCTGAACAGAATGATGAGTCGACGTGCTGCGGTGGTCGGAGCAGTTGCCTCCATTTTCGCTACCGGCGCCAGCACCATCCCCGCTATGTGCCAGGGCCGTATTTACCCCGGTGTTCAATTCCGGAACGCCGACCTGGCCAGTTCAACACCCGAAGAGGCGAAGGGGTATTTCAGAAGCCAGTTGACAACGTTTGAACGACAGGCACTAACAGTTACTTTTGAGGACAAAATCTGGAATGCGAGCCTTGCTGAGTTGGGCATGTCTATCGACTATCAGACCATGGTCGAGCTAGCGATGGCTCATGGCCGTACAAATGGTGTTTTGGATCGATACGAGACATTCCTCTCGCGAGATACCTCAATCCAAATCCCGCTGGTTCTGCAAGAAAATCACGAACTTCTGGATGCTTTTCTCCAGGAAATCACAGACGACATCGCGATCGCTCCCACGAACGCCCGACTGGCACTGCATGACGGCCAGATCACTGTACATCCTCATGCCGAGGGGCGCTCCGCCAACATTGAGTTGGCCAGGCAGGAAGCGCTCCAGAAAATACGACAGGGTGAACCTGCCTCAATCGCAATCGCCACCAGACCCGTGCCCCCTTCGGTCACCAGCGACGACCTCGCTGGAGCAGAGGCAGACGCCTGGAACCTGGTCAGCGAGCCCATTGTCTTTACCCATGCCGATCTCACCTATCCGGTAGCCCCGGAAGATCTCACCTTGGCGCTCCAGATTGATAAGGACAACAAGGCTTCGCTCGATCCCACCAGACTCCGGGACAGGTTTCTGCAAATCGCCCGGATCGTGCAACAACCCGCCCGAAACGCCATGATCGGCTGGGACAATGGACCCGTGCTCATTGCTGCCGATGTGGACGGTTTCGAGGTCGATCTAGAGCGAATGGAAGATATGGCGGTTGAGCTAGCCGGAATCGCCGAACGCGCGGCGGAACTCCCGGTGAAGCCCGTAAGAGCCGCCGTACGCGAAGACAATTTCCATGAACTGGGAATTGAGGCGCACCTTGGCTCCGGCTCGTCTTCTTTCGCCGGCTCTTCAGTTGCTCGCGCAGAGAACGTTCGGGTATCGGCCAGCAATATCTCATACAAACTGGTAGCACCGGGAGAGATGTTCTCGTTCAATGAACTGATCGGCCCCATCTCTGAAGACAATGGGTATGTGGCCGGCACCATCATCCAGGGAGATTGGGTCGCAACGGATATCGGAGGTGGTGTCTGCCAGGTATCGACCACCGTGTTCCGCGCAGCCGCACAGGCAGGATTCCGCTTCTCCGAATGGAACCCGCACAGTTGGCGACTGGCCTTCTACGAAGCCGATGGATCGGACCCCGGGTTTGATGCTGCCATCTACCAGGCCGAAAGCGAATGGGAAACCAATCTCGACCTGCAGTTTGAAAACGTGCTGGGTTCATGGCTCCTTCTCGTGGTCGCAACTGATGGAGACACCGTTAGCGCGCAGTTCTACGGCAAGGCCCCCGCATGGAATGTCGAGATACATCCCGCGAACGTCAGCTCCCCTGTCCCGCCAGGACCGCCCGTCGAACGGCTCAACAACGAACTCGCTCCGGGTGAACGCCGAATGGTTCAGCAGGCACAGCCTGGCTATCAGGTGAGCATTCGAAGGGTCATCACGGGAACGGACGGTGAAGTCCTCGCTGATGGAGAATTCGTCTCCCACTATGTCCCTCAACCCGAAGCGTGGGAAATCGGCCCCACATAGAGCGTATCGCCGACTCGATGATCGAGATGCGTACCGCGCCGATGAAGAAATAGACCAGCGCGCCACGAGGCGCACGGATTGATCGTAACGCCCGCAGGTCAGTCATCTTGAAAATGGCTGCAATGGATCAACGAAGCTCGTGGAAAGAACGTTGATCTGACGCTTCGACAGTAACAGAGGACGTTGGATGCAATCTGGGTTGTATCCAACGTCCTCCTTACAATCGCCATGACTTCAATCAGGGCGGCACAATATCCAGTAACCGCTTAGTGAATCACCTCCGTGCAGTTCCCTTCGATGCATTGACCGCTCGGGCAGTGAATGCCGCAACCACCGCAATTCTCCGCATCGTTCTGGATGTCAACGCACAGGCTGTTGCAGTTGGTCAGCCCTGTTTGGACGCATGGATCAGAGTCGGTGCAAACGCCGTTTTGGCAGAAGCCGCTGGCACAAACCACGCCGCAGAAACCACAGTTGTTTGCGTCATTCAGCATGTCAGCACCGTTGCAGGCATCCCCGCCTCCACCCATCGGTTGGCAGGTACATGTATCGACATCAAGCGTCTGGCCGTCTGGGCAGGTCATGTCGCCGCAGCCATTATCATCGGGCATATTACATTCACTGTGGCAATGCGGCTGGGGATCTGAACCGCATGTATTGACGATAGTACCGGTACCACCGTCGCAACCGGCCGCGGCGCAACTGTATGTGCATTCACAGGCACCGGCATTACAGGTGATGCTGTCCGGCGTTAGACCGGGAGCCGGTTCGCAACAGACACCGCCACAGACGACACCGCTGGCGCAGGTGCTGCCACCTCCGCCCCCGTCGCTGGCTCCAGTGTCTGTATCAGTGTCGGCCGGATTGGGGGGCGTCGTGGTATTGGCATTCGTAGTGGTCCCTCCGGTGGTGCCAATTGCCGCAACACCAGCCGAACCAGTGTTCCCGCCAGCCGCGCCGCTGGCAACCGCATGCCACTCCCCGAGATCGCCCAATTGTGGACCGGTCAGGGGGCCGTCGATGCTTCCCGCGCAGTTCGTTATCGCCTGCTCCCCGGTACCAACGGCGATGAGCATCGCACCATTGGCACCTTGAAGTCGCAAATTCACGCCGCGGCCAGCCGCATGTCCCACCACCGTCATCGTCGTGCCATCGGCCAGGACAAGTTGCCCCTGGTCAATCGCCCCGTCATCTCCGATTGGCAGGCTGAGCGTTCCCGTAATCTCACCTGGCTGCGATGCCCCCGCAACCATCAGCACCCCGGTATCAGGACCCAACCGGACGTTGCCAGTCCAGTTCCACGTACAGGTAGACGCGGCCATCACGACATTGTTGGATGCTGCCCCCCGAAAACCAAGGGCAGCGAGTAAACCACCACCTGCCAGTCCTCGAATGGCGGCACGACGTGTTGTCGTCGTGGCATAGCGGCGGGTAATTCCATCGAAACGGTTGGGATCCATGAGCCACCTCCGGACGTGGCGTCGAGCCAATGAGGTAGAGATGTGAATGGGTACACTATAAATCTTCTCGTAGAATATCACGAAGAATGCGGAACGCAAGGGGGTATAGCGAGGCTATTTTCCCTGCGTTTTCAGGCCGCGCTGGCCGCGTTCGCACCAGCCAATGTCAGTACCGCTGGAGCACCTGTAGCCACGTCCGATGCGATCTTGCCATCTGCATCAATCAGAACCGCCGATGGTGTCCCGGAAGCCCCGAAGGCTCGTCCCGTGGCAAATCCCTGATCGAGCAGCACCGTGGCACGCAAACCCAAAGCCCTGTTGGCTTCCACGGTTCCCGTTGAGACCACAAGCAGCCGTGGCGCCTCAGGCGGAGGGTTCACCTCCCATGCCCGAAGATCGTTCAACATCCGGGCGCAGAAACCACAACCCGGATTCCAGAAAAGCACCAACCGCTGCTGACTCGCAAAATCGCCCAAACTGACCTGCTTGCCGTCGAGATCCGGCAAGGCTATCCCGGGTGCCCGCTGCCCTATTCGGGATACAGGACGGACGGGCAAAACTGCCTGCCCATTCGCCTTGCCAGGACGGTTGGGAACCGGCTGAGAGGTGACCTCGGCAATCAGGGAACGGATAGCTTCCGGTCCGAGGACGGACCCGGATCCGATAGTCCCGTCCGGTCGAATCAACACAGCGCTGGGCGTGGGGAGTGAGTGATAAGCCGTTGCGACTTCATGGGCGCGTTGTACCAGGACACGGGTGAGCCCATGCTCGGTCGCCTTCACCAAATTGGCCTCCCGCGCCCCTCGACTAACAATCGCAATTGTGGAAATGTCAGCAAACTCCTGCTGCCAACGACCGATCTCCGGCATCAACGTATTACAGGGACCACAACCTGGGTCGGTGAAAAGAAGAACGATCGGCTTTCCTGCATCCAGCAGGACGTCAAGCGTCACCGTCTCCCCATCCAACCCGGCAAGATCAAATGATGGAGCCTCGCTGCCGATAGGCAGACCAGCAGCCGGTTTTTCGGGGCGGCCTTTGTCCAGCATCCCCGGCTGCGCCATACCGCCAGTTTCCAACGCCTCAATACGCAACAGGAGTCGACCATTCTGTTGCAGCAAATGAAACAGCAACCATCCCCCGAACAGTATCGCTCCCAACATAAGCAGTTGGACAGCGAGCAGCATACCCTGCACGGCTGATAGGTCGTTCATCCATGCGAAGAGGCTATATCCCTGCCGGTTTGATCCCTGAGCTACCAGCACGGCAGCGAGAAGCGCCAAAACGCCGTTCCGGATGACGGTCGAACGGCCAATTGGCTCGGAATAGATTTGCCCGAAGCAGTGGCAATCGGGCGTGCGGCCTTTCCAAAGGTTGTAGCCAATACCCGCAATAAAGGCCAGCAGCAGGACCAGGCCTCCAAGTGCGCCCCACCAGGCAGTCGCACGGGGAAGCAGCAAAACAGCAAAGGCCAGTTCTGCCAATGGCAACGCAATACCGGCAGGCGCGACCAGGGGTTCCGGGAGGCCGAAGCTCCGCATCGCTGTGCGGGAGCCAGCCAAGTCGGCCAACTTTGTCACACCAGCAACACCAAACACGCCAACAAGCACGAGTCGCAGGAGGAGCAGGGCGGCATCCATGGAAAGTTCCCTCCGGAGATGTAAGTAAAGGAACCGCAAATGACCCTTGTCTGGCAGTGCTTAAAGAGTATCACGATACCGGCAATTTACTCGTTCGCTTGCGTTGACCATCACGACAATCTCGAGCGACGTCAAGGAGTCTCGGCTTCAACGATCCTGGAGTGATTGCAAGAGCCTTTATCGCTGATCTAGCCGCGAGGTGCATACATAATGATCGCAACTCCCGCCAGGGCAACCAGACCACCAATCACGTCAAAACGGTCCGGCCGCGTCCCGTCAACCCACCATCCCCAGAGCAATGAAAGCGCAATGAAGACGCCACCATAGGCCGCATACACACGGCCGAAACTTACCGATTCGGGTTGCAACGTCGGGAGCACCCCGTACAGAAACAGGACCAACCCGCCCAACACCCCAAGCCAGATAGTTCGATGATCGCGGAGCCAGAGCCAGACAAAATACCCTCCGGCGATCTCATAAACCCCGGCCACGGCGAAAAGCACGAGCGACCGTACGATCGCAGATGTGTCCATAAATTAACAACCTCACTACCCCCAAACAGCGAATGGGCCACCAGCGAAATGCTATATCGGAGCATGCATAAGAGAGGGTCCTGAAACGAATCCCTGCTTGAATCGATTGAGCCGCCCCTGCTCTTTGCTCATATCCTGGGTCGATGCCCCGTCAGCAGGACGTGTAGTGAAGCATGCCCTCCTCCGCCAGACTCGAACGTGCTCTTCATGCCGTCAAAGCAGCGGCAATTACATTCGATCTCCCCCGTTCCGGTGGAAGTCACCACTGACTGGTCGGAAGCGCAAATGCTGCACCGAACCTGGAAAGCAAAACGACTCATCTGAAGATGAGCCGTTTTCCGCGTGGTTATGGGCTTTTTCTGGAGCGGGCGACCGGACTCGAACCGGCGACAGCCTGCTTGGGAAGCAGGTACTCTACCAACTGAGTTACACCCGCGAATGCATTTCCGCCCGCACAGTATACCACGCGAAAGAGGCGACGCTACCCCGGCCATGAAAACGAACCGTGTTTCCGGTAGATACCCCGACAAGTACGATTTGGATGCCCCCAATTTCTCGTCTCCCGCATCAATCTGTTGACCTATGTGCAAGACTTCACGTATACTCAGCTTCGTTCTTAGGGGACGTAGCTCAGTTGGGAGAGCGCTACAATCGCACTGTAGAGGTCGGGGGTTCGAGTCCCCCCGTCTCCACCCGGGAATCACAGCCTCCATCAAATGATGGAGGCTTTTGCTATCCCACAAAGACCCTGGCGCCCCCATCGGATATCGGGAGAGCTTTCCTTCGCCTCTCATTTTGGGGCAGAGAGCGAAGCATTAGGAAAAGCACATGCACCTGGGGCCCTGGGAAAGCGATTGCAGGATAACCAAATGAACGTTAGTCATCGATCTCCTCAACCCCTTCGGATTCTTCCCTGGAAGTGTAGACAGAAGGATCCAGCACCCCGATGAACGGCAGGTTGCGGTATTGTCCCGCGTAATCCAGCCCGTAACCGACCACAAACTCGTCCGGCACCACGAATCCAATGTGATCGACCTGGACATCTATCGCGTCCGGCTTGTCCTTCTTCACCAGCGCGACAACCCGAATATCCTTCGGATTCCTCCGGCCCAGATGGTCAAGCAGATACTGCAACGTCAATCCGCTGTCCACGATATCCTCAACCACAATTAGTCGGCGTCCGTCGATTTGCTCGTCAAGGTCCTTGAGAATCCGCACCACACCCGACGATTTCGTAGCGCTCCCGTAACTCGAAATCGCCATGAAGTCCATTTCGAGCGGAATCGACATCGCCTTCACCAGATCCGACATGAAGGTCACCGCACCCCGCAGAACACATATCACCAACGGCCGGTCACCCTGATACTCCGCATCCAGGTCCGTCGCCATACCGCGAATAACCTTGAGGATTTCATCCTCGCTAATCAGGATGCGGGCAATACCGCTGGTTTTTGGCTGGTCAGGTATGGAACGATCCGGTGAGCTCATACGCGTGTCCTCATCCACTCATACAACGCCCCATGAGATTCGGGGCAGCAAGGTCATGGGGGCCATGATAACCGCAGTCACCGGCGCAGCGACAATACTCCACTGCGCAGCGACACACTCCAACCCGATCCGATTTCCAGCCGCACACCGGATCGATTTCGCATCGCCAGATTGCAGATCGCCTCAATCCGGTCCGAGGTCAACTCGCCTTCAAATCCACCATCCATGATCCATCGCCGAACCACGCGTCTCTGGATCATGAATTCCTGATGGCGAATCGTTTCCCAGGGCAAGTCCGCGCTGCCAGTTGGCGGTAAAAACTGTTCCGCAAACCGCTCGATCGTCGCATTATCTTCCCCTGCAATCCGCGCAAACCGCGCGAGATTGCCTGTCGCTCCCGGAAAGACAGATTCCAGCATTGGCAAAACATCGTGTCGGATCGCGTTTCTTCGATATTGACGATCCTCGTTGGTTTCATCTTCGGCAACCGGAAGCCCGTGGTACCGATGCCAGGATTGGATTTCCTGATAGGGTTCGGACAGCAATGGCCTCCACAGCCGAACTTCCTCCCAATTGTCTGACGATTTCCACCAGGGAACCCGGATTGCGGAACTCTCCTGCATGCCGGATGCCCCCTGCAGCCCGGATCCTCGCATCAGATGCAGCAAGACCGTCTCTGCCTGGTCGCGCTGGTGATGCGCCAGGGCGACTGCGTCAGCCCCGATTCGCGCCGCCACCTCTGCAAACACCCGGTACCGCTCCCGGCGCAATGCCTCTTCCGCACCGGTGCCATGATGGCTATCCAGAACATCCTGAGACAATCGCCTGGAATGAGCCGGCAGGCCCAGCGATGCCCCGTACGCCGCCACCATGGCCGCGGCATCCCCCGAATCACCTCTCATCCCATGATCGACATGGACGATCTCCAGGGAAATCGCGTCCACTCGCTCAAGGCTGTGCAAGACGTGCGTCAACACCATGGAATCCAGGCCACCCGAGCAGGCAACCAGGATACGAGGGACACTGCCGTCGGGCCAATGCCGACGCAACGATGCCCGGACACGCTGCACCAGCCCGGCTTCACGCCGGGTTGCCCGGGGCGATGCATTCGGTGGTCGCGTGTCCATAAATTTCTTCTGTCTGGTCTGAAAATTGGTGCCGACGGGTGGATTCGAACCACCGACCGAGGGCTTATGAGTCCCTAGCTCTGCCACTGAGCTACGTCGACGCTGGGCAAAATGCTACCAAAAGAACCCTGCCGAGTCAACCGTAATGCCGGCGCGCGAAGAAAACGAGGCTTGCCCGATGATACACTCAAGAGGTGTCTCCAGGGCTGATTTCTGGCAATCTGGAGACCCGTTTTCCGACGTCCGGAGAATCCCTTTCGCCACGCACCACATTCTGACAATCATCACAGAACACTCCGGCGAACACATGACCAACCGCCACGCAAATGAATGGATATCTCGTTTCCTATGACGGATCTGCAGTCTCCCCTCCTCGAAGGCCTCAATGACGAACAGCAACGCGCGGTGGTGACCACCGAGGGACCAGTTCTGGTTGTGGCCGGTCCTGGCTCGGGCAAAACCCGCGTGCTGACGCATCGCATCGGATACCTCATCCGGGAACGGGCCGTCACGCCAGACCAAATTCTGGCAGTCACCTTCACGAACAAGGCGGCCCGTGAAATGCGGGAGCGTATTGACAAACTCATTGGGGATGATTCCTCCAGCGGCCTCGTCATGGGCACCTTCCATTCCCTCGGTGTCCGGATGCTCAGGGAAAACCCGTATAGCGTTGCCACGCATCTCGACCTGCAGCGAAATTTCGTCATCTATGATGCCGGGGACCAGATGGACATTGTCCGCACAGCGGTGAAAAACGCCGGGCAGGATCCGAAACAAGTCGTTCCCCGCCGGATGCTCTCCCGGATCTCGGCCGCAAAAAGCGTCCTCATGACGGCTGATGAATTGGCCAACGAAGCCCAGACGTATGACGATGAGATCGTGGTCCGCGTCTACAAGGAGTACGAGAAACTCCTGCGTGGCTCCAATGCCGTCGATTTCGATGACCTTCTCGGCTTGCCCATCCGTCTCTTCGATGCCGACCCCGCCATTCTGGAACGCTACCAGCAACGGTTCCGCTACATCATGGTGGACGAGTACCAGGACACCAACCGCGTCCAGTATGTGATGATCTCGGCCCTCGCCGATGCGTATCGCAACCTGTTTGTCGTGGGCGATCCCGATCAGTCGATCTACGCCTGGCGTCAAGCAGATATCCGCAACATCCTCGATTTCAGGAAGGATTATCCGGATACCACCCAGATCAACCTGGAGACCAATTACCGCTCAACCCAGCGCATCGTCCAGGCCGCCGACCGCGTCATCCAGGAGAACGAGGAACGCATCGAACGGCGGATGCGAACGTCCAATGAGGAAGGTGAAAAGATCCAGGTTCGTGAACTGGCGGATCAGCAGCATGAAGCCCAGTTCATCGTCTCCGAAATCCGCCGCCTGTGCTCTCGCGGTGTCTGCCAACCCGAAGACATCGCCGTCATGTACAGGACAACCGCCCAAAGCCGTGTCCTTGAAGAAGCGTTCCGCACCAGCGAATTTCGCTATCGCATCGTCGGCGGAGTCCGCTTCTACGAGCGCAAGGAGGTCCGGGATATCCTCGCCGCCTTGCGCCTGATATACAACCCGGCGGATTCCGTCAGCCTGCAGCGCGTCATCGATCACTTCCCCATCGGTCGCGGCTTCGGGCCCAAAGCCATGGAAACCGCCACGGATTGGGC
>Ga0182747_1001012_pt1 | contig 23328 bp, 22 predicted proteins | sample eDN3rd30CBELigBY_FD_128526 | JGI IMG/M metagenome (GOLD analysis project Ga0182747, IMG submission 128526) | Enriched backyard soil microbial communities from Emeryville, California, USA - eDNA 3rd pass 30_C BE-Lig BY (version 2) (version 2) | ecosystem: Environmental > Terrestrial > Soil >...
CCTCGAACGCCTCCAGCATCTCGAGGTCCTCGCGCACGCCGCGCGAGCTCATCCGGTAGTTCGACAGCGCCCGCTCGACGGGGTTCCGGAGCAGGGCGATCATCTTCACCTCGGGGAGGACGGCGTGGATCCGCTCGGCCGCGTCGGGGTGGAAGAGGTAGCGAGGCGTGGTCTCGAACACCTTCCGGTCGCCTGGGCGCAACGGGAAGTGGCCCCGGTACCAGTCCAGCGGCGGCCGCAGCTCGGTGTCGAAGTAGTGGACCTCCTTGACGTTGCTCGGTGCCGTGCGCGGATGGGCGGCGAGGTAGTCGTGGAGGCTGGTGGTGCCGCCCTTCTGGGTCCCGATGACCAAGAAGTCCGGCAGCGGCCGGTAGCGCCCGGTGCGCGTCCGCAGGTCGCCGCGCATCCGCTGCGAGGTCTTCCGAGCGCGCTTCTGCACGCGCCGCACCGCCACCTTCGCCGACTGGACTCCTCCCATGGACGCTTTCTCCCACAGATCGCGCACGGGCGCAAAGCCGTCGTGCGGGTGCGGCTCCCGGGCGGCCCTCGGGCGGGGGCGCACGGTGCGGCGCGGGGGTACGGCGGGTGAACCTACGATCGGCGCCGGCCACGATCGCCACCTGAGAGGTGCTTTGCCGATGTCTCCGACCCGCCGAGAGTTCCTGGCCGGCGCGCTGGCGGCGGCTGGTGCCGTCACCATCGCCGGCTGCTCCAACGACTCGTCCTCCGATGGCGGCGCCGCCTCCACCACGACCCGGCCCAAGGCCTCGCCACCCGAGTCGTCGATCGCCCGGGTCTCCGAGCTCGGTGACCCGGCCCGCTCCGGGCTCGACCACATCATCGTCGTGATGATGGAGAACCGGTCCTTCGACCACTACCTCGGCTGGCTGCCGGGCGCGGACGGCAAGCAGTCGGGGCTGACGTTCGTCGACCAGCACGGCACCTCCTTCGACACGCACCGGCTCACCGACTTCCAGAACTGCGCCCACCCCGACCCCGACCACAGCTTCGACGGCGGACGCATCCAACTCGCCGACGGCGCGTGCGACGGCTTCTTGCGTTCGGGCGACAACGACGAGTTCGCCATCGGCTACTACACGAACGAGGACCTGCCGTTCACCGGCAAGGTCGCCTCGCACTGGTGCGCGCTCGACCGGTACTTCGCCGCCACCATGGCGGGGACCTACCCGAACCGCTTCTACCAGCACAGTGCGATGACGGACCGGACGCACAACTCGTTCGACATCGCCGCGATGCCCACGATCTGGGACCGCCTGGCGGCCAAGGGCGTGAGCGCCCGCTACTACTACTCCGACGTGCCGTTCATCGCCCTCTACGGCGGCAAGTACACGTCGATCTCCCAGCCGTTCGACGCCTTCCTCCAAGACGCCGAGAAGGGCACGCTGCCTGCGGTGTCGTTCATCGACCCGAAGTTCACCGACGAGGGCGCCGGCACCTCCGCCGACGACCATCCGCACGCGGACATCCGAGCCGGCCAGTGGTTCCTCGACCAGGTGTACCGGGCGGTCACCTTGGGGCCGAAGTGGGACAAGACGCTGGTGGTCGTGAACTACGACGAATGGGGCGGGTTCTACGACCACGTCGCCCCGGCCGAGGCACCCGACGCCACCCCAGCGGCCGGCACCGGCCTGCGGGGGTTCCGGGTGCCGACGATGATGTTCGGTCCATCCGTGCGGCGCGGCACGATCGGCCACGAGACCTACGACCACACCTCGATCCTGAAGATGATCGAGTGGCGCCACGACCTCGCCTCGCTGACGCCGAGGGACAAGGCGGCCCGCAACCTGGCCGAGATCCTCGACCTCAGCGCCAAGCCCGACACCGACGCCCCGCAGTGGAACGTCGCCGCCTTCGACCCGACAGCCTGCCCGCCCGAACCAGAAGACGAGCCGGCGACGACCACCACCACGATGTCCGCCCCGGCCGCGGGCTCCGGCGAAGGGGCGAGCGGCCCGACCCGCGCCGGTGAGGACCACTACGCCGAATGGCGCGGCATCCGCACGCTGGCCGACCGCCACCGCTTCCCCGGCGGCTTCGGCTTCTGACCGCTGGCACCTCGCCGTCCGCTGCCCTCAGGACCGCAGACGGCGGGTGCCATGGACCCCTCAGGCCGTGGTGGCCTGCCAGGTCGACGGGCACTTGCCGCCGGCCGCGTTGTTCTGGCTGGTGGTCCAGCCGGTCGGGTAGGCCTGGCCGTTGGGGACGAACTGGGTGCCCCATGCCGAGGCCTCGGTGGCATCGGCCGGGCCGCCGTGGAGCGGATCCCGGTAGGCGTAGCCGCCGTCTTGGAAGCCGGCCGCCTTCTCGAACTGCTGGTAGCACTGCGCCGGGACCTGGACGCCCTGGGTCGGGCCGTAGAGCCAGTAGTTGTAGTTCGCGTTGCCCGCCGAGTCGACGTAGTCCTGGATGTAGCGACGGGCGAAGTCCCAGCCCCACTGCGACCACTGCTGCGAGTGGACCTGCTCGTGGTGGAGGGTCCGGTCGTCGAAGGACTGCAGGCCGTAGGCGTCGTCGTTGGTCAAGAACAGGTTCCCGTAGGTCGTCCCGCCTCGCTGGCTGAGCAGGCCGTTGAGGTTGAACGAGATCGGGTTGCCCGCCCAGTCCCGGTACGGGTTGCCCCAGTCGTCGCGCAGGATGACCGTGCCCAGCGCGTCGTCCGAGCACCGCACCAAGAGCATGTAGTCCACGAAGCCGCAGCTCCCCAGGCCGGTCCCCGATCCCGGCGCCGACGTGTCGAGCGTCGCCAGCGCCGAGGTGGTGACGTAGATGTTGTCGAGGAACACCTCGTAGGGGCTGCTCAGGTTCACCGTGCCGCTCAGGACCGAACTGCGCAGCGCCTGCGGGACCGACGCGCTGAACTCGTCCTCGTAGCGGGCGAGGTACAGCATGAAGTCCGCGACCGCATGAGCGCAGTCCAGCTCCGACGAGGTCGCCGAGTAGTCCATCGGCACGTTCAGCCAGTGGCCGTTGACGTTCGAGCCCGGCCCGGTGCCGTCCTGGTGGCAGGTGGTCGGGATCCCCGTGTCCACAACCGTGCCGTTGATCTTCGTCACCGTGTAGTTCGTCGGATCAGCCGTTGCCGGAGCAGCGACCATCACGACCACGCCGGCGACCATGCAAGCCGCCAACGCACCGGCGCGCAGCACGGAGCTGCGCCTCTTCGATACCGCCATGGGTTCCCCCCTTTGTCCGCCGCCGCCCACCGTGAACGGCGTGCAGCAGGCACGGTAATCCCGAACGGCGAGACGTGCTGGCCAAACGGCCGACCGGCGATCAGGCCATCGGCCGTCGCCTCCGTCTGCTGCGACCACGTTTGCGACTGGTCGTCCAGGCTCAGCCGCACAGGGGACCGATGACCTCGGCTGGGAGATGGCGTGGAGCCCGGGAGCACGATCACCGATCAGACGATTCGGAGTGGGCGCAGAGGGACTCGAACCCCCGACATCTGCCTTGTAAGGGCAGCGCTCTAGCCAACTGAGCTATGCGCCCGGAACGTGGGCACGCTACTTGGCCTCGCTCCCCTGCCTCTACGGCGTTGAGCCCCGGCCGCGGATCAGCTGGGGAGGGGGCGGCGCCTTGTGACGACCATCATGCCGACATCCGCGGTTGCGATGAGGTGGCCGCCGGCGTCGTGGACCTTGCAGTCGATGACGATCATCTGGCGGCCATCGCGCACGACCTCGGCGCTGCCGGTGACCGTGTCGGTCCTCGGCTGGCCGAGGTAGCGGATGTGGATGTCGCTGGTGACGAGGGACTCGGTCTCGAGGTCGATCGTGCGGTGGCGCACGGCGGCCAGGGCCGACGTCAGGTCCACGAGGGTGGCCAGGGCGCCGCCGTGGAGGTTGTCGTTGACGCCGAACGACTCGGCCCGCACGGGCATGTCGACGCGGCTGATCGAGCCATCGGGCTCGGGGTGGACCTCGAAGCCGAGGAGGTTGTGCAGCGGGATGCCGCCCTCGGCGCCGCGGGGTGACGGCGCCGACGCCTCCGGTGTGCTCACGACGCCCGCTCGCGGATGGTGCAGCTGATCGGCAGCGAGTCCAGTCCCCGGATGAACAGCCGGCCGCCCCACATCGGGTCGCCCACGAGCTGCGGGTCCTCCAGCCGGGCGAGGAGCGAGTCGAACGCGATCTCGGCCTGGAGGCGGGCCAGGTGCGAACCGAGGCAGGCGTGGACGCCGGCGCCGAACTGGAGGTGCTGGTGCGCCTCGGGCCGGTCGACCACCACCTGGTCGGCGGTGCCGCCCCAGCGGTCGGGGTCGCGGTTGGCGGCGGCGGGGCTGGCATAGATGACCTCGCCAGCCGGCAGCTCCACGTCGCCCACCACGGTCGGCTGGGTGGTGATGCGGCGCATGAAGTGGTTGGGTCCGTCGTAGCGCAGGAGCTCGTGCACGGTGTTGCGGACGAGCGAACGGTTGGCCTGCACCTTGGCGAGCTGGTCGGGATGGCGCAGCAGCGCGAGGGTGCCCGCGCTGAGCAGCGAGGCGACCGGCTCGTGACCTGCCAGGTACAGGGTCACGAGCTGGGCGATGAGCTCGCTGTCGGTGAACGAGACGCCGTCGTCGTCGGCAGCGTGGACGAGCGCGGACATCAGGTCGTCGGCCGGTTCGGCGCGCTTGCGGGCGGCTTGGGCGGTCAGGTACTCGTGCATCTCGTCGAGCGCGGCCATGCACTCGTCTCGTTCGGACCCGCTCATCACCGGGTCCACCGTCTTCGCCACCTGCTGCGAGAGGTAGCGGAACCGAGCGTGGTCCTCGTCAGGCACGCCGAGCATCTCGGAGAAGATCTCGACGGGCAGCGGGTAGGCGAACTCGGCGGTGAGGTCGAGCTCGATGACGCCGCTCCCCCGCTCCTCCCGCAGCTGGTCGAGGGCGCCCTCGATGCGGGCCTCCACCCGCTGTCGCAGCCGCTCGATCTCGCTGGGCCGGAACGGCTCGGACATCAGCTTGCGGACCCGGGCGTGGTCCGGGTCGTCCATGAGCACGATCGTCTCCGAGGCGCGGGACCGCTCGGCCAGGCGCTCGAGCTCCATGATGGTGAGGGGGTTGGGCGTCGCCTTGGTGATCTCGCTCGAGATCGACCGGTCCCGCAGCAGCTTCGACACGTCGTCGAAGCGGGTCACGACCCAGCCGTGCAGCAGCGCCGAACGGTGCACCGGATCGCCGGCGCGCAGGCGCGCGTACTGGTCGTACGGGTCGTCGACGAACCCGTCTTCGAACGGGTCGAACACCGCCGGCCTGCCCACACCCACGTCGGTCATCGCTGCTTCCCCTGTGCCGTTCACCTGGCCGGACGATGGTGGTCTACCACCCGGGGTGCCCGTGAGCTGACGATCCGTCAGGTCACGGGGCCAGCCTGCCGGGACTCCCCGGCCGGCACATGGGGCGAACGGCGCGGCTCGGCCCCGGAGGTGACGAAGGGCCGGCGTGCCCTCCGCACGCCGGCCCCTCACGACATCGGCTGGTCTACCAGGAACATGAGGGCGGTGTCAGCGAATCTTTCGGACACGGGCGAGCCGCAGCACTCGGCCAGCCTGCACCGCGACGTCTGGTGCGGGCGACCGGCCGGTGGCTGCTCCTCCCGTCAGCCACCGGCCGCCGCGTCCTGCCCTCCCCGCAGGACGGGTAGGCGGCGCCGCCCGCGCCCGGCGCGATCCACGGGCGGCACCACGATCAGGAACCGAGCGGATCCGTGCTCACGAGGTAGATCCAGGACTCGAGGGTCTGAAGCGTGCTGCACGACGGGTCGGTCCGACCCAGCGCCGTCGGCTCGCTGCTCTGCGAGTAGCGGCCGACGAAGGCCTTCACCTCGCCGTTCTCGACCCAGACCGGTGTGAGGTCCCGAGCCGGGTTGGAGCGAGGCCGGCCGGTTGAGGGGGCCGTCCACGCCCCTTGCCGGGGCTGAACGCACCAGGTGGCGCCCCGGACGCAGATCGTCGTGGACGATCCGCCACCTGGGTGGGCACCGGCGGTACCGTTTCGCTTCCCACCGGGTAGGTCGCCCGGGTGCGAGAGGAAGGAGCTCGATGGCCATCGGATCCTCGATCGACGGCCGTGACGCGGTCCTCCGCGAGCGCCTCCGCTCCCTGAGCGACCTCCCCCTGCTCTCCGATGGCGAAGAGCTGGTGGCCGCCGCCACCATCGCCGACGGGCGCGATGCGGAGAACGAGCTCGCCGCCCTCGGCAGCCAGCCGAACATCGACCTCACGACAGCGGCCGAGCTCATGGAGCGGGTGCGCCGGGGCGAAGCGGCCCGCGACCTGCTGGTCGGATCCACCCGCCGCCTCGTGGTGTCGCTCGCCCGCCGCCACCCCAGCACGCCCGAGGTCACCCTCGCCCTCCTCGATGCGGGCGACGAGGCCGTCGGCCGAGCAGCCGACCGCTACGACCCCACCGGCGGCCTGCCCTTCAGCTCGTTCGCCCGCTGGTGGGTCGAGCGGGCCATGCGCGAAGTCGACCGCCACCCGTCGCAGGGCCGTGCCGAGAACCCGTCACCGGCAGACCCGGTGCTGCTCACCGCGCTCGGCCACCTCCACCGCGAGGACACGCGCGTCGTCGAGCTGCGCCTCGGCCTCCACGGCGGCCCCGCCCTCTCCGACCAGGACACCGCACGGGTGCTCGGCATCGACACCGATGCCGAGCACGAGCGCGAGCAGCGGGCGGTCGCCAAGCTGCGCCACCCCTGCACCCCGGGCGATCTCACCCACCTGCGCTCGCTCTGACCGGCGCGACCCGTCGCCGACCGGCTGCACCGAGCGGCCGGGTCGGCGTTCAGCCCGGGACAGCACGCAGCACCGGGTCCGACAGCGAGCCGGCCGTGAGACCGGTGCGGCCCGCCACGCCGATCTTGCGGTAGACGGCGCCCACGTGGTTCTCGACCGTCCTGGGGCTCATGGACAGCTGACCGGCGATGTCGCGGTTGGTGAGACCGGTGACGGCGAGGCGGGCGACGTGCACCTCGGTGGGATTGAGCAGTTCGTCCGCCGGCCGGTTCCGGTCGAGCGACCCACCGGCCAGCTCGTCCTCGGCCCGCCGACGGAGACCGGTGGCGCCGGCGAACCCGAACACCTCGACGGCACGCTCCAGGTGGCGGCGGGCCTCGGCGCGGCGCTTGGCGCGCGGCAGCCATGCGCCCCCAGGTCGACTCAGCGATGCCCAGGGCGATCTTGTTGCCGGTCGAGGCAAAGGCATCGCGGGCGGCCTCGAAGTGCCCGCCCCGAACGGCCGAAGATCGCGGACAGACCAGGTTGCCGGGGTGCGAGAGACACAGCGAGGGCGAGCGGTCGGGGTGGTTCGCCGTCCGGCAACGCTACCGGTCGAGCGACTCGACCCCGATCGGTGGCGCCGACACCGCCGGGCCGGGCCGGGCGAGGGCGAGCAGCGCCGTGACGGTCTCGTGCTGGAGCTCCGGGAGCGCGTCGCGGGGAAACCACCTCGTCTCGAGGATCTCGGGCGACTGCGGCGAGGCCATGGCAGGGTCGACGCCCGACGGCACCTTCGCCCGGTAGACGACGTCCACCCGCTGCGGGTCCGCGTCGATGACCACCCGCGGCTCGCCGACCAGATCGACCACCAGGCCGACCTCCTCGAAGACCTCGCGGCGAGCGCCGTCCGCCGCCTCCTCGCCCCGCTGCAGGAGACCGCCAGGGACCCCCCAGCGCTTGCGGTACGCCTGGCGCACCAGCAGCACCGCACCGTCATCTCGTTCGATGAAGCACATGGCCCCCACCGTGAAGGACGGTGCCACGGTGCGCACGATGCGGCGGCGGAGCCAGGTGGGCATCCGCTGGTACAGCCGCAGCAGCAAGAGGTGGAGCCGGTCGCGCACCTGTGGATCCTACGAGAGGAGGCTCCGTCTGAGATGGTCGGTTCAGCGGGCGCCGTGCACGGGGTGGAGGGCCAGCAGTGCCGCCTGCAGCTCCTGCGTCGCCCCGGCGACGGGCGTGCGGCGGTCGGCGTGCTCGAGCGTCAGCAGGTCGCGCCCCGCGGCGTCGACGACCTCGACCCCGGCCTCCCGGCAGATCAGCAGCGCACCGAGGTAGTCCCACACCCCGAGCTCGTCGGTGGTGGCATCGAGGTAGCCATCGAGGGTGCCGTCGGCCACGGCGCACAGGTCGAGCGCGGTCGCACCGAACGCCCGGTACTGCGCCCAGCCGCCGTGACCGGCCGGAACGCCGTTGATCCCGATGATCGCCTCGCCGATCTCTCGGCACCCCGACGGCCGGATCGGGGTGCCGTCTCGAGTGGAGCCCTGGCCCCGGATGGCGAGGTAGCGGACGCTGTGGCGCAGATCGGTGACCACCGCGACCAGCGGCCCCTGGGCATCGACCGCGCACAGGCTGGTGGCCCACCACCCCATCCGGCGGGAGGCGTTGGTGGAGCCGTCGAGCGGATCGACCACCACCGTCACCGGCCGGGCCGGGTCGGTCCGGCCGCTCTCCTCGCTCACCACGCCGAGCCCGGCGTCGGTGAGGGTCGCGACCGCAGCGGCGTCGGCGGCGAGGTCGCTGTGGTGCTGGCCAGCCCGTTCGCCCGTCTCCCCCCAGTCGATGGTCGCGGCCAGCGCCGCCTCGATCGCGTCGGCCGCCTCGGTGAGCGCGCCGAGCACGACGAGGGGATCCACGGAGTCGCCGGCCATGCGCTCCGACGGTAGCGGCAGTGGGGCGGTGCCGGGTCGACGTGGCAGGCTGGTCGTCCCGCTTCCCACCCAGTCAGGAGCTGCTGTGGCGGTCATCGATGTCGCCGGTTTCGTCGCCGACCTCAAGGACCACGCGGTCGACCACGGGTTCCACGTCCACGACGAGCGCCACTTCGTGGAGACGTACTCGCTGCGCCAAGCCTGGGAGGTCGACCTCCACCCCGAGGACGCCTGCGGGGGTCCGCTCGACCTGCACCTGGCCCTGGAGGTCGACCCCCGGGTCCTGCTGTCGTTCGAGGACCTCGTGCTCGAGCTCGAAGAGGCCGACGACCCCGAGGACCCGCCGGACGTCCACCGGTTCCCGCTGCACTTCAACTGGGGTCTGCCGCCGCTCCCCTTCGGCCCGGACCTCCTGGTGCTCGCCACCGACCTGGCCGGGATCGGCGGACCGGACCTGCCGCTCGAGGTGTCGGCCATCGACTCGTTCGCCTCGGTCACCGACGGCGCCGACCGCACGGTGGGCATCGTGGCCAAGGTGGAGGTCGCCCTCGCCCACGTCTACCTCGGCCAGCAAGACCTCCTGTGCGACACGCTCGACCGCTGCCACCAGGTGAGCGCCTACCTCCTCGACCGCGCCCCCGCCTGGCTCGGCGACTGACCGCCCCGCTCCTTCCTCCGTCCAGGCTCCGCCCCTCGTCCCAACGTCGCAGGCGAACACGCCCCGACCGGGGCCCCAGGACCCCGGCGTCACCTGGTGTCGGTCTCGTGAACGCCCGGTGGACCGCCCGTGTGCAGAAGGCTGGCGGGCCTGGCACGATGGCTTCCCGTGGACGCTGCGGGGCCCCAGAGCGAGCGATGCGCCGACGTGGTGCTGCTCGTCGGTCCGTCGGGCAGCGGGAAGACCTACCTCGCCCACTCGGTCCGGCTGCCGATCCTGGCACTCGACGACTTCTACCGACCCGACACCGACCCCGGCATGCCTCGCCACCCCGACGGCAAGGTCGACTGGGAGCACCCCGGTTCCTGGGATCCCGATGCCGCCATCGCCGCCCTTGAGGGGCTCTGCTGCCACGACGAGGTCACCGTGCCCGCCTACTCGTTCAGCAAGAACCGCGCCGACGGCACCAAGGTCGTCCGGCGGGACGGGGCCCGCGTCGTGGTGGCCGAGGGCATCTTCGCCGCCGAGCTGATCGAGCCGCTGCGCGCCGATGGCCTGCTCGCCGATGCCCTGCTCATCCGCCAGAACCGCTGGGTCACCTTCGGCCGGCGGCTCATCCGCGACCTGCGGGAGAACCGCAAGTCCCGCTGGTACCTCGTGACCCAGGGCTGGGCGAAGACGACGGCCGAGCCCGCCGTGGTCGCCCGCCAGCTCGCCCAGGGCGCACGCCCCGTGACCAAGCCCCAAGCCCGGGCGATCCTCGCCGAGCTGGCCGCCCGCACCGCCGTGGAACCGGCTCCGGCCGCCGCGGCGGTGCCCCAGCAGGAAGGAGCACCGGTGGCCGATGCCCCGCCCCGTCTCCACGCGGTGCCGCCCTCCGTGGCGTCGGGGCCGACAGCCGCGGCGTCGAAGCCGGACGGCTGATGTCGTGGGGCGGGTGGGGATCGAACCCACAACCCAGGGATTATGAGTCCCCTGCTCTAACCATTGAGCTACCGCCCCGCATGTTTCGCCTGCTCAGAGCAGGTTTTTGGATGGCGTTTGCGAACGTATTCGGTTAGCGCAACGCTCGCAAAGCAGGAGATTGCGAGCGACCGGAGCCCCCATGACCGACCCCACCTCCCCCGACCTACCCGCCGCCCTGGAGGACGCCTGGTCCGATTTCCGGCGCTCCCTCGCCCGTCGTGGTCGCAAGCCCGGCACCGTAGAGGTCTACCGCAAATCGTTCCTCAACTTCTGGCGTTGGGCCGTGGCTGACGGCCTTCCGCCGGATCCGGGCGCGGTGGACCACCGGGTCCTCAACTGGAAGGCTGACCCGCCCGCGGCGTCTCGAACCGTGGCCTATGCCAAGGAATGGCTCAACGACGCGCTCGCCCCTGTTTGGTCTGCCATGACCGACGCGCGATCGTGAACCAGCAAGTCTTCTGGTCCATGCTTCCGCGCCTCTACCCGCCCCCCGAATGGGACGGACCCGAATAGCCGATCCTGTCGCAGACGCCATCGAGTACGAGGCCACCTTCATTCCCATGGTTCCCCGCCTCCGCGGCTAACGGCCTTCTGATGGCTCGTCTGATGCCTTGCGCCGGTTGCCGGCCTCGTCACGCTCGGCGAGTGGCACCGACGAGACCATGCCCCCGATCCCTATCAGCACAGCGAACACGGCCACGACACCCCATAGCCAAGACCACCAGCGGCCGTGCCCGGCGCTCATTGCCACGGCACCCATCGATGCGCCTCCCAGCAGCAAGAACCCGGCCACACCGATTCCCGACCAGTCCCGCCGCTTGGTCTGCTCCACCAATACAAGGTCCGCCACCATCGCGTCGACATGCGCCAAGAGGTCCGTCTTTGACGTGCTCGCGTCCGGGAGCGCCTCGTAGAGCCTGAGGTGCCGCTCAATCGACCGGTGCACGCGCGGGCCCTGCCCAATCGATTTGGCGATCAACGCGAGGAGGGGCGCCAGCAGCGCCGGGAGAATTGCAGTACTCATCCTTCGACGTTACGCAGGGGGTCTGACAACGGGCTGACCACAGGACGGGATACGACGCAAAGATTCGGAGACCACGCCACCGCCCCAGAGCCGATCAGCCACGCGTCCGGCGTGGCGAAACTTCAGGAATGATTCTCATCAACGTCGCTGAGGAGGAGGTTCGCTCGCTCCCCCAGGGTCTGCATGATCTTTTGGGCGTCATCAATCCGAAGCTCGGCGGCGGCCATTATTTGCTGAATTGGACGCATAATCGCTGGCTGTTCAAAGGAGGCGGCATCTGACATCGCTTGAGCCGACTCGCGTGCCCTAACGGTCGATTCCTCAGAGGTGGCCACCGCCCCGACGAATTTTCGGACAACAGGGAATCCGAGGTCATCGACCGAGAGCAGGAGGAAGAAGTCGCCAACCTTGGCCTCCGCGTGCATAGCTGCCCGAAGCAGCACGTCGGCCGCGCGATCCAAGTCCTCAGCGAGGGGACGGGCCGCATCTGCAAGATGCCGATTCGCGAGGAATACGGCCGACGCGGGTCGGCGATTTGCGATACCCGCCCGGATCGTGGACGTCGCTTCAGCCATCGCCGCCGAGTGGCCCCTCTGAATGCGAGCGATCTCTTCGAGCGGCTCCACCACGTCGTACCAGGCCGACTCGGCAATCGTGAGCGCGTGTGCGATCCCCGGCTCGATGCCCCCAAGGCTGGATGACTCGTCTAGGCGGCGCTGCTCGCCGGCGGACAACGAGTCCTCCGTGATCACCTTTCGGCGACCGGGCGAGAGCAGGTCCGGCGCCAAGCGTTCCGATGCATCGCGAGCGGTCAGGAGGGCCGTCGCCATGTTGTGGATCTCACGCTGGTATCGCCCGGAGTGCGGCTTTGCCAAACGCAGACGACGCCAATCAGATCGATTGGGGAAGTTCAGTAGCCGCACCGCCAACGGATCCGTGGGCTCCGATGCGATCCCGGCCTGCACAGATGCCAGGTAGATTGGCTTCACAAGTTCACGCCGACCCAGCCGGTCCGCCTCTGCCGTGAACGTCGTCGCCTCCATCCGGCAGTAAGGACGATTGAAGTACCGGGTCGTCAAAAACGGAATGAAAAACGTCGAACTGAGAAGCGCCTCCTTGATCCGATCATCGAATTCTGCACCCCACTCCAATTCACGCGTGTCGAACCAGAACGTCTCGGTCTCGCCGCTGAGGAGCGACAGTTCATTCTCGAGAGCGCGAACGATCCTCGTCACCACGCCGGTGGCGTTGTCCTCCCGCGCATAGCTGATAAACGCCCTCGCCATTGCGACTGCCTCTCGCCGCGCCCACCGTTGTGGCCGATTGGTACGTTCCAGATCGTACGCCAACCGCCTTGGGGAATCGTCGAATGGCCGGTGCGACGCGGTTGGACTGCGATACGATTGGTCGCTAGTTCAACCGATTTGATCTCAATCGTGGCCGGGCGAAACCCACCACGAGCGGAGCCGGAGGCATCCGGCCCGTAGGCACCGAATCGGGTGGATAGCGCGAGGACCGGCCGGGCGAACCCCACCGAGCTGAGCACGCAGACGAGGCCCCGCCGCAACGGCGCTGGCCCGCTCCCTGTTCGCACGTGCCCACGAGGCGCGTCAGCTCCTTGGGAGTCCCCGATGGGTTCCAGCCCCCTGACCATTGCCCGCAAGAGCCTCGCGCACGCCCGCGAGGTCCGAACCGAACTCCGTGCCATCGACACGGCCGCCGCCAACCGCCCCTACACCTCCGACGAACAAGCCCGCATCGACACCGGCATCGCCGAGATCACCCAGGCCGAGGCCCGCGCCGACGCCCAGCTCCAGATCGCGGAGCGCGGCGACACCGCCGTCGAGGCCCTCCGCACCCTCGGCATCGACCTTGACACCGAACCGACCTCGTACGGCGGACGGTCCGTCGGCGGCATCGCCCCGATCGCGTTCGCCGACGAAACCCTCCGCGCGGCCACCCTGTGAGGCAAGCGGGTCGTCCTCACCACCGCCGTGACCGCCGGAACCGCCGTCGTCGCCAACATGGCCGACGGCACCCTCGTGTTCCAGCGCGAGACCCCCCCACATCACCGTGGACCCCTACTCGCAGTCCAACAAGAACCTCGTCCGGTTCATCTGCGAGGAGCGCATCGCCCCGCCGCCATCGTGACCATCACGCTCAACAACGGGCCTGAGACCCGGCGGGGGGCGGGGCCTCTTTCGCCCCGCCGTGCGTCGGGGTTTCCTCCCGCCCGCTGCCACCCATCAATCAGGTTCGGACGACAGTCGGCTGTTCGGCAACAGTTGGCTCATGTCCACCGAGACCCCGAATGCCCACCTCCTCGCCGCGCGTCGGTGGAGTGGCGCTGTACGGCGGCAGGCGCAGCGCATGGTGGATGCTCGCGTACCGATCATCGATGGCGACGAGATCACGGACCGACAGATGCGTGACGTCTGGACATGGCCCGACGAGGCCCACTTCCTCCTCATAGCCGCGGGACACCTCGGAACGTCAGTGGCAGCCCTCGGTTGGACAGAGGACTATGCCGTCGATTGGAGCTACATCACCCACTTGCGCAACGCATGGGAGCACAGAGACGACCGTGGCTGGTACCTACGCGACTACTCGATGCCGCACGGCTCGGCCGTCTGGTCCGGCGGCTCGCCGGGATTCATCGACCAGTTGCGAGTCGACGACCTGGTGAAGGTCGGCGCGGCCATCATCGAACGGGTCGACACGGCCCTCCCGCCGAACGCTTAGGTGGTCCTCCTCACCCGGTATAGGTCGTCGGGGCTTCCGGCTCAACCGGCTCGGCAGGGGGCGCTATCGTGACGGTGGACGGGAGGGCGAGCTGCGGGGCCTCGCAAGTCACCTCGACCGTGACCGGCTTCGGGTGCTCCAGTATCCCAGCGACCCCAGAAGTCAGGCTGAAGGCTGCCTCCGCGATGACCACAACCTCCGCGACCTTTCGCCAAAGCGGTTGAGCCGGCGTCCGGTGCGCCGAACTCGCGACAGCTCGGCCAACGAGACGTTCGACCTCTGCACGCGCTACGTAGGGATCGGAGACATGATCAAGAATGTTCCGTGCCTGCGTTAGTACACGGAGCAGATCCTGGCGCTCCGATTCACTGATCTCGGAGGCGAGTCTGACCTCCGCCTCCAACCGCCCGATCCCCGTGAGCAGAGCGTCGACCTCGCCGCGCTCGGGAATACGCGGGTTCGAGGAGAGGAGCTGATTCAGGTTGGAAGTCTCCAACGGACGGGCCAGGCGTGCGGTCAACGCAAGTCTCAACTCGTTGAGTGCAAGAGTGATCTCAAGCGTGGACACCTGGCTACCCCGCCAAAAGACCGACAAGACCGACGGTGCCAGCACGCGAAAATCAAGCGATCTGAGGACCGGATGATCAGGCCCCAACGCCGCTTCAGCCGTCGTGATCGCTCGATGCTGCAGGATCGATACGTCGTGGCGCGTCTTGACTTCCGGGATCGCGAGCTGGAGGGCTTCCACCGCCTCCAGGGCCTGGTCAATCGGAAGGTAGATGTAGTCGTCCGGATCCCTACTGCCAATTTCCACCATATGGGGGACCGTAGTTGACCTAGCTGTAGCTCCTCGACAGCAGGAGAGTTGGGCTACAACGCACACGTCGGGCTACCACCCAGTCAGGCGGATTCCTGACTGCACAATGCTCAGCGGGAGCAGGTTATGAGTCCCCTGCTCTCACCATTGAGCTACCGCCCCGGTGCCGATCTTGGCAGACCGGTCGAGGAGCCTCGCTGCTCAGGTCTCGCAGGCGGTGCCGGCGTCGTCCCGGTCGAAGTGCAGGGCGTGCCCGTTCGCACTCGGTCCGCCGTGGCTCAGAAGCCGTCGAGGCGGGCTCGGATCATGAGCTCCTGGTCGGCCAGGAGCTCGTCGAGCATCGTCAGGCGGTCGTCGACGCCGGGAGCGGTGAGGAGGCGCTGGCGGTCGAGGGCGCCGATCGGGCTGAGGACGCTGATCTGGAAGCTGCCGACCTCGGCATCGTCGGCCAGCGGGACCGTGGGATCGGCCTCGGCACCCAGCTCGACGGCTAGGGCGAGGACCCTTCGGAGCTGGGCGACCCGAGCCTCGTACGACGCCACCGCGGCCTCCGGGTCCGCAGACGGCACATCGGGCCAGTCCTCGACCTCGGCGATCGGGTACGGGGCATCGGGCAGCCAGCGCGCCACCCGGATGCGGTCCGTCCCGACGGCGACGACGCTCCACCGTCCGTCCGGCAGCTCGTCGGCTTGGACGATCTCGGCCATGCACCCGGCCATCGCCCGGATGTCTCCGCCGCCGACCTCGCTCCCCCGCTCGATCAGCGTCACGCCGAACCGCCGGTCGCCGGCCATGCAGTCCCGCACCAGCACCCGGTACCGCTCCTCGAACACGTGCAGCGGCAGCACCATCCCCGGCAGGAGCACCGAACCCAGCGGGAACATGCGACGAGGCGCCATCGCCCGGACCCTATCCACACCCACCCCGCCTGGTGCGGCGAGCGCACGACATCCGCTGCTGTTGTCGAACGGTGGAAGCCGGCCCCGTCGGGGCCGGCTTCCATCGTTGCTCGGTGGCTCGGAGGGTGGGGCTCGAACCCACGACCCGCTGATTAACAGTCAGCTGCTCTGCCAGCTGAGCTACCTCCGAAGGCGAGGGGTCAACCTAGCAGCGAGACCCCGGACCGACGAACCCCGGTTCCGGGAGCGGATCAGTCGCTGTCGAGGTAGTCGCGCAGCTTCTGGCTGCGGTTGGGGTTGCGGAGCTTGGCGAGGGTCTTGGCCTCGATCTGGCGGATCCGCTCCCGGGTGACGCCGAACTCCTTGCCCACCTCTTCGAGGGTGCGAGCCTGGCCGTCATCGAGGCCGAAGCGCAGCCGCACGACCTCCTTCTCCCGGTCGCTCAGCTCCGAGAGCGCCTCCACGACGGCCTTGCCCAGCATGTTGCGGGCAGCCATCTCGGCAGGGGCGTCGGCCTGGGTGTCCTCGATGAAGTCGGAGAGCTGCGAATCGTCGGTCTCGCCCACCGGCGAGTCGAGCGACAGCGGATCCTGGGAGATCCGCATGATCTCCCGCACCCGGTCCGCGGTCATGTCGACCTTCTCGGCCAGCTCGTCGATGGTGGGCTCGCGCTCGAGCTCCTGCATCATCTGGCGCTGGATCCGGTGGACCTTGTTGATGGACTCCACCATGTGCACCGGGATGCGGATGGTGCGGGCCTGGTCGGCGATGGCCCGGGTGATGGCCTGTCGGATCCACCAGGTGGCGTACGTGGAGAACTTGAAGCCCTTCGTGTAGTCGAACTTCTCGACCGCACGCATGAGCCCGAGGTTGCCCTCCTGGATCAGGTCCAGCAGGTGCATCCCGCGCCCGACGTAGCGCTTGGCGATCGACACGACGAGGCGCAGGTTCGCCTGGATCAGGTCGCTCTTGGCCCGCTCGCCGTCACGCGACGTGCGCTCGAGCCGGCGGCGGGCCGCCACGTCGAGCTCGTCGATGCGTCCGGCGGCCTCCAGCTCGGCGAGTCGGACGGCGGCTTGGCCTCCCGCTTCGATGCGCTTGGCGAGCGAGACCTCCTCCATGCCGGTGAGGAGCGGGACCCGGCCGATCTCCTTGAGGTACACCCGGACGGGGTCGGCGCTGCCCGAGCCCGAGCGGTCCGCGTTGACGCGCGGCGTCTTCACCAGCCGCAGCCGGCGGCGCGAGCCGTCCTCGTCGGCCGCGAGGTCGATGCCGCCGAGCGGATCCGCGAGCACCTCGTTCACGTGCACGACGGCATCGTGCTCGGCTTGGGCCTCGAGGTCGGCCGCGAGGGTGGCGGCGTCGATCTCGACGTCCAGCGTGATGCCGTGCTCGCCGAGCAGCTTGTGGATGGCGTCGATCTCCTGATCAAGTCGATCCACGTTGATGTCGACGACCTCGAGCACCTCGGCCTGGGTCACCGTGAGGGAGCCGTCGTCTTTCGCCCGTTGGATCAGTTCATCCCATGCGGAGGGATCGGAGGTGGGCGCTGCAGCCATGTCGTTCATGCGGTTCCCTCCCCCCTCTGTGCGAGCCACGCTAGCAACTCATCTTCACCGATCGGATCGGGCGGAGCGTCCGGTCCGATGGACTCCAGCCGGTGCTTCAGCCATGCGTGCTGCTCGACGATCAGGCGGTAGTCGTCGCTGCGGAAGTCACCCGTCCACCCGTTGAGGTCGCGCTGCAGGTCAGCCAGGACCCGAGCCCCGAGATCGCGCAGCAAGAAGCGCCGCACGTCGACCGGGTCCGCCGGCGTCTCCTCCACGGCGAGGCGGGACAGCAGCTCGCCGACAAGCGGATCGGCGTCGCCCACGGCTCGGTGCAGGTCCCCGTCGGCGGCATCGAGCGCGGCGAGCGCGGCGCGCTGCAGAGGCTCCTCGAACAGCGCCGGGTGCAAGAGCGCCAGCATGGTCGCAGGGTCGGCGATGGCCAGCCGGAGCGCTTCGGTCTGGGGCGTCTCGGCGCGGGCCGGGCGCTTCGGCTCCGGCGCCACCCGAACCCGGAGGCGGGTTCCACCCGAGCGCAGCGAGGCGCGCAGGCGGTCGGGGTCGAGGCGGCACTGCTCGGCGATCGTCATCACGTACTGGTCCCGCACGAACTCGTTCGGGTGCTCGGCGACGGCGGCGAGCGCGACCTCCGCGACCTTGCCCCGGCCCTCGGGGGTGCGCAGGTCGGCGGCGGCGAGGATGCGGTCGATGCGGAAGCCGAGGAACGGCTGGGCGTTCTCGATCGACGCGCGCAGCGCATCGGGATCCGAGCGGGCCAGGTCGGCAGGATCGCCGCCGGGCGGGAGCGCGGCGACGGCCACCTCGACCTCGTGCTTGCGCTCCCACTCGTAGACGCGGTCGGCCGCGGCCTGGCCGGCGGCATCGGGGTCGAAGGCCAAGACCAGCTTCGGGGCGAAGCGCTGGAGCGTGCGCACGTGCTCGTCGGTCAGCGCGGTGCCGCACGTGGCGACGGCCCGGTGCAGGCCGACCTCGGCGAAGCCGATCACGTCGGTGTAGCCCTCGCAGATGATGACCTCGTTCTCCCGGACCGCCTCGTCTTTGGCCCAGTTCAGCCCGTACAGGACCTTGCTCTTGCGGTAGAGGGAGGTCTCCGGGGTGTTCTGGTACTTGGGTGGCCGCCCCCCGGGCATCATGCGCCCGCCGAACCCGATGGGGTCGCCCTGCACGTCGAAGATCGGGAACAGCACCCGCGCCCGGAAGAAGTCGTTGGTACCGCCGCGCGTGCTCTCGCGTCCGAGTCCTGCGTCACGCAGGACCTTGGGCGAGAACGGCAGTGCCTTCACCAACTGGTCCCAGTCGTCGGGCGCCCAGCCGATCTTGTACTGGCGCACCCGGTCGCCGTCGAACCCGCGGTCGCGGAGGTAGCGGCGAGCCGCACCCGAGTCCGAACCGGTGAGCAGCCGCTGGTGGTACCACTCGACCGCCGCGGCCATCGCCTCGCGGAGCTTGCCCCGCGCCTCGCGACGGTCGCCCTCGGCCCGGTCGGTGTAGCGCAGCGTGATGCCGGACTTGGCGGCCAGGAACTCCACGGCACCGGCGAAGTCCAGGTGGTCGATGTCGCGGACGAACGAGATGACGTCGCCCTTCGCCTGGCAGCCGAAGCAGTAGAAGACGCCCTTGTCGGCGTTGACCGAGAACGACGGGCTCTTCTCGCCGTGGAACGGGCACAGACCGCTCCAGTTGGCGCCCTGCTTCTTCAGCTGCGTGTGCGCCGAGATGACCGCCACGATGTCGGCGGTCTCGCGGACCCGCTGCACGTCCTCGTCGAGGATGCCCATCAGACCGCTCGCCGGCACACAGCCGGGTGGGTCTCGACGGCGCTGATCATCCGGCGGACGGTACCAGCGGCGCTGCTGGCACCGTCCTTCGGATCCATCGACCCGGGCCTTGCGGCCCGGTCGTCAGGTGTTGGGATCGGCGTCGTCTTGGCCGAGCACGCCGACCTCGGACACCGGGTCGGGCTCGCCGTCGCCGTCGAGGTCGTCACCGCGCTGCTTGCGCTCGTACAGCGTGGCGTGGCCCGGCATGTGGCTGTCGAGGCCCAGGCGCGGGTCGCGCTTGTCCGCGAGCATCGACGCCACGATCGTGATCACCAAGATCCCGAGGATGATGCCGAGCGAGGCCGCGGTCGGGAAGTGGAACCCGGCCGAAGGGAACTCGAACTGCTCGGCTGAGAAGGTGAGCAGCATCTTGAGCCCGACGAACGCGAGGATCGCGCCGAGGCCGTAGTGCAGGTAGCGGAACCGGTCCTGCATCCCGCCGAGCAGGAAGTACAGCGCCCGCAGGCCGAGGATGGCGAAGGCGTTCGAGCTGAAGACGATGAACGGCTCTCGGGCGACGCCGAAGATGGCGGGCACGGAGTCGACGGCGAAGATGACGTCGGTGGTCTCGATCATGACCAGCACGGCGAAGAGCGGCGTGGCGAGGCGCCGGCCGTTCTGGAGGGTGAAGAGCTTCTGGCCGTCGAGCTGGTCGGTGGACGGGACCACCTTGCGCACCGCTCGCAGCACGATCGACTTCTCGGGGTCGACCTCGGTCTCCTCCTGGAACGCCAGCTTGTAGGCCGAGTACAGGAGGATGACGCCGAAGACGGCGAGCGTGACGGTGAACTTCGAGATCAGGGCCGACCCGGCGAAGATGAAGATGGCACGCAGGACGAGCGCCCCGAAGATGCCCCAGAAGAGCACCCGGAACTGGTACATCTTCGGCACCGCGAAGTACGTGAAGATCACGGCCCAGACGAAGACGTTGTCCACCGACAGGCTCTTCTCGAGCAGGAAGCCGGAGATGTACTCCCCGGCGGCCTTGGCGCCGACGTCGATGCCGTGGGCACCGTCGGGGCCGACGCCTGACGTCGACCCGATGTACCAGATGACGGCGCTGAACGCGACACCGATCGAGATCCAGATGGCGGACTCGATGGCCGCCTCCTTGAAGTGGATCTCGTGCGGACGCCGGTGGACCAAGAGGAGGTCGACCATCAGCAGGATCGTGATGAACGCGAGGAGCGCAGCCCACTCCCACAGGTGGATGTCGAGGTTGACGAACTTGGTGCTGGCTTCGGTGCTGGCCAACAGGAGGGGTGACAAAGGGTTGCTCCGGCTGTTCGGTGGATCAGGGTCCTACAGCCGGAAGTCTCTCCGCTCCCACAGGGAACCGGCCACCCCGGGTGCCGTGAGGGCACCGTGCTGACGTGATGGCCACGAGGGATACTCCCTCCCGGTCCGTCCACCCTACGGCGCCGGGCACCCGGGGAGCTGCATCGGGAGGCCGCGCCTCCGCCTCTCGGCTCAAGATCGCCCTCGGGTGCGCCGATGGTGACCAGGACCCGAGGGTGGAGGACCCCCGTGCACCTGTACGAACTGGCGATCGAGCTGGACAAGCGGTCCGCGGACCTCGCCGAGAAGGCCGAAGCGCTCGACCTCGGACCGATCATCGCCGCCTCGGAGCTCACCACCGAGCAGGTCCAGGCCCTCCGGGCCGCCTTCGGCCGAGATCCCGCTCCCGCGGCCGCGGGAGCGGTGTCGTCGGGCACCAGCCTGGGACCGGCCTCCGAGCCCCGGTCGCTGCCCGCGGGCAAGCCCCATCGGAACCGGACGTTGCTCGCGATCGGCGCGCTCGTGCTCGGCGTGATCGCCATGATCGGCTTCTTCCTCCTGAAGTCCGAGCCGAACGCCGAGCGGCAGAAGGCCATCGCCGCCGACCTCCAGGCCTGGGAGGACGCCCCGCCCGCGACCATCAGCCCCGAAGCCAAAGCGGAGGCAGCGAGGACGATCTCGCCTGAGGAGCCGGTCGACAAGAACGCCCTGTGCGCAGCCCGCAAGGTCATGATCGAGCAGGAGCACCGAACCGCTGGGAGCTTCGACGAGTTCCGCGCCCAGGCCGCCCACAACGACGTCTGGCGCACCGCGGTCGAAGACATGGCCCGCTTCGGCCCAGCCGTCGCCAGAGACGAGATCCTCGCCTACCGCGACACCGTCGCGAAGTACGACAAGATCATCGCCGGGGCCACCAACCCCGAGCTTCGGGCCTACCTGGACGGCGACCCCCGCGGGTCGCTCGTGGACCGACGGGCCGATGTCGCCCGCGTCCGAAAGGAGATGGACGCGGAGGTCGTGCCGATCTGCGGCGAGCCCGGCGGCTGATCAGAGGCCGAGCTTGGTGCGCACGTGCTCGACGATCTGGTCGAGCGGCACCCGGTCCTGCTCCATCGTGTCGCGGTCGCGGACGGTGACCGCCTGGTCGTCGACCGACTCGAAGTCGAAGGTGATGCACAGCGGGGTGCCCAGCTCGTCTTGGCGGCGGTAGCGCTTGCCGATGTTCTGCGTCTCGTCGTAGTCGCACATGACGTGCGGCTGGAGGCGCGCCAGCAGCTCCTGGGCCGGACCGGTGAGCTCGGGCTTCTTCGACAGCGGCAGCACGGCCACCTTGTAGGGGGCCAGGCGGGGGTGCAGGTGCAGGACCGTGCGGGTCTCGCCGCGCACCTCCTCCTCGTCGTAGGCCGCCATGAGGAACGCCATCATCGTGCGGGTGGCGCCGGCCGCCGGCTCGATGACGTGCGGGGTGTAGCGCTCGTTGGTCTGCGGGTCGAAGTAGTCGAGCTTCTCCCCCGACGCCGTGGCGTGGGCGTTGAGGTCGTAGTCGCCGCGGTTGGCGATGCCCTCCAGCTCGTCCCAGCCCCAGGGGAACAGGTACTCGACGTCCGCCGTGCCCGAGGAGTAGTGGCTCAGCTCGTCGGCGTCGTGCTCGCGCAGGCGCAGCTGCTCGGCGGGCATCCCGAGGTCGAGGTACCACTGGAAGCGCTCGTTCTTCCAGTACTCGTACCACTCCCCCGCCTCGGCGGGCGGCACGAAGAACTCCATCTCCATCTGCTCGAACTCGCGGGTCCGGAACACGAAGTTGCCCGGGGTGATCTCGTTGCGGAAGGACTTGCCGACCTGGGCGATGCCGAACGGCGGCTTCTTGCGGCTGGTCTGGAGCACGTTGGCGAAGTTCGTGAACATGCCCTGCGCCGTCTCGGGCCGCAGGAAGACCTCGGCGCCCTTGCCCTCGACCGGCCCGGCGTAGGTCTTGAACATGAGGTTGAAGTTGCGGGCCTCGGTGAACGAGTCCTTCTCGCCGCAGTTCGGGCAGGTGTGCGGGTCGTGGAGCTTGTCGAGGCGGAACCGCTCCTTGCAGTGCTTGCAGTCGACCAGCGGGTCGGTGAAGTTCGCCAGGTGGCCCGAGGCCTCCCACACCGCAGGCGGCGAGAGGATGGCGGCGTCGAGGCCCAGCACGTCGTGGCGCAGCTGCACCATGGACCGCCACCAGGCATCCTTCACGTTGCGCAGCAGCAGCACCCCGATGGGCCCGTAGTCGTAGGTGGACCGGAAGCCGCCGTAGATCTCCGACGAGGGGAAGACGAAGCCGCGTCGCTTGGTGAGGTTGACGACCTTGTCGAAGAGCGTGGGATCGGGGGCTGGGGAAGACATAGGAGGTCCACGTTAGTGGTGAGCGACGACCGCTCCGGAGGGGGCTTCGACCGGACCGCCGGCGCCGCGTCACTAGGGTTGCCACGGTGACGGCCACCCCTCCCCTCCGCTGCCGACCACGATGACCAGCGATCCCACCGCCGTCGAGGGCCGACGGATCGCCGCCTGGCTCATCGACCTCGCGCTGTTCCTCGTCGCCTTGACCGCCGGCATCGCCGCGACTGGCGGCCTGTCTTGGACGACGCACGAGTTCTCGACGACGTCGGAGGCCACGGCGTTCTGCAAGCCCTACGTGAACAGCACGGAGAAGGCCTGCACCAGCCTCGGCACCTCGGCCGTCCTCGTCCGGGTCGGAGGCTCCGTCAACTGGCCCGCCATCTGGCTCGTGTGCACGATCGCCTACATCGTGTTGCAGGGGGTCACGGGCGCCAGCCCGGGGAAGGTCCTGCTGGGGCTGCGGGTGGTCGACGTGGACGGGCAGCTCGCAGGGCTCGGGAAGTCGCTGCTGCGGACGATCCTCTGGATC
>Ga0182747_1001013_pt1 | contig 23305 bp, 19 predicted proteins | sample eDN3rd30CBELigBY_FD_128526 | JGI IMG/M metagenome (GOLD analysis project Ga0182747, IMG submission 128526) | Enriched backyard soil microbial communities from Emeryville, California, USA - eDNA 3rd pass 30_C BE-Lig BY (version 2) (version 2) | ecosystem: Environmental > Terrestrial > Soil >...
AATCACGTTTCGTTCGGTGAGCCCCTTGGCGCGGGCGGTGCGCACGTAGTCGTTGTTGAGCACTTCCAACAGACTGGCCCGGGTGAAACGGGCGATGGTGGCCAGGGAAGCGAAGCTCAAGGTAATGGCCGGCAGGATGATGTGCTTGAGCGCCTCAACGAACGTACTCCATTGACCGGCGATGAGCGAATCCACCAGGTAAAGTCTGGTGACGCTGTCTGGAGGCATGGTGAGCGTGGGCAGGCGACCGTTGATCGGTAACCAATCGAGACGTAGTCCGAAGAACAACTGCATCAGGATGGCCAGCCAAAAGGCAGGCATGCTGACACCCAGAAGCGAGATGATGCGCGAGGCCTGATCCGCGAATCGATCGGCACGGACTGCGGCAATCACCCCGAGAGGTACCCCGACGACGGTGGCAATAACCATGGCAACAACCACAAGCTCAAGCGTTGCCGGCCAATACACACCGAGGTCTTTCAGGACTGGTCGCCGGGAGAGGATCGAATCTCCCCAATCGCCCTGTACGAGGCCCGTTACGTAATTCCAGTATTGAACCGGAAGCGGGTCGTCCAACCCGAATTCTTCCCGCAATTGCTGATACATGGCCTCCGTCGCCTGCGGTCCCGCGGCCAGCCGTGCCGGATCTCCTGGCACCAGATAGGCGAGGGAGAACGTGAGCATGGAGACGCCGACAAGCACGGGAATGATGAGCAGCAGCCGCCTGGTGACGTAACGCATGAGGTTCATGATGAGACCCTAATATCGCGGGAGCATGGGTGAATCCATGCTCCCGCTCCTGAACTGGCGAGACGGAACGCGGGTGAATGAGGTTGTGCGCCTCGTATTTCGCCACAAGCATGTCCGTACAACCGGCCCGTGTGGCCGGTTTTGGCGGTACACATACAGTCGGTAAGCAAAGGTCGGCCACTGTCCGCAGCGGCGAGGGCCGACCCTACAAGGAGGTGTGTGACCGACCTCGTAGAGTCCTCCACCAGATTGGTGCAGATGCATACCAGGCAGCGCGCACCCGAGGTGCATAAGTACGAACATGCCGATCCGGGTCGCCTCCCCGTATATATCCGGATGCCTTCTCGACCGCATGATGACGAGTCCGGACCAGGTACAGCTACTCTGCCGGGCTGTAGGTGATCGTGCGGATATCACCACCCCCGGCGATCGCGATGGCGTCTTCACCGAGTTCCTTCACCCAGGCATCGTTCGGCGTCTCGGAGTACAGCCAGACGTCAACGGCGTTATCCACCAGGAGTTGCTGCGCGTCATCGTAAATCTTCTTGCGCTCATCCTGATCGACGGTCGACCGGCCGGCCTCAAGCAGGGCATCGAGTTCCTCGTTCTGGAACCAGGATGCCGCAGACCACGACCCCGCCTGGCTCGAATGGTATTGCGCCCAGAGATAGTTATCCGGATCCAGGTAGTTGGAACTGGCCAGCACGCACATGAGCCCAGGCATGGTATCCGGACTCGAAGCCCGGGCGACCATATCCGGCCACACCAGCGGTGTCAGCGCGACGTTGATATTCAGTTCGGCGGCCTTTTCCAACAGGATCAGACCGAGTGTCTCCTGGAAATCGAGCCCGGTAACGTAAACGAACTCGATATCAAACCCGTCCGGGTATTCACTTGCCGCGAGGTGCTCTTTCGCAGCATCCATATCGAACGTGAAGCCCGGCAGCGATTCGTTGAACCAGGGAACAAGGGAGGTGGTCAGCGGACCTTTCAACATTTCCACGCGCCCGGAGAGGGAATCAAGCAAGGCCTGGTAATCAAGGAGTGACGTGAATGCCTTGCGAACATTGAGATCTGCGGTAGGCCCGACCTGATTGTTCATCTTGATCTGGAATGGACCAAACGATGATTTCTCGTTCACGATGAACCGGTCGTCCGTCTGGAGCGCGAGAAGATCCTCGTTCGAAAAATCGTCGCCGTACTGGATTTCGCCCGATTCAAGGGCAAGCCGCTTGGTGGAGGATTCCCGGATAATTCGCCAGACGAACGTATCCACCATGCCTTCGGTGATATCAGTGTTCCAGTAATCCGCGAACCGGTCAAATTGATAGATGCTTCCCGGCTCGAAGCGGGAGATGGTGTATGGACCGCTCCCGGCGGCGTGATCCAGCAACCAGCTCTCACCCTCGTCATCGCCTGCATTTTCTTCCACGATGGCAGGGTTGGCGATCAGCATAAACGGCAGGATCAGGTCGAACGGAGCGAATGGGCTTGTCAGGTCGATCTGGATTGTCTGCTCATCGACGACGGAGACTGAATCCTGGGTCATGACCGCGGCGAACATCCAGGCGTTGGCCTTGTTCCTGGAAAGCATCCGGTTGAAGTTCCACTGCACGGCAGCGGCATCCACCTTTGACCCATCCTGGAAGGTCGCTCGCTCGTCAAGAACAATCGTCCATCCCATAGCGTCGTCACTACCGGTAGCGCTCGCGGCCAGGGAGGGCGTGAGCTCAATCGGGTTACCGGAAAGACGCATCAGTCCATCATAGACGGCCCGTTGGCCCCAAATAATCGAGTAGTCACTGCCGGTGTGGGGGTCAAGATTACTGATATCCTGACCGGCGGCGTAAATAAAGGTGTTGCGGTCCGCCTGGGCAGACGCCCGCTTCGTTGCCTGCGGCAGGGTTGCTGCCAGACCCGTCGCCGCTGCGGCGGCGCCAGCCAGTTTCAACAAGGTGCGCCGGTCCGTCACTCCGGCCAGGCCAGCGTCCACCAGGGCAGTGAGCGCCTGATTCGATGATCGGTGATTCATTTCTGCTCATCCTCCGAGGCATAACCCAACCGGGTCAAAACAAGGTACCAGGAACATGCTCACGGATGATGGAACATCCTCATCACGTGGATGTTCCGGTCGCGTGAACCGAGGTCGAATAATGATTTGCGGGCTCCGCGTTGAGCAGGCGCAAACGCATCAATGCGTCAGAACCCAAACGATATCCCAGATCGGTGGAGCTTGACCATAGCAAGTCCGGGTTTTCCGTATATTCGCCTGCCTGCGCGAATTCCGCCCACGCCAATGCAGATGCCGGGAAACCAAGGGGCCATTTCCCCAACCACATCCCCTTCCGGTTCATCCGGGTTCCGCATCCATCGAAACCATGCGTCTAGTGCTGGTCCACAAGATCAGCCAGTTTGCCACCGTAAACGCCTGAAAGTGGGCGGTATGAGACGTCCGGGTAGCCGAAGGCGGCAGGCCCCACGACCTCAAGGGCCTCGGGCGTCGCGATCAATCGTGGTGCCGGAATCCCCAGAACAGCAACCCTTAACCCATAACGAAGCGATTCGGTCGAGATCGGTTCCGCGGTCTCGGCATCAACGATGCAGATCAGATCCGGGACACTACAGATCACATCTCCCGTCTCATCGGTGGCGACCAGGTTCTCATTCTGGAAATCTATCGAGAATTTCCGGCCATCATCGTTGTCCGTACCGTCCAGCGTGAGATGACCGCGTGCGAAGCCGGCCACAAACCGCCGGTCGACATCGGTGATCTTGGCAGTGAACAGCACCTGCCCCCCCGAAACCTCCGTGGCAGCTTCCACCGCGTTCCGATGCTCCTTCCGGGCCGCCAGCACGGCCTCGCCAAGCAGGACGGCAAACGTCAGTGTGCCGGGAACCGCAGTCCGGCGGACCTGCTCGCCAGACATCAATGGCCCGGTGGCTCCAGTGCCACCTCCCATTTGCACGGTTGCGGTTCGCACATAACGTTCGAGGTCGCGAGCATCATCGATATGATCGAAAATCGCCACATGGCCCCTGATATCGGAAATGGCGTTCGGTGTGGGGGGAATACCGTAGATACTGAAGGTATCCATTTGCAGTTCCGGGAATGCCCGCCCCATCCCGTCACCGTCCACCACCGGCAATCCAGCCTGGATGGCCACGATAATCGGGGAGATCGAATTCCCCCCGCCGATCTCTGCGGAGATCATGTGCGTGACCTGTTTACCGGTGTATTTCTCAAGCGCCCGGACCGACCGCAGGAGTTCCTCGCCTTCCTTCAGACGCTCGACTCCCACCGTAGGAGCACCAACGCCGCCGGTGGAGGCGACGATCGCATCGTCCTCAAGCTCCGCCACCGGAACCACGGGGATTTCCAGTCCACCCTTGAGGCGTTCGGCAACATAAATCTTGTTGAGATACGGGCTGCCTCCGCCGCCCGTGCCCAGGATCCCGGCCCCAATGGCCAACGCTTCAAGATGCTCGTACCGGAAATGACGTAATTGCTCAACTGCCATTGATGACCTGTTTCTCCATGGTGGATATGGGCAAACGACGACGGATTTGTGACAATCGAACCTTGTCCGATAGGCGCGGACATTGTACACAGCATTCATGATGTCCTGAAGAGGCCGGGGTTCAAACTCTGGTAAATTTTCGCATATGATGCCGAGGGATGTGGACATATCACGCGTCCTGTCCCTGTCGACTATTGCTCGCATTCAACGTTTTTGGAGAATACCTACGATGAGTTACCGGATTGGGGTCGATGTCGGCGGCACAAACACGGACGCCGTGTTGATGGACAACCGTCGCGTACTGGCCAAGCTCAAAACGCCCACAACGGAGGATGTGACCGGAGGAATCACGACCGCGATCACCAGCGTCCTGACACAATCGGGGGTGGCAACGTCGGCCATCGCCTCGGTGATGATCGGTACCACGCATTTCACCAACGCGATTGTGGAGCGGCGTCATCTGCAGCCGGTGGGCATCATTCGCATTGGCTTACCCGCGACGGCCGCATTGCCGCCACTCATCGACTGGCCCGAGGACCTGGTGGAGGCGCTCAACAGCTCAGCCTATCTCGTTCATGGCGGGTATGAATTCGACGGGCGGAAGATTTCCGAATTCGATCCCGAGGAAGTGCGGGCTGCTGCGAACGATATCGCCGCGAAAGGTATCCGCGCCGTCGCGATCAGCGGCGTTTTCTCGCCGGTGAACACAGATCAGGAGGAAGAGGCCGCCGCAATTGTGGCGAGTGTCCTTCCGGATGCCATGATCACGAAGTCGAATGAAATCGGCCGGATTGGATTGCTCGAGCGCGAGAATGCCGCGATCCTGAACTCGTGCCTGCGCGATCTCGCCAACCGCACCATGAGCGCATTCGAACGGGCGATCTCCGATCTCGGGATTACCGCACCGCTCTATCTCACCCAGAACGACGGTACCCTGATGGCGGCGGATTTTGCCCGGAACTACCCGGTGCTCACCATCGCGTCCGGACCAACCAACTCGATGCGCGGCGCGGCCTTCCTGTCCGGGCTCAACGACGCCGTGGTGGTCGACATTGGCGGCACGACCTCGGATATCGGCATGCTCACCCAAGGCTTTCCGAGAGAAGCCTCGGTGGCGGTCGAGGTCGGTGGTGTCCGCACCAACTTCCGGATGCCGGATGTGTACTCCGTCGGTCTTGGCGGCGGCTCGCTGGTGGATTTCGGCACGATGAGCGTCGGACCGCGCAGTGTTGGATATCGCCTGACCAGCGAAGCCCTGGTCTTCGGCGGCGAGACCCTGACCACCACGGACATCGCTGTGGCGGCCGGAATTGCGGATATTGGCGATGCAACCAGGGTCTCGGAACTCGATAGCGGCAATGTCGCGAAGGCGCTGGACCGGATCCAGGAGATCGTCGACAGTGGTGTAGACCGGATGAAGACCAGCGCGCAGCCGGTTCCGGTGATCGTCGTTGGTGGCGGCAGCGTCCTGGTCGGGCGCGATGTCGAAGGCGCCTCCATGATGGTCAAGCCCGATCACTTCGAGGCTGCCAACGCGGTCGGTGCGGCCATCGCCCAGATTTCCGGGGAGATCGACCGCGTGTATTCGCTCGAATCCCTCAGCCGCGACGATGCCCTGAATTCGGCCAAGCAGGAAGCCTCGGAGCGTGCGGTGGCGGCGGGTGCCGATCCCACCAGCGTGAAAATCGTCGATGTGGAGGACGTCCCGCTGGCCTACCTGCCGGGGAACGCCACGCGGATCCGCGTCAAGGCGGTTGGAGATTTGGCACTCGATTAATGCGGAAAGGCAATCTCTCCAATATCGAATGGCGAGTGATACGCAATCCGGTTGATTTCCTGTGGTTAACCCCGGATCGACCTGCGGTCGATTTCTCGGCACCGGCCGCAGCTGCGGGGCACCGAGACGACGCAACGACCGGGCTGATACAACGCCGAGTGTTCATCCGGATTCGGTATGTGGTCACTGCCACATTGTCCCTGCTGTCCGGCAAGGGCTCCAGGAGGTTGAGGATTTGACGATGAAACAGATCACCGTGGGGAACCTGGAAGATATCGCTCTTGGCGCGGCGGTCCTTGGCACCGGTGGTGGCGGGGATCCGTATATCGGCAAGCTGCTGGCAAAATCGGCCATGACCGATAACCCACCCGTGCCACTGCTCGATGTTGCGAGCCTGAACGATGACGACCTGATCCTGCCGACGGCGATGATGGGTGCGCCCACCGTGATGGTTGAGAAGATGCCGGCTGGCACCGAGATCATCACCGCGATACGGGCGCTGGCTGAATTTTTGGGTCAGGAGATCGTCGCCACCATGCCGATGGAAGCGGGCGGCGTGAACTCGCTGGTTCCGTTTTCGGTCGCCGCCCAGCTTGGCATTCCCGTTGTGGATGCCGACGGGATGGGACGCGCATTTCCCGAACTGCAGATGGTGACGCCCACGATCTGGGGGATTGCCGCAACGCCGATGGCAATTGCCGACGACAAGGGAAACAGCGCCGTCATCCAGACGGTGAACAACCACTGGACGGAAACCTTCGCCCGGTCACTGACCGTGGATATGGGAGCGTCGGCCATGATCTCGGTTTTCCCGATGACGGGAAAGCAGGTCAAGGAAACGACGATCCCCGGCACGGTGTCCCTGACCGAACGGATCGGTCGCGCGATTCGTGAGGCGCATGAGCGACATACCGATCCGATCCAGGCCGTTTGCGGTGTGACCAACGGCTTCGCGATCTGGCAGGGGAAAGTCGGCGATGTCGAGCGGCGCACCGTGGGTGGATTCGCCCGGGGAACGGCGGAGATCGAGGGCACGGGCGCGTATCAGGGCCGGACGCTGGAGATTGAATTCCAGAACGAATTCCTGATTGCCCGGGACGGCGATGAAGTCATGGTCACCACGCCGGACCTGATCACGGTGCTTGATGCCGAGACCGGGGAGCCGATCACGACAGAATCGTTGCGGTATGGCTTCCGGGTTGTTGTACTGGGGATTCCGAGTAACGAACGGTGGCGATCCGCACGTGGGCTGGAACTTGTTGGTCCAGGTTATTTCGGATACGAAGCATCGTTCTCGCCCGTCGAGGCACGATTCGGCGGCAAATAAGACAGGGAGGGGAGACCATCGGACGACGGTCTCCCCTCCCTGCTGACGTTCAGATGCCTCCGACCAGGCGTTATGCCTGCAAGGTATCCAACGCGTTGATGATGGCGCGACGGGTAAGATTGCAGGCGACCTTGCGGCGGTAATCTGCCGGGGCGTGGAGATCGTCCAGCGGCTCGATTCCCTCCACCGCCTTCTTTGCGGCAGCCCGTATCGCATCGCCGGTGGGCTCCTGACCCACAAGGGCGTCCTCCACTGCGGTTGCCCGGTATGGCATCTCACCCACGCCGGTCAATCCAAGCCGCAGGGACGCGATGGTGCCATCCTCCGCTTTTGTCACCACAGCCGCGATACCCACAATCGCATAACCGGACGCCGGATTGGCCAGCTTCTGGTAGTTGGACCCGGTAGCCTCCCCGGGAGCAGGAATGCGAATCGCCGTAACCAATTCATCCGGTTCCAGTGCCGTGGTCATGAATCCCTGGAAGAATTCGGAGATCGGGATTTCCCGTTCGCCATTCGATCCCCGGGCGACGATGGTCGCGTCCAGCGCCAGGACGCCTGCCGGATAATCCGCCGCCGGATCGGCATGGACCAATGCGCCGCCGATGGTGCCCCGGTTACGAACCTGCTGATCTCCAATGACATGAGCCGCCTCCAGGAGAACCGGTGCATGCTTTGCCACCAGGGGGTCGGATTCCAGATCGTGATGGGTGGTCAGGGCGCCAATCGTGAGCGTATCGCCATCGAGACTGACACCTCGCAGGTCGGCGATCTCGCTGATATCGATGAGCGTGCCAGGCTGCGCGAACCGGAGCTTCATCACCGGCAGCAGGCTTTGGCCGCCGGCGAGGAGTTTGGGATCATCCTCACTGGCCAGAAGTTGCAGCGCTTCATCGACAGATGTTGCCCGGCGATAGGCGAAGGGATACGGATGCATCAGGCGCTCCTTGGCGATTCATCGGCCGAAATCGGCTCGGGCTGGTCGCCACGCTGTATGCGTTTTGCGGCATCGTGGACGGATTCCAGGATCGAATTGTATCCCGTGCAGCGGCAGATATTGCCTTCGATCCCGTGCCGGATCGCATCGTCATCCGGATCCGGGTTCTCATCCAGCAAAGCCAACGACGACAGGACCATACCCGGGGTGCAAAAGCCGCATTGCAGGCCGTGATGCTCCCAGAACGCGTGCTGGATCGGATGCAGCTCCCCGCGCGGCGCAAGCCCCTCGATGGTGGTAATCTCGTGACCTTCGGCCTGAACGCCCAGCACCATACAGCTCTTGACGGCCTTGCCATCGAGCAGGACGGTGCAGGCGCCACATTGACCAGTTTCGCAACCGGTGTGGGTGCCAGTCAATCCCAGTGAATCCCGGATCAGGTGCACCAGGAGCGTTCGAGGTTCAACTTCGGCGGTCACCGGAGATCCGTTGACCGTGGTTGAAACAGTAACCTTGGTGGACTCTGCCACAGTGGTTCCTCCAGAAGGGCAGTGCGCGTCATGGATTGCCACACTGCCCACGAGAATCGTATCGGCCCGTTGCCGTCACGGGTGCATTTGGAGCGGAAGGGGCCGGGCACCATGCTGGCGTTCCCCTGCCCCGTTCCGCCACCGCTAACTCGTCATGTTGGATTGCAACGATTCGAAGAACTTGCCCACAATCATCTTGGCCGCAGGCTGGATGACGCGGCCACCGATGCGGGCCAGCATGCCACGCACATTGGCGTCACCAGTATATTTTACGATCGTGCCGCCCTGGCCATCATCCTCGAAATTCAGCCTGCCTTCCCCGCCGACCTGGCCTTGCGGCCCCTTGCCTTCGATGTGCATGGTGAAGCCTTCGGGCCGATTCTGGTCCGTAATCCGCACCTTGCCGTCATACTTGCCCTTGATCATGGCAACACCGATGGTCATCGTGGCGATGTATTCATCCGGGCCGACTTCCTCAAGTTTCTCGCAACCAGGAAGCGCTCCCTTGAGGATATCCGGGTCGAGCATAGCATCGTAAACCTGCTCGCGGGGCGCTGCAATCTTGTGTTCACCGGTAATCTGCATGTACGTGATTCTCCTTGATCTCGTGTCTCTTCCGGTATGCTATCCGATCCGGATGGCCCGGGAAAGGGTTCCCGGAGGATTCCGGGTCGGGATTTCATCATGGTCCTGGTTTTTTGCTGATAGCAACACCTGTTCCTTGACGTATTGTCCCTTGCATCAGTCTACCCGTATACTCATCCTACTTCCTGCCACGAGAGGCGGAAATCCGGCGATCTGCAACGGGGCGAATGTATCCGGGGAAACCCGGATAGAGAGCGCTTCGACGACGTCCATCGGATATGGCTGCTGATGACAGGAGTGGACCCGTCGACTGCGTGAATCAGCCGACAGGGATTGTCGTGTCTTGTTGTGCATGCGAATTGTGTTCAATGAAAGGACGCAGTGCAATGACAGAATCCAAATCAGGCGTGAACCAGGTACGGGTGATGGAAACCCTGGCGAAGGACGTTCTCGCCGGTCGATTGACGCGTCGCGACGCCATGATCCGCGGCGCGGCGCTGGGGCTTTCCGTACCGGCGATGATGGCGCTTGGCGCCGTTGGCAACGCGCCGCGACGTGCCAGCGCGCAGGATGCCACACCGGTGACGGGCGGTACGCTGCTGGTCGGACTCTCTGCCGACCCGGCGGAACTCGATCCGCACAAGACCCAGCTGACCGCTGCCTGGCACGTGCTCGAGCATGTCTACAACGGTCTGGTGACGACGAATGAGTCGCTTGAGCCAGTCGGGGCGCTCGCCGAGACGTGGGATATCGCCGATGACGGTATCACCTACACCTTCCATCTGCGCCAGGGTGTGAAGTTCCACAATGGCCGGGACTTCGTGGGTGACGACGTCAAGTACAGCCTGGAGCGCATCCTCGATCCGGAAACGGCCTCGCCCAACATCTCCGAGCTGGGTTCGGTAGATACGATCGAAGTGGTCGATCCGGCCACGGTCGTGATCACGCTGAAGGCGCCGGATTCTTCCTTCCTGGCCAAGCTGATGGGTACGTCCATCGCAATCGTACCGAAGGAAACGGTGGATGCGAACGGCGACCTGATGCAGGTGATGGATGGTACCGGACCATTCAAGTTCGTGGAATATGTGCCGAACTCGGTGGTCAAGCTTGAGCGCAACCCGGATTACTGGGAAGAGGGCAAGCCATACGTCGATGCGATGGAAATGCAGATCATCCCGGACAATACCGCCCGCACCACCGCACTGGTCACCGAGACGGTGCACTTCATTGAGTACGCGCCGGTGCAGGATCTGCCGACCTTCGAGAATGACGACTCGATCGTGGTTGCTGGCGACCAAAACACGAACATCCGCTACATGGCGGTGAATGTCTCCCGCGAGCCGTTCGACAAGCCGGAAGTCCGCCAGGCCATCTCGATGGTGATCGACCGGGGGCCGATCATTGACGCAGCGGTGTTCGGCGCGGGCACGGCGACGAATATCCTGTTCCCGGAAAGCTACTGGGCGGGATTCGCCTCGGAGATTCCCGCTTCGGATATCGAGGCCGCAAAGCAACTGCTGGCCGATGCGGGATTGCCGGACGGATTCAAAACCAGCATCCACTCATGGTCGCAGTACGCATTCCTCTCCAACGCCGCGGTTGTGATCCAGGAGCAGTTGAAGCAGATCGGGATCGAGGCGGAGCTCGACTTCCAGGAGAATGCGATCTACCTGGAGAATTACTTCGCCGGGAACTTCGATCTCTCCGTCACCGGCACCAGCGCCTACGTGGACCCGAACGATGTGATCCTTGCCAACTTCGGAACCGGGGAGTCGAACAACGGTATCGGCTACAGCAATCCGGAAATGGATGAGCTGATCGCTCAGGGTATGGAAGAGACGGATCAGGCGGCGCGCGCCGATATCTACAAGCGCATCCAGGAGATCATCCTGGAAGACCTGCCGTGGATCAACCTCTTCATCGCCAACCAGTACGAGGCAATGAAGTCCTACGTCAAGGGTTACGTGCACATCCCAACTGGCGCCAACGCCTCCCTCAAGGAAGTTTGGCTGGATCAGTAGGCACCATGCGGGCATCTCCATCGCCGTGATGGAGATGCCCGCAGCCAGCAAGTTTCGTGACATTGGTCGGCTTTAACCGCCATCCCGGGTGGTCTGGAGCCTTGAAATCCCCGCCCCGATTGTATACACGGCCAATTCAATCCAAAACCCCGGATTTTCGCCATCTCCGTAGTAGAGTGTCAGGTAGCGATCGTATTCGTTGTCTGTTCTACGGAAAGAGAAGTTCCATGTCTCAAAGTCAAGAGCACCTAGCAAGCCTGTTCTCGCGACAGGTGAATCGGAGAGCAGCCGTCGCCGGGAGTGCCGTGGCGATTGTTGCTGGCAGTATGTTTGGGAGTGTGGCAGGGCAGGAAGCCTCGCCGGAAGCATCCACACCTGAGGGCACACCGGGCGGCGTCTTGCGCCTTGGCGTGCAGGGCGATCCCACTGAGCTCGACCCGCATCTGGTCGTGCTGGATGCCGCCTCACTGGTCACCGACCTCGTGTACGAAGGCCTCGTCCATGAGGATGCCGCACTGGTTCCCCAGCCGTTGCTGGCCGAATCCTGGGAAGTTTCGGATGACGGAACTACCTATACCTTCCAGCTCCGGTCCGGTGTGTCATTCCACAATGGGCGGGCGATGGTGGCAGAAGATGTTGTCTACAGCATCAACCGGGTGATGAACCCGGATTCTGCGTCGCCCTGGGTGAGCTATACCGACACCATCGAGAAGGTGGAAGCCCCGGATGATCTCACGGTGGTGTTCACCCTAACCTCACCGGATTCATCCTTCCTCGCCAAACTCTGCCGGCGTGGATTGACCGTGGTGCCCCAGGAAGAAGTGGAAGCAAACGGCGACCTCAAACAGGTGATGGTCGGGACCGGGCCGTTCAATTTCATTGAGTACGTCCCGAACTCGATGATCCGTCTTGGCAAGAACGAATCCTACTGGCTGGAAGGACGCCCGTATCTCGATGGTCTGGATATCCAGATCATTCCGGATGACACGGCGCGGGCCACGGCGTTGATTTCCGATACGGTTGATTTCATCGAGAGCGTGCCACACAAGGATGTCCTCAGCATCCAGGAATCGAACGACCTCGCATTGACGGGCGACCAGGCGACCAATCTTCGCTGGATCGTCTTCAATGTTCGCAAGGAGCCATTCAACAACAAGGAGCTCCGGCGAGCAATTGCCAGCGGTATCGACCGGCAAGCCATCATTGACGCAGCGGTCTTCGGCTACGGCACGCCGCTCTACGGTATGTACCCGTCCGATTACTGGGCCGGTTACGAGGGCGAGATCCCGGCGCCGGACCCCGAAGGTGCCGCCGCGGCTATCGCTGAAATCGGGCTACCGGACGGATTCAACCCCGGTATCCTGACGTGGGGTGAATACGATTTCCTCTCCAACACGTCGGTGGTGGTGCAGGAACAGTTCCGCCAGATGGGGATCACCAGCGAGATCGACCCACAGGAAAACGCAATTTACCTCGAACGCTACTTCGGTGGCGATTTCGACATCGCGGTGATGGGTGCCGGTGGATACATCGACCCGAATGACTTCATGCAGCAAACACTAGGTACCGGTGGTCCTACCAACTCGTCGGGATTCTCTAATGAGGAACTCGACCAGTTGATGCAGGAGGGGCTGCTGGAAGAGGATCAGGAAGCGCGCAAGGCGATCTACCAGCAAGCGCAGGAACTCATCATTGAGGAAGCTCCATGGATCATGCTTTACACGTCGAACACCTTTGAAGGTATGCGAGCGAATGTCAAGGGGTTCACCCATAGCCTCAGCGGCAGCTTCCACGCCTTGCGCGAAACCTGGATCGAGCAGTAAGTATCCTTATAGCCCGTAAACGATAGCTGGCTGGCGTGTGTCGCACGCCAGCCCAGGCAGGTCCTCCCTCATGAATCCACGAGACAGGATCGGATGAGTCGATGCTGAAATTCATAATCAGGCGTGTATTGATGATGATTCCGATCCTGCTCGGTGTCTCGTTGGTGACCTTTATCATCGTCCGCTCGATTCCCGGCGATCCGGTCCGGGTCCTGCTGGGGGCCGATGCCCGGTCCACCCCGGAGCAGATCGAGAACATCCGCCGTTCCTACGGGCTAGACCAGCCGCTCCCCGTTCAGTACATCAAATGGCTGGGACATGTCGTCACGGGTGATCTCGGTCAATCCCTGCGGACCGGTCGGCCACTGACGCAGGAACTGGGGATGCGCCTGCCGGTCACGGCACAGTTGACGGTCTTCGCCGCCATTCTCGGGACGATTCCCGCCGTGATCTTCGGGGTGCTGGCAGCAATCAGGCGCAATACGAAGCTCGACTGGATGACGACGCTGACAGCCCTCGCGGGAATCTCCGTCCCGAACTTTTTTCTCGCCACCCTGTTGGTGCTCCTGTTTTCATTCAAGCTCCGGTGGTTACCGAATGTCGGGTACAAACCCTTCTTCGACGCCCCGCTGGATAATCTGCAATTGATGATCCTGCCAGCGGTGAGCCTGGCGCTGCCATTCATGGCGGTGCTGATGCGCTTCACCCGTTCCGCAGTGCTGGAAGTGATGAACCAGGATTTTGTGCGCGTTGCACGCGCCAAGGGACTCACCCAGGGGCGCGTCATCCGGCGGCATGTCCTGCCGAATGCAGGTATCCCGGTACTCACCATCGCCGGTATCCAGGTCGCGGCATTGCTCGGTGGAACCGTCATCATCGAGCAAATCTTCGCGCTACCAGGTGTTGGGCGATATATCTATGAAGCGATCTCCAACCGCGATTATCCCGTCGTCCAGAGTGTGACGCTGGTGATGGCCGCGATATTCGTGCTTGTCAGCCTGATTGTCGATGTGCTGTACGCGGTGCTTGATCCGCGCCTGCGCACCCGCTAGGAAGCCCCGAGTTTTGAGAGGACCCTCGTTCCCATGAGCGATGTCACGACGAAGACAACATCAACCCTCTCGCCAGACGGGGCGCTGGCGGAAGCGACGACGACGCGACGGCAATCCAGCCGGGCTCCCTGGTGGCATACCCTCTTCCGCCAGAAACTCGCATTGACCGGGGCGATCATCGTGTTTATCTTCGCGCTAATCGCGCTGTTCGGTCCCCTGCTCGCTCCACATGGCGCCACCGAACAGTTCCCCGAATTGCGGCTTACCGGCCCCTCGTGGGCAAACCCGTTCGGAAGCGATGAATTCGGGCGGGATATCCTGAGCCGGCTCCTCTATGGGGCGCGGATATCGTTCCAGGTCGGGGTGATCGCGGTCGCGATTTCAGCGGTCATCGGGGTGCTGCTTGGGCTGGTTGCCGGATACTTTGGCGGTTGGCTCGATAACCTGGTGTCCCTGTTGATGGATGTGCTGTTTGCGTTTCCGACAATCCTGCTGGCGATCGCGCTGATGGCCATGCTGGGGAATTCACTCGGCAACGTGATGATCGCCATCGGGATCGTGAACGCGCCAACCTTTATGCGAGTAGTGCGGGGATCAGTGCTTTCGGTGCGGCAGACGACGTACATCGAATCCGCCGTCGCGGTGGGCGCCCCGACCTCCACCATCCTGCGGCGTCATATCTTCCCGAACATCACCGCGCCATTGATCGTCCACGCATCGCTGAATTTCGCGACCGCCGTGCTTTCAGAGGCATCGCTGGCCTATCTCGGACTCGGCAACAAGCCACCATCACCCTCCTGGGGATCAATGGTCTCCAGCTCCTACGGATTCTTGCAACTCGCCCCGTGGGCGGCAATCGTACCCGGTGTCGCCATCGGCATCACGGTGCTCGGATTCAACCTTTTGGGGGATGGACTCCGGGACGCCCTAGACCCCAGACTACGTAGCCAGGGATAGGTCCGGAAACAGCTTCGTGTTGTCGTCCGTGCACGAATCCCTCTCACCTGACCTACACACCATGGGTGAACGACGTCACTTACAAGGCTATGCACCGTGCGACGAACCAGAAACCGAATGACTCTTCCCTACATACGATCTCGACCCCATGGGGCGGGCCCACTGATGGCATCCGCCGCATTGATCATCATGCTTACGAGTATATTTACATTACCCGATGCGTCCGCCCAGGACGACACTGATACGGTAACGAATCCCGTTCCAGCGCTGGACGTTCCAGCGGATCCGTCCGAACTCAAGCCGTCACCGACCCCAACGCTGCCACCAGAACCGACATCGACGCCCCCTCCGGAGCCCACCCTGGAACCGACGCTTGAGCCCACACCCGAACTAACCGAGGTTATTGCGCCCACGGCGGAGCCGACGATGCCAGCATCCGAGCCTGTTGCGACGCCCACAGCGACGCTGCCATCGGAGACCTCATCCCTCTCCGTCCAATCGGTTGTCGCAGGCAATCAGTGCAGCCTGAACGGGACGGACGCCGTGGGATTTGCTCAAGGCCATTACCCGTTCGCAGTGTTCGATTGCAGTGCCGCCAAGGATCATGGTCGGGTAACGCTCAGCCTGTCCGCTCCCACCGCCGGTTGGCGATACCAGATTATTGAGTCCCGCACTGAACCAACGCTGTGGAGAACGACGTCGTTTGAGAAGGATCTTACCAATCTCGGTGCCTATCAAATCTATTTGGGCCCGGTGGACGCGACCGTGCGTGGCTGCGGACAATTGACAGTCACTGTTTCCGCACCGAATGGAACGACGGGCTCGGCAACGCTTGAGGCCCGGACACCCGATGTGGGGACAGGGCCGTGCCTGGTCCCGGCTCCAATACGGCCTGTCACAGCATCGCTGGCTGGTGGGACGCTTCCTCCAATCCCGTTTTCTTTCGAAGAACGGGTGGTTTCAGGCAATTTGGAAGTGTGGGTGGACAACCCATCACATACCACCGGCTGGACGCTGGATATCAGTGCGACCGAACTCATCTACACCGGGCCCGCACCAGGGCAAGCGAATCTGCCAGCGTCAAATCTCCGCGTTGTTCGCCCGGGGATAGACGTAGTCCCGTTATCGACTACCACGCAGCGGATCATATCCACTGGTGGCGGTGAATCCTCGTATACATACCCAATGGAGTTGGTGATACCAGGTGGGGCGGCAACGGGAACCTACGGCGGAACAGTCACCCTTGAGATAACTGCAGCCCCCGGATCGGAATGACAACATCCGGGGGAACGAATATCGATTCAGCATGGAATCGGAGCATCGACCCAATCTCCTGGTTCAAGGCAAGCTAACGCCAATGCTCAACTCTGGAGGCGCTTGCGCGTCTCGGATGCCAGTGGCGGGAGACTACCGGCCACCATGGCGAAAGTCCCTGGCAGAAGCGTTGATCAAAAGCAACGCCCGTAACCAAAAGCCATTCTATGTCTCTTCCTGTTCGTCTGATTGATCGATCAAGCGTACGATGCCGTTCAATTGAATGTTGGGCATCGTTATCCGCCGTCCATCGATCTGTACAAGAGCACTCTCTGACCCATCTGGATAGAGCACGGCCCATGTCGGCACCTGTGTCTCAACAAGTTTGGTGAGCTGGCTGCAAAGTACAACCTGCGGAGTGTATTCGGTTACGAAATCGTCGAGCTTTTCCGGCTCCACAACAATGACCGTCGCCTGAGGACAGAGCATACCGAGCGCCACCGCGATGGTTTCACGGTATGCTCTCGGTTCATTGGCGAGAAGGACAGACAGGGGACCCATGATGTTCACATTTCCTGGAGCTATTGTGTTGAGCCATCTTGTCATCACAATCGTCTCTAGACGATAGTCCCCGGCAGGTTGACGGGCATCACCATTAAAGGGGAATTCTGCCAAGGACGATGCCCATCCGGAGTGATTTGGGCGCTGGCGCTACTCGAACGACACGAGCCCCGATTTTATCGCGAAGATCAACGCCTGCATTCGTGACTGGACGCCCAGCTTCCCGAGCATGTTCACCATATGTGTGTGAACGGTTTCCTTGCTCACGAACAAGCGCTCCGCAATCTCCCGATCACTGAGACCATCCGCCAACGCCATCAGGACATCACGTTCGCGCTTCGTGAGCCGGTCAATGATCTGCTCAGTCTCCTGCTCTGCTTCCCGGTGCTGGCGAGAAACCTGAATGAAATCGATAAGTTCGCGTCTTGATATAAGGGATTCACCAGCGGCGACTCGCTTGACAGCAGTCACGATGTCGCCAAGCGGCGTGCTTTTGTGCAAAACGCCTGCAGCCCCTGCCTCAATAGCCCGCGCAATATCGAGTTGCTGTGTGCTGGCTGTCAGCACGATAGCTTCGGCTTTTCGGTTAACCTCATGTAACCCTGAGATCAGTGAGGCGCCGCTGCCATCTGGCAAATCAAGATCCACCACGGCCACATCGATCTTGTCCAGCAGATCAAGCCCTTCGGCCACGGACCCCGCCTCACAAACCACGTTCAGGTCAGGTTCGAGACTGAAGGCCAATGCCAGGGCCTGCCGGAAAACCGCGTGGTCCTCGACAAGCAGGATGTTTATCTGAGATGCGTTGCCATTGGTCATCAAGAAGCCTTCTTCAAACAAAAACTGAATGTCGTGTTCCTACCGGGCGCTGAGTGCGCGGCGAGCTCTCCGCCATGTGCCTGAACGATCTGCCGGGAGACATAGAGCCCGAGTCCCATACCTGGCAGCCGCTTTCCTGTCACATCGCGCCCACGGCCGAATTTGGAGAAGATATGCTGAAGATCCTCAGGTTCAATGCCGGGCCCTTCGTCGATAACGTCGATACACACGCATCCATCTTCCTGTCTCGCCTGAAGAGTAATCAGCGTACCGGCAGGCGTGTATTTGGCGGCGTTTCCGAGAAGATTACGCAGGACCTGGCCCACACGTTCAGAATCAGCCAGAACATGTGTATCCGGTGCGGGCGCAACCCGAAAATCATGGTCGGAAAGCTGGACCCTGGCAGCGGCTGTAGCGGCATTCAGGATCTCCTCAACCGGGATTGGTTCCAGGCGAACAGAAAAATCACCTCGTTCCATACTCGTAGCGCTCTGTACATCTCCAACCAAACGCTGCAGAAGATGGGCTTCCGAACGCATCGTCGCCAGAAGCTCCGTTCGTTTGGAGGGTGGAAGATCATCCCGGTCCAGTAGGTCGATCAAAGCGCTTATGGCTGCCAAGGGGCTTCCCACTTCATGCGCGACCATGGATGTGAAATCCGCCTTCAGCGAAGCCAATTCGGACGCCCGCCTCACCGTCTCCTGCGCGGTGGCAAGCAGGGCATCGCGTTCGGCTTCAAGTCGTTTGCGCTCAGTGCAATCGCGAACGAGGACATAAGCATAATGATCCCCTGCCACTTTCCAGGAACTCACACTGAACTCAACAAAGATTTCCTGGCCTGATTTATGGAGCGCGGGGAACTCAATCGGAGCTCCCGGATCGGGAATCTCGCCATGGTCCGTAAGCGACAACGCATCCGCCAGCGTAGCCACATGACTCTTCATACGCTCCGGAACAAGCATATCGAAAGACTGACCGACGGCCTCCTCCGGAGTATAGCCATACAACTGCTCCGCGACCGGATTCCAGAACATAATGCGCTTGTCCCGGATGCCGAGGATGATTACCGCATCGCGGGCCGTCCAGAAAAGCGGCCCGATCCCGAGATCTTCCGGTCGGAGCAACTCGCTCGTATCTACGGGGAATCGGTATGCGCTGGCGTCCAGTTCCATGTTCTTCGGTCTTCCCTTTTGTGAACGTGAATACCGCCGAGTGTAGATGCATATGGAAATGGATGGGTCATCTGCGAGGCTCAACGGCCATGCAACCCCAGAAGTGTGCCACGGCACCCGCAACTCACCAAATCAGGGGAGAATGCCTTCAACGTTTCTCCCCAGTGAAAACCCAACATTTTCATCGAGGGTACGGCGCTCCCAATCGCTCATTATAAGTCCAGCAACCCGGACGCACAGGTGCGGAACGGTAGCCATGGATACCGGTTAACATGGCCGTCATTTCGAGGCAAATCGCCCTCAGCCATTGCGCAAGGGCCGGGGATATTCACTGACACGCCGCATTCTCGCCCATACGATGGAGTATGTTCGCATGAATCTCAAGACCAAAATCACCACCATCGCCGCCGCCTCGCTCTTCGCCCTCAGTCTTGGTACCTCTGCCTTGGCCCAATCCACCGGCAAGGTTAACCAGGAAATCACAGAAAACAGGGACCCTGGCGCTCTTTCCGCCTCTCTCGATCAAACATCTACGCTGAACACATTCAAGTTCTCGCTTGATGACGGCCAATCCAATGGGGTTCTCGTCCTGAACGTCACTGACAGCCGAGGGACCAGCGCCGGGTGGAACGTGACGCTCAACTCCACCGACTTCAACCAAAAGACCGGCACGAACGGTCAGCCGATCAGAGCTTCGGGCTTCAAACTTAAGGACGGAGGCAGTCTGACTGCAATCAAGGGCTCAGCGGACGGAATCCAGTCGGGCCAGTCGGGAGCCACCTTCGAGTCTGCCAAGAGTGTCCTTCGATCACCCAATGGTAAAGGCACGGGTATTTACAAGAAAGAACTCAATGTCGAGCTTGCCATTCCCGGTGGACAGGCGGTCGGCACGTACCAGGCAGATGTCACAGTGAATATCGCTGCTGCTCCCGGGCAATAGAAAACTGAAATTACTCGGAAGGTTCAGCATCTGCGGCCCACTCCAGAAGTGATGTTCTGGGGTGAGCCGCATTTTTCGACGACGTCCGGGTAGATTATTGCCAGTATTATTGCAAGAACGAACAACCATTGGCCGATATCTTCACGACCTGAATACCTGCAAGAGAGAATGCCTGTCATGACCACTTCCTATCGCCAAAGGCTGTGCACCTGGATCACGTTGCTGCTGTTCGCCGTTGCGCTCATGCCGGCATCTTCAATGGCCCAGGACTCGACCCCGGACGCCGCTCCAGAGCCCCCGGCGTTCCTCCTGGAACCGGTCGGGCAGGACGGCACCTACTTCACGATCACGCAGGATCCCGGCACGATGCAGGAGTTCACGGTCGCCTTTGGGAACGGTGGTACGTCGCCGGTCACCGCGCTCACGTACGTCGCGGATGCCTACACGCTGGTCAACGGCGGTTTCGGGGTAAAAACTGCGGATGACCCTGTGACCGAACCAACGACATGGATCGACTATCCGACAGAGACGCGAGAGCTGGCGCCGGGGGAGCGAGTCGAGCGGACCTTCACGATCAGCGTGCCGGAGGGAACGGCGCCGGGGCAATACATCGCGGCCATCTCCATCCAGACGGCGGAATCAATCGCGGTTGGTGAGAGCGATATGCTCCGGCAGATCATCAAGAAGTCAATCGCCGTCTTCATCACCGTCCCCGGCCCGGAGACCCCGGCGCTGGAGATCGGTGAGGCACGCGTCACACAAACGGATACCTCGAACAACCTCGTCATCGACATCAGGAATCCCGGCGACGTTTTCCTCAACCCGTCCGGCACCGTCACCATGACGACCGATGCTGGAGATCCCGTGCTGACATCTCCCATCGATATGGGGCCGGTCTATGCCGGGACGGATACGACGCTGGAACTCGCCATCCCGACCATGCTGCCATCAGGCGCCTACGCCGTCGCTGTTTCGCTTGAAGATGAGAAAACGGGTGTGGGCGCTGAAGAACCGGCACTCTCGGTAACAGTCGCCGAACCTCCAGCTGCCGCAACCCCGGCAGCCGAGCCCGTCATCTTCCAGGCCGTAACGCTCGATCCGATGACTGATCCGGGTACCGACGCCCTTCAGGCCGTCAACATCAGCGTCACGCTGGACAATCCCGGAGCGGCCATCCCCAGCGCCCGGCTCACCCTGCATGTCACCCGGGACGGCGAACTGGTTGAGGACTATCCGCTAAACTCATCGCTCGTCGTGCAGGCAGACACCACCGAAATCCAGCAACGCTACGTTCCTTTGGGAAGCTGGCAAGCGGGAACCTACGAGTTCGGATTGACGCTGGAAGCCGTCGATCCGAATACTGGCCAGGTGACGGTGCTGGCAACCCTGGCAGTGGAAGATACGATCGTCGTGCCGTAGTTTCCGTCCTGCCCATCTCCCCAAACTTGATCAGGGCCGCGGCTTCGCAGTCAGGCTTGATCTTATTCCGGGATCGTCGATGATGTCACGGGATGCCGGTTACGTCCGAACCTGCCAAAGATGCGGGCCAGGCGTTCGCCACCACGTAAAACCTCGCTCGGAGCCTGATTGATAATGCGCCCCGTGCCCGAACCGATATACCAGATAAGCGACAGGATCAACACCATGGTCACCATCATCGAGGTGGGGATCTGCACCAACTCATAGGTTGCGAGCTGGGTGTTGAACTCCGTTGTCCCGGCAGGGGCATCCATGATGAAACTGGCGAGAGTAAATTTCATGATGCCCGAAAGGGTCATGATACCCGCCCAGATCAGGCCAGAGCGCTCGATGTGGCGCCGGTACGCGGCTTCGCCACCAACATTACGCACCTCCTGCTCGACCTTCTGCTTCCGCAACACCACATCGAACAACAATTTCACGATCGGGAAGCTGGTGCGGTTGCTGGCGACAAGCACGATCGCGAAGCCAATCGGGATCACGGCCTCCTTGACCGGGAAAAGCGAGGTGTCCAGCTTGAAGACGGCGATGACACCGGTCAGGAGCACACTGATGACCCCAAGCAGCGACTGGGAGTTGACCTTGCGGGTGCGGATCAACCCGTAGATGCCATACGTCGCGGGAATCCCGATCGCCAGAAGCACCGCCGGGATCGGCCCCAGGCGATCCTCACTACTCAGGGTGAGAAGAATGGCGATGGGGATGAAGATATTGATCAGGGCATTCAGCATGATGGCGTCATGATCTCCGGTGCGTGCATGGACGTGAATCGCGCAGGATTGTTCGGTCCATTGTAGTGGACGTTACCTCACGGGTACGCAAATGACGGGCAATTATTGACGCCATGCCGGACAAGCTGGTCTCTTGTGCTTGCTCCTGTGGGAATTACACCGGCGTCCCGTTGAGCGAAGCCAGTTCCGTCTGGAGCACCTCGACGAGTTCAGACATGCCGGGTTGATCGAAGATCATCCGGGCGCCGGCGCGGGCATACAGTTCGGGAAGCGGACGCGTGCCACCAAGGGCAAACGCGGCACGGAGATCGGCCAGGGCCACAGCCGGATCGTGAAGCGAATTCTTCCAGACCTGCAAGGCCGCGAGTTGGGCGATGCCATATTCGATGTAATAGAAGGGGAACAGAAAGATATGAAGCTGCCTGTACCAGCGGGCGCTTCTCAAATCTTCTAGACCCGTCCAGTCGGTGTGGAGGTCGTATTCACCCCAGATTTCGACGAATTTCCTGTCCCGCGCATCCCGGTCCATTGCTGCAGGATCGGTGTAGAGCCAATGCTGAAAGGCGTCGACCACCGAGATCCATGGCGTCATGGTCACGATGCTCTCCAGATGTTCGGTGCGGGCCCGGTTCCCTTCCTCGCTGGTATAAAAACCTCCCCTGTCCACCTGGAGATATGGGGCCGCGAGCAACTCCATCGACATGGAGGCAACTTCGCACATCTCCTCGCCAATGTGGCGCTGGTAAACGAACGGGAGATCGGCCATGGCAATCTCATGGAAGGCATGTCCGGCTTCATGAAGCAGCGTCTGGACATCGGTCGATGTGCCGGAGGCGTTCATGAAGATCACCACCTGTTTTTGCCAGGGTAATGGCGAGCAGAAACCACCTGGTCGCTTACCTTCCCGACTTTCAAGGTCGAGCAGGTTGCGGGACCGCAGCCCGGCGAACTGGTGGCCAAACGCGGGATCGAGTTGGGAAAAGACATGCTGTGCGGTACCGATCAGTGTATCGATCGAAGCGTATGGCGTGAGGGCGGGACGGTTCCACGGATCGACCGGGAGGTCCCAGGG
>Ga0182747_1001017_pt1 | contig 23278 bp, 23 predicted proteins | sample eDN3rd30CBELigBY_FD_128526 | JGI IMG/M metagenome (GOLD analysis project Ga0182747, IMG submission 128526) | Enriched backyard soil microbial communities from Emeryville, California, USA - eDNA 3rd pass 30_C BE-Lig BY (version 2) (version 2) | ecosystem: Environmental > Terrestrial > Soil >...
CGCCCGCCTTCACCGAACCCCCGTCCAGCCATTGAAGGCAGAGCCCCGTAGTGGGCCCGGACGGCTACCCGCGGCCTCCCGGGTGCGGGGTTACGAGCCCCGCCCGCAGGCGCCACACCCTGCCCCACGTTCAGCGAGCGTCTGCAGAACGCCCCTCGCCTGGGACAAGGCGGGGTTGAAGGTATAGAAGCCTAGGAGAGAAGTCAAGGGAGAGGAAACCCTACGGCGTCAGCTTTCCACCGAGCGTCATGAAAACCAACGGCCACCCACAGCCAACAACAAACGCTCCTGCGGAAATTGCCGCGGACACAATGCGCGCCGAACGCCAAATGGTATGCTTTTTCCAAGAGCTTTCAGCCCGCTCGTGAGCCAGATTTGCATCTCCAATGAGCCGATTACGCGGTTCATTATGTTCATCTGCTATACGCCGAGGAGCCGACAGCATCTCTGGTATCTGGGCTACAGCCGCCTTTAGGTTCTCGCGGTTACTCGCCTCGGCATAATGAACGGCAGCCTCGCCCGCACTTAACGAGGCAAAAAGAACGCTTATGGCGGCCGCCGCAACACCAAATACGAAGGCCCATAATGACGGCAGGAATAGCTGAAATGCGTAGTTTGTATCAGGCAAATTAGAAGCTAATGAAATGACGGCCGCAGCTCCCGCACCGGACCCTACACCCAACCAAACAACCCACTGCCGAAAATATCCGGTGCTCTCTAAGCGCAAAGCCTCGACAAGTTCTTTTGAGTTAGAGGAAATGTCCATAACAATATTCAATATTTTTAATTAGACTCAATGGAGTCCTAGTCTATTCGAAACTCGCTGAATACCAATCCTCCAAAACGGAGTCGCCCACCGTAATATTCCTGAGATTCATTTTTTTGATCCACAATTTGAACAAAAGCGATGCAGATTCGATTGTCGCCTCGACCATTTGAAACATTTCCCAATCCTTCGGAGTATGACTCATGCCGCGCAGGTGAATTTGAAGAGGGGAACCGCCATACATATCCATAACTTCCGGATACCGAGCATGGACGTAATTCGAAAAATTGAGATAGATATTTGAGAGAAGCTTTTCAGGAAATACGTTTGCGAACTTCTTTGAATCCGGCCCTTTTTGCGTATTCTGTCGCATAGTCGTGCCAATAATTTTATGAACCGCTCCCTGCTTTAGTTGAGGGCGCTTGTAATCATCGGAACTATTTCGCTGAAAGTCTTCAAAATAAACTTTAACGTGCCTTTCCACATCCGCACGAAGATTTAAGTCAGAATCCAAAGCATATAGAACAAATTCGATGTGGCTCTTATATTCGACGACCGTTCTAAGCAGCACATACAACTCTTGAACATACCCAGCGCGAACCAAGCAAATGCAGGCGTTAAGAGCACTCACAATTCGCATGCCTTTCAGCAAGCAGAAATGGCGAAAGTTGGGATTTCCGTAACGAAATCCCGTGTGATTTTGCGCAGAATCATAAAATAGAGGCTGAGGTAGCGTGGCAGAATACGTTTTTATGAACCTCTCTAGAGGCTCGATTCGAGTCTGAAGATCAGAAAACTCCTTATCCATACTTCTATTTGTCGCCCTACTCTGCCGCGACCTGCGACAGTTCGCCGGCGGCGGCCATCTCACGGCGCAGCCACTCGGGCGCCATGTCGAAGCCGTTCGGCCAGGTCGGCACTCCGAATTCCAGAAAGACGCGATTGAAATAGGCTTCGTCGCGGAGCGGCTCGAGCATTGGCCCCGACTCCTCCACCAGCGCCGCGAAATCGTGCGTCACCTCGCTGCCGTCCGTGAAGCGGACGCGCAGGCGAAAGCCGCCGAGTTTTTCGAGACGGATGATCTTGGTCAGCATTGAATTAGTCTAGCACGGGCGAACGCGCGTGTTCACCCCTCTCCCGGATCGCTTCGCGATCCGACCTCTCCCCCAAGGGGAGAGGTGAAAGAGAGGGTGTGGCGACGCTTGACAAATTCGTCATGGCCGGGCTTGTCCCGGCCATCCACGTCTTTGCCATCTGCAAGAAAGAGTTGGATCCCCGCCTTCGCGGGGATGACCGGAGTGAGGGGCGCGTAACCAAGCGCGTCGTCATGCCCGGCCTTGAGCCGGGCATCCCGCTCAGCGACGCACAGTGCCCGCCTAAGCGGGATGGCCGGGTCCCGCCCTGCGGGCGGCCCGGCCATGACGAGTCGCTGAGTGTGTGAAGGTCCCGGGTCTGCGCGGCGGCATTTCATAATGCGACGAAGACGCGCGTGAACGCGCTTATGCCGCAGCGCGCCCGGGACAAGAGATGAAGAAAATCAGCACGCGGATTTCCCTTCACCTCTCCCATAGGGAGAGGTCGGCCGCGCGCAGCGCGGGCGGGTGAGGGGTTACAAATTGGCGAGCTCACCTGCCCCCTCACCCCAACCCTCTCCCCCATAGCTCGCCGGACGGCGAGCGTCCGCTCGCCTATGGGGAGAGGGAGCGCGCCGAGTGCGCCGCTCGCCTTAAGCCGCTTTCCTCTGGTGCTTGCCCTCGCGGACTTCCTCGATGATCTTCTTGGAGAAGGCCTCGAGGTCGCCGGGGTTGCGCGAGGTGACGACGCCGTTGTCGGTGACGACTTCGCTGTCCTCCCACCTGGCGCCGGCGTTGATCACGTCCTGCTTGATCGAGTGATAGGACGTCATCTTCTTGCCCTTGGCGATGCCGATTTCGATCAGCAGCCACGGCGCGTGGCACACGGCGGCCACCGTCTTGCCGGCGTCGTAGAACGCCTTGATCAACGCGAGCGCGTCCTTGTTCACGCGCAGCAGGTCCGGGTTGATCTGCCCGCCGGGCAGCACGATGGCGTCGTAATCGGCGGCGGTGGCGTCACTCAGCGCCTTGTCCACCTTCACCGCGCGGCCCCAGTCCTTCTGGTCCCAGCCCTTGATCTCGCCCTTCTCCGGCGACACGACGTGAACCTCGGCGCCGGCCGCCTTGAGGCGGTCGCGCGGCACTTCGAGTTCCGATTGCTCGAAGCCGTTCGTGGCGAGAATGAGAATGCGCTTGCCGGATAGCTCCGCGGCCATGGTGATCTCCTGTTGTCGGTGTTCCTTGAGGAGATAACGAGCAAGCGGCGCTGTGGTTCAGCCCTCGAGCTGCTTGCGCAGGCCGGCGTAGTCGATCTGCGCCCAGCGCGCGCTGATGCGGCCGCCGGTCACGCGCCAGAACGTCATGCCGCGAAACTCGACGCGGCGGCCGGTCGGCGCGATGCCCTGGAACGGCCCGATATGCACGCCGCGCCACACCACGCGCGCCGCCACCTCGTCGCCCTCGGCGAGGATCGACTCCGCCTGCGCCGACAGATCGCCGAAGATGCCGTGCAGCGCCCTGGAATGCGCGATGACCTCATCGGCGCTCATCGCCGCGCCGGCGGCGTGGTCGAAGAAATCGTCCGCCACCTGGGCGCGGATGGCGTCCGGGTCGTGGCGGTTGGTGACGGCGTCGTAATGCGCCAGCACCAGCGCCTTGTTGGCTTCGCGGTTGTCGGTCTGTGGCACTTTGTTCCCCCTGAATGACGGCGCGCTGCTTAAGGCGCTTCGCGGCGCCGCGCAATGGGGGCGGCGCACTCAGCCCTGGGGAATGGGCCGCGGCCGGCCGGTGTCGTCGATGGCGACAAAGGTGAAATTGGCGTCGGTGACCTTTTCGTGGTGGCGCGTCATGAAGCGGCGCGCCCAGGCCTCGACATGGATTTTCATCGAGGTGCGGCCGATGGATTCGACCAGGGTGTAGACCTCGAGCACGTCGCCCACTTTCACGGGGCGGATGAACTTCATGGCGTCCACCGCGATGGTGACGACGCGGCCATGGGCGCGCTCGATGGCGGCGATGCCGCCGGCCTGGTCCATGCGCGACAGCACCCAGCCGCCGAAGATGTCGCCATTGGCATTGGTGTCGCCCGGCATGGCGCTGATGCGCACGGTGAGTGTGCCGCGCGGGGCTTCCTGGTCGCTCATGTCGCTCGTCCTCGAATCCGAAACTTCCGGCGGACGACCAAAGCGCGGCGGCGCGGCGGAGGCAAGCCCGGCCAAAGGCGCGGACTCATTCCTCCGGCGTGAGCTGGCGCCGCACGCCCCATGAGGCGAGCAACGCCTCGAGTTCGCCGGCGACGAAGAAGCGCGCGCTGTCGCGGTCATAGCCCTCGGCCAGCAGCGCGTCGTAATCGGTCATGGTGTGGCGGGCATAGGCGACCAGCGACAGCCAGGCGGCATTCTCGGGCGACGCGACGGACAGGCCCGGGCTGTCGAGCGCGTGATCGACCACCGCGGAGAACTCATGCGCCGGGAGTTTCGGCGCGAGGTGGCGGAGAGCGGAGGCGATCGAGGAGCGGGAGGGCATCCAGCCTCACAGCATTTAAGCAGAAGGCTTCAAAAACGTCTCAACGACCGCCAGGGGCGTATCCTCTATCGCTACGACGCACTAAAGTAGAAACGGACCCTTTTGGTCCGAAGGTACTCTCCAGATGTCGAGTTGCACGTTCAAGCGATTCCACAACAATTCTACCACCAAGGCCATTTTCTTCGTAGAAGGCATGGCGTCGACACCTGCGAACGTACTCAAATTTCATATGATCGCGCAGCATAGCCATAATTCTAAGCTTATCAGATAAGTGCAGATCTGGAAGATGGCTTTGGCCAGCCCAGATTCGACCAATCTCAGACGAAACCTCTCGAGAAGCAAATTGCAAGTTGGTAGTCAGCCCCAGAAGATATTCATTCCTTTCAAGGAAGAAACGCATATGAATAAATCCAGAGGCGTGCATTCGCACCGCATCACTTTCCAATAACGAGCCCGGCACTAGACTCTCCGGCTCAACCAACCCCCACTCGACAACGGTTGCTACAGCCCTCGATATGTCAGCCTCATCATATCCCAACTGACTCATTTTCTTTATCAATGTACCGACGGTGGCATAACCTTCTTGAGCAAAATCGATCTTTGACTTTCTATTCCTTATGAGAAACTCAAGCATATCAGGAATCAAAAGATTGCTTGGCCGATTGTACTCCGGATTTGCATAAAGTACGTTTCGGATATATAGAGAACCGCCATTATAGTATTTATACCTACCCCGCATTAGGGCTCGAATAATTCTGTTCTCTTGAATTCGCTGCTCGCCCCCCAAAACAGTAGTCGTAATCTGACTGGTCGGGATATGCGGTGACACGATAATATCGCCAAACATGCCCAGGGCGCGCCGAACGTCCTTGGCGACAAGCGCCTCAAGGGCACCAGCCACCTTGACTGAGCGATCGTCAAACAACGACAAATAGATACTAAGCAAAAACGAACCTAGCTTCGTAGCGGGATAATGGATTTTGTATCCGGAAGCCAAGGAATACTCTTGCCGTTTGCTAACCTCCGACTGAAGATTCTCCAGTACAAGCTCGAGGCGCTTTCTGATTACCTGAGCAAAGCGAGGCGGCCTAATATAGAAATTAATGGCGTTTATAAACGCATCCAGCGGAGGCTCATCACGATGAGCCTCGAACGTCGAATCACGCAAGTTAACGAGCACAAGCGCCTTCGTAAGCTCTTTGAACCATTGCGCGGCTTCAAATATTGCTAGCTGCTGATCCCGCGATCGCTTGTCGACGTTGTCAAAAACAACCACGAGCCCCAAGTGCATCTCGCCCGAAAAATGCCGCGCAATGCACTCTGAGAGCTTAACTGCATCTTTGGTCAGATCGTCAAGAAGTGACGTTCTTCGGCGCACGAACTCGGAGCGGTCGTTGTTATACAGAGCCTTCGCAGGACCCCGCTCGAATCTTCGTATCTCCGCACCAAAGATTTTCTCGATCTGATCCGCCTCGTAAATATCTACTTCGTTTACGGCCGCGAACGATTTAATGAATTGCTCGGCGATCCAAAGCTTCAGACCATCCAAGCCTGGCGGCATTACGTTGAAGTTTAAGAACGCCCATCTGGTCTTCTTCGCAATGTCGCCGGACATCAGTCGTCGATAAAATCGTCGAATAAACGTGCTTTTACCGGCCCCGACCGACCCAACAATTAGCTGAACACGCGCATTTGCATTCGGATTCTGTGAAAAGCGCTGAACTTCGGTAGATATGCCCGTTGCCGCGTTTTTACTAGTATCGATGGGACGGAGTTGATTTCCTGCGATCTGGGCGGTCCGGTCTTTTAAATAGGTCTCAAGAACCCCTTCGTAAGTGCTTATTTCATCCGACGCTACATAAGCCCTATCAATAACATCGTCAGGGGTTTCGTCTGAATTGCTGCCAAAATACTTTGCAATCGTACTGAATAGCGGCTCGGCGAAGTCGTTCACTCCCAGTTGTTGCGCCACACGAGATTGCCCTCCCATAAACGAGGCAACATCGTAAAAAGGTCTCTTCTGGAAATGGGGACCTAATTTCTTTGCGCGGTCCTGTAACGCCTGATGGCCTATCGCTTGGACAAATATGTCAAGCAACTGAGTCCCCGGCTGCACGTCCGCGCAAAGGGCGATAACCGTATCAACTTCGCTGTCCCACGGGGAGAAACCGAATTCGACGCCATTGCAGGCCAAAATAAACCCAATAGGATTAACACCCGGAGGATAACGCTTGTTAATTTCGCCCGCATACAGTCGAGCTTCGCGTAGAGCTACCTGAATTGCGACGTCGGGCGCTTTCGCCTCGACAATAAAAAGCGGAATACTATCTATCCAGATCGAGTAGTCAGGGACGTAGCCGTAGCGCTTCCCTGCGGCTTTATCGATCTCGGTTGGCGACATATATTCTTTAGTACGGACCCACGAATTGCGTAGACCGAGATAGCTGGCGTTTAACAGAAACGGCAGGATAAGTTTCTGCTCAACGTCACTCTCGTTGCCAAGCTCCCGCACCTCAAAAACTGGTGCAATTGGCCTGGATTTAGCTGGCAATGGTGTAACCACAGAATCACCTCCGCTAAATCGGTATTCTAGCCACGATCTGAGCACGAGTCTGTTCGTATTTGGAATGCGCTTAAGCCTTGAGCCCGCACAAAAAAGCGGGCCTTTCGGCCCGCCGCTTTTGAATCAGAAAGAACGCGGTCCCGGTTCTGCGCAGCGGCGCTTCACGCCGCGGCGCGCCCGGGACAAGAGCGTCAGTTATCCAAAAAGCTCCGCAGCTTCCGCGACCGGCTCGGGTGCTTGAGCTTGCGCAGCGCCTTGGCCTCGATCTGACGAATACGTTCGCGCGTCACCGAGAACTGCTGGCCGACTTCTTCCAGCGTGTGGTCGGTGTTCATGCCGATGCCGAAGCGCATGCGCAGCACGCGCTCCTCGCGCGGGGTGAGCGAAGCGAGCACGCGCGTCGTCGTCTCGCGCAGGTTCGACTGGATCGCGGCGTCGATCGGCAGCACCGCGTTCTTGTCCTCGATGAAGTCGCCGAGGTGGCTGTCCTCTTCGTCGCCGATCGGCGTTTCGAGCGACAGCGGCTCCTTGGCGATCTTGAGAACCTTGCGCACCTTCTCCAGCGGCATGCCGAGCTTTTCGGCGAGCTCTTCCGGCGTCGGCTCGCGGCCGATTTCGTTGAGCATCTGGCGGGACGTGCGCACGATCTTGTTGATCGTCTCGATCATGTGCACCGGGATGCGGATGGTGCGCGCCTGATCGGCGATCGAGCGCGTGATGGCCTGACGGATCCACCACGTCGCGTAGGTCGAGAACTTGTAGCCGCGGCGATATTCGAACTTATCGACCGCCTTCATCAGGCCGATATTGCCTTCCTGGATGAGGTCGAGGAACTGCAGGCCGCGGTTGGTGTATTTCTTGGCGATGGAGATGACGAGGCGCAGGTTCGCCTCCACCATTTCCTTCTTGGCCTGGCGGGCTTCGCGCTCGCCCTTCTGCACCATCTGAACGATCTTGCGGAATTCGCCGATCTCGACGCCGGTCTGCGCCGCGAGATCGTGGACCATGCCGCGAATGTCGCGGATCTTGTCCTTCTCCTCGGCGACGAACTTCTTCCAGCCCTTGGCCGACAGCTTGGAAATGCGGTTGAGCCAGCGCGGATCGAGCTCGGAGCCGATATAGTTCTTCAGGAAGTCGTCGCGGGCGACGCCGTAGGATTCCGACAGCCGCATCAGGCGGCCTTCCGAGGAGACGAGGCTCTTGTTGATGGCGTAAAGCTGCTCGACGAGTGAATCGATACGCGCCTGGTTGAGGCGCAGCGACTTCACCTCGGTGATGATCTCGTCCTTGAGCTTCTTGTACTTGCGCTCCTGGGCCGGCGACAGCGAGGTGTTCTTGAGCCGGAATTCGATGTCCTGCTCCTGCAGGCGGCGCAGGCGCTTGAAACTGTCGGCGATGTTGTCGAAGGTCTCGACCACCTTCGGCTTCAGCTCGGCCTCGATGGCGGCGAGCGACATGGAGCCTTCCATGTCGTCTTCATCGTAATCGCCCTCGGCCGCGCTCTCGCCCGGGTCCTTCTCTTCGTCGTCGCCCGGCGCCTTGAAGGGCGTCGCGCCCTGCGGGGCGGTCGGCGCCGCGGCCGGCTGCACGACCTGCAGATGCGGCGCGCCATTGGCCGGCTTGCCGTCGGGGCCGTTCGGGTTCTGCATCGCCTTCGCCTCGGGACCGGCATAGGTCGCCTCGAGGTCGATGATGTCGCGCAGGAACACCTTGCCTTCGTTGAGTTCGTCGCGCCAGATGATGATGGCCTGGAAGGTCAGCGGGCTTTCGCACAGGCCGGAGATCATGGCCTCGCGGCCGGCCTCGATGCGCTTGGCGATGGCGATTTCGCCTTCGCGCGACAACAGCTCCACCGAGCCCATTTCGCGCAGATACATGCGCACCGGATCGTCGGTGCGTTCGGACGGCTCTTTCTTCTCGACGGTGGCGAGCGCCTTGCTCTTGGTCTCGACCAGCTCGCGGCCGGAATCGTCGTCATCGTCGTCGTCGGTTTCGTCGGTGGCCTTCTCGCCTTCCTCGTCGCCGTCGGCGTCTTCCTGCTCGATGACGTTGATGCCCATTTCGGACAGCATGGCCAGCGTGTCCTCGATCTGCTCGGAATTGACTTCCTCCGACGGCATCACGGCGTTGAGCTGCTCATAGGTGACATAGCCGCGCTTCTTGGCGGCCTTGATCATCTTCTTGACGGCGGCATCGGAGAGATCGAGCAACGGCAGCGGCGTATCGGGGGCGCCTTCGGTGTCCTTTTCCGGCGCCTCTTCCTTGGCCTGGGCCTTCGCCTTCGACGCCATCTGCTTCTCCTGGACCTTACCGGCCATATCTTACTCCGCCTCGTTCCGTCGCTTTCAACGCCGGCACCCGATAACGCCGCAGACGTGGCGCGGATGCCAAAAAAGGGCCGCCGCCGGCAATGGCAGGGCCCGAATCAGGCCTGGAGTGTCGTCGGCGGCGCCTTAAGCCCCGATTAACCCCGTAGACTCAGCGAGAAACGGCCTTATTCCCCGCCGTCGAAATCGTCCTGTCGCCCCCGTCCCGCCCCCTAGTGCGTGACTCGGGGCGCGGCCCCGGTCAAGCCAAAAGCTGAGCAAAATCGCCAATTCCTGGAGTCGCTTAGAGCGTTCGGGCACCCCGCCCGGAAGAGGCCCCGAAGCCTTCGATAAGCGCTTCGGTTCCGTCCATGCTGGCGAGACGCTCTTTCACGTCGCGCAGCCGCAGATAGTTGGCTTCGGTCGCCTCCTGGCCCAGGGCCAGCTCGGCTTCCCGCAACTCCCTAGTTAGGGAATGCCACTGCCGATGCAAGGCGACAAGCTGCTGCCAGGTCACCAAAACATCGTCCGGCGCGGCATCGGGGCGCACGCCCCAGACCGAGGCCGTGGTCACGGCGGCGAAAACCCGCTCCAGGGCGTCGCCGAGGCCCCGGGCGGTCAGTTCGGCCCGCAGCGCGTCCGGCTCCAGGGCGGCGGCGTGGTCGGCGGCGTGAACAACAACATCGATCAGCGCCGCCTTCACCCGCTCGGCGTCGGCGTGGCGGAACTCGGTTTCGCTCAATTCCTCGAGGTGGTCATGCAGCAGCCAAGGGTAATTCACCGCGGCCTGCAGGATCAGCGCCTCGCGGGTCGGCACCGCCGTGCGGTGGCCGCGATGGAGCGGGCTCGCCGCCATCTGCTGGCTCGCGACGACATAGGGGCCGCCGACACCGCGCTGCGGCCCGCCGCGCTGGCCGCCGCCGCGCGGCTGCCAGTTGCCTTGCCGCCCGCCAAAACCGGAGCCCTGCCCGCCGAAGCCTGAGCGCGGGCCGCCGAAATTGCCGCGCCCGGCAAAGCCCTGGCTCTGGGCCGGGGCGAAGAAGGCGCGCAGCCGCTCGTTGAAATCCTGCCGGTAATATTTGCGCACGGATTCATCGGCGATCTGCTGCGTGACTTCGTTGATGCGGAATTCGAGCGCCGCGCGACGCTCCGGCGTACCGAAATCATGACCCTCGGTCATGAACTGCCACATCATCTGGGCCATCGGCTGCGCGGCGTTGACGACATCGCGGATGGCGTCGGGACCGGCCGCGCGCAGCAGATCGTCCGGGTCCTGCCCTTGCGGCAGCAGCGCGACCTTGAGGCTCTTGCCGGGCTTCAAATGCGGCATGGCGAGATCGACCGCGCGGCGCGCCGCGCGCAAACCGGCGCCGTCTCCGTCGAAGCACAGGATCGGCTCGTCGGTCATCTTCCAGATCAGCGCGAGCTGCTCTTCGGTCAGCGCGGTGCCGAGCGGCGCCACCGCGGCGGCATAACCCGCCGTCACCATGGCGATGACATCGACATAGCCTTCGACCACCACCACCGGCTCGCCATCATGCGCGGCCTGACGCGCGGCGGCGATATTGTAGAGCGTATGGCCCTTGTGAAAGAGCGGCGTTTCCGGCGAGTTGAGATACTTCGCCGCGACGTCCTTCTCCAGCGCGCGGCCGCCGAAGGCGATGATGCGGCCGCGAATATCGGTGATGGGAAACATCACGCGGTCGCGGAAGCGATCGAACGGCACCGGAATATCGTCGCCGGCGATCAGCAGGCCGGCCTCGACCATGTCGGCGGTCGAAATGCCGTGCGAACCGAGATTTTCCTTGAGCGCATAGCGCTCGCCTGGCGCATAGCCGATGCGGAATTTCACCTGCGTCGCGGCGTCGAGGCCGCGATCGGCCAGATAGCCCCGCGCCTTGGCCCCCAGCCGCGACGACAAGGTGGTCTCAAAAAACTTCGCCGCGATCTCCATGACCTCGTGCAAGGTCTTGCGATGCGCGTCGCGCTGCTGGTCCTCGTGCGAGACCCTGGGCAGCGGCATGCCGGCCATTTGCGCGAGTTGCTCGACGGCCTCGGGAAAGGAGACGCCCTCGGTCAGCATCACGAAGTCGAAGATCGAACCGTTCTTCTGCGACGAAAAATCGAACCACGCCTGCTTCTGGTCGTTCACGAAGAACGACGGCGTCTTTTCCTTGCCGAACGGCGACAGGCCCTTGTACTCGCGGCCGGAGCGAACGAGCTTCACGCGGCGGCCCACGACTTCCGAGACAGGAAGCCGGTCCTTCAATTCTTCAAGGAACTGGGGCGTGAAGCGCATGGGACGCGGGTACCGATTCGAACCTCCCTTAATATAGGGAGTCCGGGGCGGGGTTACGCGAACCCGCGCGATACCGCCGAAAGGCCGGAAGTTTCGCGGCTTTTCCTAGTTATGCACAGGGCGCCGGGCGCTCCGCCGCCGCCATCGCCTCCCCGGCCGCATCGCCAGGCGCTTGAGGCCTTCGGCGGCGACGAGATAGCCCGCGACCAGCGCCGCGATGGCGGCCCACAGCCAGCCCGGCAGCGGCGCGAAACCGAACGGCTCCCCGAGCGGCGTCAGCACGAAGGCGAAGGCAACACCAAGCGCGGCGAGCGAGGTCAGCGTCAGCGCCGCGCGCGGCCTTGACCGCCACACCGGCAGCGCGGTGCGAATGGCGAAGATCACCAGGATCTGCGTCATCATCGACTCGATGAACCAGGCGGTGCGGAAGGTTTCGGCGTTCGCGTGGAAGCCCTTCAGGAGCAGGACGAAGATCGCCAGATCGAACAGCGACGACAGCGGCCCCATGATCGCGGTGAAGCGCAGCAGTTCCGACATTTCCCAGCCATGCGGCTTGCGGATATCGCGCGGCTCGGCACGGTCGAATGGAATGCCGACTTCGGACAGATCGTAGAGCAGGTTGTTGAGCAGCACCTGGATCGGCGTCAGCGGCAGAAACGGAATGAACAGCGAGGCCACCGCCATCGACAGCATGTTGCCGACATTCGACGAGGTGCCCATGCGCAGATACTTCATGATGTTGCTGTAGGTGCGCCGGCCCTCCTCGACGCCGTCGGCGACGACGCCGAGATCGGGATCGAGCAGAATGAGATCGGCGGCGGCGCGCGCGACGTCGGCGGCGCTGTCCACCGCGAGACCGGCATCGGCGGCGTGGATCGCCGGCGCGTCGTTGATGCCGTCGCCGATGAAGCCGACGCTGTGGCCGCGGGCCTGCAGGGCGCGGATGATGCGCGTCTTCTGGTCGGGCGAGACGCGGGCGAACAGATCGGTGTGCTGCACCTTCGCGGCGAGCGCGGCATCGCTGAGGTCGTCGATCTGCGTGCCGGTGAGCGAACCGCGCAGCGGAATGCCCAGCTCCTGCATCAGGTGCCGCACCGTGGCCTCGGCATCGCCGGAGATGATCTTGACGCGCACGCCCTGCTTTTCGAGGCGCTGAATCGCCGCGGCCGCCGACGCCTTCGGCGGATCGTCGAACACGCACAAGCCGGCGAAGACGAAATCGCGCTCGTCGGCCGCGGTGATCTTGTCGCCGGCGAAGCTTCGCCAGGCGACGCCGAGGCAGCGGCGGCCTTGCGCAATCTGCGCGTCATGCAGTTTCAGCAGCGCATTGCGGCCGGCTTCATCGAGCGGCTGCACGCTGCCATCGGCGGCTTCGCGCGCGCCCGATGCGGCGATGATCGCCTCCGGCGCGCCCTTGACGACGACGAGGCGCTTTCCGTCGCGCTCGGCCAGCACCGAGACGCGGCGGCGCTCGAAATCGAACGGGATATCGGCGACACGGCGCCAACCGTCGAGCGGGAGCCCCGTGGCCCCGGCGATGATGGCGTCGTCGAGCGGCGTGCGGATGCCGGTTTCGAGGCGGCTGTTGAGCGCGGCAAGCTCGAGCACGCGCGCGCTTGCCGTGCCGTCGCAGCCGATATGAGCGATCAGCGACATGCGCGCTTCGGTGAGCGTGCCGGTCTTGTCGGTACAGAGCACGTCCATGGTGCCGAGGTCGTGAATGGCGGCGAGCCGCTTCACCACCACCTTGCGCGCCGCCATGCGCTGCGCGCCGCGCGACAAGGTGACGGTCATGATCATCGGCAGCAGTTCGGGCGTCAGGCCGACGGCGAGCGCGGCGGCGAACAGGAAGGAGTCGAGCACGGCGCGGCCGAAGGCGAGATGCGCGAGCAGCACGAACAGCACAAGGAAGCCGGTGATGCGCACGATCAGCACGCCGAAGGCATGCAGGCCGCGCTCGAAGCTGGTCGGCGGCGGCTCGGTTTGCAGCGCCGCGGCAATGCCGCCGAAGCGCGTGCGCGCGCCGGTGGCGGTGACCAGCATGGTCGCCTCGCCGCTGACCAGCGCGGTGCCGGCGAACAGCGCGCTGAAGGCTTCGGCCGGCGCTTCCGCCGCGCAGGCGCCGGCGTGCTTCTCGACCGGATAGGCCTCGCCCGTGAGCAGCGACTCGTTGGCGTGAGCGTCGCGTGCGTCGAGCACGAGACCATCGGCCGGGACCAGATTGCCGGCTTCGAGCTGCACGATATCGCCGGGCACGATGTCCTCGACGGCGAGCAGCGCGACGCCGCCATTGCGGCGCACGGCGACATGCACCGCCACCGATCGCTTGAGCGCCTCGACGGCATTCTCGGCGCGCGCCTGCTGCACGATCTCCAGCGTGATCGAGACGACGAGGATGATGTTGATGATGGCGAAGCTCGCCCAGTCGCCGGTGAGACCGGAAATCGCCGCTGCGACCATCAGGATCGCCACCAGCGGATCGGCGAAGCGGCGCGCGATGCGCACGATCAGGCGGCGGCGATGGCTCTCGCTGATGACGTTGCGGCCGACGCCGGCGCGGCGGCGTTCGGCTTCGTCATGGGTGAGACCGGCCGGCGTCGCCGACAATTGCGCCAGCACTTCCGATGCCGGCAGGCACCAGAAGCGGTCGGGGACGGAGAACGGCGCTGGCGACGGTGCGGGCACGCGGCGGCTCGCAGGATGGCTGAACGATCAGCCATCCTTTCATCGGACGAGGCGCGGGCCTTTGATCGGGGTCAAAGGCGAAGGTCGTGTCGGACCCGAAAAACGTCATCGCCCGCGAAAGCGGAGATTTGGAACCACACCGTCATCGCCCGCGAAGGCGGGCGATCCAGCACTTGAAGATGCGGCGGCATGAAGGGCTGAATCCCCGCCTTCGCGGGGATGACCCGATATCTTGCGGGATGTTGAGCGTGGCCGGAGCTTATGCCGCAGCAATCAGCCCAGCTTCGCCTTCACCGCGCCGCTGGCCTTGCCGAAATCCATCTGCCCGGCGTATTTGCCGCGCAGCACGGCGATGACCTTGCCCATGTCCTTCATGCCGGCGGCGCCGGTTTCGGCGATGGCGGCGTCGATCGCGGCGGCGACTTCGGCCTCCGACATCTGCTTCGGGAGATAGGCCGAGATCACGGCGATCTCTTCCTCTTCCTGCTTCACGAGCTCGGGCCGGTCGCCCTTCTTGTAGAGCTCGACCGATTCCTGACGCTGCTTGATCATCTTCTGCAAGAGGCTCAGCACCTCGGCGTCGCCCAGCGGCTTGCCGGTGGTGCGCGCTTCGATGTCGGCGTTCTTCAACGCGGCGTTGACCATGCGCAACGTCGACACCGTGCGCTCGTTCTTGGCCTTCATCGCCTCCTTGAGGGCGTTATTGATGTCATCGCGGATCATGGCAATTCCCTCTTATTTCTTTCCGCATGATCTGTCCGAAAACCGGTATCCACTTTTCGGGATCATGCGGGCATCACGCGGTGCGCGGTCCGAACAGAATGACGGCCGCGCCGATGAGACAGATGACGGCGCCGGTCACGTCCCAGCGGTCCGGCCTTACCCCTTCCGCCGCCCAAAGCCAAGCCAGCGAGGCGGCGATATAGACCCCGCCATAGGCGGCATAGGCGCGGCCGGCGGCGCTTGAATCGACGAAGGTCAAAAGCCAGGCGAAGAGCGCGAGGCTGATGAGCCCGGGGATGAGAACCCAGACGGGTTTGTCGAGACGCAGCCAGGCCCAGAAGGCGAAGCAGCCCGCGATTTCGGCCAAGGCCGCGCCGATATAGATGGCAGCCGTTTTCATGCGCGCAGTCTATAGAAGGCGCGCGTTAACGCACTATTCCTTTGCTCATTTTACCGGCTGATGACCCTGGTTCTCGCCGAAGGCTTCCTCGCGATAGAGGCCGAGCGAATGCATGACCGGCAGATCGTTAAAGCAGAACAAGCAGGCGTCCTCGCTGGACGACGAATTGCCGTGCTCGTGGAAGGCCCAGGACGGCACGCAGAAGATGTCGCGCTTCTTCCACTCGAAGCGCTTGCCGCCGATGATCGAATAGCCCTCGCCTTTGGCGCATTGATAGATCGACGAGCCGGTGTGGCGGTGCGCGCGCGTCTTCTCGCCGGGGCGCAGCATCTGCATCGAGGCGCCGATGGTCTGCATCACCGGGCCGCCGGTGAGCGGATTGACGTAGTTCATCAGCACGCCGTCGAAGGGCGAACCATCGGTCGCCTTGGCGAATTTGGTGAGCGACTCGTATGTCGGCTCCCATTCGTATTTCAGCAAAGGCGAATAGGGCTTCTGCCAGTCCTGCAACGCCGGCTGCAAACCGGGTGCGCCCCAGGTCATGGTCGCGTCATCGACGGCGTAGGTGACCGGCTGTTTCAGGTCGGGATGCACCTTGTAGAAGTTGGCTTCGAGCGCATTCACCAGCGGAATGTCGAGGCCGTCCTGCCAGATGCAGTCGGTGCCGGAGGCGTCGACGCCGTGCTCATGCCATGACCCGTTCGGCGTCAGCACGAAGTCGTTTTCGCCGAGCGTCATCTTGTGGCCGTCGACCACGGTGTAGGCGCCCTTGCCTTCCATGATGAATCTGAGGGCCGAGGCCGAGTGCTGGTGCGCGCTCGCCGTCTCGCCGGCCTTCATCACCTGGAGGCCGGAATAGAGCCAGCCGACCGCGGCGGCCTGCTCACGCCGGCCCGGATTGTTGAGATAGATGACGCGGCGGCCGGCTTTCTCGGGGGCGACCAGTTCGATCGAGCGCAGCACCGGCTCGCGCAGGTCGGCGTAGCGCCACAGCACCGGCACCGAATCCGACTTCGGCTCCCAGGGCTCGATCTTGTTGGCCACGGTCCACAGCGCGGCGGCCTCGACTTTCTCGAGGTCGGCGTAGTAGGCGACGAGATCGGCCGTGTCCTCGACATTGGCCCGGCCGGCGACGTCTTCCCGGTACTGGTCGTGTCTTGCCGCGGTCATGCCTCAGGCTCCCTGATTCCCGGTCCAAATGCGCGGGGACGGGCCAAACCGCCCCCTTGCCTCGCCCGCCATAATACGCAACTAAGAGGCTTATGACACAGGACAAAGCCGCCCCCGCGGGTGACTGGGCAGAGCCCAAGGCCACCGCGCTCATCGTGCTCGCCGATGGAACCGTGCTCGAAGGCTTCGGCATCGGCGCCGAAGGACACGCCGTTGGCGAGGTCTGCTTCAACACCGCCATGACGGGTTACGAGGAAATCCTCACCGACCCGTCCTATGCCGGGCAGATCGTCACCTTCACCTTCCCCCATGTCGGCAATGTCGGCACCAACGAGGAAGACATCGAGTCGCTGAACATGGCGGCCCGCCCGGGCGCCTGCGGCGTCATCCTGCGCACCGACATTACCCAGCCCTCGAACTACCGCGCCACCCGCCCGCTCAACGACTGGCTGAAGGCGCGCGGCATCATCGGCCTGTCCGGCATCGATACCCGCGCGCTGACCGCGCTGATCCGCGAGAAGGGCATGCCCAACGCGGTGATCGCGCATTCGCCGTCCGGCACGTTCGACCTCGAGGCGCTGAAGAAGGAAGCGCGCGAGTGGCCGGGCCTGGTCGGCATGGATCTGGTGCCGATGGTGACATCGGCTCAAAGGTTCACCTGGGACGAGACCGAGTGGCAGTGGGGCAAGGGCTACGGCCGGCAGGACAAGCCGGAATTCCATGTCGTCGCGGTGGACTACGGCATCAAGCGCAACATTCTGCGGCTCCTTGCCAGCGCCGGCTGCAAGGTCACCGTCGTGCCGGCGACCACGAGCTATGACGACATCATGGCGCTCAAGCCCGACGGCGTGTTCCTGTCGAACGGCCCGGGCGATCCGGCCGAGACCGGCAAATACGCGGTGCCGGTGATCCAGCAGGTGGTGAAGTCCGGCACGCCGACCTTCGGCATTTGCCTTGGCCACCAGATGCTCGGCCTCGCCCTCGGCGGCACCACGATGAAGATGCATCAGGGCCACCACGGCGCCAATCATCCGGTGAAGGACATCACGACCGGCAAGGTCGAGATCACCTCGATGAACCACGGCTTCGCGCTCGACAAAGAATCGCTGCCCGCCAGCGTCGAGCAGACGCACTTTTCGCTGTTCGACGGCTCGAACGCCGGCATCGCGCTGAAGGACAAGCCGGTGTTCTCGGTGCAGTACCACCCCGAAGCTTCGCCCGGCCCACGTGACTCGCACTATCTGTTCACGCGCTTCGTCGAGCTAATGCGCGAGAAGAAGAAGGCGAAGGCGTAACGCGCCCTTCGCGCAATTGACACCCGAAGGGTTACACGTTATTTTGGCGTATGATCCGCAGTTTCCGTCATCGGGGACTGAAGCGCCTGCACGAGCGCGGCGATGCATCGGGCATTCAAGCGGCGCAAAAGAAGCGAATTCTGCGCATTCTCGCTTATCTGGATGACGCCCAATCGCCGCGCGACGTGGACTTTCCGGGCTTGCGGCTGCATCCGCTGACCGGAAACCTCGCCGGCTTCTGGAGCCTTTCCGTATCCGGCAACTGGCGCGTCATATTTCGCTTCGAAGACAGTCACGTCGCGGACGTCGATCTCGTCGATTATCATTGAGGTGTCTCATGGCGCTGCAGAATCCTCCTCATCCCGGCGAAGGTCTAAGGGAAGATGTTCTGGAGCCGCTCGGCCTCACCGTGACCGAAACAGCCAAGGCGCTCGGCGTCAGCCGCAAGACCTTGTCCGAGATCGTCAACGGCAAGTCGCCAATTACGCCTGATATCGCAGTGCGTCTGGAACGCGCCTTTACGAATCCACCGGCGGATATGTGGCTGCGCCTGCAGGCGGCCTATGATCTGCGACTCGCGGAACAGAAGCTGAAAAAAACGGTGGTGCGCAAGCTCTGGAAGCCGGACACCGACAAGACCAAGCGTGTGGCTTGAGCCGTCCATTCTGTCGAATGCCCTACAAACTCGCGCTCTTCGACTTCGACGGTACGCTGGCGGATTCGTTTCCGTGGTTCACGACCGTTCTCAACGACACGGCCGATAAATTCCGCTTCCGCCGCGTCGAGGCGCATGAGGTCGACGGCCTGCGCGGCAAGTCATCGCGCGAAATGATGCAGATCCTGCGCGTGTCGGCGTGGAAGCTGCCGTTCATCGCCCGCTATATCCGCAAGCGCAAGGCGCAGGACCTGCACGGCATCCCGCTCTTTGCCGAGACGCATGAGGCGCTGCGCCGCCTCCACGGCGCCGGCGTCACGCTGGCCATGGTCAGTTCCAACTCGGAAGCCAATATCCGCACGATGTTCGGGCCGCAGACCGCGGCGCTGATCGGCTACTACGAATGCGGCTCGTCGCTGCACGGCAAGGCGAAACGTTTCCGCAAGCTGCTGCGCAAGAGCGGCGTCGCGGCGCGGGACGCCATCGCCATCGGCGACGAATTGCGCGACATCGAGGCCGCGCGCGAGGCCGGCATCGCCTTCGGCGCCGTCACCTGGGGCTATACCCACGGCGCGGCGATGATAGCGGCGAAACCCGACCACGCCTTCGATACGTTCGACGCCATGGTGGCAACGATCGCCGGCCCGGCGTGTTGAAGCGCCATGCAGACACCCGTTACATATTTCTTCGACGACGACGGCGCGGTGCCGAACAACCCCGCGCTGCCGATGCTGGTCTACAAGGCCGCGCTGGATCTCGCCGGCAGCCAAGACCCGGAAGCCGATATCGAAAAGCTGTTCGACGGCAATGACTGGGGTCATGGCCGGTGGCGCAACGGCATCTTCCCCTACGCGCACTACCATTCGATGATCCACGAGGTGCTTGGCATCGCCCGCGGCACCGCCAAGGTGCGCTTCGGCGGCGACAAGGGCGAAGTGCTGGACCTCGCGCCGGGCGACATCGCCGTGTTGCCGGCCGGCACCGGGCATCAGCGGCTCGCGGCATCGGCTGATCTGGTGGTCATTGGCGGCTATCCGCCGACCGGCGCTTACGACCTGTGCCGCGGCGACCGCCCGACCGACCGCGACAAGGCACTCAAAACGATCCCGCAGGTGCCGCTGCCGGGAACCGATCCGGTCGGCGGCAAAGATGGCGCGCTGACCACCTTGTGGCGAAGCGCCTAACATGCGATTTCCGCTCGTCCCCGCGAAAGCGGGGACCCAGTGCCACAACGAAAGCCTCTCCGGCTTGGCCTCTGGATCCCCGCTTTCGCGGGGATGAACGGAGTTTGGAGATCTGCCTGAGGTCTTGCACGCTATGGACTGGATCAGCTTCTACGATTTCAAGCACTCGGTGATCTATGTGAACGGGCGTCACCGTGACGTCCATTACCAGACCATCGCCAAGGACATCCGCGATCTGGTGCCCACGCCGGACGCCATCGTCATGGATTACGGCTGCGGCGAAGCGACCAGCGCGGCACTGGTGGCGGAGGCGTGCGGCCATCTCACTTTGGTCGAGGCGGCACCGAATGTGCGCGCGGCCTTGCGCGAGCGTTTCGCCGCGAATCCGAAAATGTCGGTGATGAGCCCGGACGAGGCGGCGGCGACACCCGATCACTCGGTCGACATGATCGTGCTGCACTCGGTGGCGCAGTATCTCACCGCCGGAGAGCTGAACGCCATGATGGCGACGTTCCGCCGGCTTCTGAAGCCAACCGGCACCTTCGTGCTCGGCGATATCGTGCCGCCGCAGATGGCTTCGGTGTGGGCAGCGCTATCGCTCTTGAAGTTCGGCGCCGCCAACGGTTTCTTCTGGGCGGCGGTCGGCGGGCTGATCCGCATCCTGCTGTCGGACTATTTCACGCTGAAAAAGACGCACGGCCTGTCGCATTACACCGAGGCCGACATGCTGGCGCGGCTGAAGGCCGCCGGCTTTGCGCCGCAACGCGCCGCGCACAATATCGGCCACAACCAGCACCGCATGTCGTTCCTGTCGAAGCCGGTCTAGCCGCGCCGGCGCTACCCGCAGGTTACCAGGGCGTGCCGTCCTTGTGCGTGAAGCGCCAGCCTGCCGGACTGTAACTGGCGACGAGATCGTCCTGCGGATATTCGCCGGTGTCGGACGGATCGCGGTCGCCGATCTCCAGATAGACAACGGGCTCAGCTGTCCGGTTCACGAGATGATGAGCGATGCCGTTCGCGGGAAAGCCGACGCACATGCCCGGCGTCAGTTCGTGGTCGCCCTGATCGGTGCACAAGGTTGGCGCGCCTTCCAGAATGTAGACGAACTCCTCCTGCCGCGTGTGCCTGTGCAGCAGAGCCGACTGCGCGCCGGGGTCGAGTGTCGTCAGGTTGACGCCGAAGCGCGAGAGGCCGAACGCGTCGCCGAGCGCGCGCTTCTGCCGCCCCGTCATTTTGGCGGCGAAGGGCGCCGGGTAATTGGAAGGTTTCGTGCGCGGCGGGATATCGCGCGCCCGGATCGGTGCGATGCGGACTTCTTTGGCCGGACGATCTGACATGCGGTGACACCTTGCAGCGCGACGACCGGGCGAAGCTATTGGCCGATGGGTGGTGTGGGAAACGGTAAGATTTGATCCGGCAAATCAACGCGTTGAATGGATGCCAGGCCGGGGCGGTTACGCGCCGTTTACGCTTTCGCAACCATGACCGAAAATGTCGCACCCATTTAACAGCATTGTGAGCGCGTCACGTTACTATCGCCGGAGTGGCCCGGTGGCGGAGCGCGTACGCAAAGGACCCTGCAAGGTCCTTCACCCTGGTTCAAATCCAGGCTGGGCCTCCATTCTTTTCCACGCGTTGACTCACCGCCCCGCGACCCACGACACTGGCCCGACAACAAGACGGGCGGAACGTGGACATGGTGGAGCGAATGCTGATCGGCGCCGGCGCCGGTTATTCCGGCGACCGCATCGACGCCCCCATCGCCGTGGTCCGCGACCTCAGGGCGTCGGGCGAGCGCGCCGCCATCATCTTCGAAACGCTCGGCGAACGCACCTTGGCGCTCGCGCAATTGCGCCGCCGCGACAATCCCGCTCTCGGCTACGAGCCGAAGTTGAGGCCGCTGCTGACGCCGGTGCTCAAGGACTGCGTCGAGAACAAGATCGCCATCGTCGGCAATTTCGGCGCCGGCAATCCGCCCGCCGCGGCGAAGCTGATCGCCGAACTCGCCACCGAGCAGAAGGTGCGTGCGAAAATCGGCGTCGTCACCGGCGACGATTTGCTCGGGCCGGAAGGCATCGAGGTGCTGCGCGCGGCGAGCAACGAGTTGCCGGACGACAAGGCGCTGGTTTCCGCCAATGCCTATCTCGGCGCGGCGCCGATCGTGGAAGCGCTGGGTGAAAGCGCCGATATCGTCGTTACCGGCCGCGTTGCCGATCCGGCGCTGACCCTGGGGCCGCTCATTCATGCCTTCGGCTGGGCCTATGACGACTGGCACCGCCTCGGCGTCGGCACCATGGCCGGGCATCTTCTGGAATGCGGCGCGCAGGTCACCGGCGGCTATTTCGCCGATCCCGGCTTCAAGGACGTGCCGGAACCGGAGAATATCGGTTTTCCCATCGCCAGCATCGAACGCAGCGGCGATTTCGTCATCGGCAAGGCGCAAGGCGGCGGCCTGGTCGATCGCCGCACGGTCGCCGAGCAGTTGCTCTACGAGGTGCATGATCCGGCGGCCTACCTCACGCCCGACGTCACCGCCGATATCAGCAACGCCTCGATCGTCGAAACCGGCAAGGACCGTGTGCGCGTCGAGGGTATCACCGGACACCAGCGGCCCGACACGCTGAAGGTCACGGTCTGCTACGATGGCGGCTGGCTGGCCGAAGGCGAAATCTCGTACTATGGCCCGAATGCGCTCGCCCGCGCGCGGCTCGCCGCCGACGTGGTGAAGAAACGCAGCCCGAAGGACATCCGCATCCGCTGCGACATCATTGGTGTGCTCAGCGTGCTCGGCGACGATGGCGGCACGTCATTCGCGGGCATCGACTCCTTCGGCGAGCCGACCCGCGATGTGCGCCTGCGCGTCGCCTTTGCCGGCAACGCCAAGGCGCTGGTCGAGCGCGGCCTGCAGGAGGTCGAGGCTTTGTACTGCGCCGGGCCGGCGGCTGGCGGCGGCATTCGCCTGGCGCTGCGGCCGCGCATCGCCGCCACCTCGTGCTTCATCCCGCGCAGCGCCGTAACGCCCAGGGTCGAGATCGTGGAGGCGCGGCCGTGATCGAACTCGAATTGCACGCCCTCGCCCACGCGCGCACCGGCGACAAGGGCAATCGTCTCAACATCTCGCTGATCGCCTATGAGCCGGCGGTCTATCCGCTGCTGGTGCGGCATGTCACCGAGACCGCAGTCGCCATGCGCTTCATCCACCGCAAACCGTCGGCGGTGAAGCGCTACGAACTGCCGAAGATGCACGCGCTCAACTTCGTGCTCGACGACGTGCTGGACGGCGGCGTCACCCAGGCGCTCAACCTCGATGCCCACGGCAAGACCCTGAGCTTCCACCTGCTCGGCCTGCGCATTCCGGTGCCGGAGGAGCTCGTGAAATATGCCAAAACAGGCGCCTTGAATGCTTCCGCCGTCATGGACAGCCGCAAGCGCGAATAGTATGACCCTGCCGGTTCAAACCGGCAGGCAGATTCAATGTCCAAACAGCAACAGCGCGAGGAAGCCGAACGGCTGATGCGCGAGGCGATGGAGCGCAAGGGCCTCGCCGTCAAGCAGGGCGACACCCGCATCGAGACCAAGTGCGGCAAGTGCGGCGCCGTCAACAAGGTCTCGGCCAAGGCCGGCGAAAGCCGC
>Ga0182747_1001018_pt1 | contig 23276 bp, 15 predicted proteins | sample eDN3rd30CBELigBY_FD_128526 | JGI IMG/M metagenome (GOLD analysis project Ga0182747, IMG submission 128526) | Enriched backyard soil microbial communities from Emeryville, California, USA - eDNA 3rd pass 30_C BE-Lig BY (version 2) (version 2) | ecosystem: Environmental > Terrestrial > Soil >...
AAAGGTCTTCATGAAGCTCGGCTCGAGGCTGCTGTTGCGGCGCTCGGGCGGCTCCAGCGCCGCATCGGCCGCCGTCCCGCCGCCCTCGCTCGACACATGGACACCGGAGAAGGTGACGTCCTGGATGATCCCGTCCTCGATGCCGACGACGCCGCAGGCGTAGCGGCTGTTGGCGCCCGACACGTTGATATCGTCGAAGCGCACGCGCCGCACCGTCGCGACGCCAGCGTCGCGCGGCGCGCGGTTGCGCACCGACAGGCGGACGAAGATCGGATGGTTGACGATGTTGCGCATCGTGATGTCGCTGAAGGTCACATCCTCCAGTGTGCCGCCGTCGATCGCCCCCATCTGCAGCCCGCGCGAATTTTCGCATGTACAGCCGGTGACCAGAATGTTGCGGAAGCCGCCGACCGAATCGGTGCCGAGCTTGATCCGCCCGAGCACGCCGACATCGTCTGGCGCGCGATAGTCGGATAGCCGGTAGCTGCCGTCGAGCATCGTGCCGAGCGCATAGCCGCTGGTCTTGCAGCCGATGATGGTCACATCCTCGCACACGACCTTGCGTTCCAGCGCATAGCTGCTCTTGAGCACGATCGCGTCGTCCTTGTGCGCGTTGACGGTGCAGTTGCTGACCTTGACGTCGCGGCAGCAGTCGATGTCGATGCCGTCGCGGTCGGTGTCGACGCGCAGATTGTCGATCGTCATCCCCGAACAGCCGAGCGCATACATGCAGAAATGGCCGCCCTGCAGGATGGTGATGTCACGCAGCAGGATATTGCGGCAATTCTTGAAGGCGAGCGCCTTGTTGCCCTTGCCCTCCTCGGCGCGCTCGGCGGGATCGCTGAGCCGCGCCTCGTGCGGGTCCATGCCGCGCGCTTTTGGCGACACCCAGCCCTTGACGCCGTGCCATTTCGGCCCCGGTCCCTCGCGGCGCAGACCGAGCCCGTGGATCATGCCGGGGCCAAGCACCGCGACGTCGCTGACACCGTCGCCATAGATCAGGCTGTTGTGATAATGGGCGAGCCCGTAATCGACATATTGCTCCTCATAGACCCCCTCGGGCGGGTCGTACTGGCCGGGATGTTTCGTAGGGTCGGCGGCTTCGAGCACCGCGCCCTGCGCAAGGATGAGCGTGATGTGGCTTTGCAGCCGGATCGAGAAGGACAGATAGCGGCCCGGCGGGATGATGACCGTGCCGCCGCCGGCGCGCGAGGCGGCCATGATGGCCTTGTTGATCGCGTCCGAATCGACCGTGCGGCCGTCACCCTTCGCGCCATAGTCGCGCACGTCGTGGAAACCCGACAGCGCGCCCGTAGCGCGGACGATCGAGGGGCTCATCGCCGCGGCGGTGGCGACGCCGAACAGCGCCGCGCGCCGGCTGACGTCGGCGCGGGCCAGCATATGATCTGAAACTCCGGTCATGGATTCTCCCTATCCGAGCGTCCGCACGTCGCCGAGCGCCACATTGCTGCTGCGGCGCTGGACCAGCGCCTTGCCGCGCGGCTGCGCGGAGGTCACGCCGTCGATCGTCGCGCCCTGCACGTCGTCGAGCAGGAAGAGCGGCCGCGCGTCGGGTTTGTCGACGACGAATTCGACATTGCGCACCGTCAGCCGCTCGGCATGGCGGGCATAGAGGCCCTGCGCCGGCAGCGTGCCGAGATAGGTGACCTCGAGGCTCGACATCGGCCGCTCCTCGGGCACCCGCGCGGCGTCGGCCGCGGTGCCGCCGCCGGCGCTCTGGACGAAGATGTTGGAGAAGGTCACATCCTCGACCGGATAGCCCTTCTGCCCCGTCAGCCCGCACGGGAAGCGCGGATTGGCGCCCGAGACCTGGATATTATCGAAGCGGATGCGGCGGCATCGGCCGATCGTCGTGCCTTCGGGCGCGCGCAGGCGGCCCGATTGATGAACGAACAGCGGATGATTGACCGGATCGCGCATCACGATGTCCGACACCACCACATCCTCCATGGTCCCGCCGTCGACGACGCCGATCAGGATGCCGCGGCTCGCTTCGCAGGTGCAGTCGGAAATCAAAATATTGCGAAAGCCGCCGTTGGTCTCGGTCCCCATCTTGATCCGGCCGAGCGGGCCGATCTTGTCGGGGGCCATATAGTTCGACTTGCGATAGCTGCCGTCGAGCAGGCTGCCCATCGCATAGCCGCTGGTCTTGCAGCCGAGGATCGCGATATCCTCGCACCGGACCTTGCGTCCCAGCGCATAGCTGCTCTTGAGCACGATCGCGTCGTCCTTGGGCGCGTTGACGATGCAGTTCGTCACGCGCACATCGCGGCAGCAGTCGATGTCGATGCCGTCGCGGTCGGTGTCGATCGTCAGCGCGTCGATCGTCATGTTGGTCACGCCGTGGGCGATCACGCCGAAATGGCCCGCCTGCAGGATGGTGAAGTCGCGCAGCAGGATGTTGCGGCAGTTCATCAGCCCGATCGTCTTGTTGGCGCGGCCCAGCGTGGCCTGCTCCTTGGGGTCGCGCAGCAGCAACTCCCTGGGCGAAAGGCCGAGCGCCTTCGCCGACTGCCACCCCTCGACCCCGTGCCAGTGTGCGCCGGGGCCCTCGCGGTCGAGCCCCACCCCGTGCAGCATCCCCCGGCCGACGATCGCGGCATTGCTGACGCCGTCGCCATAGATCAGGCTGTTATGGACGTGCGTGATTCCGAAATCCTGGAATTGCTCCTCCAGATAATTTTCGGGAGCGTCATAGCGGCCGCCATGCCTGGCGGGGTCGGCGGCCTCGATGACCGCGCCGGCCGCGAGAGCGAGCGTGACGTCGCTCTGCAAGCGGATCGAGAAGCAGAGATAGCGGCCCGGCGGAACGACGACGGTGCCGCCACCGGCGCGCGATGCGGCCAGGACCGCCTTGTTGATCGCGTCCGAATCGACGGTGCGGCCGTCGCCCTTCGCGCCATGGTCGCGCACGTCGTGGAAACCCGCCAGCGATCCCGTGGCGCGAACGATCGACGGGCTCATCGCTGCCGCGGTGGCGACGCCGAGCAGCGCGGCGCGCCGACTGACCTCGGCGCGGTTCAGCATGTCAAGCGAAACGCCGGTCATTCGCCCTTCTTCGCCTTGGCATGGGGATTGGGGCGGGCGCGAACGTCGCCATAGGATATGTCGCCGGCCGCGGGTTCGATCCCGGCATTGGCCATCACCGCGACCGCTTCGGCGGGCCAGGCGTCGCCCGTGACGGGATGATCCTGTTCGATCCGGTTGTTCAGATAGGCGGTCCACCAGCCGCCGACCTCGCCGCCGTTATGCCAGTTGCCGGTCGCGAGATTGTCGGTCGAGATGCGCAGCCACATCTTCACCGCGGGAGTCACCGCATTGATGTTGAGCCAGGTCCCGGCGCCGTCGACGACATTGCCCCGCACCGTGATGAACTTCGACCCCTCGTCGAGGTAAAGCGCGATGCGTCGGTTGAGGTCGAAGATGTGGTTTTCGGCGATCACCGTGCCCCGGCTCGCCGACAGATTGTAGATCGCCCCGCCATCCTCGAAATGCGTCTTGGTGTCGTAGATGCGGTTATAGGCGACGACGACGTTCCGGTGCGTGGTCGGGGTTTCATAGACCTTGTTCTGCGGCCAGTCGTAGCCGTGCATCCGCGTGCGGTAATTGGCGTTGCCGCCCGCGTCGTGCATCCCCCAACCATAGCCGATGTCGATCGCGTCATAGGGCGTGTCGCTGATGTCGTTGTGGACGATCTGCGCCCCGTCGACGTAGGTGGAGAGGATCGCGCTGTTGTCGCTGTAATCCTTCGACACCGACCGGATGAGATTGTTGACGATGGTGAGCTGGCGGTTGGTCATCCGCGGATCGGAGGGGTGATGCGCGTCGCGCCGCACCCCGCCCGCGACGATCGCGCCGCCGGCAAGGTCGGTGAAGACGTTGCGCGAGACGACGACATCGACCGCGCCCAGCCCGACGCCCGAGGCATTGGCGCTCGGATCGTTACCGATGCCGAGCGCATACTGGCCGAGATGCGCGAAGACATTGCCGTCGAAGCGGATGCCCTCGGCGGCCGCCACCTGCACCGCGGCGGGCATCTGCGACCAATCGTTGCGCACGCTTTCGAACTCGGGGCAGCCCCATTTACAGGTGACGAGCGGGTCGGCGGGATAGGCGGCGGCACGGCCGGTCAGATAGGACCCGCTCTGCTGGCTGGCATAGCCTTCGGGCCCGTTGGGGCCGCGCCAGCTTGTGTGCGAGAAGCGCAGGCCGCTGACCGTCACGTTGCGCACCGGCGCGTCATAGGTGCCGGCGATGTGGAGCAGGCTTTCGAGACGCGGCAGCTCGACGTCGAGCTTCGCGATATCCGCGCCATCGGCGGGGCGGTAATAGAGCTTGCCCGCCGCGGCATCGAGCACCCACTGGTTCGGCCGGGTCAGGAAGGCGAGGTCACCGCGCAGATAGAGCTTGCCTTCTTTGGGGTTATAGGGGTGCGCGAGCGTGTCATAGCCCCAGATATTGTTCGCCCACGCGGGCTGCTTCATCACCAGCGTCCGGCCCTCGATCCGCTCGACCGGCGAAAAGCGGGTGGTGAAATGGCCGAGCCCGGCCAGCTCGAGCGCCCCGTTGCGGCCGAGGCGCGACAGGTCGCCGGCCGCGGGGTCGTTCACTTCGAGCCCCTGATTGGTGAAGCGGACCTTGCTGCGGTCGAGTTCGACCGCGGCGCGATCGGCCATCCGGCCGTCGACGAACAGATGCCGGCTGGCGACGCCGCGCGGCACGTCGGCGACATAGATATGGCGCGCCTTGTCGTGGAGTTTCCACCCCGTCACCGCGACCCCGCCCGACAGCACGGGTTTGGCGCCGGGCGCCGCAGTCCAGGTGACGACCCAGCCCTTCTGGCCGCCGTCGGCGGCGGCGAAGGTGAGCGGCGCGTCGAGGCGATAGACGCCGTCGGCGATCCGCACGACAACATCGCCTTTCGCATTGGCGTCGCGCACCGCGACCTGCGCGCGGGTCAGGGTGCGAAAGGGATGGTCCGCGCTGCCGTCGGCGGCGTCGTTGCCGGCCGGCGATACCGCGATGGTAACGGTCGGGCGCGCCAAGCCCTCGGTCTGCGCCGCGGCGGACGGCGCCAGCATCGCGGCGCCCAGCACCGCAAGGCTTGTCGTTCCGATTCGGCCCGGCATGTCGCATCTCCCCGATTTTGCGTTTCGGGCGACGTTATGCCTTGGCGTTTCTGAGATATCAATATATGATTCTTATATTTCAGAAACGCGGGAGATGGATGTGCGGTGGATCGCGACGATTTCGGTTCTGGCCCTGGCGGCGGCGATGCCCGCCGAGGCGCGCGAGACGCAAGCGCTTGCCGACGGCTGGTCCTTCGACTTCGGCATCGCCGACGAATCGCCCGTGCAGCCGGACTTCGACGATAAAGGCTGGGCGAAGGTCGCGGTGCCGCACACATGGAACCGGCTCGGCAATCCCGGCACGGCCCGCGATGCGACGATCGACGCCGACCGCGGCATGGGCTGGTATCGCCGCACCCTCTGCGCGCCCGCGGCGGGCAAGCGCAGCTTCCTCGAATTCGACGCGGCGAGCATCGTCGCCGACGTCTGGCTGAACGGCGTCAAGCTCGGCCGCCACGAGGGCGCCTTCTCGCGCTTTCGCCTCGACGCGACCGCGGCGATGCGACCCGGCTGCGACAATGTGCTGGCGGTGCGAACCGACAACAGCAAGCCCGATCCGGGCAGCGCGACATGGCACGTCGTGCCGCTGTCGGGCGACTTCATGATGTTCGGCGGCCTCTATCGCCCGGTGACGCAGATCGCCGTCGATCCCGTCCACATCGACCTGATGGATCATGGCGGCCCCGGCGTTTACGGCCATGTCGCCGCGCTCGACGCGGCGGGGGCCGAGGTCGTGGTGCGCACGCGCCTCGCGAACGACGGCGCGAAGGCGGTCGAGGCGCGGCTGCGGGTGACCATCCTCGACGCCGATGGAAAGGCGGTCGCGCGCAGCGACCGCAAGATGCCGCTCGCCGCCGACACGGTCGCCAGCGACGAGACGCGACTGCGTATCGCCGATCCGCATCGCTGGGACGGCCTCGCCGACCCCTATCTCTATCGCATCCTGGCCGAGGTTCGCGACGCGAAGGGACGGCTGATCGACCGGGTCGAACAGCCGCTCGGCATCCGCACCATCGCCATCGACGCCGAAAAAGGCTTTTTTCTCAACGGCAAGCCGCTCAAGCTCCATGGCGTGTCGCGCCACCAGGACCGCTATGCCAAGGGCTGGGCGCTCGACCAGGCCGACCATGAAGAGGATATGAAGCTGATCCGCGACCTCGGCGCCAATACGGTACGGCTGTCGCACTATAATCAGGCGACGCCCTTCTATGACCTTGCCGACCGCTCCGGCATGATCCTGTGGGCCGAACTCGGCCTCGTCAACCAGACCGCGCCCAAGGGGGTGAAGGACACGCCGCCCGAAATGCTCGCCAATGCCGAGATGCAGCTCACCGAACTGATCCGGCAGAATTACAACCACCCCTCGGTCGCGATGTGGTCGATCGGCAACGAGGTCACCAACTGGAGCTGGAAGGGACTGACCCCGTCCAATCCCCGGCCGCTGATGGAGGCGCTGAACGCGCTCGCCAAGCGCGAGGACCCGACGCGCCCGACGACGATGGCGACCTGCTGCGAGCCATTGCCGGGCGAGGATGACGACCGCCCGATCCTGACCGGCATCGCCGATACCGTCGGCTTCAACCGCTATATCGGCTGGTACGGCAAGGGCTATGTCGACGAGGTCGAGGATCTCGCCGCGCATCTGACCGAATTGCATCGCAAATTCCCCGGCCTGCCCGTCTCGCTCGGCGAATATGGCGGCGGCGGCGCGCTCAGCCAGCACACCGACAATGTCCATGGCGGCAAGGTCATGAACGTGTCGCGCCCGCAGCCCGAAGAGATCGAAAGCTATATCCACGAGCGCTCGTGGGCGCAGATCAAGGGGCTCGAGTGGCTCTATGGCGCATGGGTCTGGCAGATGTTCGACGCCGCGAGCGAGGTGCGCGAGGAAGGCGACACCACCGACGTCAATACCAAGGGGCTGGTCAGCTTCGACCGCAAGGTGAAGAAGGACGCCTATTATTTCTATCAGGCCGCGTGGCGGACCGACGTGCCGGTGCTGCACCTGACCGGCAAGCGCTACACCGACCGCGCCTATCGCAGCGTCGACGTGCGCGCCTATTCGAACCAGCCGCGCGCGCGCCTGTCGGTCAACGGCCGCGACATCGGCTGGACGAATTGCATCGACGCGGTTTGCGTGTGGAAATCCGTCCGGCTCGATGCGGGCGCGAACGCCCTCGTCGCCGAGGCGGGATCGGTGCGCGACAGCGCCGACTGGCGCTATGACGGCGGCACGAACGACGTCCATATCCGCAGCGGCACGCTGACCGGCGCGGTGGTGGGCGGCGTCCGCTATGGCTCGGACAATTATTTCGAGGGCGGCAAGGGCGCGCCGCTCAACCGCTTCCGCCGCGAGATCTATGCCGCGCCGGGCAGCGAGAAACAGGATCCGGTGCTGCAGGTGACCGGGACCGACGCGCCCGCGCTCTACGAGAATTACCGCAGCGGCATCGCCGCCTACCGCGTTCCCGTCGCCAACGGCCGCTACCGCGTGACGCTCCATCTGTTCGAACCGGCCGAGGACGCCGCGGGGAAGCGCGTGTTCGACGTCGCGGTCAGCGGCGGCGCGGCACGGCGCGGGGTCGACCCCTTCGCGCTCGGCAAGGGAAAGCTGAAGGCGGCGACGGTCGTCCTGCCGGCGAGCGTGTCGGACGGGATGCTGGCGATCGACTTCGCGAAGCGGGTCGGCGAACCGATCGTCTCGGCGGTCGATATCGTCGCCGAATAGCGCGCGTCAGAAGGCGTGGAGCGCCCCGCCGTCGACCGCCAGCACCTGTCCGGTGACATAGGCGGCGGCGGGCGAGGCGAGATAGACCATCGCGAGTGCAATCTCCTCCGGCGTGCCGAAGCGGCCCATCGGGATGCGCCGGTTGATCCGCTCGACGCGCTCGGGATCCTTGGCGCTCGCGCTCTGGAACAGCGGCGTGTCGATCCAGCCCGGCGCGACCGCGTTGACGCGCACCCCGCGCGGCGCCAGTTCGGTCGCCAGCGATCGCGTCAGGCCGGCGAGCGCCGCCTTCGCCGCCGAATAGCCCGCGATTTCGGGGATGCCGAGGAAGGAGGCCATCGAGGCGGTGAACAGCACCGATCCCGCGTCCTGCGCGGCGATCTGAGGCAGGAAGGCGCGGGTGAGCGCGAAGGCACCCGAAACATGGACGTCGAGCACCGACTGGAAATCGGCGGGCGTCATCGCGTCGACGGGCTTCTTAACCGTGTTGCCGGCATTGTTGACGAGGATCGACACCGGGCCATGCGCGTCGGCGACGCGCGCGGCGAAATCCTCCGCCGCCTCGACCGCGGTGACGTCGAACGCCATCGCCGACACGTCGCCGAGCTCCGCCTGCGCGCGGGCGAGCTTCGCCGCGTCGGCCCCGACGATGGTGACCGCCGCCCCGGCATCGCGCATGCAGCGCGCCGCCGCGAGGCCGATCCCGCTGCCGCCGCCGGTAATCAGGGCATGGTGACCGGAGAGGCTGAAGGGCGACGCAAGATCGGCCATGACTTCCTCCTCGTCGGCGCCGCCGTCAGTCGGCGGTATAGACGGTCTTCATCTGCGTGTAGAATTCGACCGCGGCGAAACCCTGTTCGCGCGGACCATAGCTCGACCCGCGCGTGCCGCCGAAGGGGACGTGATAGTCGACTCCGGCGGTCGGCAGGTTGACCATGACCATCCCCGCGCGGACGTTGCGGCGGAAATGGCGCGCGTGCTTGAGCGAGGTCGTGACGATCCCCGCCGACAGGCCGAAATTGCCCTGGTTGGCGAGCGCGAGCGCCTCCTCGTAATTCGTGGCGCGCACGGTGGAGACCACGGGGCCGAACACTTCCTCCTGGTTGATCAGCATCGCGGGATCGGTGTCGGCGATCAGCGCCGGGCTCATATAATAGCCGGGCGACGCGAGCCGCAGCGCCTCGCCGCCGGTGACGAGCCGGCCGCCCTCCTGCTGCGCGAGTTCGACATAATGGCGGTTCTGCTCGAACTGCTGCTCGCTCGCCGCCGGACCGACCTGCGTGTCGGGGTCGAGCGCGGCGCCGACCTTCAGCGCCCGCGCGCGCTCGGCGAGCGCGGCGACGAAGCGGTCGTGGATCGCATCCTCGACGATCACGCGGCTCGACGCGGTGCAGCGCTGGCCAGTCTGGAAGAAACCGCCGTCGAGCGCGATGGCAACCGCCTTGTCCAGATCGGCGTCGGCGAGGATGACGAGCGGATTCTTGCCGCCCATCTCCATCTGCACCCGTGCCTGCCGCGCCATCGCGGCCATGCCGACCTTGGCGCCGACCGCCTGCGATCCGGTGAAGCTGACCCCCGCGATGCCGGGATGGTCGGCGATCGCGGCGCCGACCCCGCCCTGGCCGAGCACGAGGTTGAAGATGCCGCCCGGCGCCTTCAGGCTGTCGGCGGCCTCGTGAATGATCGCCGCGAGCGCGTGAGCGATCGCCGGGGTCGCATTGGCGGGCTTGATGACGACGCTGTTGCCGAAGGCGAGCGCGGGTGCGGCTTTCCACGCCGGGATCGCGATCGGGAAATTCCACGGGGTGATCAGGCCGAAGACGCCGACCGCCTCGCGATACGTCGCGGCGTCGACGCCGGAGCGCGTCGATTCGAGCGTCTGGCCGTGGCGGCGCAGCGCCTCGCCCGCGAAATATTTGAAGATGCGCGCGGCGCGCAGCACTTCGCCCATCGCCTCGGCGCGGGTCTTGCCTTCCTCGCGCGCGAGCAGCTCGCCGAGCGCGGCGGCCTGTGCGAACAGCTCGGTCCCGACGCGGTCGAGCAGATCGGAGCGCAGCTCGGGCGACGCCTGCGACCAGGCCGGGAAGGCGGCGGCGGCGGCCTCGACCGCCGCATCGACCTCGGCCGCGCCGCCGGCGGGATAGGTGGCCACGATCTCGTCGGTGTTCGAGGGATTCAGGCTTTCGAACGGCGTGTCGGCGGCGACGGGCTTGCCGCCGATGAAATGGGTGAGCTGCATGCGATCCTCGCTGACCGGTGGCGGGCTGGGGGCGAATGGGCGGGGGTGCACCCTCGCCGTCTGCCCCGGCTATACAGGCTCGACAGGCGCTGTGTAAATCACGTTATTATATGATTATATAGCGCAAGCCACTCGATTGCCGTGGACGAGACCCTTGGCTTCGCGTCCGTGGCCGGCTCCCCGCCGCAGCCCCTGCCTCGGCGGCAACGAAAAAGGGCGCCGCGTTGCCGCGGCGCCCTTTTCACGATCAGGATCCCGAACGGGAAACGGGTCTTACTTGATCCCGTCGCGCTCCATCCGCTTGCGCTCCATCTTGCGGGCGCGGCGGACAGCGGCGGCGCGTTCGCGCGCACGCTTTTCGCTGGGCTTCTCGTAGTGACGGCGCAGCTTCATTTCGCGATACACGCCCTCACGCTGCAGCTTCTTCTTGAGCGCGCGAAGGGCCTGGTCGACATTATTGTCGCGAACGATGATCTGCATACGCCGTGTCGTCTCCTGTTCGTCAAACGGCCTGTGTCCCCGGTCGCATTCCGGTTCGCCATAGGTCGCCGATATTCGGGCAATAAAAAGAGCGCCGCGAAAGCGCGACGTTCCGATGCAGCGCCACTAGAGGGATTCGCGCCGAAATGCAAGCCCCCGAGCGATGAACCGCGAGATGGATCGCGCGACCGCCCCGCCGAAACCCCGCGGACGGGATTGTGCCCTCCCCTTCGCCTGTGGCATAGGTAGCAGGACGAAACCGATAGGCGAGAGGATCAGGCCATGGCGACCCAGCTCAAGCGCAACAGCAAATATAGCGAAGCCGAATGGACGGCGCGGCAGGAACTCGCCGCCTGCTATCGCATCTTCGCGATGATGGGCTGGGACGAGATGATCTTCAACCATATCACGGTGAAGGTGCCCGACGAGGAGGGCAGCTATCTGATCAACCCCTACGGCATGCATTTCAGCGAGGTCACCGCGTCGAGCCTGATCAAGATCGACATCGACGGCAACAAGGTCGACGCCGACAATCCCTGGCACGTCAACAAGGCGGGCTTCGTCCAGCACAGCCTGTTCCATCGCGTCCTGCCCGACGCCCACGCGATCATCCACACGCACACCACCGCGACGACCGCGGTCTGCGCGCTCGAAGGCGGGCTGCAGCCGGTCAATTTCTATGCCTGCAACTTCGCCGGCCAGCTCGCCTATCATGATTTCGAGGGCGTAACGGTGCGCGAGGAGGAGGGCGAGCGCCTCGTCCAGAACCTCGGCGACAAGCGCATCCTGATGCTGAGGAATCACGGTCCCGTCGTGATGGGCAAGACGCTGACCGAGGCTTTCATCAAATATTGGGCGCTCCAGCGCGCGTGCGAGATCCAGCTCGCGACCATGAGCATGGGCAAGCCGATCGTCGTTCCGGACGAAGTGATCGCGGTCCACCAGCGCGACCTGTTCATGGCCTCGATCCCCGGACAGGCCGGCAAGGCCGAATTCGACGCGATGGTGCGCAAGGTCGACAAGATCGACACAAGCTGGCGTGACTAATCCGTCAAACCGGTCCATCAGACCCGCATGACGAAATTCTCGGTCAACGACCGGCCGGTCGAATATCGGATGGAGCCCGAAACGCCCCTTTTGTGGGCGCTGCGCGACGCATCGAACCTGACCGGCACCAAATATGGCTGCGGCACCGGCGATTGCGGCGCCTGCACCGTCGACATCGACGGCGAGGCGATCCGCAGCTGCCTGGTCACCATCGCCGAATGCGAGGGGCGCTTCGTCACCACCATCGAGGGCCTGTCGCGCGACCGCAGCCATCCGGTGCAGCAGGCGTGGGTCGCCGAGCAGGTGCCGCAATGCGGTTTCTGCCAGTCGGGAATGATCATGGCGGCCGCCGCGCTGCTGCGCACCAACAGCAATCCCAGCGATGCCGAGATCGACGCGGCGATGACGAACATCTGCCGCTGCGGCACCTATCCGCGCATTCGCGGCGCGATCCGCCTCGCCGGGCGCGTGCTGCGCGGCGAGGAACGGGTCGCCGCCGCGCCGCCGCCGGGCATCCGGCCCGAGGACGCCGCGCGCGCGGTCCCCGCGATGCGCCCGCCACGCGGAAGCTGAACCGCAGACAACGCCCCGGTCAGCACCGACTCATCTTGCGGGGCGTAGGAATCGCTCCATCATCCCGACTGGCGCCTCCAGTATGCGGGACATGGATTGGAGACTGGCGACATGAAGAAGATGTTCGGAGGGTTGCTGATGGCAGCAACGATCCTGACCCCGCTGGGCCCCGCTTTCGCGCGACCCGACAGTGCGGGCGTGCAGATGGCGCAGCGCGGCGGCGAACGCGGTCACCGCGGCTCGGAAGGCCGCCGCGGCGAGGCTCGCGTCCAGCGCGAGCGCGCACCGCGACCGCAAGTCCAGCGGCAACGCCCGCAGGTCCAGCGCGACCGGTCGCAGCGCCCGCAGGTGCAACGTCAGCAGGTTCAGCGCCCGCAGCGCAGCGAGCGCGACAATCGCTGGCGCGACCGCCAGCGCGCCCAGCAGACGCAGCGCCGCGGCGGCAGCTACGACCGCAACCGCGACGGCCGCCCCGACCGTCAGTGGGACCGCAACCGCAATGGCCAGGTCGACCGGCGCTATGATCGCGACCGGAACGACAACCGCTGGAACCGCAACGATAACCGGCGCTACGACCGCAACGACAATCGCCGCTGGGATCGGAACGACAACCGCCGGTGGGACCGCAACGATAACCGCCGCTACCGCGACAACGACCGGCGCAACTGGAGCCGCGACTGGCGCCATGACCGCCGCTACGACTGGCGCAACTACCGCAATTCGCACCGCAGCTATTACCGCATGCCGCGCTATTATTCGCCGTATCGCAACCATCGCTATACGCGGTTCAGCATCGGTTTCACGCTGGGGTCGCTCTATTACGGCCAGCGCTACTGGATCAACGATCCCTGGTATTATCGCCTGCCGCCGGCCTACGGCAATTACCGCTGGATTCGCTATTATGACGACGCGCTGCTCGTCGATGTCTACTCGGGTCAGGTGGTCGACGTCATCTACGACTTCTTCTGGTAATATTCCTTTCGGTTACCGGAAGCATACTGGAGGGCCGGCCTTGCCGGCCCTTCTTTTATAGCGGTCAGGCGGCGCGATTGGCACGGCGGCGTGGGGCCGACGATCGGCCCTGTCCCGCCTGTCCGATCAGCGCCTCGATCTCGATCGCGTCGGCGAAGCGCACTCCGACCCGATTGTCGTTCGACCAGCGCGCCACGGCGTCGAGCCGCATTCCGGGCCCGAATTCGAGCGTCAGCGGCGTGCCGGGCGGCACGTTCCACAATCCCTCGATCAGCGCCCCGCCCGACGAGATGTTGCGAACGATCGCCTCATAACGATAGCCGCCGCTCATCACATGGATCGCGCGCAGGATATGGCGGCGCGGCTCGCGCGCGCTCTGATAGCCCTGCGCGACGACCTGGCCGCCGCTTTCGCCGAGCAGCGCCAGCATCCCGTCGAGGTCCATCGGACGCCCATAGATATAGCCCTGGACGTGGCTGCACCCGAGCCGGCGGACGAGCGCGAGGTCGTCGTGGGTCTCGACCCCTTCCGCCGTCGTCTCCATGTCGAGCGCGGTCGCGAGGCCGACGATCGACGAGATGATCGCCGCGTTCATGCTGTTCTTGTCGGCGGCGCCGAGCACGAAGCTCTGGTCGATCTTGATCTTGTCGAACGGCGCCTTCTTCAGATAGCCGAGCGCCGAATAGCCGGTCCCGAAATCGTCGAGCGCGAGCCGGACGCCGGTGCGCTTCAATCGCTGGAACATCTCCAAATTTTCGGCGCTCTCGTCGAGGAAGACCCCTTCGGTGATCTCGAGTTCGAGCTGTTCGGGCGCGATGCCCGACGCCGACACCGCGCTCATGATCGTCGCGGGCAGCCGGTCGTTGGCGAATTGCCGTGGCGACACGTTGACCGCGACGCGGTAGCCGGGGCCGATGCGCGCGATCGTGTCGCAGGCGGTGCGGATGATCCATTCGCCGATCGGCACGATCAGGTTCGATTCCTCGGCGATGGGAATGAACTTCGACGGGCTGACCGCGTCGCCGTCGCCGCGCTGCCAGCGGATCAGCGCCTCGAAGCCCGTGATCCGCTCGCGCGCGACATCGACGATCGGCTGATAGAGCAGCTTCAGCTCGTCCTTCGCCAGTGCGTCGCGCAGCGCGTCCTCGATCGCCTTGCGCTCGCTCGCCTGGTTGTGCATCGCGTCGGCGTAGAAGCGATAGACACCGCGCCCCGCATCCTTCGCGGCATAGAGCGCGAGGTCGGCGTTGCGCACCAGCGCCGCCGCGCTCACCGCCTCCCCGTCCGCGACCGCGATGCCGACCGACGATCCGATCCGCACCTGTTCGCCCTCGATCGCGAAGGGTTTGGCGAGGCTCAGGATGATCGCGTTGGCGATGCTCGCGAGCTTTTCGGCCTGATTGATCTGCGGCAGCACGATCTGGAACTCGTCGCCGCCCAGCCGCCCGACCTGCCCCTTGTCGCCGATGATCTGCGTCAGCCGCCCGGCCGCCTGCTGGAGCAGCTGGTCGCCGACCGGGTGGCCGAGCGTGTCGTTCACCGCCTTGAAGCGGTCGAGGTCGAGCAGCAGCAGCGCGCAGGGCTGCGGCTGTCCCATATGGTTCTTGAGCGCGCGTTCGAGCAGGTCGGTGATGTGCAGCCGGTTCGCCAGGCCGGTCAGCGTGTCGTAGCGCGCGAGCTGGTTGATCTCGCGTTCCGACCTCTTCTTTTCGGTCAGGTCGGTGCCGCTGCCGCGAAAGCCGAAGAAATGGCCGAACTCGTTCGAGATGGGATGGCCCGAGATCGACCACCAGCGCTCCTCGCCCGGCACCGCCGCCTGGACCGTCAAGTCGTTGAAGGGGGTGCGCGACGACAGGCTGAAACCCAGCGTCCGCTCCTCGCTCTCGTCGTTGCCGATCCGCTTGCGGATGATGTCGGTGAACGGGCGGCCGAGCACCTCGGCGAGCGGCCGGCCGAGCTTCGCCGCGATGGTCGGCGAAATATAGACGAGCTGGCCGTAGCGGTCGGTTTCCCAGAACCAGCCGCGCCCCGCGCGCTCGAAATCGCGGACGAGGTTCAGCGCCCGCTGCTGCTCGCTGACCGCGAGCCGTCCCGCGCGCGTCGCGCGGCGCTGGTGGCGCATATCCTCGCGCACCATCACGATCAGCAGCGCCAGAAAGACCATGCCCGCGACGGCGAAGGGCCACGAGGCGACGCCGATCGCGCCGCCGAAGGCGGCCGCGCCGGCGAAGGCGAAAAAGGCCGGCCGGGCGATCGCCGACGCCGAGGCGGCGACGAGGATCGCGCCGAACACCATCGCCGTGAAGGCGTCGAAATAGAAGCTGCCGTCGGGCATTGCCGTCGCCGCGAACATCGCCGCCGAGGTCAGCAGCGTCCCGAGCGCGACCAGCGCCATCGCCAGCGCCGCCGCGATACGCAGGCGCCGCGGCGGCAGGCTGGGCCGCGACCGCGACATCTGGCCGAGCACGGTCAGGACGAGATCGCAGCCGACGCCGACCGCCATCGCGAGCCATTGCGGGCGATGATCGAGGAAGCCGTGGACGCCGGGAAAGAAGGCAAAGGAGAAGAAGGCGAGCGCCCGCGCGATGAACACATAATGCCATAGCTGCGCGACGCGGCTCAGCCGGGTCACGAACTCGGGCGAGTCGAGCAGCGATTCGTCCGAAGACGCCGCACCGGAAAGCGGTCGCACTATGGAACGCTTTGACGCCAAAATCCCTTGATCCTGCTGGTTCGACCCGGATGGAGCACTGTCAGAAAGGGGTTTCCAAATCCTTATTCCGAAAGGCGAAATCCCCCCATTGTTGCGCCATATCGGGAGGGGTTGGGTTTCGGTTCGCAACTTGTTATACCCAAGTCATGCCTGCCGTCCGCCTCTTGCCGCCCGACCGTTTCTTCGACCGCACCGAATGGGCCGCGGTGACGCGCGCTTCGTCGTGGCGCGGCGTCTGGCTGGTCGCGCACGCCTGGATCGTCAGCATCGCGGCGATCGGCCTCGCCGCCTGGTCGGGCAATCCGGCCGCATGGCTGCTCGCGGTAATCCTCGTCGGCGGGCGCCAGCTCGGCCTTGCGATCCTGATGCACGATGCGGCGCATGGCGCGCTCCACCCGAACCGCAAGGTCAACAATTTCCTCGGCCAGTGGCTCACCGGCGCCGCGGTCGGATCGGACCTGATCGCCTATCGCACTTATCACCTGCAGCATCACAAATACACGCAGCAGCCCGAGGATACCGACCTCTCTATTTCGAAGCCATTCCCCACCACCCGAGCAACCCTGGCGCGCAAGATAGTGCGCGACCTGACCGGGCAGACCTTCTTCAAGCAGCGCATGGCGCAGTTCGCCTATGCGATCACCGGCCTCAAAGCGATGCTGCGCGGCGAAAGGCCGGAAAAGGCCCCCGCCGGGACGAAGGCGGGCACGCCGTTCAACAAGCAGTCCGACGACGGCATGACGTCGCCGACCGCCGACGTCGCGGGCGCGATGGCGGTGACCCGCGCGGTCGGCCGCTTCCTGCTGGTCCAGGCAGTGCTGCTCGCGGCATCGCTTCTGCTCTATGGCTGGACGCCCTATCTGCTGTGGCTCGCGGGGCTCGCGGCGACCTTCCAGCTCTATCTGCGCATCCGCAACATCGCCGAGCACGCCTGCACGACGACGGGGAGCCAGGACCCCTTCACCCATGCGCGCACCACCCATGCGGGCTGGATCGCGCGGGCGACGGTCGCACCCTATTGGGTCAATTATCACGCCGAACATCATTTGTTCATGGGCGTGCCCTGTTATCGCCTGCCGGAGGTCCACGCCGCGCTCGGCCGCGCGGGCAAGCATGAGGCGATGACGATCGCGCCCAGCTACGGCGCGGTCCTGCGCCAGGTGACCGCGCTGGGCTGAGCCCTATTCGGCGACGAAGCGCGCGCCGGCGCGGTCTTTGACCGTCGTCGCGGGGTCGAAGATCATCCCGTTCATCGCGATATAGACCCCCGGCGGCAGCGTCTGCACCGCGGCGAGCGCGAAGCCGACGTTGAACTCGGCATCGCTCGCGCGCACCGACGCCGGCTGCATCGCGCCGGTCATCACGATCGTCTTGCCCGCGATCCCCGCGAGCACGCGGCCGGTGACGACCATCGTGTCGGTCCCGTGGGTGACGAGGATGCGGGCGGCATCGCTCGCCGCGACCGCGGCGCGGATCGCCTCGCGGTCGGCATCGGTAAGCTCGAGGCTGTCCTTGCGCATGAGCTGGGTGACGCGGTGCGGGACATGGACATTATTCTCGCGCAGCATGTCGGGGATCGCCGCGGGGCCGATCTGGAACTCCGAAAGCGCGTCGAAATAGACCTTGTCGATCGTCCCGCCGGTGGTGAAGATATCGATCATAAGCACCCCTTGGTCATTGCGAGGAGCGCAGCGACGAAGCAATCTCCAGCTCTCGGCCTTAGCGCATGGCCGATGGCTGGAGATTGCTTCGCTTCGCTCGCAATGACGTTCCGTTTCACGCCAAGGCCTCGGCGATCAACCGCCGCGTGTTGTCGATCCCGAACAGCGCGATGAAGCTGCCCATGCGCGGGCCCGCGCTCGATCCGAGCAGGGTCTCATAAAGCGCCTTGAACCAATCGCGCAGATTTTCAAAGCCATAGGCTTCGTTCTTGCCAATCTCATAGACGATATTCTGGATATCGTCGGCCGAGGCGTCGGCGGGGAGCGCCGCGAGCTTGTCGTCGAGGTCGCGCAGGGCCGCGCCTTCGCCGCCCTGCGGCTTGCGGCGCTGCAAGGTTGGCGCAACGAAGTCGCGGTTATACGCCATCGCATTGTCGATCAGCCGGTCGAGCTCGGGATAGCTGTCCGCATTCGCGCCCGCGACATATTGGCCGAGGTAGCGCCAGATCTGATCCTTCGACGCGTCGGCGCCCATCACCCCGACGAGGTTGAGAAGCAGCCCGAAAGTGACCGGCAGCACCGCGTCGGGCATATCCTCGCCGCGCGCGACATGGACATGATGCACCGGGTTGCCGAGCTTCTTGTCGGCTTCCTGCGCCGGATAATTGCCGCGCATCTGCAGATATTCGTCGACCGCCTTCGGGATCACCCCGATGTGGAGCTGCTTCGCCGACTTGGGTTCGCGATAGATGTAGAAGGCGAGACTTTCCTCGCTGCCATAATCGAGCCATTGTTCGAGGCTGAGGCCATTGCCCTTCGACTTCGAGATCTTCTCGCCCTTTTCGTCGAGGAACATCTCGTAGATCAGCCCCTCGGGCTTGCGTCCGCCGAGCGCCTTCGCGATCTTGCCCGACTGCACGCCGCTGTCGGTCAAGTCCTTGCCGTACATCTCGTAATCGACGCCCAATGCGACCCAGCGCATCGCCCAGTCGACCTTCCACTGCAGCTTGGCGCCGCCCGACAGGATATTGTGCGTGACCGTCTCGCCCTCGTCCTCGAACGCCACGAGTCCGGCGTCGGCGTCGACCACCGTCACCGGTACCTGGAGCACGATGCCCGACTTGGGGCTGACCGGCAGGATCGGCGAATAGGTCGCCGCGCGCTCGGCACGCAGCGTCGGAAGCATGATGTCGAGGATATCCTGGTTGTGGCGCAGGACATTCTTAAGCGCCTCGTCGAACGCCCCCGACCGGTAGCGTTCGGTCGAGCTGACGAATTCATAGTCGAAGCCAAAACGGTCGAGAAATTCGCGCAGCATCGCATTGTTATGATGCGCGAAACTTTCATACTTGCCGAACGGATCGGGGATCGCCGTCAGCGGCTTGCCCAGATATTCGCGCAGCATGTCGCCGTTCGGCACATTGTCGGGAACCTTGCGCAGCCCGTCCATGTCGTCGCTGAACGCGACGAGCCGCGTCGCCGCAGGCACTCCGGATTCATTAGCGGTCAGCGCCTCATAGGCACGGCGCACCATCGTCGTGCGCAGCACTTCGTTGAAGGTTCCGATATGCGGCAGCCCCGATGGGCCATAGCCGGTCTCGAACAGCACCGGCTCGCCGCCCGGCTTGCCATCGGGATAGCGTTTGACCAGCTTGCGCGCTTCCTCGAACGGCCAGGCCTTGGAGCTTTGCGCGGGTTCGCGCAGCGACGGATGAAGGTGCAAGTCGGTCATGGCAGCGCCCATAGCGGCAAGCAGGGCGGAATCGAAAGGCAAAATTGCCCGCACGCCGCGCATCATGGTTACCCGAAATTTACCATCTTTGCCGTAGCGTCGCGGCATGACCAGCTCCCTGCCCCGCACGCCGCGCCATCACAAGCGCACCACCGTCGACCTCGACATCGTCGTCAACGGCGTCCTCAACCATGTCGAGGGGCGGATCATCGACCTTTCCGAAGGCGGCGCGCGCATCGACGGCGCGAGCCTACCCGCGCGATCGCGGTGCGAGATCCATTATGGCGGCCAGACCGTCTATGCCGTCGTCATGTGGTCCGAGGTCGACCGCATGGGGGTGCGCTTCCCCTATGAACTGACCCACGGCCCGCTCCACAAGGCGCTCGAACGCGCGCGCGGCGCGGCGATGGTCGAGCCGGGACAGATTTTCCGGGCGATGCGCCCGACGGGCTTCGGGCGCCGCGGGCTGAATTGAGTCCCAGCACCAAACCCGATCTTCCTCATTCCCACGAAGGCGGGGACACCGACTGGCGCTCATTCCCGGCCGATCGCGATCCGGCAGGAGGCGACAACGGCGTTTTTTCTGGTCCCGGCCAGGCACGTCGGCTAGTTAGCGGGTGAAGAAGATCTTGCGATGAAGCTGTGCGCGAGGCAGCGGAGGCTTTCCGGTCGACGTCCATCGTGCAGACATGTCGATAGGGAGATCCGAGCATGCCCGACGACGATCCGGCCGCAAAGGCCGATGTCACGAAAGACTGGCAGGCAACCCAGGGCCAGACCTCGACGGCCAAGCGTCTTCGAATTTTTGCCCTGATCGCATGGATCGTCGCCATCGGCGGCGAGGTCGCCGGTATCGTCATGCTGTACCGGCACATGTTCGATCACGGAAACCTCGGGCTGCTGATAGGGCTTCTGGTCGGGATCGCTGTCTTTGCGATTGCCGGCAGCTTGATGTGGAAGGCGGCCAACAAGCACGATCCGGCCCGCGCATCGGAAAAGTTCCGCTTCTTTATCCAGAACCAGCTTGGGGCGATCATCACCCTGGTCGCCTTCCTCCCCCTGGTTGTCCTGATCTTCATGGACAAGGATATGGATCCGAAGAACAAGAAGATCGCCGGGGGTGTCGGGGCCGTCCTGGCTGTCGTCGCCACGCTGATCGGGGTGAGCTACAATCCGCCGTCGGTCGAGCAATATACCCAGGATATGAACCAGTGCGCGGCCCAGATCAAAGCCGGCCAGCCCACCACGGCCTGTTCACCCGAGGTCGCGGCTCAGGCGCAGGACATCGCCCGCGATTCAAACGCGGTGGCCGATGCGACGAAGAACGCCGAAAACCCGGCTGGTCAGGATGTCGTGTACTGGATCGCTCCCGAAAACGGGGCCAAGAAATCCGCGACACCGCATGTCTTTCATCTTTGCGCGAATGTGAGTCCGCTCGCTGGAAAGACCGTGAATCAAGGCTCCGTGACGGAAGCCTATGCGGAGAATGCCAGCCGCATCACCAAGCAGATCGAGATGGAACAGGCACAGTGCGGGTTCGCAAAATCGCAGTAACCCCGCTCCTCGCGTTTTCCGATAGGCTTTGCTGGAATAGCGAAATCGAGGTGGCGCCCCGCCCTTGCCGCGTTCCTCTTTTGTCCCTAGCGTCGGGACATGGCGTCCGCTCCGCTCTCCCTCCCCGCGATCCATGCGAGCCATGTCGGTATCTGGATCGCCGACGCTGCCGGCCGCGTGCAGCGGGTCGGGCGCGGCGAGGCGATCGCGGCGGTCGCGGCGACCCCGCACCTGCTGCTCGGCGCGCCGCTGACCGGCGACCGGCTGGGCTATCCCGAGCTGTCGGGGCTCGACCTGCTCGAACTCTTCGCCTTTCTTTATCCCGCGCGCTTCGCGGTGCCGACGCCGGCGGGCTTTGCCGCCGCGCTCGGGATCGATCCGCCGAAGGCAGAGGCCGAGATCGCGGCCTTCCTGCCGCGCGCCGCCGCCGCGATGCTGAACAGCCTCGGCGATTCAGGCTGGCCCGAGCGCGAGGGCGCCTGGCATAGCCTGCAGGCGCTCGCGCGGCAGCGCTGGCCGTGGGCACCGCTGATCCAGCCGCGGCTCGATACGCCCGACAAGGCCGACCGCTGGCTGTTCGCGCGCCTGCCCGAATGGGAGGAGGTGCCACCGCGCGGGGCGCCGCGCCAGATCCGTATCGAAGCGGCCGATGTCGCGGCGCGGCTCGACCGGCTGACCGGCGACGGCGCCGAGCGCCGCCCCGGCCAGCAGGATTATGCCCGCGCCGTCGCCGCCATCTTCGAACCGCGCGAGCGCAAGGATGCGCCGCAGATGCTGGTGGCCGAGGCGGGCACCGGGATCGGCAAGACGCTGGGCTACCTCGCCCCCGCCAAGCAGTGGATCGACGCGTCGGCGGGCACGGTCTGCATCTCGACCTTCACCAAGGCGCTGCAGCGCCAGTTGGCGCGCGAGACCGAAAAGCTCTACCCCGACGCCGCGACGCACCGCGAAAAGGTCGTGGTGCGCAAGGGGCGCGAGAATTATCTCTGCCTTCTGAACCTGGAGGACGCGCTGCAGGGCGGTTTTTCGGGCCGCGCCGCGATCCTCGCGCAGCTCGTCGCGCGCTGGGCCGCCTATACGCGCGACGGCGATATGATCGGCGGCGACCTGCCCGGCTGGCTTCCCGCGCTGTTCCGCCGCAACGGCGCCACCGCGCTCACCGACCGGCGCGGCGAGTGCATCTATGCGGGCTGCCCGCATTTCCGCAAATGCTTCATCGAGCGCTCGGCGCGCGCGGCGACCCAGGCCGACATCGTCATCGCCAACCATGCGCTGACGATGGTGCAGGCGGCGCGCCCGCGGGACGGCGGGGGGCCCGCGACGCGGCTGATCTTCGACGAGGGCCATCATCTGTGGGACGCCGCCGATTCGATGTTCGCCGCGGCGCTGACGGGGCAGGAGGCGGTCGAGATCCGCCGCTGGATCCTGGGCCCCGAGGGCAAGTCGCGCGGGCGGCGGCGCGGGCTCGCGGCGCGGCTCGCCGACGTCGCGAGCTATGACGAGGCGGGCGAGCAGGCGATCCAGATGGCGATCGCCGCCGCCGCCGAGCTGCCCGGCGACGGCTGGCTCGCGCGGCTCGCCGAGAACGAGCCGTGGGGCGCGATCGAGCGGCTGCTCGCGGCGGTGCGCGCGCAGGTCTATGCGCGCGGCGCCGACCCGAAGGGCGCCGACAGCGGCTATGGCGTCGAAACCGAACTCGCCGATCCCGACGGCGCGCTGGTCGGCGCCGCCGCCGCGGCGAGCGACGCGATCGAGGCGCTGTTGCGTCCACTGCTCACGCTCGGCAAGCGGCTCGACGCGCTGATCGAGGACCCGCCCGACTGGCTCGACGGACAGGCGCGCGCGCGCGTCGACGGGGCGCGCGCCAGCCTCGGCACGCGGATCGATACGCTGGGCGCGTGGCTGTCGCTGCTCGGCCGCGTCGGCGGGCCCGCCGACCCCGATTTCGTCGACTGGCTCGCCGTCGACCGTTTCGACGGGCGCGAATATGATTGCGGCCTGCATCGCCACTGGCTCGACCCGGCACGTCCGGTCGCCGAGATCGTCTACCGCCCGGCGCAGGGCGTGCTTGTCACCTCGGCGACGCTGCGCGGCGGGCATCATGCCGGCGCGGGCTGGGCCGACGCCGACATTCGCACCGGGGCGCGGCACATAGACGGCAATGTTGGGCATTTCGCCGTCGCGAGCCCCTTCGACTATGCGCGCCAGTCGGAGGTGCTGATCGTCACCGACATCGCGCGCGGCGACCTCCCCGCGCTCGCGGGCGCCTACAGCCGGCTGATCGAGGCCTCGGGCGGCGGGGCACTCGGCCTGTTCAGCGCGATCCGGCGGCTGCGCATCGTCCATGCGCGCATCGCCGACCGCCTCGCGCGCGCGGGCCTGCCGCTCTATGCCCAGCATGTCGACCCGCTCGACACCGGCACGCTC
>Ga0182747_1001019_pt1 | contig 23268 bp, 27 predicted proteins | sample eDN3rd30CBELigBY_FD_128526 | JGI IMG/M metagenome (GOLD analysis project Ga0182747, IMG submission 128526) | Enriched backyard soil microbial communities from Emeryville, California, USA - eDNA 3rd pass 30_C BE-Lig BY (version 2) (version 2) | ecosystem: Environmental > Terrestrial > Soil >...
CACCGTCGAGGAGGCCGAGAACGAGTCACGCGGAATGTGGTACTACCGCCAGATTCTCGGTTCGGCGAACCTGACCGGCGGCAAGTGGTTCCACATCCTGACCGGCAACCTGTCGTTTCAGGTGGAGCACCACCTGTTCCCCGATTTGCCGGCGCACCGCTACGCCGAGATCGCCCCGCGGGTGCGAGAGATCTGCGAACGCTACGGGGTTGCCTACAACACCGGCCCGCTGCTCAAGCAGTTCGGCACCGTGGTGCGCAAGATCTGCAAGCTGGCGCTGCCCTGGAATTAGTGCCTCCGGGACTACTCGACGCCGATGGTGACCTCGGTCGATTTGATGAACACCGTGGCCGGCTGACCGACCTTGAGGTCGAGGTCCAGGGCGGCATCGCGGGTGACCGACGAGGTGATGACCTGGTCGCCCCCGTCGAGCCGGATCTTGACCACGGCCATCACCGCACCGACGTCAACGTCGGCGATCGTCCCGGTGAGTTGGTTGCGCGTTGAGAGTCGCATGGCGGTCCTCCGGATTCTCCGATGCGTCCGACGGGCCAACGGTAGTTCAGCGCCGCGGCCCCAGCAGCGCAATGGACGCATCGACGGCGGGATCGACGATAGCGCCGACATCGGTGCCGTCCTCGACGGCCAGCGCGGTCAGCTCCCGCAGACCACCCAGCAGGATCACCGCCAGTGCCGGGCTCAGCCGCGGCAGGTCGGCCCGCCGGAATCCCGGACTGCCGCTGAGCTCGACCAGCAGGTTCGACATCAGATCCAGCCCGCGCCGCTGGGCCGGGCGCGCCGCCTCACCCAGCGACGGCAGTTCCCGGATCCAGCTCAACGTGATCGCCGGCCGGGCCCGGATCTGGTCGACGTAGGCCTGCACCGCCTGGCGGATCTGGTCCTGCCAGTCGGCCTGCGGGTCGACCGCGGAGCGGATCCGCTGGGCCAGCTCCTCGTTATCGGCGCGCAACAGCTCCAAGAAGCACTCTTCCTTGCTGGCGAAGCAGTCGTAGAAGGTGCGTTTGGAGGTTCGCGCGGCGCGCACGATGTCGGCGACGGTGCTGGCCCGGTAGCCGCGCTCGGCGATGGAGTCGGCCAGGCCGTCGAGCAGCCGGCGCCGGAACAGGTCGGCCGCGTCTGCCGCCGGACCGTTGACCGCCAGAGTCGTCATCGCCGTGCCTCTCCACCCGCGAACCCTTGCCAGTCGCCGGTACTTAAGGGTACCGTGACCGACAAGTATTTGGTACGCATCGGTACCACGTCGCGCCGGGGAGGCATCGCATGACCCAGACGGTAGGCAGCCAGACCTCTGAGATCGCCGACACCCAGGTGCCGCCGGCGATCAACCTTCCGCCGGGGCCGCGAGTCCCCAAGGCACTGTCGGGCCTGCTGCTGACCCTGGCACGGCGCCAGGCGGTGGAGCACCTGACCCGTCGCTACGGCGCCGCGTTCACCATCAACAGCCCGGTGTTCGGGCCGACGGTCTTCGTCACCGAACCGGACCTGGCCCGGCAGGTGTTCCTCGCCAACCCCGAAGACGTCGGCAACATCCAGCCCAACCTGTCTCGCATCCTCGGGCCGGGTTCGGTGTTCGCCCTCGACGGTGCCGAGCATCGGCGCCGGCGCAACCTGTTGAGCCCGCCGTTTCACGGCAAGAGTGTGCGGGCCTACGAGCAGATCATCGTCGAGGAGACCCTCCGCGAGATCAAGGACTGGCCCACCGGCACGCCGTTCGAGACGCTGCTGCCGATGAACCGGATCACCCTGAACGTGATCCTGCGCGCGATCTTCGGAGCCGAAGGCGCTGAACTGGACCAGTTGCGGATCGGCCTGCCGAAGTGGGTGACGCTGGGCTCGCGACTGGTGGCGCTGCCGATTCCGGTCCGCAACTACGGACGATTCACCCCGTGGGGCCGGTTGGCCGCCTGGCGCGATCAGTACGAGAGCATCCTGGACAAGCTGATCGACGACGTGCGCGCCGACCCGAACTTCGAGAACCGCACCGACGTGCTGACCCTGCTGCTGACCAGCACCTACGACGACGGTACGGCGATGACCCGCAGAGAGATCGCGGACGAGTTGCTGACCCTGCTGGCGGCGGGTCACGAGACCACGGCCTCGACCATGGCCTGGGTCTTCGAGCGGCTGAGCCGCTTTCCGGAGTGGCTCGACGAGCTCACCGCCGAGGCCGACACCGACAAGAACACGTTGCGCCGCGCCGCCATTCGAGAAGTTCAGCGGGTGCGCACGGTGATCGACTTCGCCGGCCGGCACGTCTATGCCCCCAGCGTGCAGATCGGCGAATGGGTCATTCCGCGCGGGTACGGGCTGATCGTCGGGATCAACCAGATTCACCAGAACCCCTCCGCCTTTGCCGACCCGCAACGCTTCGACCCGCAGCGGTTTCTTACCGGCAGCCCGTCGGCCTTCGAGTGGCTGCCCTATGGCGGGGGCAGCCGACGCTGCCCCGGATCGACGTTCGCCAACCTGGAGATGGACCTGGTGCTGCGAACAGTGTTGCGGCACTTCACCATCGAGCCCACTGGCGAGCCGGGGGAGAAGTATCACGCCCGCGGGGTGGCCTTCACCCCGAAGAAGGGCGGGCGGATCACCGTACACCGGCGAGCCTGACCGGGCCGCCTCCTAGGGGCAGCGCGCCGTGGAGAGTCGCTAGGGCTGACGCTGCAGCTGCCAGTCCGGCCGGACGTAGTGGCAGGTGTAGCCGCCGGGGAACCGCTCGAGGTAGTCCTGGTGCTCGGGCTCGGCCTCCCAGAAGTCACCGGCCGGGCTGACCTCGGTCACCACCTTGCCCGGCCAGCGCCCGGAAGCCTCCACGTCGGCGATGGTGTCCACCGCGATCTGGCGCTGCTCGTCGTCGAGGTAGAAGATCGCCGAACGGTAGCTCGGCCCGATGTCATTGCCCTGCCGGTTGGGGGTCGTCGGGTCGTGGATGGCGAAGAAGAACTCCAGCAGACTGCGGTAGTCGGTCACGGCCGGGTCGTAGGTGATCTCGATGGCCTCGGCGTGGGTGCCGTGATTGCGGTAGGTGGCGTTCGGTACGTCGCCGCCGGTGTAGCCGACGCGGGTGGACACCACCCCGGGTTGTTTGCGGATCAGATCCTGCATGCCCCAAAAGCAGCCGCCGGCCAGGATCGCGCGCTGGTTATCGGTCATGCCCGCCATTATCCTCGACAACGCGGCTAGAACGTGTTCTAGTTCTTCGCATGACGAATCCGCAGTTCAGCCGCGCGGAGCTCGCGGCAGCATTCGAGACCTTCGAGCAGACCGTCGCCCGAGCCGCCGAGACCAAGGACTGGGACGCCTGGGTCGGCCACTACACCCCCGACGTGGAATACGTCGAACACGCCATGGGCACCATGCACGGCCGCGAGGAGGTGCGCCGCTGGATCCGCCAGACGATGTCGACGTTCCCGGGCAGCCACATGACCGAGTTCCCGGCGCTGTGGACGGTCATCGACGAGGCCGGCGGCCGGATCATCTGCGAACTGGACAACCCGATGCGCGACCCCGGCGACGGCACCATCATCAGCGCCACCAACATCTCGATCATCACCTACGCCGGCGACGGCCTGTGGAGCCGGCAGGAGGACATCTACAACCCGTTGCGCTTCGTCGCCGCGTCCATGAAGTGGTGCCGCAAGGCGCAGGATCTCGGCACCCTCGATGAGGAGGCGTCGGCCTGGATGCAGCAGTTCGGGGGGACCGAGTGAACGCCCGCCCGAAGCTCGTCATCGGCGCCAACGGATTCCTCGGCTCGCACGTCACGCGCCGGCTGGTCGATGCGGGTGAGAATGTGCGGGTCATGGTGCGCAGCGGCGCCAACACGATCGGGATCGATGACCTGGACGTCACCCGGTTCCACGGCGACGTGTTCGACACCGCCACGCTGCGTGCGGCGATGACCGGCTGCGAGGACATCTATTACTGCGTCGTCGACACCCGGGCCTGGCTGCGCGATCCGGCCCCGCTGTTCCGCACCAACGTCGAAGGCCTGCACAACGTCCTCGACGTGGCGACCGAAGAGCCGGTCGCGGCCGGCCTGCGCCGGTTCGTGTTCACCAGCAGCTACGTGACCGTCGGCCGTCGCCGCGGCCATGTCGCCACCGAGGCCGACCAGATCGACCGTCGCCGCCTCACCCCCTACGTCCAGTCCCGGGTGCAGGCCGAAGACCTCGTGCGCCGTTATGCGGCCGACGCCGGCCTGCCGGCGGTCGCGATGTGTGTGTCGAGCACCTACGGCGACGGCGACTGGGGCCGCACCCCGCACGGCGCATTCATCGCCGGCGCCGTCTACGGCAAACTGCCGTTCGTGATGGACGGCATCCGGCTGGAGGCCGTCGGGGTCGACGACGCGGCGCAGGCACTGATCCTGGCCGCCACACACGGCCGAAACGGGGAGCGGTACCTGATCTCCGAGCGCATGATCACCAACGCCGAGATCATCCGGATCGCGGCCGACGAGGCCGGGGTACCGCCGCCGTCGCGGTCGATCTCGGTGCCGGCGCTCTACGGCCTGGGGGCGCTGGGCGCGCTGAAGGCCCGGCTGAGCGGCAAGGACGCCGAGCTGTCGCTGAAATCCGTTCGGATGATGCGCGCGGAGTTCGAAGTCGACCACAGCAAGGCGGTACGCGAGCTGGGCTGGAAGCCCCGGCCGGTGGAGGAATCGATCCGCGAGGCCGCCCGATTCTGGATGACGCTGCGCGACGCCAAACGACCGGCCTGACCCGGCGACGCGGATCAGACCAGGGGGGCCGGGAATCTTCACCGCGAAACGGTGTTGCACCTGCTACGTGTGAGGAGTTGCCATGAGTGATCTACCCGTTCTGGAACCCACCGCCGAACACCCGATCACGATCGAGCCGACGGCCGGCCGGGTCGAGGTGCGCGTGCACGGCCAGACCATCGCCGACACCCGCGCCGCGCTGACGCTGCGGGAGGCGGCCTACCCGGCGGTGTACTACATTCCCCGCGGTGATGTCAGCGAGGCCGCGCTCACCCGCACCGACACCACCAGCTATTGCCCGTTCAAGGGGCACGCCAGTTACTTCAGCGTGACCACGGCGGGCGGCGACACGGTCAGCGACGCGATCTGGACCTACGAGCAGCCGTTTCCCGCGGTCGCCGCGATCGCCGGGCACGTCGCCTTCTACCCGGACAAGGCCGACATCAGCGTCTCCGGAGACTAAATCCCCAGCACCTCGGCGGCGAACCGTGTCTCGGTGTACTCGCGCACCGACACGATCCGGCCGTCGCGGGTGTCGACGATGAACGCCAGGGGGCTGTCGTAGTGGGCGCCGTCTGCGGTGACGCATTCGCCGTGCGCCTCGATCACCACCGTCTCGCCCTCGTTGATGCAGCGGGTCAGATCCAGGGCGACCCGCAGCCCGCGACGGCGCTCCTGCACCTGCTGGCGCAATGCGTCCGCGTCGATCGCCTCGCGGGTCAGGATGCTCCAGTAGGTGAAGTCGTCACTGACCAGCGTGAAAATGTCGTCCAAGTCGTCGTCGCCACAGATGCCCTGCAGGAACATCCACGCCAATTCCGCCTGCGGGTCGTCGAAGGGGGTGGCCACCCCCTCATGGTGGCGTGGCGAAGCGAAGCGGTCAACGTGGGCCGACGGTCCCTATGATCGCCTCATCGACAGTTCCCTTCGCTGTACCGTCACATTTCCCGGCCCGGCCAGCCCAGCGCTGACGTTGGCCCCGTTGCGCCGCGGTCCCGGCGATCCCTGCCTGCAGATCATCGACGCCGCCATCTGGCGGACCAGCCTGATGCCCAGCGGGCCGGTGACGGCGCGGATCACCCGCGCGGCGCCCGACGCGGTGGACTGCGAGGCGTGGGGTGCCGGCGCGGCCGAGTTCCTCGACGGCGCGCCGGGACTGCTGGGCGCCGATGACGACGCATCCGGCTTCGCGCCGACCGAGCCGACGGTGGCCGCCGCGCACCGGCGCCTGCCGCACCTTCGGCTGGGCCGCACCCATCGAGTGCTCGAAGCGCTCATCCCGGCCGTCCTCGAACAGCGGGTGCCGGGCGCCGATGCGTTCCGGGCCTGGCGGCTGCTGGTCACCGAGTTCGGTGCGCCGGCGCCAGGCCCGGCACCGGTGCGGATGCGGGTGCCGCCGTCGGCCGAGGTGTGGCGCAGCATCCCGTCGTGGACATTCCACCGCGCCAACGTCGACGGCGGCCGCGCCCGCACCGTCGTCGGCTGCGCGCAGCGGGCGGCGTCGCTGGAACGGCTGGTGAACCGGCCGGCGGACGAGGCGCGGGCGGCGCTGATGTCGCTACCCGGCGTCGGCGTGTGGACCGCTGCGGAGACGGCGCAGCGCGCCTTCGGCGACCCCGACGCGGTCTCGGTCGGCGACTACCACGTCGCGAAGATGATCGGCTGGACGCTGCTGGGCCACCCGATCGACGACGACGCCATGCTCGAGTTGCTGGAGCCGATGCGGCCTCATCGGCACCGGGTGGTGCGATTGCTCATCGAAAGTGGGCTGGCCGTCGAACCGCGGCGCGGGCCGCGGCTGGCGGTGCAGCGCATCAGCTCGCTGTGAACGGCGGAACGGCGGTGCTCGCGTCCGCGAATCGGCCCGAGTCGAGAGCCTCCAGTAACTGGCCGGATATCCACTCGATCGCGGCGCTGTCGCGCGGTAGCAGCGCCTGCTCGTATCCGATCAGCAGATACATCCCCCAACTGGCGAACAGGTGCGCTTGACGGTTGTCGCCCAGCACCTGTACCGCCGACTCGTAGAGGATGTCGAAACGTTGCCGGTCGACCTCGGCCTGCACGGCGTGCACCGCCGGATCCGCCGAACTCCAGGCCCGGATCGCGGCCTCCGCACCGTGCGGCAGTGCCAGGCCGATCTGGATCAGGCTGTCGAGGCGTTCCCGCGGGTCCGGCATGGCCCGGACGAATTCCACGTGCTGGACGGTGCGCGCCTCCAGCCAGTGCTGAATCAGGTCGCGGGTGTAGACCGGCCAACTGGCGAAGTAGTGGTAGAACGAGCCCGTCGTCACCCCGAGCCGATTGCACACTTCGGCCAGCTTCAGGCCGCCGTAGCCCAGTTCGGACAGCACATCGAGACCTGTCTCGAAATACGCCTGTCGGGAAAGGACCGCGCCCATAAGTCGACTTTAGTTCGCTGGGTCCCCGCTGGGTACTCACCTCGGGATACAGAAGTGAATGATCGTAATGAGGAATTTACCGACGGGTAATCGCTCTGGTGCCAGAATTTCCCAATGGAGGAAATCGCGTTTCCACGGCTCGGGCGGCCGCGCGGCGCCCGGTCGAACGTGACCCGGGAACGCATCGTCGTCGCTGCCAGCGGTGTCTTCGGTGAGCTCGGCTATCACGCGGCGACGTTTCAGGCCGTTGCTGCTCGCGCGCATCTGACCCGCCCGGCGATCAATCACTACTTCGCGAACAAGCAATTGCTGTACCAGGCGGTGCTGAACCGCAACGAGTCGATCCTCGACAACGCCGTCGAGCTGGCGCGCATGGAGAACGGTCTGATCGCACGACTGTCCTCGGTCATCTACGCGTTTGCCCAACTCGGCGAAGAGAATCGCACCGCCGCGGCCTTCGCCGTCACCGCGGTGCTGGACGCCCAGCGGGACCCGGAACTGCGGCTGTTGGTAGGCGACCTGCAGGGGCCCACCCGGCAGTTTCTCACCGAGTCGCTCACCGAAGCCATCGAGCGGGGAGAACTCGTCACCACGGCGACGATCGAGGACCTGACCGAGACGCTGTTGGCCCTACTGTGGGGGATCGGGTTCTATATCGCCGCCCTGGGCGACCGCGACGAGTCGGCCGCGGTGATCGCCAACATGCAGGCGCTGCTGGCGAACCGGCTCTGGCAGCTTCGGTCGCCGGCCCCACGGGCCGCCGAAAACGGTGAATAGGTTGCCTAACTTTTTTCGGTAGCATGGCTTGCGACGGCGACACCGAGCAAGCGAGGTAACCGATGAGTTCACTGCGTACCCATGACGACACCTGGGACATCGCCACCAGCGTCGGCTCGACGGCGGTGATGGTGGCTGCTGCCCGCGCGGTCGAAAGCGACAGCCCCGAGCCGCTGATCTCCGATCCGTACGCCAGGCTTCTGGTTGCCGAGGCCGGCACCGGAGTGTGGGAGACGCTGCTCGACGACTCACTGAGCGACAAGCTGGACGCCGTGGACCCCGAGATCGCCGCGGTCTATCACCACATGCGCAACTACCAGGCGGTCCGGACGCACTTCTTCGACGCCTACTTCGCCGCGGCCGTCGACGCCGGCATCCGCCAAATGGTCATCCTGGCCTCGGGCCTGGACTCAAGGGCCTACCGGCTGGACTGGCCGGGTGACACCACGGTCTATGAGATCGACCAGCCGAAGGTCTTGGCCTACAAGGAGGCCACGCTGGCCGCTCACGACGTGACGCCGTCGGTGCGGCGGCGCGCGGTGCCCATAGACCTGCGACAAGACTGGCCCGCCGCGTTGGCCGCCGCCGGGTTCGACCCGGCGGCCCCGACGGCGTGGCTGGCAGAGGGGCTGCTGATGTATCTGCCCGCCGAGGGTCAGGACCGGCTGTTCGACCAGATCACCGCGCTCAGTGCCCCCGGAAGCCGGATCGCTGCGGAGACCGCGGCCAACCACGCCGACGAGCGGCGCCAGGAGATGGCGGACCGGTTCAAGAAGGTCGCCGAGCAGATCGGCCTGGAGCAGACCGTGGACGTGCAGGATCTGATCTACCACGACGAGAACCGGGCCGCGGTCACCGAATGGCTCAACGGGCACGGCTGGACTGCCACCGCCCAGCACTCCCTTGAGGAGATGCGCCGGTTGGGCCGGTGGACGGACGTGCCGATGAGCGATGACGCGGACGCGTTCGCGGAGTTCGTCACCGCGGTGCGCTGCTGACCCGGCGGATCCGACCGGGCGGCCCCCCTTCTTGCGCGGATCTCGGGGCATGACCGGCGCCTCAACGGTAGGAATGGGACCATGACCACTACTACCGGCGTCGCCGATATCGTCACCAGACTCCGCGACACCTTCGCCACCGGGCGCACGCGCGACGTGCAATGGCGACGCACCCAGTTGCACCGCCTCGAGCAGATGATGACCGAGAACGAGGCGCAGATCGCCGCGGCGCTGGCCGCCGACCTCGACCGCAAGCCGTTCGAGGCCTGGCTGGCCGACAGCGCCGGTACCGCAGCCGAGGCCCGCTATGCGGCCAAACACGTCAAGAAGTGGATGCGGCGCAAGTACCGGCTCCTCGAGCTGGCCCAGCTTCCCGGGCGCGGTTGGGTGGAGTACGAGCCGTACGGCACGGTGCTGATCATCGGCGCCTGGAATTTCCCGTTCTATCTGACCCTGGGCCCGTTGGTGGGCGCCATCGCCGCCGGAAACACGGCGGTGCTCAAGCCATCCGAGATCGCCCCCGCCTCGTCTCAGCTGATGGCGGAGATGGTGCCGCGCTACCTGGATACCGAGGCGATCGTGGTGGTCGAGGGCGACGGAGCGGTCAGCCAGGAGCTGATCGCGCAGGGTTTCGACCGCGTGATGTTCACCGGCGGAACCGAGATCGGACGCAAGATCATGGCCAGTGCGGCCGAACACCTGACCCCGGTGACGCTGGAACTGGGCGGCAAGAGTCCGTGCATCGTGGCCGCCGACGCCGACATCGATGTCGCGGCCAAGCGGATCGCCTGGACCAAATTGCTCAACGCGGGCCAGACCTGCGTCGCGCCGGACTACGTGTTGGCCGACATCACGATCCGCGATGAGCTGGTCGCCGCGATCGGCCGGGCCATCACCGACTTCCGGGCGCAAGATCCGCACGGCATGCGCATCGTCAACGACCGTCAATTCGATCGTCTCACAAGCTATTTGGCCAGCACCAGCGGAACGGTGGCGCTCGGCGGCGGCTCGGACCCCGCGACACTGCGGATCGAACCGACCGTCGTCGTCGACCCCGACCCGTCCGAGGCGTTGATGACCAACGAGATCTTCGGGCCGATTCTGCCGGTGATCTCCGTCGGCTCCGTCGACGACGCGATCCGTTTCGTCAACGCCCGCCCCAAGCCGCTGGCGGCCTACCTGTTCACCAAGACCCGTGCGGTGCGCGAGAAGGTGATCAACCAGGTGCCCTCCGGTGGCATGCTGGTCAACCACCTGGTGTTCCAGGTGTCCACCGCCAAGCTGCCCTTCGGCGGAGTCGGACCGTCCGGGATGGGGGCTTACCACGGTCGGTGGGGCTTCGAGGAGTTCAGCCACCGCAAGGCCGTGCTGACCAAGCCGACCCGACCCGACCTGGCGCGCCTGATCTATCCCCCGTATACAGATAAGGCCTGGAAGTTGGCGCGTCGCCTGTTCTAGCGTGCGATCGAATCGAGGAAGGAAGCTTATGCCCGGAGTGCAGGATCGTGTTGTCGTCGTCACCGGGGCCGGTGGAGGCTTGGGCCGTGAATACGCCCTGACCTTGGCTCGCGAGGGGGCCAGCGTGGTGGTCAACGATCTCGGTGGTGCCCGGGACGGCACCGGAGCCGGCCACAACATGGCCGACCAGGTGGTCGCCGAGATCAAAGAGGCCGGCGGCCGGGCCGTCGCCAACTACGACAGTGTCGCCGACGCCGACGGTGCGGCCAACATCATCAAGACCGCGATCGACGAGTTCGGCAAGGTCGACGGCGTGGTCAGCAACGCCGGCATCCTGCGCGACGGCACCTTCCACAAGATGACCTTCGAGAACTGGAACGCCGTGCTGCAGGTGCACCTCTACGGCGGGTACAACGTGGTCCGGGCCGCCTGGCCGCACTTCCGCGAGCAGAGCTACGGCCGGGTCGTGGTCGCCACCTCCACCAGTGGATTGTTCGGCAATTTCGGGCAGGCCAACTACGGGGCCGCCAAGCTCGGCCTGGTCGGCATGATCAACACCCTGGCCATCGAGGGCGCCAAGTACAACATCAAGGCCAACGCGATCGCCCCGATCGCCGCCACGCGGATGACCGAGGACATCTTGCCGCCGGAGGTGCTGGAGAAGCTCAAGCCCGAGTACGTCGCGCCGGTGGTCGCCTACCTGTGCACCGAAGAGGTCGCCGAGACCGGCTCGGTGTTCATCGCCGGCGGCGGCAAGGTGCAGCGGGCGGCGCTGTTCGAGAACGCCGGCGCCAGCTTCGAGAGCCCGCCGTCGGTCGATGACGTCGCCGCCCAGTGGTCGACCATCGCCGACCTGTCGGCGGCCAAGGCGGCCAGCTTCTCGCTGCAGTAGTGGCCGGTCGCCGGCCTCGGGCCGCTCAGAAGCCCAGGCCGGCGAACGCGGCGTTGATCTCCGAGATCGTGTTCGTGATCAGCTGAACCTCGAAACCGGCCGCCAGCGTGTAGATCGCGGTGTTGGCCGCGAATGGCAGACCGAATGCGTCGAGCAGATCACCGCTCTGCAGGTTGGCGGTGAACAGGCTGAGGTCGTAGGACGGCACGCTGGTGAGCAGGGCGTTGACGATGTCCGAGGTCCCCGACAGCGCGCCGTTGATCGCCGAGGTAGCGCTGGTGAAGGCGTCGATGATGTCGGACAACGACGGCAGGGTCGTCACCGCGGTGTGGGTGACGGCGTCGGAGACCGCGGGGGAGAACGCCGCCATCAGCGCCGCCGGATCGGCCAGGTCACCCTGGAACGCCTGCCAACCCTGCTCGAGCCGGTCGACGAGATCGTTGAACACCGTCGTCGGGTCGACGTCGGGGAACAGCCCGAACGGGGTGGGTACGTTGGCCGGTGCGGTCGAGTATCCGAAGTCGCCGTCGCCGTAGCCGAGGTTGATCAGGTACGTCAGGGCCGGGCCGAGCAGGTCCTGCAACGGTTTCGGCAGCAGCGCCACCAGTGGTGCGGTCTGATCGATCATGTAGTAATTGGTGAGGCTGTCGGATGTTCCGAGGTCCGCCGAACCCGGCAGGAGTGTCGCGTTGGCGATCTGCTCGGGTGTCGGGCCGCTGCCGTCCACGCCCCCGTTCAGGTAGGTGCCGTGGATCTGCCGGATGCCGAGGAAGGCGTTCAGGTCGGCCAGGAAGTTCAGCGGGTAGCGGGGGAAGTCGGTGAAGCCGTCGTACTCCATCGAGTAGATGGAGGTGCGGAACGCATCGGCCGGGGTCGAGCCGTCGAAGCTGAAGCCCAGGCTCGGCAGGTTCAGCGGCAGGTCGTGCGTTTCTCCCGATGTCGTCTCGTAGCCGCTGAAGCGCTCGAGAATGCCGCCGTTGGGTGCGCTGGGGTCGCCGATCAGCAGGAACTGCACCGGCGAACCGCCGAGGCCTTCCGCTTGCAGCTTCTCCATCTCCAGGCTTGCGATCGTCGCGCTCTGCGAGTACCCGAACACGGTGCTGTTGGCGCCGGCCGCATTGTTGGCCTTGATCCAGTCATCCAGGATCGTGAGGCCCTGACCCACCGAGGTGGTCTGGGAGGGAAAACCGCTGGCGTCGTTGGGGTAGTTGAAGCGCAACACGTTGATGCCGTCGAGCGGATAAAGCCCCTCCGGCGTGAAGACGCCGTTCGCGAGCACACCGGGGTAGGTGGTGCCGGGGTAGACGGGGTGCAGCGGATTGTCGATATAGAGCTGGTCGGCGGCCTGCACATAGCCGGATCCGGGGATCGGGATGCCGCTGCCGCCGATCACCAGCCCGATCGACGGGTCGGCGGGATCACCGGCCATCAGGCGCACGGCCCGAGCCTGAACGTCCGGTGGTGCTATCGGGCTGACCGCGACCATGCCCGCGCCGATCATGGCGCAGCCGATCACTACATAGGGGCGATGTGCAAATTTCATGAGAAACCCCCTAGACGAGCCTAGGGATCGACGTTAACTTTCCCGTCAGTCGATGGCAAGGGAAATTTTCGGTTGGCGCGCCCGACCTCCGAGCGTGACCGAAGGCATCGCGGAGGCTGTCAGCCGAGCAGTGCGGCGCGCAAGCCCTCCCGATCGGCGTCAAGGACACCGCAGGCGTGCAGGAAGCCGTCCAACGAGCCGAAGTTCTGCTCGATCGACTCGTGGGCGGCCTCCAGGTAGTCGGCGCGCACACCGAGCACCTCGTCGGAGAGCCGGGCCTCGGTGAAGGTCAGCACCTCCGGGGTGGTCTCACTCTCCGGGCGCCGCCGGATCATGTCCATGATCCGGTCCCGCAGGATCGGTACCGCGGTGTTGCTGCGTAGGTAGTCGGCCAGCACCGCATCCCGCTCCACCCCGGCCGCCTGCAGCACCACCGCGACGACGAAGCCGGTGCGGTCCTTACCGGCGAAACAGTGCGCCAGCACCGGCCGGCCCGCCGCCAACAGTGACACCACCCGCTGCACCGCCCGCCGGGATCCGCCGAGGGTGGGAAAACGCCGGTACTCCTTGAGCATGTACTGGGCCGCGACGTCGGCCGCCGAGTCGGCGTCGGGCTTCTCGGCCATCATCTTGCGGAAGGCGTCCTCGTGCGGCGAGTAGCTGTCGGGCGACTGGTCGCCGGCCAGGTCGGGGAAGGGCAGCAGGTGCACATCGACGCCGTCGGGCACCAGGCCGGGCCCGCGACGCGTCACCTCCCGTGGCGATCGCAGGTCCGCGACGTCGGAGACTCCGATCCGCAGCAGCTCTTCGCGGCCGCGATCGTCGAGGCGGCTCAGCTCGCTGGACCGGAACAGCCGGCCCGGGCGCAGCACGCCGGTGGTCTGGGAAACGTCGCGAAAATTCCACGCCCCGGGCAGTTCCGGCTGGGAGGTCACCTGGCCACGATAAGACACCGGGCCGGCGGCCCCGGCGGGGCAGTGCCCCGCCAACGGGAGGTGGCCCCCAGCAAAGAGCCCCCGATCCGGGGCGGATCGGGGGCCGTGCGTCGGGCTGCGGACTAGATCGGCGGGTAGTTCTGCGGGGGGTAGCCGCCGCCGCCGTCGACACCGCGCAAGCCCCAGGTGAGGTACTTGAAGAAGAACTCGGCTTCGTCGGTCAGCTCGTAATCCGGATTCGGATCGTAACCGTAACCAGGACCCATATCATCAACCCCTCAAGTTGGATTGCACTAGTTTAGTCGCCTCGTCAACGGTCCGACAGCGGTCTGCATAGAATCCTTCCAACCAGTTGATTGAGACCGGATGACTCCGGCGGCCGAATAGCGAGTGCACATGCCAAACGACAAGGGCGGGTCGGGGAACTCTGCCCAGGGTCCCTCCCGCCGCGAGGAGCTGCTCGCGGTCGCCACCAAGCTCTTCGCCGCCCGCGGCTACCACGGCACCCGCATGGATGACGTCGCCGACGTGGTCGGCCTGAACAAGGCGACCGTCTACCACTATTACGCGAGCAAGTCGCTGATCCTGTACGACATCTACCAGCAGGCCGCGGAACGCACGCTGGCCGCCGTACATGACGACCCGTCCTGGACCGCCCGCGAGGCGCTGTACCAGTACACGGTGCGCCTGCTCGACCAGATCGCCGCCAACCCGGAGGGCGCGGCGGTCTACTTCCAGGAGCAGCCCTACATCACCGAGTGGTTCACCGACGAACAGGTCGCCGAGGTCCGGGAGAAGGAGACCCAGGTCTACGAGCACGTGCACGGCCTGATCGACCGGGGTATCGACAGCGGCGAGTTCTACCAGTGCGACTCACATGTGCTGGCGCTCGGCTACATCGGGATGACGCTGGGGGCCTACCGCTGGCTGCGGCCCAGCGGCCGGCGCAGCGCCAAGGAGATCGCCGCGGAGTTCAGTACCGCACTGCTGCGCGGCCTGATCCGCGACGAGAAGATCCGGGTCGAATCCCCGTTGGGGGTGTAGGCGGTTCAGGCCCCGGCCGTTTTGAGGTTGCGGTCCAGGAAATCCAGCTGGTCGGCGACGACCCGCTCGAAGGCGTCGCCGACATAGATGTCGAAGTGCCCCTCGTCATACCGCTTGACCGTGCCGCGGGGTGCCCGGGCGGCATAGCGCAGCGTCGGGCCCGCCGGGGCGACCGAGTCGCGATCGCAGACGCAGAACAGGATCGGGCACGCCACCTTGGCCGCCAGCCGGCCCGGCCGGTAGGCGATGATCTTCATCCCCAGCCGGGCGGCGATCTCGTTGCGCACGGTCTGACCCTCCGGGACCAGCCGCAGGTAGCCCGGGTAGGAGTCCGGCGTGGTCATCAGCGCGACCTCGCCGGGACGGCCGGCGGTGGCCACCATCACCGGCGGATTGCCGAGCCGGGCCGCGGCCAGGTCACGCAGGGCCAGCAGGCTGACCCGCGGGAGGGTCAGCGGCGGGATGGTGCGCGCCGAGGCGATCCCGTCGGTGAACGGGCACTGCGCCACCACCGCCGCCACCGGTAGCCGCGCCGCGGTGGCGATGACGTGCCCGCCGCTGAACGAGGTGCCCCACAAGCCGATCCGGGCCGGGTCGATTCCGGCCAGGGTGTGCGCGAAGTCGACCGCCGCGGCCCAGTCGGCCAGCTGCAGGCCCACGTCGAGCAGCTGGCGCGGCGCCCCACCGCTGGCACCGAAGTTGCGGTAGTCGAAGACCAGGCAGGCGTAACCGGCCGCGGCGAACCGCTCGGCGTAGGCGTCCAGCCGCATGGTTCGCACCGCACCTAGTCCGTGCGCCATGACCAGCAGCGGTGCCCCGTTCGGGCCGGTGTCGTCGGGCCGGTACAGCCACGCGCTGACGGAGTCGTTGCCGGATCGGAAGGTGACGTCTTCACGGGAAGCCATACGGAGAAAGGTAGCGCGGCGTGTGGTAGACCGGGGCGGTGACAGCGAGCCTGCTGCAGAGCCTGGCCGATGTGGTGGGACCCGCCCATGTCACCGACGACCCCGACGTGCTGGCCGGACGCAGCGTCGACTACACCGGCCGCTACCGGGGCCGGGCCGGCGCGCTGGTGCGGCCGGGATCCTCCGACGAGGTCGCCGCGGTGCTGCGGGTCTGCCGGGACGACGGTGCGCATGTCACCGTCCAGGGCGGGCGTACCTCGCTGGTGGCCGGCACCGTCCCCGAACACGATGACGTGTTGCTGTCCACCGAGCGGCTGAACGCCATCGCCGAGGTCGACGCGAAAGAGCGTCGGGTCAGCGTGGGCGCAGGCGCCACACTCGCGGCGGTGCAGCATGCCGCCGCCGCAGCCGGCCTGCTGTTCGGGGTCGACCTGACCGCCCGCGACACCGCAACCGTCGGCGGGATGGCCTCGACCAACGCCGGCGGGCTGGCGACCGTGCACTACGGCAACATGGCCGAGCAGGTTCTCGGGGTCGAGGTTGCGCTGCCGGACGGCTCGCTGCTGCGCCGGCACAGCCAGGTGCGCGCCGACAACACCGGCTACAACCTGCCGGCACTGTTCGTCGGCGCCGAGGGCACCCTGGGCGTCATCACCGGCCTGGACCTGAGATTGCGCCCGGTGCCGGCACATCGGATCACCGCGGTCTGCGGCTTCACCGAGCTCGCAGGCCTGGTTGACGCCGCCCGGGTCTTCCGCGATCTGGACGGCATCGCGACGCTGGAGTTGATCGACGCGCGCGTCGCCGCACTCACCGCCGAGCGGCTCGGGGTCGGAGCGCCGGTAGGCGGTGACTGGCTGCTGCTGGTGGAGCTGGCCGGCGACATGGACCAGAGCGATCGGCTGTTCGGCCTGCTCGAGCAGGTGTCGCCCGGCGACGAGCCGGCGGTCGGCGTCGATGCCGCCACCCGGCAGCGGCTCTGGCGGGTCCGCGAGGCGGTGGCCGACGTGCTGGGGGCGTTCGGTCCACCGCTGAAGTTCGACGTCTCGCTGCCGTTGGCCGCGGTGGCCCGATTCGCCGCGGCGGCGGGCACCGTGGTGGGCCGGCACGCACCGGAGGCGCTGCCGGTGCTGTTCGGCCATATCGGTGAGGGCAACCTGCACCTGAACGTGCTGCGCTGCTCGCCGGAGGCCGAACCCGGGCTGTATGCGGCGATGATGGAGCTCATCGCGGAGTGCGGCGGCAATGTCAGTTCCGAACACGGGGTCGGCAGCCGCAAGCGGCCCTATCTGTCGATGTCGCGCGGGCCGGCCGATATCGCCGCGATGCGCACGGTCAAAGCCGCGTTCGATCCGACCGGTTACCTCAACGCCGCTGTGCTTTTCGACTAGCCGGGGCGCTCAGTCGCGGTGTTTGATACCGACGGCCTGGCGCAGCTGCGCGAGGAACTGGTCGGAGTCGTCACTGCGAATGATGTAGTGCGAGATGGCAATCCGGATGGCTGCCGCCGCCTTCACCGCGGCGTCCGGACCGGTCAGCATCCGCTGCAGCCCCTCGCGCATCGGGGCGATGATCCGGGCGAAGTCGCCCAGCACGTGCTTGGGTTCGATGTCGATCATCCGTACGCCGGTTGAGGAGTGCTGGTAGTCGACGATGAAACGCAGTGCCGCATCCAGTTTTTCGACGCCCTTCAGGCCTTCGGTGGCCTTGCTGAGGCCGCTGTCGAAGATGTGCCGCTCATAGCGGGAGAACGCCGTGATCAGTTCCTCTTTCGACGGGAACCACCGATACAGCGTGGGGCGTGACACCCCGGCTTGGGCCGCCACCTCCGACAGGCTGAGCTTGGTCAGCCCGTTGCGGCCGAGCACCTCGGCGGTGGCCGCCAGGATCCGTTGCCGAGTCGAACTCTCGGGGCCGTCCACGGCGCTGCGGGTCATACCGGAGACTTTACAAAAAATAGTGGGAGTGTCACGCGGGTTGGGTGCCTGGCCATCGTTCCTCACCGTCGCGGGGCCGCACGGGATGGGGCGGTAGGGCAATTATCGGCACCGATTCGCCACAAGTCACGTCCGGGCCGCGTCGCGTGTCGGCGCGGGCATCGCCGGATCGGCTGCTAACGCCGTCGCACCAGCACCGATTGCTGAATGCCGGCCACCGCCCCGTGCTCGTCGAACAGGGTGCCGATGGTCGTCCCGATACCGTCCGGCCCGTAGCTGGTCTCGGCGCGGATCCCGATCCACTCGCCGTCGGGAATCCGGTGGATGTGCACGACCAGGTCGGTGTTGAGAAACGTCCATGTGCTGATGTCGAGTTTGGTGCCCACGCCGTTGGCGTCGTCGGCCACCGCGAACAGTCGCTGCAGCGGGGACATCTTCTCGCCGGCCACCACGGTCACGATCGGGGAGATCCAGGCCTCGCCGGCGCCGGGGGCGAGCGGTGTGGTCAGCCAGCGCCAGTCCAGGCTGTGCACGTAATTGCGGTCCCACTGCGCGTGCATGTTGTTGTTGCGCGCCTCGCTGACCGGCCGCAGCGGGGGAGCCGCGGCGTGCCTGACCTCACCGGTGTCCACGGTCTGCAGCCGCCAGCCGGACGCGCGGGCGACCGGCCGGGGACGTTGGTCGGGACCCGGCGCCAGCATCTCGGCGCTGATGAGTTCGATCTGCTTGCCGGCCCGCTCGACCTGCGCGCGGACCCACAGCGCACCCTCGGCGGGAACCGGGCCCAACAGGTCGATGGCGACGCGGCTCAGCCGGGTGTCGTCGCGGGCCTCGTGGCGCTCCAGTGCTCGCACCAGCAGCGCCGAAACCGGTGCGGCGTGCTGGATCTGGGCCGACCAGGTGCCGCGCACCAGATCGGTGGCGCAGAACTTCTCGCCCCGCGGGTCGGCGGCGTCGAGCAGTTGGTAGTAGGAGTCGGTCGTATCCACGTGTGGGTTCCCGGTCAGGGCAGCCCGGCGCCGGGTATCTCCACGGTCACCATGTCCACGCGCGATTCGCGGGTCCCGATCAGCCGCTTGGGGTAGGCGCCGGTGCTCGACAGCAAGAACAGGGTGCGGCGCGTGGGCCCGCCCAGTGCGCAGGCGATCGCGGCCCGGTCGCCCATCGTGATGCGGTGGGTGACGGTGCCCCCCTGCGTCACGCGCTCGAATTGGTGGGCCAGCGTCATCGACGTCCAGACTCCGCCGGCCGCGTCGAGCGCGATGCCGTCGGGCGGCCCGTCGAGGGCGTCGGCGAAGATCCTGCGGTCGGTCAGTCCGCCGTCGGCGCCGATCGTGAATGCCGTGAGCCGGCGGCCCATCGATTCGGCGACGATCAGGGTGGCACCGTCGCCGGTGATCACCATGCCGTTGGGAAAGTCGAGATCCGTGGCGACGGTATGCACGCCTCCGTCGGGGTCGACCCGCACGATCACGCCGCCGGTGTAGGCCTGCGAACCGATATAGCTGCGCCCGGCCGCGTCGACCACCATGTCGCCGAGGTCGGCGGGCACGTACTCGCCGAGGTCGGCCACCACGGTGACCGTGTCACCGTCGTAGCAGAGCACCTGGCGGTTCTCGGCGGACGCGATCACCAGCGAACCGTCCGGCCGGAAGCCCAGCCCGGTCGGGGTGTGCCCGGGCAGTGGCACCGTCGTCATCGAGCCCCTCAGGTCAACGGTGTGGACCGCCTCGCCGAGCATGTCGGAGAACCACAGCAGGCCCTCGAACCAGCGCGGACCTTCACCGAAGCAGAAGCCGCCGGCCAACGGTGCCGGGGTCAGCCCGGCCGCCGCGGCGCCGGGTCCCGAGCCTGTTTCCGCGATGCTCAACACGGTCGTCCTCCTGTTCGCGGTCGTGGACGCAACCCAGCCCACTTTACAAAACATGAGGGAAATGTCACGCTCGCGGGATGGCAGAGACTTCCGCAAGCACCGGTACCGCCGAAGGCGTCTCCCCGACCACGCACTGGTCGGTCAGCGGCCTGCTGGATCTGTTCGAGGTGACGATGGACGGTCCGGACCGGTTCACCGGCGCGACCGGCCTCGCCGCCGACGACGAACGGCAGGTGGTGGAGGGCACCCAGCTGCTGGCGCAGGCCATCGTCGGGACGGCGAGACGCTTCGCCGACAAGTCCATCCGTTCAGTGCACGCCGTGTTCGCCCGGGCGGTGCTGGTGGGGGCGCCGGCGGAGTACGCCATCGACGTGGTCAGCGAGGGCCGCTCGACGGCCACCGCGGTCATTTCGGTGCTGCAGAACGGCAAGCGCTGCGCGACCATGACGGTGCTCGCCGACGTCCCGTCGGCCGATGTCATCACCCACCACCTGCCGCGCCCGGACGTCGCCTCCCCCGCACTGGCCAACCCCTGCGAGATGGCGATGGAGGGGCGCCAGGTGCGCCTGGTCGACGTCGTCGACGTCAACAGCCCCGACGAGGTGGGACCACCCGAGCTCTACGCCTGGCTGCACTACGACCCCATTCCCGCTCGCGATGACCTCGCCAAGGCGTTGATCGCTTATTTCACCGGGCATTTGGGCATCTCGACCACCATGCGCGCGCACGCCGGCATCGGCACCAGCCAGTCGCATCTGACCGTCTCCACCGCACCGATGACCGTCACGGTGAGTTTCCACGAGCCGGTGCGCTGGGATGGCTGGATTCTCTACGGGCACGAGAGCACCCAGGTCGGGGCGGGCATGTCCTACGTCCGCGGGACCGTGCACACCGAAGAGGGCGAACTGCTCGCCTCCTTCGCCCAGGACGGCCTCATTCGCCCGCTGCGCACCAGCGACAACAAGATCAGCGAACACGCGCGGCTATAGCGCGCTGGGATCGACGGGCGCCGGCAGCGCCGCGAAGCCGTCGACAAGGGTCATGTCGAAACTGAAAAACCCTGCGATCTGCTGACTTTCGGGTAGCGGAGCCGGATAGCTCCATGCCACGTTCTCGACGACGGTCGTGCCGACGACCGCGGACCAGTAGCTCGCGTGGCCCTTGTAGTTGCAGTAGGTCGAGGTCGCCGACGCCCGCAGCAGATCGGTGCGGACGAATTCCGGGGCGACGTACAGCCGTGGCTCCAGGGCGGTCTCGAACACGATCACCGTGTCATCGGTGTCCACCAGCGGTACGCCGGCGACCTCGACGCGCAGCGTGCGCCGGGTGGGCCGGCAGTCGACCCGGTGATACGGGTTGGGCGGATAGTGCACGAGTTGCCGGCCCTCTTCGAACCAGCTGTCCACTGCATCCCAGGGGATTTGGACGAACCCGGGCGCCTCCGGCACGGTGTGGTGCGGCAGATCGCCGACCGCATCGAGCGGGAAGGCGTAGCCGAGCGGCTGACCGCGGCGGTGCACCAGCAGGACGCGTTCGGTATCCAGCACGGTGCGATCAGCGCGGACCGCCTGTACCCGGCGCGGGTGCGGCTCGACATACACCAGGTCCGTCGTGATCTCCGGAGCGAACCAGCCGGCCCGCTCGGTGCTGAGGGGGCCGTGCCCGGCGACCAGACTCACTTCGCCCCACCCCTTTCCCTTAGCGCGCGGCGCGGCCGTGCCATCAATTCGTGACTTTACAACTTCGGTGCCAACTGTAATATCTCCCAGAGTTGGGTTCCGCGGTCGAGCGGAGCGCATCCGGTCGGTGGTGCCGTCCGGATTCTCACGACGAGCTGGGATGATGCGATGACAAGCACCGCTGCGGCACTGGACCCGCAGTCCGAGGATCCGCATCTGCGCTACCACCTCGATGTCATGGCGCTCGACGTCACCGCACTGGTGCAGGCGGCCGGCGGATGGCTGTATCACCGGGTGGCGACCGGGTGGGACGTCACCGTGATGGTGCCGGCGCAGCAGAACCTGCGGCCGTTGCAGATCCTCGGCGTGCAGACCGCCGACCTGGAGACCGCGCTGTCCGCGGCCGGCGGCGACGTGGCGGGGCACGGGCTCGCGGTCGTCGCCGACGCGGTGACCAGAGACCCCCGCATCGGCCGGCGGGTACAGCTGGCGCTGCGGCGCAGCGCGACCGAGGTGGTGCTGTGGGGCGACAGCTGGCCGCTGACGGTGAGTCACCGGCTCAGCGCGGTGCGCCACGTGCTCACCGTCGGGGGGCGGGCCTTCAAGCGCCAAGCCCTGGTGGCCGCCGAGGCCCCGGTCGACAGTCAGATCGACTGTCCGGAGCTGTTCCGAAGCGACCGGAAGCGCTGTCTGCCTGTCCATTCCGATCTGGTGCCGGTCGATTGATGCGTAGGCACTACGACCACACGCTGTTGTATCTGCACGAGACCATCGATCTCGGCCGCGGCCTGACCGCCGACTTCACCGGGGCGTTCACCGACGTCTACCAGCCGATGATGAGCGAGCTGGGCGCCCGGCTGTTCGGGTTGTGGGAGACCACCCGCTATAACGGCCACTGGCCGCAGGTCACGCTCATCTGGGAGATCGACGCCTTCGCCGACTACGCCCGCATCGGGCGCGCACAGGCTCGCGGTGGCAGCCACGAGCACTCCGCCGCCGAGTGGTCGGCCTACCTCACCGGCATCGGCGCATCCGGTGAGGGCCGCATCATGTACCCCGGGCCTCACAACAAGACCCTGGCTCAGCTGCGTGACATCGACTTCGATGCCACCCTGGTGATCCAGGAGATCATGCAGACCAAGCCCGGCCGCCAGGATGACTACATCCGGGAGCTGGAGCGGCTGTACGTGCCGTGGTCAGAACGCACCGGCAAGCGCTGGCTCGGTTCGTTCACCACCACGTTCCGTTTCAACGAGGTCATCCACTATTGGGCGCTCGACCGTGACTGGGACTGCTTCGCCGAGCACTACCCGTCCTGGAAGGGCCAACCGCCGGCCGAGATCGTGACCTGGATGAGCGTGGCGCCGGCACTGCGCGACGGCTGGGAGGACTCCATCCTGCAGGCCCTGCCACCCTCGCCGCTGCAGGGTGATAGCGAATGAAAACGGTTGCAGCCCAAGGCTTCGACTCGGATTTTTGCTACGACCCGTTTGCCCCGGCCGTGATGGCCGACCCGCTGCCGTACTATCGCGTGCTGCGCGATCACCACCCGGTGTACTACGTGCCCACATGGGATCTGTACGCGCTGTCCCGCTTCGATGACATCTGGGAGGTGCTCGCCGTCGGCGACGGCACGTTCGTCGCCTCCGAGGGAACACTGCCCGCCGCAAACGTACTGGCCCGCCACAACAGCGGACCGGTTCCGGATCCGCCGCTCAAGCCCCTGCCCTTCCACGCCGTCTTCGACAAGCCGATCTACGACGACATCCGCCGGCTGCAGTCACCGGCGTTTCGGCCCCGGTCGGTGACCGACTGGACGGACCGGATCCGCGCGCTGGCCAATCAGCGGCTGGATGAGCTGCTGCCGCAGGGCAGCTTCGACCTGACCGCTGACTACGGCGGAATCGTTGTGGCCCAGGTGGTCTGCGAGTTACTGGGCATCCCGCTGGACTGCGCCGCCGAGGTCCTGGCGGCGGTGAACGCCGGCAGCCTCGCGCAGGCCGGCACCGGCGTCGACACCGCCGCGGCCCGACCCGACTACCTGCAGTACCTCATTCCGGCCGTCCAACGCCGGCGTGCCGACC
>Ga0182747_1001021_pt1 | contig 23222 bp, 19 predicted proteins | sample eDN3rd30CBELigBY_FD_128526 | JGI IMG/M metagenome (GOLD analysis project Ga0182747, IMG submission 128526) | Enriched backyard soil microbial communities from Emeryville, California, USA - eDNA 3rd pass 30_C BE-Lig BY (version 2) (version 2) | ecosystem: Environmental > Terrestrial > Soil >...
GGCGAGTCCGCCCTCCGACGCCGTGCCGTGGGCGCGGATGGCCCGGCTCGAGCTGTCCCGCGAGGTGCGCGCGGCCAAGCGCGCCGCGATCCGCACGCACACGAGCCAGGTCGCGCCGCTCTCGCCCGCGGAGGGCGACGAGGTGCTCCTCACGCCCGAGTTCCTTGCCCACTTCGACCGCTCGTTCGAGGTCTACGTCGCGGATGACGCACATGCGGATCGGGCGCAGACGCCCGGCGCGAGCCTCGACCTCGCATACTTCGACGAGTTCTATGAGGCGGGCCCCGACCCCTGGGGATACGAGACGCGCTGGTACGAGCAGCGCAAGCGCGACGTCACGCTCGCCGCCCTCCCGCGCCCGCGCTATCGCCGCGCCCTCGAGCTCGGCTGCTCGATCGGCGTGCTCACGCAAGCACTCGCGGGGCGGTGCGACGAGATCCTCGGGGTCGACGTCGCCGACGCACCATTGCGCAGGGCGCGGGAGCGGCTCTCGGGGCGTAGCGACATCGCGTTCTCCCAGTACGCGCTGCCGTACGAATGGCCGGAGGGACGCTTCGACCTCATCGTCATGTCGGAGGTCGGGTACTACTGGGATGCCCCCGACCTCGACGCGGCGATCACGCAGATCCTCGCCTCGCTCACGCCCGACGGCGTGCTCGTGGCGTGTCACTGGCGACACCCCGTCGCCGACTATCCCCGCAGCGGCGATGCCGTGCACGCGCAGCTCGCGCTCGCCCACGGCCTCGTGCGCACCGTGCATCACCTGGAGGAGGACTTCGTGCTCGAGATCTACCGCCGGCCACCGGGATCGTCCGTCGCGCGCGAGACGGGGCTCGTCTGATGCCGCGCCCGCCGATCCGCGCGATCGCCGTCGTCGTGCCGATCCGCGACGAGGAGGCGCTGCTGGAGCGGTGCATCCTCGGCATCGAGGGCGCTGCCGCATGGCTCGCCGACCGCGTCGCGCCCGAGGTGCGCGTCGTGCCCGTGCTCGCGCTCGACTCGTGTCAGGACGGCTCCGGTGCGATCGCCGAGCGGTCGAGCGCCGAGGTCCTCGAGATCGAGGTCGGCAATGTCGGCCTCGCCCGTGCGGCCGGCGTGCTGCGGGGGCTCGCGCTGCTCGAGGCCGTCCCGCGCGAGGAGATCTGGATCGCGAACACGGATGCCGACTCGTTCGTCCCGCGCGATTGGCTCGCGCAGCAGCTCGCGCTCGCGGATGCCGGCTGGGACGTGGTCCTCGGGCGCGTCCAGCCCGACCTCGCGGATCTCCCCGAGGAGCTGCACGGCAGCGCGGCGGCGGCGGTCGTGCGGACGGGGGAGCCGATCTACGGGGCGAACCTCGGGGTGCGCGCGTCGAGCTACGTCGCTGCGGGCGGCTTCCCTGCCGCGAGGGAGCACGAGGACCAGCGGCTCGTGGCCGCGCTGCGACGCGCCGGTGCGCGAGTGACGGCGTCGATCGCGACCCCGGTGCTCACTTCGGGTCGGGTCGAGGGTCGGACCCCTGGCGGCTACGCGGGGTACCTGCGTGACGCGCTCGCGGGCGCGTAAGCGCTCGCGCGAGGGGAGTCAAGCCCCGTGCGGTCCAGGGCGCGCGTCCGTAGCGTCGGGGCATGAGCGACACGACGAACACCCAGCGCACCCAGCCCGGCCCCGCCGAGGAGGCGGACGGCGCGGGCCTGACGGAGCAGGCGACCGACCCGGACCTCACCGCGACGGCGACGCCGGACGGCGAGCTCGACGAGGCGGGCGAGGACGAGCAGGTCGAGGGGGGTCTCGTCGACCGGGCGCTCGAGGAGCCGACGGACTGATCGCGCTGCTCGCGCGCCCCTGACCGAGTCTCAGCCGAGCGCGACGAGCAGGGCGAGGACCGCGAGGCAGAGCGCGATCGGCGTCATGGCGTTGCGCTCGGACTTGGAGCGCGAGATCGCGTTCATGAGCACGCCGGCCACGAGCAGGCCGAAGACGACCCACATCGCGACGACCGTGAAGCCGGCCGGATACCAGGCGATCACCGAGGCCCGGTCGAGCGCGATCGAGCCGATGAGCGCGTAGACGACCGCGGCGACGACGGAGCCAATCCGGTAGCCGGCGGGCAGGACGCCGTCGTGCTGACCGCCCCAGGCGAATCGGCCCCAGGGCGCGCCGAGCGCGAGCGCCAGCTGGAAGAGGACCAGGCATCCGAGCAGGACGACGAACGCGATGGCGGCGGCAATCATGGCCGGAGCCTATCGGTGGTGGCTAGCGCGAGGTGACGAGGCGCGGCGGGGGCGTTCGATAGGTTCGATGGACGAATTTCGAGCAGATGGGGGACTCGCGTGTCGACGATGACGAGATTCGGACTGGTCGCGATCGGGCTGGTCGCGGCGCTCGCGGGGTGTGCGGCACCCGCCCCCGCGGTGCCGACCGAGGCGGTGCCCGCGCAGGACGCGGTCGCCGCGGCCGCGGTGGAGCACCTCGGCGCCTACGAGTGCGAGATGCCGGAGATCGCGGAGGTCGACATGCTCTGCGGGCACCTCACCGTGCCGCTGGATCCCGCCGACCCGGCGGGCGCGCAGATCGAGCTTGCGGTGACGCTGAGCACGCCCGCCGCGCCGCGGGGGCTCATGGTGCTGCTCGGCGGCGGTCCGGGCGGGAGCGCGATCTGGCTCGTCCCGCAGGTCGCGGGCCTGCTGCCGGAGATCGGCGGCGAGTATCAGCTCGTCGCGTTCGACCAGCGGGGGACCGGCGCGACGGCGCTGGACTGCCCGGAGGTGCAGGCGCAGACCGGTTCGAGCGACATCCGCCCGGCGAGCCAGGACGCGGTCGCCGAGTGCGCGGAGCTCATCGCCGACTGGCGCCCGCACCTCGCGTCGAGCGACGTCGTCGCGGACCTCGAGGCGCTGCGCCAAGCGCTCGGCGCGCCGACGTGGGTGCTCAACGGCACGAGCTACGGCACGCTCACCGCGATGCGCTACGCGATGGCGCACCCCGAGGCGGTCGCGGGCCTCGTGCTCGACTCAGCCCTGCCGCCGGAGGGCGCGGAGCCGCTCTTCCTGGCGTCGATGCACGCCCTACCGGCGGCGCTCGAGCGCGCGTGCGCGGTGACCGGCTGCGCGAGCGATCCCGTCGAGGACCTCGCGGCCGTCATCGCCGCCGGCTACGACGAGCTCGCGCTCTTCGACGCCATCGTCAGCACGTCGATCATCCAACCGACCTTCCCCGGCGTCCCCGAGGCGCTCGCGGCGGCCCGCGCGGGGGACCCGAGCGCGCTCGACGAGCTCGTCGCGACCACGCAGCAGGCGTCGGAGTCGCCGCTGTGGATGTTCAGCGCCGCCACCCACATCGCGACGATGTGCCTGGACACCCCCATGCCGTGGGGCGCGGACGTCACGGATCCGGCGGAGCGCAGGGTCGCGCTCGACGCCGCCGTCGCGGCCCTCGCGCCGGAGGACACGTGGCCGTTCACGACGTCGGTCGCGGCCCGCGTCGCCACCGGGACGGCGTGCGAGGTGTGGCCCGAGTCGCTCCAGCTGCCGACCGGCCTGCTGCCCGACGTGCCCGTCCTGCTGCTCGCGGGGGAGCAGGACCTGTCCACGCCGGCCGCGGACGCGGCCGTGCTCGCGGAGCGCTTCCCGCGCGGTGAACTCGTCGTCGTCGAGATGGCCGGGCACGGCGTCCAGGCGACCCCGACGGGGCGCGAGGCGCTCGCGGACTTCCTCGCCGGCGTTCTGACGGAGTGAATCTGACCTAGCGCGGGGTCAGGCGCTCGCGAGCGCGAACCCGAAGATGACGAGCAGCACGACGGAGAACGCCAGGTCCGTCGCGGTCGCGAACCACTCCTTCGCGCCCTTCCCGCGCTTCGCGAGATGCCGGATGCCGGCGAGCAGCAGGAAGATGCCGATCGCGAGCGCGCCCGCCGGCGCCCAACCGAGCCAGGGGCTGACGATGCCGAGGACCCCGAGCCCGATGTTTGCGTAGCCGAGCTCCTGCGCGAGGTGGTTCGCGCCGGGGTTCGGGTCCTTCTGGCCGAGGATGTTGTTCACCGTGAAGGCGGGGTTCAGCGCCTGGCTGACGCCGGCGATGAACAGCCGGACGCCGCCGAAGAACACGAACCAGAACGTCGCCGCCGCGAGGAGCGGATGATCCGTCGAACCGACGTCGATCGCGGTCGCCCCGATCGGCCCGACGATGAGCAGCAGCAGGATCATCACGATGTAGACCACGCGCCCAGTATCCTCCCCGCGGTCGTCCGCCCGGCCGCGGAGCCGGTAGACTCGTGGGGCTGTTCACGGGCTGTGGCGCAGCTTGGTAGCGCACTTGACTGGGGGTCAAGGGGTCGCAGGTTCAAATCCTGTCAGCCCGACTCGCGAGGTCCCGGAATCCCAAGGGTTCCGGGACTTCTTGCGTAGGTGAGATTTGAACCGCTGGACACAAACCCGGCATTTACTCCCGCTCTTCGGCTCGGCGCGCGCCTTCGCGCGCTGCGGGATCGGCCCGTCTCGGCCGGCTTCGGCACACTCGGAGAACCCGCATGCACCTATAGGGCATGACGGACTCTCTGGAAGCCCGAACCGGGCTGGAACCGCTGCTCGGCGTGGCCGAGCTGGCGGACTACCTGGGCGTGCCGCCGCAGCGCGTCTACGACTGGCGGCTGAGCGGCACCGGGCCGCGCGGCTACCGGATCGGGCGGGAGCTGAAGTTCCCTGTGTTCGAGGTGCGGCGGTGGCTCGCCGAGCGGGCCGAGTGCACTGTCGATGTTTCGGCCTCGACGCTAGAGAGGCGGTGAGGCGCCGTGGGTAGGCCGCGCACCCCGATCGGCACCTTCGGCGCCCTGACCGTCGTCCGATTCGGCGACCGCTGGGTTGCCTCGACCCGCTACCGGGACTGGGACGGCAGGCTGCGGAAGGTCGAGGCGGTAGGCGCTTCTCGACAGGCAGCGGAGCGCACACTCAAGGAGCGCCTGGCCGCGCGGGGCGAGACCGAGGGCTCGGCCGGCATCCTCAGCGCGGACACGCGCTTCACGGAGCTGGTGACGATGTGGTTGGAGGATCTCGATCTGGAGGGCCAGATCGCGCCGTCGACCCGCGGCCTCTACGAGCGGGACATGCGCACCCTCGTGCTGCCCGCCTTCGAGCATCTGGCGCTGCGCGAGATCACCGTGGGCCGCGTCGATCGCTTCCTCAAGCAGCAGGCCCGCCTCAGCTACAGCCGCGCGAAGCATTCGAAGGTCGTGCTCGGTCTGGCCCTGGGACTCGCGGTGCGTTACGACGTGATACCGCGGAACCCGGTACGGGCGACGGCGCGGCTGCGACGGCCGAAGACAGTGCCGACTGCGCTGACGATCGAGCAGATCCGGCCTATTCGCGAGGCCGCCTCGGCCTGGCGCGCGGGGGAGGGGCTGCCGGGCCCGAAGCCGGATCGCCAGCTCGGCGCGATCATCGAGGTCATGCTCGGCACCTCGGCCCGCATCGGCGAGGTGCTCGCGCTGCGCCGCTGCGATGTGGACGTGGCCGACTCGCCGCCGACCGTGCGGATCAGCGGCACGATCGTCACCCGGAAGGGCCAGCCGGTGCAGCGGCAGGACCACCCGAAGACGGAGGCGTCACGGCGCGGGGTCGCGATCCCGTCCTTCGCGGCCGAGGCCCTGCGGCAGCGATTGGCTGCGGTAGGCAGCGGCGAGGAGCAGCTGCTCTTCCAGACCCGCAACGGTACGCCGCTGACCCCGAACAACGTGCGCCGACAGCTGCGCGGTGCTCGAGGTCGCGGGCATCGAGGGCGCCACCCCGCACGCTTTCCGCCGCACCGTCGCCACCACCCTGAACCGCGAGGCCGGTGTCGAGCTCGCCGCGGCGATGCTCGGCCATAGCTCGCACGCGATCACTGAGGAGCACTACATCGAGAAACCGGACCTCGTCGACCCGCGGACGGCGGAGGTGCTGGAGATGCTAGGGCCGGAGGGAACCTAGTCACATTGGAGCGGCTGAGGGGACTCGGATATCCGACCCTTGTAGGCTGAGCAGGTGCGTCACCAGTCGTGCCACAGGCCATCGTAAGAATGATCGAGGCGGGACGGGGCACGGCGCTGGCGAAGGGACTAGTTGTGGCTACGTCGAGCTAGGCTCCGATAAGCGCGTTGAACAGCTTGATTGGGGTTCGGTCAAGGACGTAGGTATCGGACACAGTGACATGGGCTAGCCCGCGCCCACGAAGCTCCGCGACTGCCCGCAGAACCTCTGGGTTCCAGTGCCCGTCCTCGTGGCGCCAGAGCGGATGGCCGATCACCGCTGCTGCTCCACGACCGTCGGGCGCGAGCAGAGCCGGCAGGCCGTTCACGACCGTCTGCTCGACATGGACGTGCTGGCCGTATCCATCGGTGAAGCTCTGCATCAGAGCCGACGTTCTGTCAGCCCAATTCGCCGGATCGAGAGTGCGGCCAAGGGCAAGGTCGATCACGTCGAGCCCGAGCCGCCAGTCAAGTGCCCAATGGTTGAAGCGGTTCTCATAGTTCCGAAGACAGCCAGGGCACGAAGAAGTGCATGCGCTTCCGTGGGGCTCATCACGGAGCCGCCGCCCAGTCGTGTCCCGGATTGAGTTGAGCAGTTTCTCGAAGGTGACCGGATCCCCGAGTTCAACTGCGTAGCCTGCACCGTTATCGAGAGCATCCGCGAGGAAAACCCGTGCCGACACCGTCGTACCAGTGCGAGTTGGCTGCAGACCCACCTCCAACTCTGACTGCTCAATGTCCAGGTACTCCTTAGCCGCATTGCGCAGCAGTTCAGCGAAAGACAGCAGCGCGCCCTTGCCAGCCGGACAGGACCATCGCAACGTCGCAACGGCACCGTCGGGGAGTTGCAGAGCATCAAGCCCCAGGAGCAGTACGTCGGTGCGACGTACTTCGCCGATGGCAGCGGGGTCCAGTGCCTGGCCGCCCGTCCGCATCCAGTCCGGAAGCGCCTTCCGGTACAGATTCCTGTTCTGAGCAATGACTGATCCGTCCGACAAGCGACTCAGCTCGAAGAGCTTCCGGTTGTTGTCATTGACCGAGACCACCTCGGCCTGCTCAAGCAGCCGAAGGGACACGCCGTGGAGTCGGGTTTCACGCCCGAGATCGACATTGGTAGAGAGTTCGGAGTAGCCCGCGTACATCGGCGTGATGTGATTGTCGTCGTAGTCCGGCTGACTGTAGATCGTCCGGTAGCCCTCCGGTTGGTAGAGCGAGAAGGCCCGCATCTCGTCTCCGCAAACTGTGCATTTAAGCGACTCATCGGTCGGTCGGGTGTCGAGGCTTCCACACTGCCCGCACCGATGGACAGGAAGCGGCACCCCTAGCGGGTCTTTCGCATACGCCTTGTTTCCGCTGAAGTTGTAAGCGGCGAAGCCCACGGCAAGGTGCTCAGCGCCGTCTTTGACGACAACTGCTCCAGGCGCGAAGGTGGTGACGGACATGCCGAGATCGCGGTCGGCGACTGTGTTGCGCTCCGCGTCGCTCATGGTGCGGACTGGCTTCGAGTAGAGGGGCCGGACCCGGGTCGGGAAGCCGAACATCGGCAGCACTCCTGCGTTCGCAAGAAGCTCGCTGAGCTCTGCATGACCGAAGTAGGGGTTGCCCACCGCCTCATCGATGTCGCTGACCAGTTCCGTGTGCGCCCAAGCCTTGAGGTCGCCGACGCTAAGAGCCGTGTAGGCGCTGAATCGCTCGCACACCCCGTCGACGTCGTGCGAGGTTTGGAGCCACGCCTCAATGTCCGGTCTTCGCGTCGGCCAGTCCTTCGTGAGTCCGAACGTGCCATGGATGCTGTCACCCGTTCGGCGTGGTGGATTCTGTACCGCGAGAAAGGCCCGGCGCAGCAACTCTGCGGCGATGACTCGACGCACGATCCTCGGGCGCGACAAGTCGATGAACGGCGGCGGCGGGTCGGCTGCCGTCATCTTCTCTGGCGCCTGGAAGTAGTAGTCGTCATGCGCACGATCACGGGAGACGGTGACGGCGAAGGAAAATGGCTGCCCCGATCGACCCGCACGCCCAACCCGCTGCTGGTAATTGAATCGCTGTGGCGGCATGTTCGCCATGGCAACGGCTCGCAGCGAGCCGATGTCCACACCGACCTCCATGGTGGTCGTCACCGAAAGGAGGTCGAATGGGTCAGCGAGTGCGCTCTCGGCGGGGGCGGGCAGCACAGCGCCCTTGAACAATCGTTGCCGAGTGCGCTGATCGGCGAGCCGGGTCTGACCGGTCAGTTCGGCGACCCGCATCCTCCGCAGTGGCTGGGATGCGAGCCATCCGTAGTAGTCAAGCTCCTCGGTCCTGTCCTGTTCGACGAGCACTCCGGTCGGGCACTCCTCGTTCGTGCACACTCCGGCGGATGCATGAAGGTGTGTGGTGTCGCAGTTCTCGCACACCCAGACCTTCTCGCCGGGCGTCCGCAACTCCAGGGCATCCTGGCCCGACTGGGTCCGCAGAGCCCAGGTTTCATCGGTCACGAAGTTGGTCCGCAGGAACTCGCCGACGTTGCTCACCAGCGTCTGCCAGTCGACCTGATGCTTCGCAGCGACGCGCTTCAGATAGGTGACTACCGCCTTCGGGGCGGTGTTCGACTGAGCCGCGTACCCGCCCTCAAAACGTTTGGCGATCCCAAGGAGGCGGATCACACTCGCCAGGAGTTCCCCGGCCACTTCAGCAGAGAAGCCCCAGGTGTCGGGCGCGGCTGGGCGAGCGCGAACCACGCCGAGTCGAGTGGACTCAAGATCTCTCGACGCTCGATCGAATACGGCTTCGGCAACGGCTGTTGCTGTGAGACGATACCGGTCCTGCCGGATTGGGCGTGCCACCGCGTCGGAGAGCGGTTGCCACGCCTCAGGAGTCGGCGGCTCGTAGGCGCGATACCAAGGGGCGTCGCCCTCGCTTTGAGCGACTGATGGTCCTGGACCCGCGGGATTCACGCCGACCTCGATCATCACGCGCTCCGCGTCATGGACCAGGGTCGCCCACGGCAACGACTCGTGCTCACGCTCAGCTGCGGCGATAGTCGCCAGATCGGCTTCCTCGGCAGCGCCAAGGCTCTCTAGCCGCAGCTTGTCATAGACATCGCGTCGACCTGCCCTGACCTGCTCCGCCCGAGCAAGATCGTCTCCCTGCAACTCGCCGCGGAGGAGCGCGCGCAATAGTGGAACGGGATTCTCCCGCCCATGGAGCAACTGCCGGACCACCTGACGGACCTGGTCTCGGAAGTTGTTGAGTGCGATGCCCGCTGCGATACGGGCCGAATCGTCGCGGCTGTCCGTGAAGACGATCGTCCTCGAATCCGATGCCTCTGAGCCCAGGCTGCGGAACAACTGCGACACGGTCATCTGGTTCAGCTGTGACCGGCCCGAGGTGTGAGCTCGGATCGGTGAGCGCACGTTTCCCGCGAAGTAGACCGCCGCGTCGCGGTTGTCCTGGCTGCCTCCACATCTCGGGCACGCCTCGGGTAGAGCGGGGAGCGCGAGACCCCTGTCCTCCCCAGCGTTATGGCTCAGCACGACGGCCGGCACGCCACCTTCTAGATGTCCGGGGACAAGAGCCCCGAGCTTGGGATCCCAGGTGGCGGCACCGAAGTTGGTCTCAATGGTCGCCTGGTCCTCATCGATGTCGGCAGGAAGCTTGTGGCGGCTGGGCGAATCTGGCACGGGCGAGCCGAGCCAGAGCCAGCGGTACTCGTCGTCATTGCGACGGAAGACAAAGTCGCCAGAGTTCTCCCCCTCCTTGACGGGCGTGGTCGACAGGACCACGGTGCCGCGGCTTGGGCTGTCGACGACATATCCGCCAAGGCTGACGTCCCCGCACTCGAAGCAATAGAGGAGCTCAAGGACGCGAGCACCGCAGTCTGCACATGTTGAGCGGGGGGTGTCGTACATTCGACCGATGCGGCGCGGCTCCGAGTCGGTGCCGCCTGGGCAACTCGGGTCCGAGCAGGCCCATAGCCCGCGCATGCCGCGCATCATGACGTGACCGCGGAACTGGAGCACGGGCTTCGCGATCTCCCCGAGCGCGCCGAGCATCACAGTGAGAGCCGCGGTCCCACTGGGGTCGTTGCCAAATAGACGGCTTGCCACCGTCTCGATGCGAGTCGCCTTCGGCCGAGACTCCTCGGGGTCGATGCACGCGATAGCGATCGTCTCGGCCCACTGATCCCGTGTAGCGGTCTCGGCCCAGTCATCAGGATCGACGGCCAGCACTTGCTGCGCCGTCGATGTCGGCCCTGCGATGAGAGGCCGCGGCTGGCCTGGCTCGATGAGGAAGGATGCGCGGTCGACGCCGAAGAACCGTTCCAAGTACTCAAGCCCGGAGTCATCTCCCTGCAGAGAGGCGCTGGTAGCGATGATTCTGAACTGGTCCGACGATGGCTCAAGGCCGAGTCGAGACGCTAGGTTCCGGACGACCATTCCGACCTCAGCCCCGGTGCTCCCGCGGTAGAGGTGCAGTTCATCTACGACGAGAGTGAATACGTGGTTGGCGGACTGCTCCAGCCACCGTCGCGTTGAGTCGAAGATCGGCTCCTCGACATCGCGCATGAGCATCACGTTGAGCATCGAGTAGTTCGTGACCAGCACATCCGGCGGGGTTGCGATCATGTCCCATCGCGTGACGAGTTCGCCGGCATACGGGTCTTGGAACTGGCTCACAAGGTCCGCGTCGTTGAGTTCGGCAAGCCGGGCATTGAGCCTTGCTAACTCGCGCATGTCTCGTGCCGCGTCTGACGTTGCTGCCGCGGAGACCTTGCCGGAGGGGATGCCCCCTGAGCCCGGTGTTGCTCCGGTGTATCGACCGAACCAGAGGTCGATCGGCGACTCCTGCTCGCGCAGCCCCCTCACCGCGCGGCGCAGTCTCGCGACTTGGTCCTCGACAAGGGCGTTGGTCGGGTACAGGATCACGGATCGAACAGCCGCCGGCACCGTACCGACCCTCCGCGATGGCTGCCAGGTCTCCGCCTGGCGTTTGAGATCCCACCACTCATGGATCGGCGCGAGCGCAGCGCTGGATCGCTTTTCAGCGGCTATGCGTGTGAGCAACGGGATGAGAAACGACTCGGTCTTGCCCGAACCGGTCCCCGACGTCACCACTGGATTGTGTGAAGTCGTCCGAGCGAAATGCGCAGTGAGTGCCGCAGCTTGGTGGCCCCGCAGCCGCACGTCGGCGAGTTGCGACTGGCTCACACCGAATATAGAACGGACGACGTCCCCAAGGTCGCGTGCATCTACTCCGGCCTGTCGCGCCGACTCGTCGACCGAAGCGACACCCTCATACGGCAAGACCGGCTCGAGGATGAGGGGTGCGAACAGGTTGCCCTGTCCTTCAAGCAGCAGGTGTCGACGCTCCTCGACTAGAGCGGGGTCGCGCAATGCATATGCAGTGTCGATGTACCGAAGAAACGCATCGCGCAGATCGTCAGCGATCTGTACCGGTGTTGGAAACGACATGGCCCTCACCGACTCACTCGGTCGAAGATGATGTCCGCGATGTCTCGCGGGATTCCCGGGTACTGGAGCATGCGATGCTCGACGATCTCCCGTGGTGCTCGACCTGAACAGAGCGACAGCGCACGTCCATAGAGTGTTGGGAGATCCGCCCCCAGGGGCGTTACGACGGAACTGCTCGGAGAGTGGTAGCCGACCAGCGGATCACCACTCCAGAGGTTCGCGATGTGCTTCACGATCTGCGCGTTTCCGAGCCCGATCGTGCCGTTTTCTACATCGCTGGCTGCCCGGACCGCGTATGTCGAGCTGAAGTCCTTCAATCGGTAAGCGCCGACAGGCACGAGTGTGTCTGTCTCCTGCCAGGAGGCGGACACTGTGTCCCAGAACTCGGCTGACCGATAGCTCGGAACAACCACCCGCTTCAACGATGCCGCGATCGTGCTGAGGCGCGGCAGTACGGAGGCAATGATTCTTACTGTCGTGTCATCGAGCACTCGAACTCCGAGGTCATCGAGGCCCTCCTCGGGTAGCGTTCCCGCAATCTCCACACGGGCAAGTGCAGCATCGACACTCGTAACGATCTCGCCATCGACACCGAGTCGTTTAGCCAGTTGCTCCAAGAGGCGCTGCGAGCGTGACCCGATCAACACCCATCGGGCATCGCCAAGAGGGACGAGCGTGGATGTGTTCACAGCCCATTCGGTCACCTGGAGGTAATCGTCACGAGCGACATCCACATGCCCGGCGACTTCGAGCCGCCGGAGAAACGAGTCAGCGAAGAGCCCCGAGCCTTCGACTTGCGCGGCGATACGCTCGAAAGCTCCTGGCGATCCTGCACCAACATGGTTGAGGGCATCGAATGCAACCTCAAAGTCAGGATCACTGGACACGGCCACCGGAGGAATTTCCACTGGGGTCGCGACCGTGCCACTCGGTTTGTCCTTCTTCTTTGCTGCCCAGGGTGTTCCTGCTGCGCGCTTGATCACACCGCAGGTCTCACACTCGCCCTCGATCGTCCGCGGTGCACGTTGACCCGGATGAATGGTTGGATACCGGATTCGATGCTTACCGGTCAGCAGGCAGGATTCGCTATCCATAGGGACACCGATCCGAACATCCGGCTGCGCAGCTGCACGGGTCACGCGCTTTCTCGGGACGAACTCGCGCATCTGGACCAGGTTGGAGCCATCGGCAGCTTCGAGGTTCTCAGTTCGCGCTCCATTGACGAAGCGTCGCCATTCTGCCGGGCCAGCGCTGAAAGGCCAGAGTGGCGATGAGTCAGGCGAATAGACGAGGCGGATGTCCACGTCCTCGACCTTGAACTGCGGCGTGTTCGCCGACCGGAGTCGGAGCAGCGCGGTCGATGCAGCTTTGCTGGCCCCATCGACGAACATGGCTACGACGTACTCTCCGTCGGTGAGTGCGTGATCAGCGAGCGGCAGAACGACAAGCTCTCCCTCTTGGGACTCCGCCACTACGAGTGCGTCCGGATCGATGCGTGTTCCTCGGAAGACCATGACCTCAACCTTGACCGCGCCCGCAGCGAGCGCGACGGCCTCAGGCGGCTCAAGCACCGACCACTTCCGAAGCAGGCCAGGGAGGGCAAATCCGCCTCTGAGGCTAAGGCTGGTCCGGGTTCGGGGAGCAAGGGGAAGCAGGTCGAAATGTACCTGTCCGGCGGGCGCAGAGACGACTTGCACGTGCTGGTAGACGAGCCAACCGTCTGGCGCTCCGGGAACCTCGGCAAGCTCAATCCATCCAGGTCTCGCGTGTGCCGCAAGGTATCCCTCGACGAGCCGACGGGCATCGGCCCGCGCGAGGACGATGCTGTCCTCGCCGAGCGAGATGCGCTCCACCTCGACAAACGCGCCTTGAAGATCGTCCCAGCGCAGCGGGGTGACCCGCTTCGGGCGGCGCCCGAATGGTCGACTGCCATCGTCGCCAAACTCACCATCGAGTTGCTCATCGACCAGTGACGCAGTACTTACACTGCCTACGCCGGACAGCCGAGTCGAGCCCCCAGGGCCGGCTATTGTCGGCACCACTACCTCGCCGTCCGGCAACTGGAAACGTGCGATTTCTGACCCTTCGGAGCGGTAGGGGAGCATCAAGTTGAACTCGATGGTCTTGCGTGGGAACGTCCGTAGAAACGCAAGGAGTCGCGTCGTGGCCACCTGGCGACTGGCCGCGATGGCCTCGATTCCTGAGCCGTCCCAGGCTTCGAGTTCGAGGCAAGCGGCGTCGATGATGCGCTCACGGGCGGAATCGTCACGCCAGAGGCGGGCAATATGCGAGCTCAGCGGGTGACTTGGGGTAGCAGTGGCATAGGGCTTCATCGCGAGTCCCATGTCGTCGGGAGCGATGCGCAGTCCGGGCGTCATCCCCTCCATGGCGAAGAACTCGTGCAGACCAGCCCGGTCATGCTGGCGGACCACAGCCTGCGACATCGGCAACCCGATGTAGGCATGGCCGCCCACCGCATAGGCGGTTGGGATTCCTCGCTCGCCCTCCCAGGCTTCGAGCCAGGAGTTCAGCGACCCCCAGAGCAGGTCCGCGGTCTGTCGATAGTTGTTCTCGACGCGCTGGTAGCTGGCGGTAGGCACCTTCAGGAGACGATGCAACCGCGAGTAGTAGTTGTGCGCGGCCAGGTCTTCATCGGCCTGCATTTGCTCAGCGGCGAGGGTCAGCAGCACCAGCAGAGGCAACGCCGGGGGAACTTCGAGGGGTTGCCGTTGATGCTGTCGCGTAGCCTCGGCTTGCCAGCGAAACGGCGCTACGCCGGTTTCGTCGATTTGCAGCGAAGACCTGACAACTTGCGCGAGTGCCTCGGCGTCAACTCCATCAACCTCGGCTGCCTCAAGAATGCTGCGGAGAATCTCGGGGTCCGGCAGCGTATAGACGGGTCGCCCGGCCATGGCCGAGCCGAACATGGCATCGGCGACCGCATCGCTCACGCGCTCGTACTCTGAACTCACGGCCAGTCTCCCCGCACTTCTTAGCGTTTCTCACGCTAGACCGGACAACTGACGTTAACGGCGGAGGAGGACTCGGCGGAAGTCATGCAACTGCCTCATGCTGGCTGGCGGCGCGTTCTACGTCGGACGTGAGATTGCGAAGCAGTGGTTCCGCAATAGCTCGCACCACGCTTGCGTTGACTGCGTTGCCTAACGCTTTGTAGGCGGCAAGATCGCTCTCAGGAAGGATTACACCGTCGAGACTTTGAAGGGCAGCGCATTCGCGTGGTGTCATGTACCGACGGGTGCCCACGATGTTCTTGCCTAAGATTGGTACCTGCGTGTGCGTCATTGCGATGAGGCTGGGTGCAGTTGTCGTTCGCTTGACCCTAATCCCTGAAGCTCGAACTTGAAGGACGTAGTCGTCGATCCGACGGTTGCCGCCCTGGACGTTCCATTCGAATTTCTGGAGGCTCTGTGGAAACTCCCACGGCCGCCAGGTATTCATCCATGGGATCAGCCACGAGCGATTCGACCAGAAGAACTGGCGGTTCTGACGGATGAATGCCTGTTTCCAATCGGGGAACGAGAAGTCCTCGGAACGCCGGGCGTAGCTAGGCATCAGATCATATTGCTGCGCACGGGTGAGCCCCTGAAGCGCCTGCCCAAAGCTGCCTTGGTAGGCGTCGAGGTCGCGCGGCCCCTTCTCCTCCCAGATCGCGGGCGGTGTCCCTTCATCATCGAAGGGATAGGTAGCGCCGAACTCCATCGACCAGATGGGGAATGACGGGAGTTTTACGTCTTCGGGCGACCGTCGAAGAAAATCGTCCCACATGTCGATTGCCCGGAGGGTCTGCGTGTGGATGACGCGCCCCGGCCTCGCCGATTCATCGAGCACAGTGCGGATATCGGTGGTCGCGGGCCTCGGCTCAGGCCATTCGAAATCATCAAGACCGTCGAGTGACCCCACGAAATAGGCCCGCTCTCGGATCTGAGGAACGCCGAACTGATGCGGGGAGTATTGCCGCCAATCAACGGTGTAGCCGGCCTCCGCAAGTTCAGCGAGGATCGTCCGTAGCGTCTCGCCGTTCTTGTGGCGCAAGATGTTCGGGACGTTCTCCAGGACGAAGCGACGGGGCTGCTTCTCCTTCAGGATGTCCAGCACCTTGAAGAAGAGCTGGCCCTGCAGCGTGTGCGCAAAACCAAGCTGCTCTCCGGCCTTCGAGAACGGCTGACATGGAAAGCCCGCCGTTAGGACGTCATGCTCGGGCACTTGCTCGCTGATGATCTCCGCGCCGTCGAGCGCATTCACATCGGACCACATCACGGTGCCAGGGAAGTTCTCGGAGTAGAGCTTGTTGAGCGTCGGTTCCCACTCGGCAGCGAAGACTCCTTGACCGCCGAGCTGTTGCAGCGCGACATGGAACCCGCCGAGGCCGGCGAACAGGTCAATGAAGCGGAAAGAAGCCTCGTCCTCGACCATTCGTCACCCCTGCTCTGTGCTTCGCTCAGCCTACTGACAGGCGGGGACATCGCCTGGGATCATGGCTCGAACTCGCGCATCTGACCATCCGGGCTACGGTGTTGGCATGGCGAGAATACGGAGGTTCGTGGCCGGTGACCGCGAGGTCAAGGCGCCACAGTCCGAGGTCGACGGCTACGTGCAAAAGGTGCTTGGGGACGACGGGACGATCTATCTCTACCTCTACAACTACGCAGAGGGTGGTCCGAAGCCGGGCGCCTCACCGACGCAGAGCGTGCACTTCGACTACACGGCGGCAAAGGCGTTCAAGGCCATTCTCGACGAGACTTTCGGTCCCCTATAGCGATGCCCTACACGCCCTGGGCATCGAGCGAAGCCGCTCGCGGCGTGATGCGGGCCAACAAGCGACGTGACCCCTCTCCGGAGCTGGCTGTACGCCGTCGACTTCACTCAGCGGGTCCTCGTTACCGCGTCGACTTCTCCCCATTGGGCGGCCGGCGGCGAGCGGACATCGTGTTCACGCGTCGGCGCATCGCGGTCTTCATCGACGGCTGCTTCTGGCACGGCTGTCCTATGCACGCGACGCAGCCAAAGACTAACGCCAGCTATTGGGGCCCGAAGCTCGCGCGGAACATAGAGCGCGATCGCGAGACGACTGCACAACTCGAATCCTCGGGTTGGGTGGTCCTTCGCTACTGGGAGCACGAAAATCCCGAGGCCGTGGCGGCGGCTATCGACGCGGTCGTTCGAGGTATGCCGCGGAGGAAGCGGCCTGCCCTGTAACAGCCGTTACATCCGCAACTGCAAGAGGTGTGGGGCATCTCAGAGCGGATGCCGAACAGGAGAAGTGGCGCTGGTCCGAGCATGAGTTTGTGATCGCTGGAACAGCGGATGCACCTGTCTGTTGAGGGAGGTGGCTGAACATGGCATGGCGACGAAACGAGCGATCGCGGACCGCGCAGTTCTTGAGTCTGTGTCGCGAGCATGCAACGTGTGTGCGCGCGCCGGCGCTGGTCGCGTCGTGCTGGCTGCAACCCTGCGTGTGGTCGGTCGCGTCATCGCTGCTCCAGGGGTTGCAACCGCTCCCTGCTCTGCGCGGTGGCCGCGCCGGTTGCGCAATGCCCGGAGTGGCTTGCGCCACCGGCGCGGATGCCGCACGCTCTCGATGCGGATGTGTACGGTTCTCGGACGCGGGCCGCTCAGGTGTCAGGAGCGGGCCGGCCTCGCAGATTCTGCGAGGCCGGGGTTCAGGCGAGGCGGCCGTCGAGAAACTGGACAGCCGTGGAGATCCGGGTGACTCGTCGGGCTGCCAGAATCTGGCACCCCGACGATCTCTGCTCCGGCCTCCCAGATTCTGTGAGGCCGGAGAGTTCCCCGTGATTCCAGGGGAGAGTCACTCGATCGAGCATGTTCACGTCCATTAGCCAGGGAGCTCATTCGCTTCACTGCGCGGCTCCGGCCAGCGTGTGCGAAGTGCGTAGAAGCTGCGGCTGGGAGGCGGCCCCGAAAGCGGTCTCCGGTTCAGGTTCGGATCAGCGGTTCGAGGGCGCCTTTTGTGTTCGGCGCGGGCGCGGTTTTCCGTCGTCATGTCGGTTTTCCACGCACCCTGTTGCAAATGTCACGTTTCAGGTATGATTTCGTGACATGACGATGACCGCTGCTGCGACGATCCGAGCGACCCCCGCCCGGTCGTTCGTGCGCGTCGACGCCCTGCCAGGTGGTCCAGTGGCCGCGCGGAAAGCGGCATCCCGAGCGGCGAAGACGGGAGTGCTGGTGCCCGTGCGCCGGGGCCTGTACTACCGGGGCGTCCCGACCCGGTACGGGATGACCAAGCCGCGTGCCGAGGAGGTCGCACGCGAGGTGCTCGGCGACCGCGGCGTCGGGCCGACTGGATACTCAGCAGCGCGGGTTTGGGGCGTCACGACGCAGGTGCCGCCGGTCCTGCACCTGGCGGCGCTGTTCCCAAGCGACCCGATTCCAGGGATCAAGCAGAGCAGCCGCCGGAACCCGGCGCGGCTGGAGCTGAACAGCCTCGAGATCGCACTGCTCGAGCTGCTGCGTGAGCCCGAGCTACTGGTTGAGGCGGGATGGGATGTGCTGGTCGACCGGGTCCGGCAGGCAGCCCGCGAGGGCTCGATCCGGCTGGACGTGCTGAAGGCGGCCGTGCCGGGGGAGTCGAGCGTTGCGGCCAGGGAGCATTTCGCACGGTTGCTCGATGGCCTGGGGCCGGATTCTCATGGCTGAACGGCTGCGGTCTGACTCGGATGCGCTGGCTGCGCTGGTCGCACGGACGGCCGAGGCAACGGGCGTGGTCGAGGCCTACGTCGAGAAGGACTTCTGGGCCACCGAGGTGCTCCGCGTCGCCAGCCGCGCGCGCGAAGCGCCGCTGGCTGACGGAGGCACGGAGCAGGTCGAGTTCCTGTTCAAGGGCGGCACCAGCCTGAGCCGGGTGTACCGGCTCGTGGATCGCTTCTCGGAGGACATCGATCTGCTCGCGGTGTTCCCCGACGGGGTGGCCAAGAACGCGAGGCACACGATCCTCAAGCAGGTCGATGCTGAAGTCTCCGCGCATCTGGGAATCGCGGGTGAGGTCAGCTCGTCTGAGACCGGCGTGAAGCGGTACACGACCTATCGGTATCCGACCGAGCATTCGAGTGGTCTGCTGAAGGAAGGCGTGCTGCTTGAGCTCGGCAGCCGCGGCGGCACTCAGCCGGCGGCGCTCCACCCGTATCGGTCCATGGTCGCCGACCACGCGATCGGAGTCCTCGGCGATGCCGAGGACGAATGGGAGGAGTTCGAGCCCTTCGACGTACTTACCCTCGCCCCCGAGCGCACCCTGTTGGAGAAGCTCGCAGGCCTCCACGCAATGGCTACCACCGGGGATCTCGCCCGGCTCCGCCTGGCCGGGCGGCACCTCTACGACATACACCAGCTGCTCGGCGACGAGGGGACGCGGCAGGCGCTCGCTTCGCTCGGGCGAGACGGCATCGCAGCACTCGCCGCCGACATCGACGAGCACAGCCGCGCCGCAGGCTTCACCTCGGTGGCGAGGCCGGACGGCGGGTACGCAGAGAGCCCAGCCTTCTCGGTCAACGGAGAAGTCGCGACCGCGATTGCTGAGGGTTACCGGACTGTAGCCGGGCTCATCTATGGCGAGCTGCCCGAACTCGATGCGGTGCGCGGGTGCGTCACTGAGTTCCGCGTCTTGCTGTAGCTAGATGTCAACTCCCCAGGGCGCGCATTCGTCTCAGAAGCGACGGGAACTTACTGTCGCTCGGGAAGCTTGAAGATTGCTTCCTCAGGACGCTCGCGTGCCGACGTGATCTTGTCTGCGATGTTGTCGATGAGCTTCTGTCCCCAAAAGGGGTCGGATCGGTCGTAGAGGATGACGCGAATGTGCCGAAGGTCGAATGGCACATCGTCTTCGTTGGATGAGATGAGGATGACGGGCTTTTCGATTGCGTGGGCCAGTCCGAGCTCATAGAACACGTTTGGATTCTTCGTTGTCAGTTCGGCCAGAAGAATCTCGGCATCCTGAATCCCGCGCCAGATCTGGTCGATGATCTTTCCGGTGCCGAAGATCTCTGCATCTGCTCGCACCGCCGTGAGGCCCGCCTGTTCGATAGCGGGACGGAAGATGAGGTCGTAGTAACCACCGAGAGGTGCAGCGAATGGCTGCATAACAAAACATGTCGTACCGGTTGCTGCTGACTTGACTGACTTCTTGCCTGGAGGCGCCGGAGCACCAGACGACGTTTCGCGTCCGGCGTCGAGGAGCCGGGTCTGTGAGCCGCTCTCGTCAAGAAGACCGGCTGATCGCAGCGACTTCATGAAGATGTCGAGGAACTCAGGCACCTGGTCCGCCGGTATTCCGAATCGATCGGTCAACGCGTTGACTAGGAAAGGCTCATCCGGCAGTGCCTCGCCCCTGTAGTACTTATAGACCTCGGCCAGGTCTGGAGCGGAGAGAACAGCATCTCGTAGTGCATCACGCCTATCACTCTCGCTCTGGGGCGAGATGGCCTTACGAGCACGCTCTTCGACGACGAGTTTTGTGCCATCGGCCTTGAGAAAGCCGTACTTCTTGGCAGAACTGATCTCGACATTCCACCGCCCGGAGACCTTGGTTCCACCCGAGTAAACAACGGCCTCCGCAGGCGTCGCGGGGTTACCGGCATTCTGCTGCAGGATCGCCTCGGGTATGCGGAGAGCCTGCTCAACTGTGTGGCGCGGGAACTTCGCCAGAGCGGAGGCGCCGACTTTGGCCTTTGAGCCGGCCGCTGCCTTAGCCGGGTCTCCTGCGCCGTCGCTCATGCATGCTCCTTGCTTCTGGCTAGGTGGAGCATAGCGAAGCAGTTGCGCAAGACCTTGCTTGCTTTTGAGCAGTAGTCATTCGAGCGGAGGCCGGGCGAGAATCCAGCCTACGCAATTGGTTCGTAGGACTTTCCTGCGGAACCGGAGTCGGCGGAGAGGTAATGAACGAGGAGCATGGCACTGCTGGCAGCTCGGCCCGCCGTGAGTACGAGCGCCGCCGAGCCAAGGACGAGCAACGTATCCGTCAGCGCTGGGGTCGATTCGGCGGCATCGCTGTTGCGCTTTCCGACGAACGCCAGAGCACCCGCGCCTGGAGCAGCGGCGCGGTAGGGGAGGAACGAGTCGGTGCTGCCCTCGATCGCATCGCCTCACCCACGATTCGTGTGCTGCACGACCGCCGGATTCCAAGCACCCGCGCGAACATTGACCACCTCGTCGTCACTCCGGGCGGGATCTGGGTCGTCGACTCGAAGCGGTACAAGGGCAGACCGGAGCTGCACTTCGAGGGCGGACTCTTTCGCCCGCGAGTCGAGAAGCTCGCGGTCGGAGGCCGCGACAAGAGCAAGCTGGTCGAGGGCGTCGAATGGCAGGTCGAACAGGTCCGCTCAGCGGCAGGCGTCATTCCCGTGACGGGAGTCTTATGCTTCGTCGAGGCGGACTGGCCGTTGATCGGCGGCTCATTCAGGATGCGCGGGATCGAGGTGCTCTGGCCGAAGAAGCTCGTCGCCAAGTTGAGCGCATCGGCCGGAGCGATCGACGTCGAGGCTACGGTTTCGATCCTTGCGGCGCGGTTCCGGAGCGCGACTTGAACCTGCTCGGGCATATGTCTGGGGCTGCCCGTATCGTGGCGATCAGAGGGTCCGACGACGTTAGGGGGACAGCGTGGTCCAGGGGTTGACCGCCGCGCAGGAGATCGTGGAGCTGCGTCTCGACGGTTTCATGAAGTCTTCGATCAAGGAGGCGCTCGAGCAGGAACTCTCCACCAGGGCGCGCCATCGCATCGTGTTGATTTCGACCGTCGCCGGTGGCGATGAGTTCAATAGCGTCATCCGCGTGGTTGCCGTCATCGAGTACCTGTAGGCGTCGTGGACAAAGTTCCCGCACCGAATACCGCATTGCACAATCAGGGTCAGCCGTGATGGACGAGGAACCGTGGTACGCCCAGCTCCGTGAAAAGTGGAAGCCCGAGAAGGTGCGGCTCCTGCTCATCGCCGAGAGCGCCCCCGATGACCGAGGTGACCCGTCGCGCCGACGCTTCTTCTATGCCGACCGACTGACCATCGACAATCTGTTTCGCAGCGTCGTGCTGGCGCTCTACGACGTGACGAAAGACGATCTGGTTCGCACTGAGAAGACAGACCTGCTCGCTCGACTCAAGGACGACGGCGTCTATCTCATCGACCTCGTGCCCTACCCGATCAACGGACTGGACGGTGCGGCCAGGCGGCAAGCACAAACCCAGAACGTGGCTGGCTGCGTGGCGCGGGGGAAGGAGCTCGTCCCCGAAGGAGTGGTGGTCATCAAGAAGGATATCTTCGCTCTGCTCGATCGGCCGCTACGCGCAGCGGGTCTACCCGTCCTGCATGAGCGGGGTATCCCCTTCCCTCTGGGGAACACGCGTGCGGAGTTCGTTGACGATCTCCGTGATGCCGTCGAGAAGCTGCCCGCCCGGTAGCGTGCGGCGGTCGCCGCGATTTGATCCCTCACCACAAACCCGGCACTTACTCCCCGAGATCAGTCGATCCCATCCGAGCGGAGCCGCTACACTAGCCCCACGGCGTCAGCCTGGAATCCCTGATCAGACTAGGAATCCCGGCGGATTCCGAGGCCAAGCGAGGCAAGGCGAGACCCCGAGAAATCCTCCAAGGGGTCTCCGGTTCAAAACTCTCGCTCGGCCGCGTTCTATCCCGCCGCCGTGATCGTCGTAATGACGAGTCGCGTTGCGGTCTTCCGCGCCGGGCCGCCTACACGGTCTGACCCGCGTGCGGGCCCTCGGCGATCTCCTCGACCGTCTTCGCCGTGAAGGCGGGCAGGTCGTCCGGTGTCCGGCTCGACACCAGGCCCTGGTCGACGACGACCTCCTCGTCGACCCAGGTCGCACCGGCGTTCTGCAGGTCCGTCCGAAGGCTCGGGTAGCTGGTCAGCGTCCGCCCGTCGACGACGCCGGCCTCGATGAGAATCCACGCGCCATGGCAGATGACCGAGACCGGCTTGTGCTGCTCGAAGAAGGCTCGCGCGAACGCGATCGACGCGTCGTCGAGACGCAGATGGTCGGCGTTCACGACGCCGCCCGGGAGGACGAGCGCGTCGAAGTCATCCGCGCGCGCGTCGCCCGCGCGTACGTCGACGGGCTGCTCGTGACCGTGCTTGCCGACGATCGACCCCTCGCTCGGCGCGACCATCGTCGTTTCCGCGCCATGCTCACGCACCCCCTGCCAGGGGTACGTGAGCTCGGCGTCCTCGAAGCCGTCGGTCGCGAGGAACGCGACCCGCTTGCCGCTCAAATGCGTCATCGCGCGCTCCCGTCAGCGTCCGGTCGCGTCGGAGGCGCGGTCGATCTCGCCCCGCCAGGCGCCCGTCTCGAAGCCGTTGGACTCGATGAGCTCCTTGAAGCGCATGAGGTCCATCCGCACCTGGGCGTCATCCAGCTGCAGGACCGAGCCGACCTTCTCGACGAAGCCGTCCGGGTCCCACTCGAGCTGGAGTCGCACACGCGTGCTGTCGTCGTCCAGCCGGTGGAACGTCACGACGCCCGCCTGCTCCGGGCCGTCGAGGCTGCGCCAGGCGATGCGCTCGTCGGGGATCTGCTCGGTGATGCGCGCATCGAACTCGCGCTCGGCACCGGCGACCGCGACCTTCCAGTGCAGCTCCGCGTCGGTGAGCTGGTGGATCTCCTTCACGCCCGACATGAAGGCGGGGAAGTCCTCGAACTGCGTCCACTGGTTGTACACGGTGCTGACCGGGGCGTCGATGTCGATGTCGCTCGTCACGGTGGCCATGGGGTCCTCCTCGGGGTGCTCGCTGATGTTCGGACGAGCAAC
>Ga0182747_1001023_pt1 | contig 23209 bp, 19 predicted proteins | sample eDN3rd30CBELigBY_FD_128526 | JGI IMG/M metagenome (GOLD analysis project Ga0182747, IMG submission 128526) | Enriched backyard soil microbial communities from Emeryville, California, USA - eDNA 3rd pass 30_C BE-Lig BY (version 2) (version 2) | ecosystem: Environmental > Terrestrial > Soil >...
GTCTCCAGTCGGCCCCGACGCTCGTGCTTTCGTAATTCGTGCAACAATTCCTGCGGGTTATCTCGGCCACCGGCCGTTTGCCGTAATCGTTTCCGAGCAGTTTCACGAACCAGCGCATCTTTGCCAGCGTGGGCTCCGCCATCCCCTCGCGCGCCTTCTTCTCGATCAGTTCCTGCGCCACACTGGAAAAGCTGTTGCTGGCGCGAATGCCTGCCTCGATGCGCTCTTGGCGCTTAACAAAATTGGGATCGATCGAATGAGCCAGTTGCCTTCGTGCTGTATCGCGGGCGCTACGCGCTTCGGCCAAGGTGATTTCAGGGTAGGAGCCTAACGCCAGTTTCCGCTCCACGCCGTTCATGCGATATTTGACGCGCCACAGTTTGCTACCCTTTGGATTGACCAGCAGGTATAAGCCCTGCGAATCTGAGACCTTGTAAGGCTTCTCTTTGGGCTTCGCCTTTCGAATTGCGGTGTCGGTTAGCACGATGGGGGCCTCGCATTCATGGAGGCTTGGTGGAGCCCCCTGATTAGGCCCCCAACGTCTGCAGCTACAGGCAAACAGAGGCCATCACTGGCAATCAGCGAATGGTCCTAAACTATCGGAAATCAGGGGTTTTTTCAACCATCAGCACACCTCGGCTGACAGGTTTATGGAGGCCCGAGCCGGAATCGAACCGGCGTATACGGATTTGCAGTCCGCTGCGTCACCACTCCGCCATCGGGCCTCGCGCCGAACTGCCGTTGCCACAGGAGCGGACGGCCGGGTGTTGGACGGGTTGCGCTAGTGAGGGGCTTTCGCCGCCTTGTCAAGGATTCGCCTGACCCGCCGCGATTATCGTGCGATGCGGGGTTGGCGGCGTTCTTTCGCCCCGCTATGCGCGGCGGCAGTGCGGCAACGGGGCTGTATTATTGTTGCAATACAGCATCGCTTCGGCTAGAGCTGCGCCGCAAGGTTGAAACTCCAGGAATCGGATTGCACCCATGGCAACCAAATTGAGCGATATCAGCGCTGCCGATATGCGGTCGGCGATGATCGACAGCCAGCTTCGGACCAACGACGTCATCGACCCCGCGGTGATCGCCGCGATGGCGGCGGTGCCGCGCGAGGCGTATGTGCCCGCGGCACTGGCGAGCGTCGCCTATATGGACCGCGCGATCGATCTTGGCGGCGGACGCTGGCTCAACGCGCCGCTCGTCACCGGACGGATGCTCGTCGAAGCGGCGATCCGTCCCGGCGCCCGCGTCCTGCTCATCGGCGCCGCGACGGGCTATGGCGCGGCGCTGCTCGCCCGGCTCGGTGCCGAGGTTCATGCGATCGAGGAGGATTCGGCGCTGATCGCCGCCGGACGCCAGGCGGCCGCCGCCGGCGCCATCCACTGGATCGAAGGCCCGCTCTCCGCCGGAGCGCCCGGCGGCGCACCGTTCGACCGCATCATCATCGAGGGCGCGATCGAGGTTCTGCCCGACGCGATCGCCGATCAGCTTGCCGAGGGCGGCCGGCTGGTCGCGGCACGCCGCGAGGGTGCGGTCACTCGCCTCGTTCAGGGCGTCAAGGCCGGCGGCATCGTCGCGCTGCGCCCCTTTGCCGACATGGACGTCGCGCCCCTGCCCGGCTTTGCCGCCCCGACGGGTTTCCGCTTCTAAAGCTCTCCTCTCTCTCGCTTCAGGCTGAACCGATCATGCACGATCCCGACCCCAAATCGCCCCGCCGCCGCAGCCCCTGGCTCGCGGGCCTGGCGGTCGGCGCGCTGATGATCGCATCGCAGGCCCAAGCCGAGACGCTGCAGGGCGCGCTCGCCAAGGCCTATGAGAACAACCCGACGCTGACCGCGGCGCGCGCGGGGCAGCGTGCGAACGACGAAAACGTCCCGATCGAGAAGAGCTTCGGCCTGCCGAGCGTCGGCACCACGACCGATTATACCGAGAATATCATCATCCCCGGCAACAGCTTCTCCTCGCCCGCGCGTTCGATCAGCGCCGGGGCGCAGCTCTCGGTCCCCATCTATCAGGGCGGCGCGGTGCGCAACGCGGTGCGCGCGGCCAAATATCGCGTCGAGGCCGGCCAGGCCGACCTCCGCGCGACCGAGGCGAGCGTCTTCGCGCAGGTCGTCGGCGCCTATATGGACGTGTTGCGCGACATGGCGATCGTCCAGCTCAACCAGAACAACGTCTCGGTGCTGAAGACCAACCTCCAGGCGACGAGCGACCGGTTCGAGATCGGCGACCTGACGCGCACCGACGTCGCGCAGTCGGAGGCGCGGCTCGCGCTCGCCGAAGGCGATTTGCGCACCGCCGAAGCGAGCCTGATCGCCAGCCGCGAGGCCTATATCCGGCTGGTCGGCGAAGCGCCGGTCGACCTCCAGCCCCCGCCGCCGCTGCCCAATTTGCCGGCGACCGCGGAGGATGCGGTGTCGGTCGCGCTGACCAGCAATCCCGACATCGAGGCGGCGAACCAGCTCGTCAGCGCGTCGCGCGCCGACATCGGCACCGCGAAAGCGGGCCGCGCGCCCAAATTGTCGGCGACGCTCGGCGGCGGCTACAATAATTTCCTCGGCTCGCTGTCGAGCGGGGTTCCCGGCGTCGGCGTGTCGCAGGAAACATCGAGCGCCGCCGCGGGCGTGTCGCTGACCATCCCCGTCTTTCAGGGCGGGCGCCCCTCGGCGCAGGTACGCCAGGCGCAGTCGCGGTCGAGCCAGGCGATCGAAACCTATGTCGCGACCGAACGCGACGTCATCGCCCAGACGCGCGGCGCCTACGCCGCGTGGCAGGCGAACGAGCGGATCATTTCGGCGACCCAGCAGGCGGTCAGCGCCAACGCGCTGTCGCTCGAGGGGGTGCGCGCCGAGAACAGCGTCGGCACCCGTTCGATCCTCGACATTTTGAACGCCGAGCAGGAATATCTGAACACCCAGGTCCAGCTCGTCTCGGCGAAGCGCAACAGCTATGTCGCCGCCTTCTCGGTCCTCGCCGCGATGGGCAAGGCCGAAGCGCGCGACCTCGGCATCGAGGGCGGCCCGCTCTATGACCCCGCCGCCAACTACGAGCGGGTGAAGGGCCAGATCTGGGACTGGGCCGACGATCCGGCGCCGCAGCAGCAGGCGACCGACACGCGCGGCGTCGCCGCCGCCGACGCCAGCGTACCCGCGGGCGCCAATCCCTTGATCGGCCCGGTTGATCCCGCGCGCGAACAATAGGGCTTGGCAAGGCTCGCCCCCGCCCGGTAAGAGATGGTTAACCGCCCGCCACGGGCGCGCCGGAAGGGGCATATATGGGCGACCTGTCGCGAGAACCGTCGATGGAGGATATTTTGTCGTCGATCCGGCGCGTGATCGCGCGCGACGAAGCGCCCGGCACCGCCCGCGCGCCGAACGCCGCCGACGATGTTCTCGACCTCGCCGAGGAAGAGGCCGATGAGGCCGACGCCGGGACCTCCACTGCCGACGAGCTCGTCTCTTCCGAAAGCGCCGACGCCGCGCGCCAGTCGCTCGACGCGCTGAGCGCCGCTGTCACCTCTCCGGCGCCCGCCGCCCCGCCGGCCGCGATTCCCGCGGGCGGCCGCACGATGGAAGAGGTGGTGATGGAGACGCTCCGCCCGATGCTCAAGCAATGGCTCGACACCAATCTGCCGGGCATGGTCGAGGCGATGGTCGCCAAGGAGATCAGCAGGATCACCGGGCGGCGGCTTTAAGCAGCGTTGAACCACAACGAACGGTTCAGGAAGAACCCGCCCAATCCTCCAGCAGATGCCGCGCGATCGCCAGCGAGGGCGGCGCCATGAAGGGCGCGCCCATGTCGCCCGCGAGCGCCGCGCGGACCTCGGCGCGGTCGACCCAGATCGCCGCCTCGATCTCGGTCGTATCGAGCGTCAGCGCGGGATCGAGCGCCCGCGCGCGGCATCCGATCATCAGCGACGAGGGGAAGGGCCAGGGCTGGCTCGCCACATAGGCGACGTCGGCGACGCGAATCCCCGCCTCCTCGAACAATTCGCGCGCGACCGCTTCCTCGAGCGATTCGCCGGGCTCGACGAAGCCCGCGAGCGCCGAGAAGAAGCCGGGCGGAAAACCGCCCTGGCGCCCCACCAGCACGCGGCCTTCATATTCGGCGAGCATGATCACCACGGGGTCGACGCGCGGGAAATGCTCCGCGTTGCACGCCCCGCAGCGGCGCCCCCAGCCGGCGCGGAACAGCGCCGTCGGTGCGCCGCACACCGCGCAGAAACGATGCCGCGCGTGCCAGTCGACCAGGCTGCGCGCGCCGCCGTAGAGCGCCGCCTCCTCGGGCGCGAGGAGCGGCAGCAGCCGCATCACGGTGCGCGACCGCGCATCGACGCGCGCACCCGCCGCCGCCTCGCGCACGAAATGCGGAACTCCCGCCGCGTCGAGCCCGAGCAGCAGCAGCGCGCGGTCGTCGGCGGGGTCGAGCGGCTCCCAGCAGAGCCCGCCGCCCTCGCCCGGCACGAAGTCGATCCCGTCGATCGCGAGGCAACAGGCGCGCGGATCGGCGACCGCCTCCGCGAGCCGGCCCTCGTCGGTGCGCAGCTGATCGGCGCGATCGAGCCGCGCGCCCGTAAACCCAAGCGGTAAGGCCATCAGCGCATCACATCCTTATAGAAAGCCTTGCCGAAATCGGCCTGGAAGGGAACGGCGTCGGACGGCATATATTGGGTATAGCCGCCGACGCGGTAGCCGCGCGCGCGGTCGACGAAGCCGACGGTGCCCGCCGCCCCCGCCCAGCCGTAGAGGCCCTCGCCGGTCGGCGAGGTCGACAGCGACACGCGCCCGCCGGCGCCGAAGCCTTCGCCATCGATGAAAGTCCCCTTGCGGTCGACGGCATCGTCGATCAGGTTCGACATCGCGAGCCGCGCGGTCTCGGCCTTCATGATCCGCACCCCGCCGGTCTCGCCTTCGCCGAGCAGCATCGCGAGGAAGCGGTCGTAATCGCGCGCGCTCGACACGAGCCCGCCGCCGCCGAACGGATAGGGCGGCTTGTCGAGGTAGATCGAGCTGGTCGCGGGGTCGATCGGGATCAGCACGCCCCCCATGGGCGCATAGTTGGTCGTCAACCGGTGCGCCTCGCTCGCAGGCACCTGGAACCATGTGCTTTTCATGCCGAGCGGATCGAAGATCCGTGCCTTTAAGAAGGCGTCGAACGGCTGGCCCGACACGACCTCGATCAGCCGTCCGGCAAGGTCGAGGCTCACCGAATAGCTCCACCGCGTGCCGGGCTCGTAGACGAGCGGCAGCTCGGCGAGCCGGTCGGCGAAGGCGGCGAGGCTCGGCGCCGCGGTGACCGGCGAGAGGCCGGGGATCGGCAGGCGGCTCACCTGCCCGCCGACGATGCCCGCGGCGTCATAGGCCGCCTTGATCGGCCCCTTCTGGATGATGTTGTAGCCGAGCCCCGCGGTGTGGGTGAGCAGGTGGCGCACGGTGATCTGCGTCTTCGCCGGATGCACCTCGGTGATCGACCCGTCGGGAACATTCTGCACCTTCATCGCCTTGAAAGCGGGCAGGAAGTCGGCGATCGGCTGGTCGAGCCCCATCTTGCCATCCTCGATCAGCAGCATCGCCGCCATCGCGGTGATCGGCTTGGTCATCGAATAGAGCCGCCACAGCGTGTCGGGACCGACGGGCACGCGCGAATCCATCGCCTGCGTCCCATAGCCGAAGCTCAGCGCGTCCTCCTGCCCCTTGCCGATGCAAACGAGCGTGCTCGCGAGTTCGCGGCGGTCGACGAAGCCTTTGATGAACGCGTTGGTCGCGGGATAGAGCGTCGCCCCATCGGCGCGGAAAGCCAGCGCCCTCCCCGGCAGGAAGGCCGCGGCGCCGCCCAGCGCCATCCCGCCGAGCAGCGCCCGGCGCGTCACCATCATGTTCATCCATCCGTCTCCCGCAGCCTGTCGATCAGCTTGCGATAGAGCGTCGGCAGCCCCGCCGCGTCAAGCGCCGACAGCGGCCACCATTCGCCTTCCGCTGCGGCATCGGGGCCTTGGGCGGGCATTTCGCCGCGCACCAGCGTCAGCCGGAGGTCGAAATGGGTGAAGCCATGGTCGACCCGCGCGATCCCCGACTCGGCAGGCGCGGAGCCGCTCCACTCGCCGCCGGGCAGCGCGCGCATCCCGCCAAGCATTCCCTTGCCGGGGCGCCGCACGAGCCACACCCGCCCCTCGCGCTCGATCCAATGCGCGATGCCGTAACGCTGCGGCTTGGCCTTCTTCGGCGGCTTCACCGGCAGCCGTTCGATGTCGGCGCGCCCGCGCGCGCGGCAGTCGGCCATCAGCGGGCAGATCGCGCAGGCGGGCGATCGCGGGGTGCAGATTGTCGCGCCGAGGTCCATCAGCGCCTGCGCGAAGTCGCCAGGGCGGTCCATGGGGACGAGCGGCGCCAGCGCCGCCTTGATCTCGCGCTTCGCCGCGGGGAGCGGGGTTTCGATCAGCCGGTGGCGCGCGATCACCCGCTCGATATTGGCGTCGACGACCACCGCCGGCCGGCCGAAGGCGATCGCCGCGACCGCCGCCGCGGTATAGTCGCCCACCCCCGGCAGCGCGCGAAGGCCGGTCTCGCTATCGGGAAAATGACCGCCATGCTCCGCGACGATCGCGCGCGCGCAGGCGAGCAGATTGCGCGCGCGGGCATAATAGCCGAGCCCCGCCCACGCCGCCATGACGTCGGCATCCGCCGCCGCCGCGAGGTCGGCGACGGTCGGCCAGCGCGCGGTGAAGCGCTCGAAATAGCCCGCCACCGCCGCGACCGTCGTCTGCTGGAGCATGACCTCCGCCATCCAGACGCGATAGGGGTCGGGCGTCGCAGCGCTGCCGGGGGGCACCCGCCACGGCAGCACCCGCGCCGCCCGGTCGTACCAGCCGAGCAGGCGCGGCGCGAAATCGTCCGCCGCTGTCCCGGATCGGGCGGTCATGGCCGGCGCTTCCCGCGTGCCCCAAGGGGCGCGTCGATCGGGAGCGCGCACGAATCGGTCCGGCCGGGACGAACGCCATCCCGGTTGCGTGGTTTCCGCCCTAAGTTGTCAAACTTGTCACTCCCCTCCGGTATAATGATACCCGTCGCGAATTTTGGGGGCTGTGGCGGCAGGGCAGGCGAAGGCGAAACCGGGGGAAGCGACGGACCCATGACACGAAGGCTGGCACGCTGCGATCATGTAGGAAAGAGATTTCTCGGGGGTGGCGCGGCGGCCCCCTCGCCGGCGTCGGGGCCTGGCCCGATGCAGGGCGCATTCGCCGTGCCTTCCGTCTCTGCCCTCCATCTGGACGCTCACCCCCCGGCTGTGGCATGGCGCTCCCGATGACGAAAGACACGGGAGACGGACCGCCCGCCAAAAAGGCGAAGGCGAAAGGCGCGGCGAAAAAGGCCGCCCCCCGCGCCTATGAGCGCCCGCGCGGCGGCGAGGCGCGCGCGATCTCCGACCTCGTTCCCGAGATCGGCCGCACCGCTTTTCGCAAGTTCGGCTTCATCCAGTCGTCGGTGGTCAGCCGCTGGCGCGAGATCGTCGGCGCGAAACTGGCCGACGTCACCCAGCCCGCGATGATCCGCTTTCCCGCCGGACAAAAGGCGGGGGGCACGCTCCACCTGACGATCAGCGGCGCGCATGCCCCGATGCTCCAGCATGTCGCGCCCGACATCGTCGCCGCGGTCAACCGCTTCTTCGGCTATGCCGCGATCGCCACCGTCCGCATGACCCACGGCCAGATCGTGCCGCGCGAACCCGTTCAGCCGTCGGCAATGCTGAAACCCGTACCCGCCGAGCTGGGGGACAGTCTCCGCGATATCGGCGATCCCGAACTCAGGACCGTGCTCGAACGCATGGCGGCCGGGCTCGCCGCGCCGCCGAAGCTCCCCCGGATCAGTTGATGGAAAGACCCGGCCCGACCATGTTCCCTATCGCCATCGCATCGCTGCCGCGCCGCTCGGCCGTCGCAGCGCTGTCCGCCACCGCGCTCGCATTGCTCGTCGCCGCCGCGCCCGCCAAGCCCGCCGGCCCGCGCTGGTCGGCGACCGTCGCCGAAAGCGCGATCGGCGCCTACAGCGTCGGCAACCCGCAGGCGAAAGTGAAGCTGGTCGAATATTTCAGCTACACCTGCTCGCATTGCGCCGAGTTCGCGAAGGAATCGGGCACCGCGCTCAAGACCCAATATGTCGACCGCGGCCTCGTCCTGTTCGAATATCGCAACCTGATCCGCGACCCGCTCGACATGGCCGCGGCGATGCTCGCGCGCTGCGGCGGCCCCAAGGCCTTCCTCGCCAATCACCAGGCGATCTTCGCCGCGCAGCCCGCCTGGCTCGGCAAGGCCGCGAAGATGACGCAGGCGCAGCAGGCGCCCTGGTATCAGGGCTCGCTCGGCGACCGGACGCGGCGGATGGCGGCCGACACCGGGCTCGACGCGCTGATGCGCGCGCGCGGCTATACGGCGGCGCAGCTCGACACCTGCCTTTCCAGCGGCGTCGCCGAGGCCGAGTTGATGGGGATGACCAGCATCGGCATGAACGCCGACAAGGTCGCGGGCACCCCGACCTTCTTCGTCAACGGCCGCAAGACCGAAGTCGGCCATTGGGCCGACCTCAAACCGGTTCTCGACGCGGCGCTCAAGCAGAAGTAAAGACGCTCCCCATCACGACCAGACGGAGAAGACCGTGTCCAAGACCTTGCCCACGCTGCGCATCGCGCTCCTCGCCTCGCTCGGCGCCTTCGCCCTCGCCGCCTGCGGCGACAGCAAGACCGACCCCGCCAAGCAGCAGGAGGTGATCGCGAAGGTCGCCGCCCCTGCGGGCAAGAGCTGGTCCGACGTCGTCGCCGTGACGCCCGAAGGCGGCCATGTGATGGGCAACCCCGACGCACCGGTCAAGATCATCGAATTCGCGTCGCTGACTTGTCCGCACTGCGCCGATTTCGCGACCGAGAGCCATGACGAACTGAAGCGCGACTTCATCGACACCGGCCGCGTCAGCCTCGAACTTCGGAATTTCATCCGCGACGGCATCGACCTCACCGCCGCCGCGATCACCCATTGCGCCCCGCCCGAGCGCTATTTCCCGCTGACGCAGAGCACCTTCGCGTCGCAGGCCGAGATCTTCGCGGCGGCGCAGGCCAATCCGCAAGGCTATGAAGCGGCGATGAAGTCGGCCCCCGGCGTCCGCTTCCAGCAGCTCGCCAAGGCGATGAAGCTCGACCAGTTCTTCCAGTCGCGCGGCATGACCGGCGAACAGGTCAACGCCTGCCTCGCCAACCTCGACGGCATCAAGAAGCTCGAGGACGGCACGAACAACGCCCAGCAGCAGTATAATGTCCAGGGCACGCCGACCTTCGTCATCAACGGCCAGGTCGCCGAGGGCATCGCCACCTGGCCCCTGATGCGCGACCGCCTGCGCACGATGGGCGCGCGCTGATCCTGTGTTTACCCCCTCCCCGGAAGGGGAGGGGCTTTCCGTCTCAACCCCCTTGCGACTCCCTCCCCCGCGCGGCATGACGGCGCTTTAGGGGGATATGTGACGGAACGGTTGCAACGCCTGCGATTCGACGATCTGCGCGAGGTGGCCTCGTGCAGATAAAGCGGCTGCGCCTGACCGGTTTCAAGAGCTTCGTCGAACCCACCGAGCTGCGCATCGAGCCCGGGCTGACGGGCGTCGTCGGCCCCAACGGCTGCGGCAAGTCGAACCTTCTGGAAGCGATCCGCTGGGTCATGGGCGAATCCAGTCCCAAGTCGATGCGCGGCGGCGGGATGGAGGATGTGATCTTCGCCGGCACCTCGTCGCGTCCGGCGCGCGATTTCGCCGAGGTCGCGATCCACTGCGACACCGAGGGGGCGCTCGTCGCGGGTCTTTCCGACGCCAACGAGGGTTCCCGCGAGCTCGAGATCATCCGCCGCATCGAGCGCGGCGCGGGCAGCGCCTATCGCGCCAACGGGCGCGACGTGCGCGCGAAGGACGTCGCGCTGATCTTCGCCGACGCCGCGACCGGCGCGCACAGCCCCGCGCTCGTCAGCCAGGGCAAGATCGCCAACGTCATCGCCGCGAAGCCGACCGACCGCCGCGCGATGCTGGAAGAGGCGGCGGGCATCGCGGGCCTCCACGTCCGCCGCAAGGACGCCGAACAGAAATTGCGCGCGACCGAGACCAACCTCGCGCGTCTGTCGGAGATCGTCGCCGACATGGAGGTGCGCGCGAACGCGCTCCGCCGCCAGGCGCGCGCCGCCGAACGCTATAAGAAGCTCAGCGACGAGATCCGCGTCGCCGAGGCGCGGCTGATCTACGCGCGCTGGCGCGACGCCGCCGCCGCCGCCGACCAGGCGCGCCGCGACGCCGATGCCGCCGAGGCGGCAGTCAAGGCGGCGCAGGACGAGCTGGAACTCCTGTCGCGCGCGCAGACCGAGGTCGCGACCCGCGTCGCCTCGGCGCGCGCCGACGCGCAGGCGCAGCGCGATGCGCTCGCCGAGGCGACCGCGACGCAGGTCCGCCTGACCGGCGAGGAACGCGCGGCGCGCCAGCGGATCGACGACCTTATGGCGCAACAGGCGCGGCTCGCCGACGACCGGGAGCGCGAGGGCGAACTCGCGCGCGACGCGCATGGCGCGCTGACCGCGCTCGATAGCGAGGGCAAAGCCCTTGCGCAGAGCATCGCCGCGCACGACGCCGGCAAGGCCGCGCTGGTCGAGGCGCATCAGGCGGCGCAGGCGCGGCTGCGCGATGCCGAGGTCGCGCTGGCGCAGGCGCGCGCGAAGGCCGCGAGCGAAGCGGCCGACCGGCGCGTCGCGCTCGGTGCCCGCGACGGCGCCGAGGCGACGGTGCGGCGGATCGCGAGCGAAGGCGCGCGGGTCGAGGCCGAGGTCGCCGCACTCGGCGACAGCGACGCGCTCGCTGCGACCGTCGAGGAAAGCGCGCGCGCCGCCGAGCGCGCCGAGGCCGCGATCGCCGACGCCGAAGCGGCGCTCACCGCCGCCGACGCCGACCGCGGGGCCGCCACCGCCGACCTCGCCGCGCTCGACGCCGCGCTCGCCGAAGCGCGCGCCGCGCTCGCCGCGCTCGAAGGCGAGGCGGCGACGCTCGAACGCGCGCTCGCCGCCGCGCGCAGCGACGCCGACCGGGTCCTCGACCGGATCAAGGTGAAGCCGGGCTATGAGGCCGCGCTCGCCGCCGCGCTCGGCGACGATCTCGACGCAGGCACCGACGCCGACGCGGCGCGGAGCTGGCGCGGCGCCGAAACGCCCAGGAACGACCCCGCGCTGCCCGCCGGCACGCGCGCGCTCACCGAGGTCGCCGAGGCGCCGCCCGCGCTCGCGCGCCGTCTGGCGCAGGTCGCGATCGCCGAGAACGACGCCGGCCAGCCGCTCGCCGTCGGCCAGCGCCTCGTGACGCTCGACGGGGTGATGCGCCGCTGGGACGGCTTCGTGACCCGCGGCGACGGCGCGACGGCGAGCGAGAGATTGCAGCGCCAGAACCGCCTCGACGCGCTCGCGGCGCAGCGCCCCGGGGTCGAACTGGGGGTCCAGGAACTGCGCGACCGGCGCGAAAAGGCTGCCCTCGCCCTCACCGCGCGCACCGAGGCCGCCGCCGCCGCGCGCAAGGCGCTCGCCGACGCCGACGAGACGCGGCGCGGCGCGCTGCGCGCCGCCGATCAGGCGCAGGCCGCGCTCGATCGTCATCAGAGCGCCGCCGCGCTGTTCGCGGGCCGCCTCGCCGAAATCGCCGCCGCGGCCAAGGAAGCGGGCGAACAACTCGCGGCGCACGAGGCGGCGCTCGCCGCGCTTCCCGACGAGGCGATCGCCCGCGTCGGGCTCGATGGCGCCGAGGCCGACACCGACCGCGCGCGCACCGATGCCGGCGCCGCGCAGGGCGCGCTCGCCGACCACGACCGCGCGCTCGCGGCGCTCAGCGAACGCCAGGCGGTCGTCAGCGCCGAGATCAAGAGCTGGAAGGCGCGCGCCGGCGAGGCCGCGCGCCGCGTCGCCGACATGGACAAGCGCGCCGACGCGCTCGCCGCCGAGGCCGCGAAGCTCGCCGATCTGCCCGACAGGCTCGCCGCCGACCGCGCCGCCGCCGAGGCGCGGCAGGCGGCCCTGCGCGAGCAGGTCGCCGAGGCCGAGACGCGCGAACGCGAGGCGGAGGCGGCGCTGCGCGAGGCCGAGGCGGCGCTCACCACGGTGCGCGAGCGCGTCGCCGCGGCGCGCGAAACCCGCGCCGGCGCGGTCGCGCGCTCCGAAAATGCCGAGCTGCGCCGCATCGAAATGGGCCGCCTGTCGGGCGAGCGCTTCGAATGCCCGCCGCCGCTCCTGCCGCAGAAGGCGGGCTTCGAAAGCGACGGCGTCGGCGACGCGGGCGCCGAATCGGCGCAGCACGACCGGCTGATCGCCGACCGCGAGCGGCTGGGCCCGGTCAACCTCGTCGCCGCCGACGAACTCGCAGAGCTCGATACCGAGCGCGAGAGGAACGCCGCCGAAATCGAGGAGCTGCAGCAGGCGGTGAACCGTCTGCGCGGCTCGATCGGCAATCTGAACCGGGAGGGCCGCGTCCGCCTGCTCGCCGCCTTCGAGGCGGTGAACACCCATTTCCAGCGCCTCTTCACCACGCTGTTCAACGGCGGCCAGGCGCATCTCGAACTCGTCGATTCGGACGATCCCTTGGAGGCCGGACTCGAGATCATGGCGCAGCCGCCGGGCAAGCGCCTCGGCACGCTGACCCTGCTTTCGGGCGGCGAGCAGGCGCTGACCGCCGTGGCGCTGATCTTCGGCCTCTTCCTCACCAATCCCGCGCCGATCTGCGTCCTCGACGAGGTCGACGCGCCGCTCGACGACGCCAATATCGAGCGCTTCTGCGACCTCCTCGACCGCATGACGCGCGAGACCAACACCCGCTACCTCATCGTCACCCACAATGCGGTGACGATGGCGCGCATGCACCGGCTGTTCGGGGTGACGATGATCGAAAGGGGCGTCAGCCGCCTCGTCTCGGTCGACCTCGGCGGCGCCGAGGAACTGCTCGCGGCGGAATAGCTACCCCGCGCTTCCCACCACCAGCATCGCCGCGAACACCAGCAGCCCCGCGAAGCGGTTGCTGCGGAATTTCGCCAGCGCGTCGCCGCCGTTCGCCGGCTCTAGCGTCGCGACCTGCCCGGTCAGGTGCAGCGCCGCGGGCACCAGCGCGACGAACACCAGCGGGTCGGGCCGCACGGTCCACAGCGCCCCCGCCCACAGCAGCAGCGCGGTGGCGTAACAGAGCGCCACCCCGGCGCGCACCTGCGCCCCCATCGCGCGCGCGCTCGATTTCACCCCGACGAGCGCGTCGTCCTCGATATCCTGCAGCGCATAGATGGTGTCGTAGCCGATCACCCAGGCGATCGAGCCCGCGTAGAGCAATGGCAGCGCCAGCCCGTCCCCGCCGCCGACCGCGATCCAGCCGACGAGCGCGCCCCAGCTGAACACGAGGCCGAGCCACGCCTGCGGCCACCAGGTGATCCGTTTCATGAAGGGATAGGCGGCGACGAGCGCGAGGCTCGCGAGCGCGACGACCTGCGCGGGCAGCGGCAGTTGGAGCAACACGACCAGCCCGACGAGCGACAGCAGCAGCACCCATAAAAGCGCACCCCGCACCGACACCGCCCCGCTCGCGACGGGGCGCGAGGCGGTGCGCGCGACCTTTGCGTCGAGATCGCGGTCGACGATGTCGTTATAGACGCAGCCCGCGCCGCGCATGACGATCGCGCCGAGCAGCATCCAGAAGAAGAGCGTCCAGTGGCTGCGCGCGCCGCCGCCGAGCGCGAGCCCCCACGCGCAGGGCCAATAGAGCAGCCACCAGCCGATCGGCCGGTCGAAGCGCGCGAGCAGCGCATAGGGCCGCATCGCGGCGGGAAGCAGGGCCAGGAAGCCCTGGTGCTGGCTGTCGGGAGGATGCGCCGCGGTCATCGATCCGGGCGATAGCAGCCGCGGCGCTCGCGATAAATGCCTGATTGGCGCCGGACGACCGGCCTCAGGAACAGGTGGCCGCGGTCGCCGCGGGCGAGGGGTTATAGACCTGCGTCAGGTCGCGCGCTTCGCGGATGTTGAACGCGGCGGTCGACCGGATCGTCTTGGCGCCCAGCCACTTGCCATAGAGAAGCGGCTGATATTCATAGACGATCTCGACGAACATCACCGCTGTACCCGCCGCCGCGGTGACTTCGCGACCGCGGGCGCCCATGCCGGGGAAGTCCGTCCCGTCCTGGCCGTCGCCCTCTTCGCCATAGCTCGAATCGGCGCTCAGGTCGCCGAAGCAACGCTGCCAGTGAATCCACTGCCCGCCGTCGCTGTTGCGCTCGAGGCTCGACAGGATGATCCGGCCGTGCTGCTGGAAATCGAGATTGCCGGCCTGCTTCTCGACCCCCGCGAAGACGTCGTTGATGTCGGCTTCACGCACCTGCGGCTGGGCGAGATTGCTGCCCGTGGCGATGCGCGAGGCATTGTCGGCGGTGTTGAGGCCAAGCTGGCTGATGCGCGTGGTGGTGAGCGTCAGATTGGCGATTTCGAGGCCGCCGAACCCGACCAGCACCAGAAAGGGGATGACGAACGCCATTTCGATGATCACGGCGGCGCGGATGTTCCGCGCGAAACGCGCGATCGCGGCGCGGACCCGCCGCCCGAGGAGCGCGTGCGCGGTCATGGGCAGCTATCCGGATTGGCGTCGGATCCGGTGGCGAACGGCTGGTTGCGCAACACCGTCGAATAGGACAGCGTCGTCGATTGCGGCTGGCCGAGCATCCGCCACACCGGCAGGACGCGGTCGAAGCTCATCGAGACGGTGTAGAGGGTGACGTCGTCGGCGCCGCCGTTGCCGTCGCGGCCGCGGTCGGGGTCCCATCGGCCGTTGCCGTTGCTGTCGTCATAGCATTCGCCGGCGTCATAGCTGCCGTTGCCGTTGGCGTCGGTATAGCGTTCTTCGATGCCGACCTGCTCGAACCGGTCGTATGATTTGCGGCTGAAGCGGACGTCGGCGTTCCGGAACACGCGGCGCACCTGATCGCTGACGCGCGTATCGAGCGCGGTCTGACTGTCCGCATAGGTTTCGAGCGTCGAATCGCGCGCGGCCTCGCTGACCGCGCCCTGCAGCACCTGCTGCGCGTACATCTGCCACGAATAGTCGAATATGCCCATCAGAACGAGCAGGAAGAGCGGCGCCGTCAGCGCGAACTCGACCATCGCGATGGCGCGCTCATCGCAGCGAAGGCGCCGCAGGAGAGCAGCCAGCCGCGTCACTGCGACAGCCTCAGCTTCGAGATCTGGCGCGCGATCGCCTGAAAATTCTCGTTCAGTTCCTCCGAGTCGTCGGCTTCATAGGCCTGCCCCGAGGAAGCGCATTTGTTGAGGTTGCTGTTGCTGCCGACGCCGAAGGAGACGACCCAGATGGTGATGCCGCGGTCGCGCGCGGCCTTGCACAGCTGCACGAAGCGATTGTTGTGGCGCGAAATCGCATTGTCGTCGCTGGTCGCCCCGATACGCTGCATCGTCGATTCATTGCCTTGATGCGACAGGTTGGATCGCGGCGTCATCATGTCGCCGTCGGTCATGAAGATGATGTGGCGGCTGATCGGCCGGCCGTTGTCGGCGGTCGCATTCTCGCTCTTGAACAGGCCGGTCGGCGACATCAGCCGCGCGCCCCACGCCATGCCGGCGTCGTGATAGGTATAGCCCTTGGGCTGCAGCGAATTGATATAGTTCGCGAAGGTGCCCGCATCGGCTTTGGTCATCACGGTCAGATTCATCGCCGGCACCGGGCACGCGGCATAGTCGCCGCCCTTTTCGACGAAATTCTTGTAATCGCTCGACGAGGTGAACTCGCCCTTCTGACCGCGATCGAAGGTGACGGCGGGCAGGAACAATTTCCATTTGGTGTCATCGGAGTCGTCGCCGACATTGGTCGGCTCCATGTCGATGTCCATGTCATAAGCTTCGGCGGGCGCGGTTTCGGTGGGGCCGAACGGCGTGGTATAGCGCTCGATGATGCAGCCCTGCCAATAGGTCGAAATGTCGGTGCCGCCATCGCCCGTGTCCGACTTCAGGGCCTCGCCGAGTTTCGCCCGGCTGACGTCAAACGTGAAATCGATATATTGATATTTATTGTCGAAGACGTCCTTCTTCGTTTCGGTCACCGTGGTGGTATAGGTCCGCGTGAAATAGGAGTTCTTGTACCGCAGCCTGCACTTCTTGTTCGACCAGACATATTCCTGCTGGCCCCGGTAGATATAATCCTGTTCGGTGCGATAGGTCGTGACGCGCGTGTCGCCGCTTTCATAGACGCCGGTGCGGTTATAGTCGGGCGATCCGCTCGGGCGCGGGCTGTCCGCATCGGGAACCAGGGCTTCGCACTCCGACGAGTTCCGGATGCCCGACACGCTGCCCTTTTCGGTCGTCCAGTCGCGATCGGTGGTGATGGGCCCGTCCGTATATTCGTCGGAGACATCGGTCGTCGGATCGGCATATTCCTTGCGGAACACCGCCTTGCGCGACGGCAGCTTGTCCTTGTCCGACAACCAGTCGGGATTCTTCGCCATCAGGATACCGCCGACATTGACCGACGAGCTGTAGGGAACGACCCCGAACCGCAGGCGGCCGTCGCCGATGTCGGCATCGGTCAGCGTTCCGAAGAAGTCGATCGCCGCGGTGCGCAGCCCCTCGATCTTGGTCACCGTATCGTCGCCGTTGGCGCGCGACATCGACCCGGTCACGTCGAGCACCAGCATCACGTCGACGTTGGAAATCTCCAGCTTGGCGGTGCAGTTCACCGACAGGTCGAACTCGCTCTTGCCGAATATGTACATCAAGGCCGTCGGCAGGATCGCGCTGGCGGTGCCGGTGACGTCCGACGCGCCCGACGCTTCCGAGGTGAAGCCGACGTCGTGGCTGCCGTAGCTGTCGGTCGGATAGTTGAAATTGAACATCTTGTCGGCTTCGGCCTGGGCGACCGAATCATAGGTGCCGCCCGCCATCGCGCGGCGCCCGGCGAGCACGCCCGCGTCGCACGCCTGCTGGAGGCGCAGCTCGGCCATATAGGCGCGGCCGATATCGACCGCCGAACCGACGAAGCCGATCAGCGGCACGACCGCCGCGGCGGTCAGGAACATGGCGTTGCCGCGCTGGTCGCGAAGCAGCTTCCTCGCGCCCTGCCGGAAACGACGGATGATGGTCCCTCGCATGGTCTCTCACACCCCCCTGGGGCCAGGCACGCGGCCCACTCAGATGCGTGGCTGGCACCCTGCACCTAAGCCCGAACTGCTTACCAAAACGCTAATCGCAGGCGGGCGCCGAGGGGTTGCGGGCAGGCCAATCTGGCCCGAATCGGGACAGAAGCGCGTAGCGCCCCGCCCGGCTGGGCAAAGCGCCGCGCGTCGGCTATCCCGCTCGCCATGCCCGCGACACCCGCCTGGCCGCCCGCCAGCACGCCCCGCCTGTTCGTCGACCTGCCGCTCGGCCCCGAAAGCGCGCCCGTGATCGACGGGTCCGCGGCGCATTATCTGCTCCACGTCATGCGCGCGAAGGTCGGCGACCCGCTGCTCCTCTTCGACAATCGCAGCGGCGAATGGCTCGCCAGCGTCGCCGAGGCGGGCAAGCGGTCGCTGACGGTCCGTATCGAGCGGCAGACGCGCCCGCTCGAACGCGTGCCCGACCTCTGGCTCTGCTTCGCGCCGGTCAAGAAGGCGCGGCTCGACTGGATCATCGAAAAGGCGACCGAGCTCGGCATCGCCCGCCTTCAGCCGGTGATCACCGAACGCACCATCGTCGAGCGGGTCAAGCGCGAGCGGCTCGAGGCGCAGATCGTCGAGGCGTGCGAGCAATGCGGCCGCACCGCGCTCCCCGAACTTGCCGAGCCGGTGAAGCTGCCGCAGCTCCTGACGAGCTGGCCGCGGGATCGCGCGCTGCTCTTCGCCGACGAGGCCGGCGGCGCGCCGCTCGCCGCCACCGCCGCGCCCGCCCCCGCCGCGATCCTGACCGGGCCCGAAGGCGGCTTCACCGATCGCGAGCGCGAGGCGCTGCTCGCCGCGCCCGCGGTGCGCCGCATCGCGCTCGGCCCGCGCATCCTGCGCGCCGAAACCGCCGCGATCGCCGCGGTCGGCATCTGGATGGCGGCGCACGGCGACTGGCAGGACGATCGTCCTTAACCCGCCGTTAGCCATGCTGCGGCTATGGCGGCGCAATGATGCGGCGGGACCAGAGCCGATATCGCCGGCGTGGGGGCTGGCGGGGACAGATCATGCGGGCCGCGACGGCGCTCGCCTGGCTGGCGATGATGCTCGCCCCCGCGCCCGCAGCGGCGCAGACCATTTCGACCACCAGCAACAGCACGGGCGGCGCGATCAACGCCTCGACCCCCTGCTCGTCGCCGCTCGTCCGCAATTTCAGCGTCGGCGGCGGCGTGACGGTCGCCGACGTCGATCTCGGCGTGCTCGCCACGCACAGCTGGCGCGGCGATATCCGGATCACCCTGCAATCGCCCGCGGGCACGCGCGTCCAGCTCGTCGACGGCGACACCGGCAATCTCCAGGGCAATAATTTCAACGTCCGGCTCGACGACGACGCGGCGCAGACGGTCAACACCGACGGCAACAACGCCAATCATTCGACCTCGGCGCCGCCCTATCAGCATGTCTTTCGCCCCAATGCGCCGCTGTCGGCGTTCAACGGCGAGAATGGCGCGGGGACGTGGCGGCTCGAGATCTGCGACCAGTTCCCCTCGGCCGACAACGGCAATTTCGTGCGCGCCGACCTCACGCTGACCAGCCTGCCCGCCAACTATGCCGACCTGTCGCTCGCCAAGAGCGTCAGCACCGCCTCGCCGACCGCGGGCGCGAGCATCAGCTATGTCCTGAGCGTCACCAACGCCGCCGCCTCGCCGGCCACCGCAACCGGGGTTTCGGTGCTCGACCCGCTTCCCGCGGGCTTCACCTTCATGGGCGCATCGGGCTTCGGCAGCTATGACGCCGCGACCGGCGTGTGGAGCGTCGGCAGCGTTCCGCCGGGCGCTACCCGCACGCTGACGATCAGCGGCAGCGTCAATGCGAGCGCAAGCGCGACGGTCGTCAATAGCGCCGAAATATCGGCCTCCTCCGCCCCCGACAGCGATTCGACACCGGGCAACGGCGGCGCGGGCGAGGACGACCAGGCAAGCGCGAGCTTCACCGTCTCGGGCAGCCGCATGGCCGGTACGCCGCCCGCGCTCACCTGCCCCGCGGGCAGCACGATTTTCGACTGGGACGGCATCGCCTGGAGCGCGGGCACGACGAGCGGCAGCACCGCGCTCGCCGGCATCGGCACCGCGAGCCTGTCGATCGGCATCAGCGGGGGCAGTTTCCTGAGCAACGCCACCTATGGCGGCCAGTCCCCAACGCGCCAGAATGTCGTGACCGGCGGGCTGGCCCCCGCGCAATATTCGCTGTTCGAGATCGTCGATTTCACCAGCCAGGCGGGCAGCGTCACCTCGACGATCACCCTTCCCGTCGCGGTCCCCGGCGCGCAGTTCCGGCTGTTCGACATCGATTATGCCGCCGGCCAGTTCGCCGACCGCGTCACCGTCACCGGCAGCTACGGCGGCGTCGCCGTCTATCCCATACTCACCAACGGCGCCGCCAATTACGTCATCGGCAACAGCGCCTATGGCGACACCCTGTCGGCCGACAACGAGGCGGCGGGCAATGTCGTCGTCACCTTCGCCTCCCCGATCGACACGATCACCATCGATTATGGCAGCCACGGTCTCGCCCCCGCAAACCCCGGCCAGCAGGGCATGGCGATCCACGACATCAGCTTCTGCCGCCCGACGACCACCCTGACGATCGCCAAGACGAGCAGCGTCGTCAGCGATCCGGTCAACGGCACCGCGAACCCCAAGGCGATTCCCGGCGCGACGATGCGCTATTGCCTGCTCGTCACCAATAGCGGCGGGGCGAGCGCGAGCGCGGTCAGCGTCGCCGACGCGCTTCCCGCGACGCTCGCTTTCGTCCCCGGCTCGCTGCGCAGCGGAACGAGCTGCGCGGGCGCGACGACGGTCGAGGACGACAACGCCAGCGGCGGCGACGAGAGCGACCCCTTCGGCGCCTCGCGCAGCGGCGCCAACATCGCCGCCTCCACCGCGACGCTCGCCCCGTCGGCGAGCATGGCGATTATCTTCGACGTCCTCGTCAACTGACCACTGGTCAGACGCCTCACCGCACCCTAAATGCTCGCGCATGAGCACGCGGACGGTTTCAGATCAAAACGATCCCATCATCGAAAGCCGCGACCAGCTCGCGGTCCCCATGGCCAAGGGCGAAAAGCCGCGCGAAGCGTGGCGGATCGGCACCGAGCACGAGAAATTCGTCTATCGCACCGGCGACCACCGCGCCCCCTCCTACGACGAGCCCGGCGGCATTCGCGACCTCCTGATGGCGCTCACCCGCTATGGCTGGGAACCGGTCTACGAGGGCGGGAACGTCATCGCGCTTTCGGGCAGCGACGGCGCGATCAGCCTCGAACCCGCGGGGCAGCTCGAACTGTCGGGCGCCCCGCTCGAAAATCTCCACCAGACCTGCGCCGAGACCGGCCGCCATCTGAAGCAGGTGAAGGAAATCGGCGCCGAGCTCGGGCTCGGCTTTCTCGGCCTCGGCATGTGGCCCGACAAGAGCCGCGACGACCTGCCGCGTATGCCCAAGGGGCGCTACAAGATCATGCTCGAGCATATGCCGCGCGTCGGCACGATGGGGCTCGACATGATGCTGCGCACCTGCACGATCCAGACCAACCTCGACTATGCGAGCGAGGCCGACATGGTGCAGAAATTCCGCGTTTCCCTGGCCCTCCAGCCGCTCGCGACGGCGCTGTTCGCCGCCTCGCCCTTCACCGACGGCAAGCCCAACGGCTATATGTCGTACCGCAGCCATATCTGGACCGACACCGACCCCGCGCGCACCGGCATGCTCCCCTTCGTGTTCGAGGACGGGTTCGGCTATGATCGCTATGTCGACTATATGCTCGACGTGCCGATGTATTTCGTCTTCCGCGACGGGAAATATATCGACGCCGCGGGGCAGAGCTTCCGCGCCTTCCTGAAGGGCGAGCTTCCCGCGCTCCCCGGCGAACTGCCGCGCCTCTCCGACTGGACCGACCATCTCTCGACCGCCTTCCCCGAGGTGCGGCTCAAAAGCTTCCTCGAAATGCGCGGTGCCGACGGCGGCCCGTGGAACCGCATCTGCGCGCTCCCGGCCTTGTGGGTCGGCCTGCTCTACGACCAGGGCGCGCTCGACGCCGCCTGGGATCTGGTCAAGGGCTGGAGCATCGAGGAACAGCAGGCGCTGCGCGACGCGGTGCCGCGGGACGGCCTCTGCGCCCCCGCGCCCGGCGGCGGCACCGTCGGCGACCTCGCGCACAAGGTGCTCGACATCGCCGCGGCGGGCCTCGCGGCGCGCGGCGAGGTCAATTCGATGGGCGACAACGAGGTCGGCTTCCTCGAGCCGCTGCGCCGCATCGCCAAGAGCGGCAAGTCCCCCGCGCACGACCTCCTCGACCGCTACGAGGGACCGTGGGCGCACGACCTGTCGCACCTCTACGACGAGCTCAGCTTCTGAGGACTGGCGCGGCGCGCGTCTTCGCACATACCGCCCATGCCCTTGCATTTTCGCGCGGCGCCCGCTATGCGCCCGCGCTTCCGCCATGGTCATCCCTGGAGGCGTGGCGGACCGTGTAATCTGTTTCGGAGAAAAATGATGAGCGACCAGCTGGTGCTGTCGGCCGAGACGCGCGAACGCGGAGGCAAGGGAGCCTCGCGTGAACTGCGTCGTGAGGGCCGCGTCCCCGCCGTTGTCTATGGCGGCAAAGAAGAACCCCTGATGATCCACGTCGAGGAAAAGCTGCTGATGAAGCAGCTGATGACGGGTCACTTCATGAACTCGGTCGTGATGATCGACGTCGGCGGCAAGCAGATCCGCACGCTGCCCAAGGACGTCGCCTTCCACCCGGTGAAGGACCGCCCGATCCACGCCGACTTCCTGCGCATCGCCAAGGATGCGAAGGTCCAGGTCGCGGTTCCGGTGATCTTCCAGAATGAGGAAGCCTCGCCGGGCCTGAAGCGCGGCGGCGTGCTGAACATCGTCCGTCACGAGCTGGAACTCGTCTGCGAAGCGGACAAGATCCCCGACGAGATCGCGATCGACGTCACCGGCTTCGATGTCGGCGATTCGATCCACATCAGCAATGTCACGCTGCCCAAGGGTGCCGAAAGCGCGATCACCGATCGCGATTTCACCATCGCCACCATCGTCGCCCCGTCGGCGCTCAAGTCGAGCGACGGCGACACGACGAAGGACGAGGGTGAAGGCGAAGCTGCCGAAGGCGGCGAAGAAGCCTGATCACCAAGCTCTAGCCCCTCCCCTTCAGGGGAGGGGTTGGGGTGGGGTTTCGCGGGGCCGCGCAGGGGTCGAATACCCACCCCGCTGCGCCCCGGACTTGATCCGGGGCTCGCCGCCCCTCCCCTGAAGTGGAGGGGTTTTTCATATGCAGCTCTGGGTCGGCCTCGGCAATCCCGGGCCCCAATATGCGATGCACCGCCACAATGTCGGCTTCATGGCGGTCGACGTCATCGCCGACATGCACGGCTTCGGCGCCCCTGCGAAGAAGTTCCAGGGCTGGCTGCAGGACGGCCGCATCGGCCGCGAGCGCGTGCTGATCCTCAAACCCGCGACCTTCATGAACGAAAGCGGCCGCAGCGTGCGCGCGGCGATGGATTTCTACAAGCTGACGCCGCGGGACGTCACCGCCTTTTACGACGAGCTCGACCTCACCCCGATGAAGGTGAAGGTGAAGCGCGGCGGCGGCGCGGCGGGGCACAATGGCATCCGCAGCATGATCGCGCATATCGGCGACGATTTCCGCCGCGTGCGGATCGGCATCGGCCATCCGGGGCACAAGGACCGGGTGACCGGCCACGTGCTCGGCAATTACCACAAGAGCGAGGTCGAGCCGCTGACCGACCTCCTGGGCGCGATCGCCGCCGAGGCGCCGTGGCTCGCCGAGGGCGACGATGTGCGGTTCCAGAACGATCTGGCGCTGAGGCTCCAGCCGTGACCAGGATGCGCCCCGCCGCGGCGGGCGACGTCGAAGCGGCGATCGGGGTCTGGCAGGCGTGCGGGCTGACGCGCCCGTGGAACGAGCCGCGCGCCGATTTCGCGCGCGCGCTGGACCATGACGCCGCGACGATCCTGGTCGCCGAAC
>Ga0182747_1001024_pt1 | contig 23205 bp, 15 predicted proteins | sample eDN3rd30CBELigBY_FD_128526 | JGI IMG/M metagenome (GOLD analysis project Ga0182747, IMG submission 128526) | Enriched backyard soil microbial communities from Emeryville, California, USA - eDNA 3rd pass 30_C BE-Lig BY (version 2) (version 2) | ecosystem: Environmental > Terrestrial > Soil >...
ACCGCGGCGGCGGGCGGGGCGGCCGCCGGCGGCGGCTGCTGGGCGGTGCCGCCGTCGGTGGGTGCGATATCGGTCGCCGCCGCGCTCGCCCCGGGCCCGAACAGTCCGGTGAGCGCATCGGAGACGGTCGGCCCGTAGCCGATCTTGTCGTTGTACATCATCGCCACCCGGATCAGCCGCGGGTACGACGACGCCGCGTCACTGGAGCCAGGAGAGGCGTAGACCGGTTCGACATAGAGCAGGCCACCCTGGGCGACCGGCAGCGTGAGCAGGTTGCCCCACCGGATGCGGTTCTGGTTGTCGCGTCCGATCACCCCGAGGTCCTGGCTGACCGCGGTGTCGGTGGTGATCGCGTTGTTGGCCAGCTTGGGGCCATTGACCTGACCGGGAATGGTCAACACGGTGATCTTGCCGTAGGTGTCCGGATCCGAGCTGGCGGAGATGTAGGCGGCCAGATAGTCGCGCTTGAACCGGTTCATCGCGCTGGTCAGCTGATAGGACGCCGAACCGTCTTCCTTGACAAGGTTTTTCGCGACGATGTAGTACGGCGGCTGGAAGCTGCTGGCGGTCGGGTTGGGGTCCAGCGGCACGTCCCAGAAGTCCGACGTGGAGAAGAACGTGATCGGGTCGTTGACGTGGTACTTGGCCAGCAGCATCCGCTGCACCTTGAACAGGTCCTCGGGGTACCGCAAGTGCTCGGCGAGCTCGGGCGAGATCTCCGACTTGGGCTTGACCGTCCCGGGGAATACCCGCATCCACGCCTTGAGCACCGGGTCGGCCTCGTCCTGGGCGTAGAGGCTCACGGTTCCGTCGTAGGCGTCGACGGTGGCCTTCACCGAGTTGCGGATGTAGGACACCCGCCGGTCGGGCAGCAGCCGGTTGAACTCCACTTCTTTGGAGTCCGCGGTCGCCGACGACAGCGACGTCAGCTGCGAGTAGGGGTAGTTGTCCAGCGTGGTGTAGCCGTCGATGATCCACACCAGCCGCTTGTTGACGATCGCGGGGTACACCGTCGAATCGGTGGTCAGCCACGGCGCCACCGCCTGCACCCGGCTGGCGGGGTCGCGGTTGAACAAGATCTTGCTGTCCGAGCCGATCACGTTGGAGAACAAGAAGTTGCGTTCGGCGAACTTCGCGGCGAACACGCTGCGCGCCAACCAGTTTCCGATGGGTACACCGCCGGCACCGGTGTAGGTGTAGTTCTTCGTCTCGACGTTGGTCTCGTAGTCGTATTCACGGTCCGGGCCGTTGCGTCCGACGATGGCGTAGTCGGCGATGGTGTCGGCGATCACCGGGCCGTAGTAGACGCGCGGCTGGTCGAGGCGGGCCGGCCCCTGGGAGACCACACTGCCGTTGGCGCCGACCACGTTCGCCAGGAACTCCGGGTAGCCGCCGTTCTGGTTGGGGTCGTTGGCGATTCCGCGCACGGTGTTGGCCGGCGAGGCGATGAACCCGTTGCCGTGGGTGTAGACGGTGTGCCGGTTGATCCAGTCGCGCTGGTTGTCGATCAGCCGATCGGGGTTGAGCTCACGGGCGGCAACCACGTAGTCGCGCAGCTGGCCGTCACTGTCGCGATAACGGTCGATGGTGAGCTGATCAGGGAAGAAATAGAAGTTCTTGCCCTGCTGGAACTGGGTGAACGCCGGGCTGACGATGGTCGGGTCCAGCAGCCGGATGTTGGAGGTGGTCGCGACATCGGCCCCCACCTGCGCGGCCGTGGCCCGCGCGTCACCGCTGTAGTCGCGGTAGGTGACCACGTCCTCGGTCAGCCCGTAGGCCTGCCTGGTCGCGGCGATCGAACGCGAGATGTACTCGCTCTCTTTCTGCGCCGCGTTGGGTTTGACGCTGAACTGCTCGACGATCAGCGGCCAGCCCGCACCGACGACCACCGACGACAACAGCAACAGCACCAGACCGACCGCCGGAATCTGCAAGTCGCGTAGCACGATCGCCGAGAACACCGCGACCGCGCAGATCAGTGCGATCGCCAGCAGGATCATCTTGGCCGGCAGCACCGCGTTGATGTCGGTGTAACCGGCCCCGGTGAACGGCTTGCCGGCGCGGGTGTGGCTGAGCAACTCGTAGCGGTCCAGCCAGTAGGCCGCGGCCTTGAGCAACACCAGGGTGCCAATCAGGCTGACCACCTGGATACGCGCCGGGCGGCTCAGGACGCCGGCACGGCCGGACAAGCGGATGCCGCCGAAGATGTAGTGGGTCGTCAGGTTCGCGACGGTGGCCAAGAACAACGTCACCAGCAGCAGCCCGACCACCAGCCGGTAGAACGGTAGATCGAAGGCGTAGAACCCGAGGTCCTTGCCGAACTGCGGATCGGCGATCCCGAAATCATCGCCGCGCAGGAACAACTGGATGCGCACCCAGTAGCTCTGGGCCACGATCCCGGCCAGCAGACCGATGCCCGCCGGTATCCCGAAGCCGACCAGCCGCAGCCGCGACAACACCGCCGTGCGATAGCGGGCCACCGGATCGTTGGCGCCGTTGCTCGGCACGAACACCGGCCGCACCCGGAAGGCCATTGCCAGCGCGGCGAAGACGATCCCGCCGACGACCAGCCCCACCACCACGAAGGCGACCAGCCGGGTCAGCAGGGTCGTGACGAAAACCGACCGGTAGCCCAACTCCCCGAACCACAACCAGTCGACATAGCCGTCGATCAGCCGCGGCCCCACCAACAGCAACAGGATCACGGCGAGAGCGCTCCCGATCATGATCCGGCTGCGCGGGGTCAACTTCGGCATTCTCGCGGTGGGCCGCATACCCACGTGCCACGCTCCCTAGCTCGGTTGTCCTGACGGCCCCACTGTAGCCAACTCCGGTCTCAGCAAGAGGGTGGCTGACCTCCGCCGGTGAGGGTCCGCAACGCATCCACCGCCTGGGCGAGGCTGTCGACCTTGATCAGTTGCAAGCCGTTGTTGTCAGATCGGGCCTCGTAGCAGTTGTCGGCGGGGACCAGAAACACCGTCGCACCGGCCTCCCGGGCCGCGATCATCTTGTGCGTGATGCCGCCGATCGCGTCGACCTCACCGTTGGCCTTGATGACCCCGGTGCCGGCGACGAAGTTCTGGCCGGCGAGCCCGCCGGTGCTGAGTTTGTCGACGACGGCCAGGGAGAACATCAGGCCGGCGGAAGGACCGCCGATGTTGGCGAGATTGAAGTCGATGGTGAACGGCGCCCACGGCGCGTCGAGCACCGAGACGCCGAGGAATCCGTTGGGGCGGTCCTTGTTCTCTCCCAGCGTAATCCGCGCCGTACCGGGCGCGGCGTTCTTGCGCCGGTAGTCGATGACCACCGTCTCGCCCGGCTTGGTGTCGGCCAGCCGGGAGGTGAACTGTTCGACGGTGTAAACGGGTTCGCCGTCGACCGCGTCCAGGGCGTCACCGGCCTGCAGCGCGCCCGCCGACGGCCCCGGGTCGTGGACGTCGGCCACGGTCACCGCGCTCGGGTAGCGCAGGTAGCCCAGCGCGGCGTATTCGGCGCTCTGCTCGGATGCCCGGAAATCGGCGTTGTTGTCCTCGTCGACCTCCTCCCGGGACTTTCCGGGCGGATAGACCAGGTCACGGGGCATGAGCTGTTCACGTCCGGACAGCCACAGGGCCAGCGCCTCACCCAGTGTCAGCCCGTCACGCTGGGACACGGTGGTCATGTTCAGATGACCCGTGGTGGAGTGCGTCGTGGTGCCCTGGATGTCGACCACCTGCTTGCCGTCGACCATCCCCAGCGTGTCGAAGGTGGGGCCGGGCCCCAGCGACACGAAGGGCACGGTCACCGCTGCCAGCAGTACGCCAAACACGGCCACCGGCAGCAGTGCCGCCAACAGCGTCAGAATCCGCCTGTTCACCCCGGGTATGGTAAACGGCCGCGGCCCGGGCCCATCCGCTCCGGGCCGGAGCGACCGCGCATCGCACATCGCCGGATGCCGGTGGGTACGGTTGTGTCTATGGCTGATCTGCCCTTCGGTTTCTCTTCCGGGGACGACCCCGACCGCGAGCGGCCCGGGGGGCGCGATCCTGGTTCGGGCTCCGGGCCGAGCGATCCGTTCGGCATGGGTGCCGCTTTCAACATCGCCGATCTGGGCCAGATCTTCACTCAACTCGGCCAGATGTTCAGCGGTGCCGGCACAGTTGCCGCCGGCGGCCGGCCGGCCGGGCCGGTCAATTACGACCTGGCCCGCCAAGTCGCGGCGAAGTCGATCGGTTCGGTCGCACCGGTCACCGCCGCGACCAACACCGCCATCGGCGATGCGGTGCATCTGGCCGAGACGTGGCTCGACGGAGTGACCTCATTGCCGGCGGGCACCACCAGCGCGGTGGCCTGGACCCCGGTGGACTGGGTGGAACACACCATGTCCACCTGGCAGCGGCTGTGCGACCCGATGGCCGCGCAGGTGTCGTCGGTGTGGGCCTCGGCGCTGCCGGAGGAGGCCAAGAGCATGGCCGGTCCGCTGATGTCGGTGATGTCGCAGATGGGCGGGCTGGCGTTCGGATCGCAGCTGGGCCAGGCGCTGGGCCGATTGTCCGGGGAGGTACTGACCTCGACTGACATCGGGTTGCCCTTGGGCCCCAAGGGGATTGCCGCGCTGCTGCCCGGTGCGATCGAGGAATTGGCCGGCGGCCTAGAGCAGCCGCGCAGCGAGATCGTCACCTTCCTAGCCGCCCGTGAGGCCGCGCATCACCGGCTGTTCTCCCACGTGCCGTGGCTGGCCAACCAATTGTTGAGCACCGTCGAGGCCTACGCCCGGGGCATGAAGATCGACATCCGTGGCATCGAGGAGCTGGCGCAGGGTTTCGACCCGATGTCGATGGGCGACCCCTCGGCCATGGCCGACCTGCTCAATCAGGGGGTGTTCGAGCCCAAGTCGACTCCCGAACAACTGGCCGCCCTGGAGCGGTTGGAGACCATGCTGGCGCTGATCGAGGGCTGGGTGCGCACGGTGGTGACCGCGGCGCTGGGCGATCGGATCCCGGGCACCGCCGCACTGTCGGAGACCCTGCGTCGCCGCCGGGCCACCGGTGGCCCGGCCGAGCAGACCTTCGCCACCCTGGTCGGCCTGGAGCTGCGCCCCCGCAAGCTGGCCGAGGCAGCGGTGCTGTGGGAGCGGCTGACCACGGCGGTCGGGGTCGATGCCCGCGACAAGGTGTGGCAGCACCCCGACCTGCTGCCCGAGGCCGCCGACCTCGATGACCCGGCCGCCTTCATCGACCGGATGCTCGGCGGTGACACCAGCGGTATCGATTCCGCGATCGACCAGGCGATCGCCGAGTTTCAGCGCGAGACCGACGAGACCGGCGACACCGGCGAGGAGTAGCGGCGCCGGGTTGTCAGGCCTTCCCGGCCTTTCGACCCCTGTGGATGACGGGCGGCGCCGGCACCGTAGGACATGACAGGGTCGGCCCGTGAGCAGGGTTGATTCCGAGGGGCCCGCCTACACGCTGGACCCGGTACGCCCGGTGCTGCTGCGCCCGGACGGGGCGGTGCAGGTCGGGTGGGACCCTCGACGGGCCGTCCTGGTTCAGCCGCCACGCGGCCTGACCACTACCGGCCTGGCAGCCGTGCTGCGCGCGATGCAGTCCCCGACCACGGCCGCCGAGCTACGGATCGAGGCCGCCCGGCACGGCCCGGTCGACAGCGCAGAGCTGGACGACCTGCTGGCCGAGCTGCTCGACGCGCGCGTCGTCGTCCGCGCCGGCGGCCCACGCCGGCCGCGCCACGCGGTGTCGCTGCGGGTGCACGGCCGCGGGCCGCTGTCGGACCTGCTGGTCGAGTCGCTGCGCTGCTCGGGCGCCGTAGTCCGGCACAGCAGCCACCGGCACGCCGAAGTGAGCACCGCCGGCACGGATCTGGTGGTGCTGACGGACTATCTGGTAGCCGACCCGCGGCTGGTGCGCGAATTGCACGCCGAGCGGGTGCCGCACCTGCCGGTGCGAGTGCGCGACGGCACCGGCGTGGTCGGCCCGCTGGTGCTTCCCGGCAGGACCAGCTGCCTGGGCTGCGCCGACCTGCACCGCCGCGACCGGGACGCCTCCTGGCCGGCGGTGGCCGCCCAGTTGCGTGACACTGTCGCTCACACCGACCGCGCGACGGTGCTGGCGACGGTGGCGCTGGCCCTGAGCCAGGTCGAAAAGGTGATCGCGGCGGTGCGCGGGATAGCCGCCGACCGGGTCCTGGCTCCCCCGCCGACGCTCAACGCCACCCTGGAATTGGATCTGGCCACCGGCGCGGTCCTGACGCGGCGCTGGACGCGTCACCCGCTCTGCGATTGCTGACGTCGCACCCCACCGGCAATCCCGCACGCGGTGACCGGCGACACAACGCCGTCATGGATGATGGACAGGTGTCAGAAATCAAGCGCGGGAGCGCGGCGCGCAATGCGAAGCTGGCCAGCCTGCCCGTCGGCTTCGCCGGGCGGGCCGCCCTCGGTCTCGGGAAGCGGCTGACCGGCAAGTCCAAGGACGAGGTCACCGCCGAGCTGATGGAGAAGGCGGCCAACCAGCTGTTCACCGTCCTGGGTGAGCTCAAGGGCGGCGCCATGAAGGTCGGTCAGGCACTGTCGGTGATGGAGGCGGCCATCCCCGAGGAGTTCGGCGAGCCCTACCGGGAGGCGCTGACCAAACTGCAGAAGGACGCCCCGCCGCTGCCCGCGGACAAGGTGCATCGGGTCCTCGATGCCCAGCTGGGCACCAAGTGGCGGGAACGGTTCTCCTCGTTCGACGACACCCCGATCGCCTCGGCCAGCATCGGCCAGGTGCACAAGGCGGTGTGGGGCGACGGCCGTCCGGTGGCGGTCAAGATCCAGTACCCCGGCGCCGATGCGGCGCTGCGCGCCGACCTGAAGACCATTCGGCGGTTGACCGGCGTGTTCAAGCAGCTGGCGCCCGGGGTCGACGTCCAGGGTGTCGTCGATGAGTTGATCGAGCGCACCGAGATGGAGCTGGACTACCGGCTGGAGGCCGACAACCAGCGCATCTTCGCCAAGGCCTATGCGGGCCACCCGCACTTCCTGATCCCCAACGTGGTGGCCAGCGCACCCAAGACGGTGATCCAGGAGTGGATCGACGGTGTCGGCATGGCCGAGATCATCCGCAACGGCACCGTCGAGCAGCGGGACCTGATGGGTACCCGGCTGGCCGAATTCACCTGGGACGCGGCGCGCCGGCTGGAGCTGATCCACGGCGACGCCCACCCGGGTAACTTCATGCTGCTGCCGGACGGCCGGATGGGCGTCATCGACTTCGGTGCGGTGGCTCCGATGCCCGGCGGCTTCCCCCCGGAGCTGGGCGCCGCCGTGCGGTACGCCCGAGACAAGGACTACGACCAGGTCATCGCGACGATGCGCAAGGGCGGCTTCATCCAGAAGGGCCAGGACGTCTCGGTCCGCGAGATCGACGAGATGCTGCGCCAGTACGTCGAGCCGGTGGAGGTCGAGACGTTCCACTACAGCCGCAGATGGCTGATGAGGATGGCCGGCAAGCAGCTGGAGCGCCCCGTCGAGCAACTCAAGACCGCCCGTCAGCTGGACCTGCCGCCGAAGCTGGCGATGCCGATGCGGGTGCTCGCCTCGACCACGGCGATCATGTGTCAGCTCGACGCCCACGTGCCGGTCAAGCGGCTCTCCGAGGAATTGGTGCCGGGGTTCACAGATCCTGACGTCGAAGCGGTCGGGCCCTCGGCCTGACCGCGCCGGCCGCTCACGCGGCCACCGGCTCCTTGCGGGGCCGGCCGCGGGGCCGCTTGCGGCCGATGACGGCGCCGCGGTCGAGGATCTCCCCGCCCCACACCCCCCAGGGCTCGGCGCGCTGCAGCGCCAGCGCCAGACACTCCCGGCGGATCGGACAGTGGCCGCACAAGGCCTTGGCCCGCTCCAGGTCGGTCGGGTCGTCGGCGAACCACAGGTCGGGGTCGCGATTGCACGGCAACTCGGGGAGTCTTCGGGTGCGCACTTCGGTGGTGGACATCGGCTGATCACCTGCTTTCCGGTCTGGGGTGATCCGGGCCGGGCGGCGAATTGCCGGGGAAAAACAATGGCCACGGATCCTGGTCGGGTCCGTGGCCTTCGGGCGGCTGGGGCTGGCGGTTAGGGCGAACCCCGATGCACGGACGCGTCGACGGCGGCGGCATGACGTGCCGCCGCCTCGGCAGCGGCATGGCGCGCGCCGGCCGGACGTACTCGCAAGCCGCTGATCGTGGTCATGATGTCCGAGGTTAGCCGGTCGGCGCCGGGACTCACAACCGAATTAACTGTCACGAGGGTCACCCCCGGTTGCGGACCAGCTCGAGCACGTCGGGACCGAACTGTTCCAGCTTGCGCGCGCCGATGCCCGGGATGGCGACCAGGGCGGCCTCATCGGCGGGCAGCATCTCGGCGATCGCGGTGAGCGTGTTGTCCGAAAAGACGATGTAGGCGGGCACTTTCAGCTCGGTCGCGGTGCGCAGCCGCCAGTCTTTGAGCGCGACGAGCAGCTCGGTGTCGACGTCGACCGCACACGTCTCACACCGGCTCAGCATGATGGCGGCCGGTGTGCTCAGCGCCTTGTTGCACACCCGGCAGTGCTTCGGACCACCGCGGGAGCGGCGCCGGGCGGAGGTCTGCGACGCGGACTGCGTCACCGCGCCGTCGATACCGTTCAAGAACCGTGACGGCTTGCGGCCTGCCCGCCCGCCGGGGGCGCGGGCCAATGCCCAGCTCAACGCCAGGTGCACCCGGGCGCGGGTGACGCCGACGTAGAGCAGCCGGCGTTCTTCTTCGACGGCTTCGCTGTCGGCGCCGTGCGCCAGGGCGTGCGAGATGGGCAGGGTGCCGTCGGCCAGGCCCACCAAAAACACCGCATCCCACTCCAGCCCCTTGGCGGCATGCAGCGATGCCAGCGTGACACCCTGCACCGTGGGCGGGTGGCGGGAGTCCGCGCGCATCCGCAGTTCGGTCAGCAGGCCGGGAAGGTCCAGGTCGGGGCGCTGCGCGACTTCGTCGTCGACGAGTTCGGCCAGCGCACCGAGGGCCTCCCAGCGTTCCCGCGCCTTGGCCCCGCTCGGGGGTTCGGCCGTCAGCCCCAGCGGTTCGAGCACGCCGCGGACCAGCTCCGGCAGCGGCGACCCGCCGTCGTCGCCGCGCTGGGCGACTCGCTGCAACGCCACCAGTGACTGCCGGATCTCCTGGCGGGTGAAGAATCCCTCTCCCCCGCGGACCTGGTAGGCGATGCCGGCTTCGGTGAGCGCCTCTTCGTACACCTCCGACTGGGCGTTGATCCGGTAGAGCACGGCGATCTCGGCCGGCGCGGTGCCGCCCTCGATCAGCCGGGCGATCGCCTTGGCCACCGCGGTGGCCTCGGCGACCTCGTCGGGATACTCCCGAAAGCTCGGCGCCGGACCGGATTCGCGCTGACCGACCAGCTTGAGCTTGCTGCCGGCCACCCGGCCGCGGGCCGCGGCGATCACCCGGTTGGCCAGCGACACCACCTCGGGAGTGGACCGATAGTCGCGTTCGAGGCGCACCAGGGCGGCGTCGGGGAACCGGCGGGTGAAGTCGAGCAGGTAGCGCGGGGAGGCGCCGGTGAACGAGTAGATGGTCTGGTTGGCGTCACCGACGACGGTCAGATCGTCGCGCTGACCCAGCCAGGCCGACAGCACCCGCTGCTGCAGCGGGGTGACGTCTTGGTATTCATCGACGACGAAGCAGCGGTAGCGGTCCCGGAATTCGGCTGCCACCGCCGCGTCGTTCTCGATGGCGGCGGCGGTGTGCAGCAGCAGGTCGTCGAAGTCGAGCATCGCCACCTCGCCGCGGGCCTTCAGCGCCTCGTAGCCGGCATAGATCTCGGCGAGCTTGGCGGCGTCGACCGGGGTGTCCCGGCCGGCGGCCGCCACCGCCTCCGGATACTGCTCCGGCCCGATCAGCGACGCCTTGGCCCATTCGATCTCACCGGCGACGTCGCGGACATCGTCGTTGCTCAGGCGCAGCCCGGCATGGCCGGCGGCCCGGGCGACCACCCCGAACTTGCGGTCCAGCAATTCCCAGGCGGTGTCGCCGACCACCCGCGGCCAGAAGTAGCGCAGCTGCCGCCGCGCGGCGGCGTGAAACGTCAATGCCTGGACTGCGCCCACGCCGGCCCCGGCCCCGCCCTCGCCGCCCGCGACCGCCCCCAGGGCACGCAACCGGGACCGCATCTCACCGGCGGCGCGCTGGGTGAACGTCACCGCCAGCACCTGCCCCGGCGCGACATGGCCGGCGGCAACCAGGTGGGCGATCCGGTGGGTGATGGTGCGGGTCTTACCCGTCCCGGCACCGGCCAGCACACACACCGGCCCCCGCGGCGCCAGCACGGCGGCGCGCTGCTCGTCGTCCAAGCCGGCGATCAACCCGTCCACGGCATCCATCTTGACAGGGCCCTCCGACGCCCCTTCGACTAGCGTTGAGGACTATGACCGTCAGCGATCCGCCGCTCATCATGTACACCACGCAATGGTGCGGCTACTGCCGCCAGCTCAAGAAGGCCCTGGAGAAGTTCGAGATCGGCTACGACGAGATCGACATCGAGATGGACCCTACCGCCGCCAAGTTCGTCGAGGGGGCCAACGGCGGCAACCGCACGGTCCCGACGCTGCGCTTCGCGGACGGTTCGACGATGACGAACCCGACCGGGCGTGAGGTCAAGGCGAAGCTGGACCGGCTCAGCAGCTGATAAGTTGCGCGAGCCTTAGTTGCGCGAGCAGACGCAGAATCGCATGATTTTTGTCCGAATGGTGCGATTCTGCGTCTGCTCGGCCACTAAAGCGCGGCCCAGGACTCGATGATCGTCCGGGCGATCGAGATCGAGCCGGGCAGCAGCAGTTTGGCGTCCGCGGAGCCGCCGTTCCAGGCCCCCGCAGCCAAGGCGGCCCGCACCTCATCCCGGGTGAACCAGTTGGCCTCGGTGATCTCACCGTCACTGAACACGAACTCCTGGCCCGGGTCGGCGACGGCATGGAAGCCGACCATCAGCGAGCGCGGGAACGGCCAGGGCTGGCTGCCCAGGTAGGTCACGTCGCGCACGGCCAGCCCGACCTCCTCGTGGACCTCCCGGACCACGCAGGCCTCGAACGATTCGCCGGCTTCGACGAACCCGGCCAGCAGCGAGAACATCCGCACCGGCCAGTTGTGCTGGCGGGCCAGCACCACGCGGTCGGCGCCGTCGTGGACCAGACAGATCACCGCGGGGTCGATCCGCGGGAACTCCTCGGCGCCGGTGAGCGGGTTGACCCGCGCCCACCCGCCGCGCACCGGCTTGGTCGGTGTGCCGTCGACGGAGGAAAACCTCGCGTTCTCATGCCAATTCAGCAGGGCGATGGCCGAGGAAACCAGCTGCGCGCTGGTGTCGTCGAAGACGTCACCGATCGCCCGCAGGTCCAGCACCTTGACGTCGGCGTCGGGCGGCGCCTGCAGCGCACCGCGGATCGCCCAGACGTGCCGGCCGTCGTCGACTCGGCCCAGGAACACCGCATCCGGCGGCGGCGCATCGCCGATCTCACCGGCGTCGTGCAGCACCACCCGGCCGTCGGCGACCAGCACCTGATTGCGGGTGTCGACCCGCAGCAGCGCCGCGTCCGTCCACCCGGCTACGGCCGCGTCGGTGTCGGTGCGCAACTGGTCGGCCCGATCCGCCCCGACCCGCGACAGCAGCGGCACCTGGCGCAACTGGAAACTCAATATTCCTCCTCATGCCGACCCGCTTGGCCTGGCTTCGCCGCGCTTACGCTCGTCACTGGTTGCTGACCGTGCGCACATACAGCAGCCGGTCGCCGGCCTCGATCGCATCCACTTCCGGTGCGTCCAACCGCAGCAGCTGCCCGTCGCGGACCACGCCGAGCACGATCTCGCTGAGATGCTTGGCCGATGCGCCGACCTCTTTCTGCTCCACCTCCCGCTCGGCGATGGAATACCCGGCGTCGGGGGTGAGCAGATCCTCGATGATCTCCACCACGTTGGGCGTGGTGGTGGCGACGCCGAGCAGCCGCCCGGCGGTCTCGGAGGACACCACCACCGAGTTGGCCCCGGACTGCTCCAGCAGGTGCTGGTTCTCGGCTTCCCGGATGGCCGCCACGATGGTGGCGTTGGGGGCGATCTCGCGGGCGGTCAGGGTCACCAGCGCCGCCGTGGCATCGGAGCCGGTGGCCACCACGATCGCCGACGCACGCTGGGCGCTGGCCAGCCGCAGCACGTCCGACCGGGTTGCGTCGCCGTCCACCGTCACCAGCCCGGCGCTTTTCGCGCGCTCGAGCACGGCCCGGTCGTTGTCCACCACGACGATGTCACTCGGGGTGGTCTCGTCGTCGCCGAGCATGGCCGCGATCGCGGTCTTCCCCTTGGTGCCGTATCCGATGACGATGGTGTGGTCTCGCACTCTTCTCCTCCAACGCTGAATCCGGAACGCCTGTCGGGACGTCTCGGTGAACGCCTCCACCGTCGTTCCGACCAAGAGGATCAGGAACGCGATCCGCAGCGGGGTGATGACCGCGACGTTGATCAGGCGGGAGAACTCGGTGACGGGCGTGATGTCGCCGTAGCCGGTGGTCGACAGCGTCACGGCCGAGTAGTAAAGGCAGTCCAGGAAGGTCAGCCGGTCACCCTGCACGTCCTGGTAGCCGTCCCGGTCGACGTAGACGAAGATCGTGGACACCAGCAGGGCCGCCAGCGCGATGGCCGAGCGCCGGTAAACGGTGCGGCCGGGACTGGACTGCCCATGGGGGATGCGCAGGACCCCGACGAGCGCATAACTGGGCTGGGCGGTCAGCGTCTCGTCGAGACGACGCAACCGTCGCCAGCTAGCTCCTGCCACGACGGGCGGTCATCGGTCGCACCTGACGCACGGACCCACTGTAACCACACGTGTCGTCAACAGTTGAGCAGTGCGGCCAGCTCGGCGAAATCGGGCAGTTCTTCGGGCACGACGGTGGTGCCGCTGCGCACGTAGTGGAAGGCGGCCCGGACTTTGGCCGGCGGGCAGCCCGTCAGCGCCGCCCACGCCAGTCGGTACACGCCGAGCTGAACGGTGGCGTGGCGCAGGGCCTCCGGACCGGCCGGCGCCGCCCCGGTCTTCCAGTCCACCACGGTGACGCCGCCGTCCGGTTCGGCGAACACCGCGTCGATGCGGCCACGCAGCATGGTCTGCCCGAAGGCCATCTCGAAGGGCACCTCGACGGCGACGGGCGAGCGCGCCGCCCACGCCGAATCCAAAAATGCCGCCTGCAGCTCCGTCAGTTCCTGCGCATCGGCCCGGGCCGTGTCGGCGTCGGCCGCACCGGGCAGATCGTCGAGTTCGAAAAGCCGCTCGGCGCCGAAGAGCCGCTGCACCCAGTCGTGAAACGCCGTACCCAGCAAGGCATGTGGGTCCGGTCGGGCCGGGAGCCGGCGGGTCAGCCGCTGCGCCGCACCGGCCGGGTCGCGACTCAACTCGACCAGGTTGCTCACCGAGACCTGGCTGGGCAGCGTCCGGGCCGGCTGCGCGGCGGCCAGGGCCCGCTCGGCCAGCAACGCATCGACGTCGGCGGCCCACGGGCTGTCGACCGGCGGACCATCCTGTAGTTCCCCCGCCCGCAGCGCCGCGGTGACCAACGCTGCGCCGCGGTCGACGTCGCCACGCCGCCCGGCCAGTGGATCTGCCGGCCAAACCGCTTCCCTGGCGGTGTCGCACAGCGGGTTTCGCTCCCCGGCGGCCGGCGCCTCCGCCCACTGCTCGACCACCCCGCAAGCCCGCCCGGCGGACGCCGCGCTGTCGATGACCGCCTTGAGTTCGGTCAAAAACTCCGACGGGCCGCGCAGCTTGGTCTCCCCGACACCCCAGTGATGACCGGAGACCAGCAGGGTGTCCTCGGCGCGGGTGACCGCAACGTAGAGCAGCCGGCGCTCTTCGTCCACGCGGCGCTGATCCAGCCGGCTCTGATGCTCGGAGATGGTGTCTGACAACTGCTTTCGATCGGTGACCGCGCCGGTGTCCAGTACCGGGACACCGTGGGCGCCCAAATCGGCGCGGTCGCCGCGCAGCAGCGGCGGCAATTCGGAGGCATCCGAGAGCCAGCTGCGCCGCGACGCGGTCGACGGGAACACCCGCGCCACCAGGTGCGGCACCGCCACCACCTGCCATTCCAGTCCCTTGGCGGCGTGCACCGTGAGGATCTGGACCCGGTCGGCGGCGACCGCGGGTGCAGCAGGGGCCAACCCGTTCTCCACCACGGCCGCCGCATCCAGGTATGCCAGCAGGCCCGGCAGCGACGCCGGGCCCCCGATGCCCTCCCCATAGCCGGTGACCACGTCGGCGAACGCGTCGAGCTGTTCGGTGCCAGACGCCGCCACCGGCTGCGCCGCGAGCACCTCACAGTCCAGGCCCATCACCCGGCGCACCTCGGCGACCAGGTCGGGCAGCGGGTGCCAGAGGTGTCCGCGCAGCACGGTCAGCTCCTCGGCCAGTGCGACGATGCGCCGGTACCCGCTGGCCGAATAACGCTCGGCCGGCCCCGGATCGGCCAGCGCGTCGGCCAGGCATGCGGTGTCGGCATCGGGGCCGGCCTGCGCGGCGACCTCGGCCGCCGAGACCGGCCCGGCCGGGTGGTCGGGGCGGGCCAGCTCGGTCGCCCGCCGCCACAGGGCGGCCAGGTCGGCGGCGCCGAGCCGCCACCGCGCTCCGGTCAGCACCTGGATCGCCGCGGCCCCGGCAGTCGGCTCGGCGACCAACCGCAGCATCGCCACCAGGTCGGCGACCTCGGGCACCGATAGCAGCCCGGCCAGCCCGACCACCTCCACCGGGACGCCCCGGGCGCGGATCGCCTCGGCCAGCGGCGCGGCGTCGGCGTTGCGCCGCACCAGCACCGCCGCGGTGGGCGGGGCGACACCCTCGGCCTCGGCCCGGCGGTAGCGCCGGCACAGCGCCTCGGCGACCCACTCGCGTTCCCCGGTCACGTCGGGCAGCAGCGCAAGCCGGACATCGCCCGGTTCCGCGTCCGGGCGCGGGCGCAGCGTGTGCACCGTGACCGAGCGCCGCCGCGCCTGCGCGGAGACCTCGTTGGCGACGTGTAACACCTCCGGCGGATTGCGCCAGCTGGTCCGCAACTCCAGGGTGGGGGCCGGCGTGCCGTCGGAGAACGGGAAGTCGGTGGCGAATCGGGGCAGGTTGGTGGCCGAGGCGCCGCGCCAGCCGTAGATCGACTGAATCGGGTCGCCCACCGCGGTCAGCGCCAGCGCGTCGTCGGCGCCGCCGCCGAACAGTGCCGCCAACGCGATGCGCTGGGCGTGCCCGGTGTCCTGGTATTCGTCGAGCAATACCACCCGGTAGGTGGCGCGCAGCCGGGCGCCGACGGATTCGTCGGCCTGGGCCAGCCGTGCGGCGGTGGCCATCTGCGCACCGAAGTCCATCACCCGCTCGGCGCGCATCCGCTGATGCAGGGCGTCGATCAGCGGCACCAGCTGGGCGCGTTCGGTCTGGGTGTCGAGCATCTTGAGCAAGGACTGGTTGGGTTCGGCGCGTTGACGCGGCCCCGGTGGCAGGGTGTGCACCAGCCGCTCCAACTCCAGATGGGTGTCGCGCAACGCATCGGTGTCCACCAGGTGTTCGGCCAGCTGCCCGGCCAGGCGTAGCACCATGGCGGTGACCGCGGCCGGATCCCGGTCGGTGCGCAACTCGCCGCGATAGCCGCTGACCACGTCGAACGCCAGCTGCCACAGTCCGGTCTCGGTGAGCAGCCGGGTGTCGGGCTCGATGCCCAGCAGCAGACCGTGCTCACGCAGCAGCGCGCCGGCGAACGCGTGGTAGGTGCTCACCACCGGAGCCGACACCACCGGGCCGAAGCCGGGGGCCCCGGGTTCGGCGACCATCAGACCGGCGCCGGCCAGCCGGGCCAGCCGGGAGCGGACCCGGCGCAGCAGTTGCCCGGCGGCCTTGCGGGTGAACGTCAGGCCGAGCACCTGGCCGGGGTCGGCGTAGCCGTTGGCGACCAGCCACACCACCCGGGCGGCCATCGTCTCGGTTTTGCCGGCCCCGGCCCCGGCGATGACCACCAGCGGGCCCGGCGGCGCGGCGATGACCGCGGCCTGCTCCTCGGTGGGCTGGTGCAGCCCGAGTGCGGCCGCCAACTCGGCCGGGCCGTAGCGGGCGGTCATGCGCCGCTCCCGCCGGTGTGGGCCGGGCAGATCGGCCGGATCGGGCAGTGCCGGCAGCCGTCGTTGACCCGGGCGGTGAACTGCGGGCCGGCGGTGGCGGCGGCCGCCTGCGCGATCCGCCGGCGCCATTGGTCGCCGGTCTCGGTGGTGAGCGGGTCCTGTTCGCGCTCGGCGGCGCCGACGGCTCCGGGCTTGGCCGGATACACCAGCCGGGCGCCGCCGGGCTGCTCGTCGGGCCCGAGGAGCCCGGCTTCCACCGCCAGCTGGTACACGGCCAGCTGCGCGTGCTGTTGGGCGTCGTCCTTGCTGACCGGGGTCTTCGCGGTCTTGACGTCGACGACCACCAGCCGCCCGGCGGCGTCCCGTTCGATCCGGTCGATCCGGCCGCGTAGCCGCACCCCGTCGCCGGTGTCGAGCGGCCCGTCGAAGGCGACTTCGGTGCCGACCTCGGTGAGCTGGCCGCGGGTCTGCGCCCGCCACGCCAGGAACGTCTCGATCATGGCGCGGTGCCGGTCACGTTCGTTGGCCGAGTACCACGGCGACTCGAACGGCAGTTGCCGCCAGGCCCGGTCCAGTTCAGCCAGCAGTTGTTCTGCGGTGACCGCGGATTCGGCGACCAGGGCGTGCATCACCGACCCGATCGTCGAACGCAGATCGCGGCCGTCGGTTCCGCCGTGGCGTTCGGCCAGCCAGCGTAGCGGGCAGTCCAGCAGGCTCTGCAGCGCCGAGGGCGACAACGTCACGACCCGCCCGTCACCGGCACGCCACAACGGCTCCTCGGTGCTGACCGGAGCCGTGCCGTGCCAGCTGGCCGGGTCGGCCCCGGGCACCCCGGCACGTGCCAGGCGCGCCAGTTGCGTTGCGGCGTCAGCGCGTTCGGCCTCAGCGACGGTTCCGGCCGGGGCGCACACCACGGCCCGCAGCCGCCCGACAAGCCCGGCCGCCGACAGCACCGGCGGCGCCACCACCGGTGGCGCCGGTGCCCGATCAGTGTCGGAGGTTGCGCAGGCTGCGAGTTCGGTGACGAATTCCGACGGGAGCTGCTCCTCGGCCCCGTCGGTACTCCCCTCCCCGTCGACGGCGGTGATCATCAATTGCCGGCGCGCCCGGCCCATCGCCGCCACCAGCAGCCGCCGCTCCTCGGCTAGCAGCGGCGCCCGGGCCGAGACGTCGTCACCGAGGCCGTGCAAGGTGTCCAGCAGCCGCTGGGTCCCCAGCACACCGCCGCGCGGAACGGTATTGGGCCACAGTCCTTCCTGCACACCGGCAATGACGACCAGATCCCACTCGCGGCCCAGGGCGGCATGCGCGCTGAGCACAGCGACCGCCTCGGCGCCGGCCGCGGGCTCGGCCCTGGGCATCACCAGTTGCATGGCGCTGACGTGCTCGACGAGCCCGGCCAGGGTCGCGCCGGCGGTACGCGCGGTGTACTGCTCGGCGAGATCGAACAGCGCGGTTACCGCGTCCAAGTCTCGGCCGGCTTGGGCGCCGGCCGTCCCGCCGCGCTCGGTTACCGACAACCAGCGCTGCTGCAGCCCGGACCGATTCCAGGCCTGCCACAGCGTGTAGTGCGGGTCCCGGCCGTCGGCGTGGCTGCGGACCGCGGCCTGCAGCACCGCGCGCACCCGCCGCAGCGGGCGGGCGTGCGCGGCCGGCAGCTGGCCGGAGTCACCGGACAACACCGCTGCCAACCGGTCGCCGGAATCTGCTTCCGGCGCGCCACCGCGGCGCAGGATGCGCTGCAACTGCCGCAGCGAGATCGGATCCATCCGCCCGATCGGGCCGGTGAGCAGTTCCAGCGCCCGACGGCCGTCCACGCCGTCGGCGGCGCACTCCAGCACGCTCAGCAGGGCGGCCACCGCAGGCTGCTCGGCCAGCAGGCCACCGGGTGCGGGCAGGGTCACCGGAATGCCCGCGGCGGCCAGGCTGCGGGGCAAGCGGGCCGCCGCGCGCGGCACCGAGCGGACGATCACCGCCATCTGCGACCACGGCACACCAGAGATCAGGTGGGCGCGCCGCAGCGTGTCGGCGATCAGCGCGGCCTCGGCGTGACCGGAGGCCGCGGTGCGCACGGTGACCGAGCCGTCGTCGGGCCCGGCGCCCGTCAGGCGGCGGGCGGTGCCGGGCCCGGGCAGCCGGGCGGCGATGGTGTTGATGGCGTTAGCCACCGCCGGGGCGCAGCGGTGCGAGACCGTCAACGTCACCGCCGGGGTGGCGGCGCCGTCGGTGTCATCGGCCAGCAGGGCGGCGGGCTCGGCGCCGCGGAACCCGAACACCGCCTGATCCGGGTCCCCGGCGATGACGGTGCGCTCGACGCCGGCGGCAAGCACCCGCACCAGCCGGGCCGCCTGCGGGTCGAGTTGCTGGGCATCATCGACCAGCAGCAGCCGGATCCGGCGGCGTTCCTCGATCAGCAGGTCGGGGTCGGTGGCGAAGGCCTCCAACGCGGCCCCGACCAATTCCGCGGCGCCCAGGGCCGGGGTGGTCGCCTGGGGGGCGGCGGTGCCGACCGCGGCACGCAACAGCATCACCTGTTCGTACTGCCGGGCGAAGCGCCCGGCGGCGGCCCACTCCGGGCGACGGCACCGCCTGCCCAGCCGGATCAGCTCGGCCGGGTCGACGCCGCGTTCGGCGCAGCGTGCCATCAAGTCCCGCAGTTCGGTGGCGAAGCCGTCGGTGGCCAGGGCCGCGTGCAACGACGCTGGCCAGGCCCCGGCGCCGTCACCGGCGAGCAGTTCGCGGATGACGCTGTCCTGCTCGGCCCCGGTGACCAGCCGGGGGGGTGCGGCCTCGGCGCGCAGGGCAGCCCGCTGGAGCACCGCGAAGGCGTAGCCGTGCACGGTGCGAACCAGCGGTTCTCTGACCGCGCGGGCCGAAACGGGCCCGCCCGCCGCCAGCACCGTGGCGGTCAGCGCCCCACGGACCGCCGCCGGCAGCCGGCCAGATCCCGTCAGCAGCAGCAGCGAATTCGCGTCGGCCCCCGCGGCGACGTGAGCCGCGGCCACCTCGACCAGCAGGCTGGTCTTGCCGGCCCCGGGCCCGCCGAGCACCCGCAGCACGCCGCGTGCACGCGGGTCCAGCGCCGCCTGGGTGCCGGCGGCCGGCGACTCCCGGTGCTGGGTCATACCGCCCATGACAGCACTGCCCTCTGACAACTCCGGCCGCGGCTGGCACCATCGACGGGTGAATTCCGATCATCTCCTGCACGTGCACCGCTACGGACCGCCCGCACCGGCCCAGATCCTGGCGATCCACGGCCTGACCGGACACGGCCAGCGCTGGCAACACTTGGCCGAAGATCATTTGGAGGAATTCAGCGTCGCGGCACCGGATCTGATCGGTCACGGCCGCTCGTCGTGGGCGGCGCCGTGGACCATCGACGCCAACGTGACCGCGCTGGCCGCGCTGCTCAAGCGCTGCGCCGATCAGCCGGTCCTGGTGGTGGCGCATTCGTTCGGCTGCGCGGTGGCCCTACAGCTGGCCGCCAGCCATCCGGATCTGGTCGGCGCGCTGGTGCTGCTGGACCCGGCGGTCGGCTTGGACGGCGGCTGGATGGCGCGGATCGCCGACGCGATGCTGGCCTCCCCGGACTATCCCGATGCCACCGAAGCACGCGCGGAAAAGGAACACGGCTCCTGGGCCGACGTGGCCCCGGCCGTGCTCGACACCGAAGTCGACGAACACCTCATCACCTTGCCGAGCGGGCGGGTCGGCTGGCGCATCAGCATCCCGGCGATGATGTCCTACTGGAGCGAGCTGGCCCGTGACATCGTTCTGCCCGCGCCGGGTACCGCCACCACGCTGGTGCGGGCCACCCGAACCTCACCCCCGTATGTGGGCGAAGACCTCATCACCGCGCTGACCGAACGGCTGGGACCGGATTTCCGGCTGGTGGACCTCGACTGCCAGCACATGGTGCCACACGCCAGGCCCGGCGAGGTTGCCGAGCTGATCCGCGCCCGGTTGCCCGTGACCTGATGGCTCCGGTGACCGAAGCCCAAGTGGAGGCGGTGCGCGCGCTGGTCGCCGCGATCCCCGCCGGCCGGGTCGCCACCTACGGCGACATCGCCTCGGCCGCAGGGCTTTCCAGTCCCCGCATTGTCGGATGGATCATGCGCACCGATTCCGCCGATCTGCCATGGCATCGGGTGATCCGGGCATCCGGTCAGCCGGCGCCGCACCTGAGCACCCGGCAGTTGGAACGGCTTCGCGCCGAAGGGATTCTGGCCGCCGACGGCAAGGTGGATCTGCGCACCGCGCGCCACCGGTTCTGACGCTACAGCGCCAGGCGTACCAGTGCCGCGGTGCGCGCCAGCCCGGGGAACGCCTCGGCCGTCGACCGCGGGTGCAGGGCGTGTACCGCTAGCCGGAACATCAATGCGCGCAACAACATCTGCGGCCATTCGGGCAGTGATTCCCAGCGTTCGATGAGGCCGTCGTCGGCGTCACCCCAGGACAGGGCGTCGACCACCACCACGCCGGCGGCCCAGGATGCCGGGCGCCAGTACGGGGTGATGTCGGTGATGCCGGGCGCCGCGGCACCGGAGAACAGCACCGTGCCGTACAGATCGCCGTGCACCAGCTGGCTGGAGCTCTTGGTGGGCTTGCGCAAGGTGGCGAGCTGATTGATCAAGTCGATCGAGCGCTGGCCGTCCACCGAACCCGGGGCCAGCTGGGCGCCGGCCTGCAGTGAAGCGAACGGCCGTTCCTCCCACGCGGCCCGATCGGCGGCGATGAACACGTCGACGTCGGCCCACGGCGCCACCGGCGCCTGGGTGAGGAACCGGGGCCGCTCCAGCTTGGCGGTGGCCTCGTGCAGCCGGACCGCTGCGGAGACCACCTCGTCGTGACGGGGCTCCGGGCTGCCGGCCACGTAGGTGTCGGCCCGCCAGCCCGACACCACGTAGCGTCCGTCGGTGGAACGCACCGGCCGGGCCAGCCGGATGCCGTCGGCGAACAGCGTCTCGCGTACCTTCGCCGACCAGGCGGCCCCGGCGTGGTCGGCGACCATCGACACCACCACTTCCCCGCACTTCCAGCCGTCCTCCCATCCGGCGCCCAGCGGGGTGGGTGAAACGCCGCGAAGGCCGAACGTCGCCAGCACATGTTCAGGCGGCGGCTCGACAGTCACACGGTCAGCCTAAGCGGTGATCACAAGCGTGGCGCGGAGCCTCGCCGGGGGTCGGTGCGGTCGTCCCAGCTTCGGCTCTCCTGCGTCGAGCCTCGCTGAACCGCCGGGTTCTAGCGGCGGTCCCAGCTTCGGCTCTCCTGCGTCGAGCCTCGCTGAACCGCCGGGTTCTAGCGGCGGTCCCAGCTTCGGCTCTCCTGCGTCGAGCCTCGCTGAACCGCCGTCAATACATGACCATGTCGGGCTGCATCTGCTTGGCCCACGCCACAATTCCCCCTTGCAGGTGGACCGCGTTGGCAAAGCCGGCCTTCTTCAGGGTGGCCAGGGCCTGGGCCGAACGGACCCCGGTCTTGCAGTACAGCACCGACATTCGGTCTTGCGGGAGCTTCGCCAGGCCCTCACCGGTGTTGATCATCGACTGCGGGACCAACTGGGCACCCTCGATGCGGTTGATCGCCCACTCTCCCGGCTCGCGCACGTCGATCAGTGCCAGCTGTTGCCCGGAGTCCAGCAGCTCACGCAGCTCGGCGGGCGTGATCGTGGACCCGGCGGCCGCGGCGGCGTCCTCCTCGGGAACCACGCCGCAGAACGCGTCGTAGTCGACCAACTCGGTAATCGCCGGCGTGGCGGGGTCCTTGCGGATCGCAATGGTGCGATAGCTCATCTCCAACGCGTCGTAGATCATCAGCCGCCCCAGCAGCGGTTCTCCGATACCGGTGATCAGCTTGATCGCCTCGGTGCCCATCACCGACCCGATCGAGGCACACAACACTCCGAGCACTCCGCCCTCGGCGCACGAGGGCACCATGCCCGGCGGCGGGGGCTCGGGGTACAGATCGCGGTAGTTGAGGCCGCGCCCGTCCGGCGCGTCCTCCCAGAACACCGATACCTGGCCCTCGAAGCGGTAGATCGAGCCCCAGACGTAGGGCTTGTGCGCCAGCACCGCCGCGTCGTTGACCAGGTAGCGGGTGGCGAAGTTGTCGGTGCCATCCAGGATCAGGTCGTACTGCGCGAACAGTTCGACGGCGTTGGTCCGGTCCAGCCGCACCTGGTGCAGCTGCACCCGTACGAGCGGGTTGACCTCGGCAATCGAGTCGCGGGCGCTTTCGGCTTTGGTGCGGCCGATGTCGGAGACCCCGTGGATGACCTGGCGCTGCAGGTTCGACTCTTCGACGACGTCGAAGTCGATGATCCCGAGGGTGCCGACGCCGGCGGCGGCCAGATACAGCAGAGTCGGCGCGCCCAGTCCGCCGGCGCCGATCACCAACACCCGGGCGTTTTTGAGTCGCTTCTGCCCCTGCACGCCGACGTCGGGAATGATCAAGTGGCGGCTGTAGCGCGCTACTTCATCCCTGGTCAGCTCGCCGGCCGGCTCCACCAGCGGCGGCAGTGATATCGGCACCGGGCAATCTCCTCAACGTCGCGTCTGCCAACCCATCACAGCAGCTGGTGGGGGCAACGACAAACCGCGGGTGAAGCTTCCCGAAGGGAGCTGACCGGCTCAGGGAATCGGAGCCGGCCACGGGTTGAACCGGCAGGTCTTGCCGTCGGGCTTGACCCAGTCCGGGTCGAACTTCGCCGCGTCGTCATTGGAGGTGCCGAACGTCTGCTGCATCATCACCGGCGCCAACGCGTCCTGCTTCTCGCACGGTTCGTGGTGTTGATAGCCCAGGGCGTGACCGACCTCGTGGTTGATCAGGTACTGCCGGTAGGAGCCGATGTCGCCCTGGAAGGGCACCGCGCCGCGAACCCAGCGGGCCTCGTTGATGAACACCCTCGGTTCCGACCTCACCCCGTAGGACGGGTTGTAGCAGGACGCTTCCAGCGGGATCTCGTAGCCGCAACCCTCCCGGACCGTCATCGGCGAGGTCAGCGAGATGCGGAAATCCGGTTCGACGCCGCTGGTCGCGTCCACTCGGACGAACCCGATCTGCGGCGTGTG
>Ga0182747_1001025_pt1 | contig 23203 bp, 19 predicted proteins | sample eDN3rd30CBELigBY_FD_128526 | JGI IMG/M metagenome (GOLD analysis project Ga0182747, IMG submission 128526) | Enriched backyard soil microbial communities from Emeryville, California, USA - eDNA 3rd pass 30_C BE-Lig BY (version 2) (version 2) | ecosystem: Environmental > Terrestrial > Soil >...
CGCCTATGCGGGTTTTGACCACGTCGCCCGCGCGCCGATGGTCCAGCTTGCCTCGGGTCATTTCCTGCTGGAGCTGTTCCACGGGCCGACGCTGGCCTTCAAGGACTTCGCCATGCAGTTGATCGGGCAGCTTTTCCAGCTTGCCCTGGCGAAATCCGGCAATCGGGTGACGATCCTCGGCGCGACCTCGGGCGATACCGGCTCGGCCGCGATCGAGGCCTTCCGGGGTCTCTCGAATGTCGATGTCTTCATCATGTATCCGCATGGCCGCGTCAGCGAGGTGCAGCGCCGCCAGATGTCGACCCCCGCCGATGCCAATGTCCATGCGCTGGCCGTCGACGGCACCTTCGATGATTGCCAGGCGCGGCTGAAGGATCTGTTCAACGACCACGACTTCCGCGACGGGGTCGGGCTGGCCGGCGTGAACTCGATCAACTGGGCGCGGGTGCTGGCGCAGATCGTCTATTACTTCACCGCCTCCTCCAGCCTCGGCGCGCCACTGCGCGAGGTGGATTTCACCGTGCCCACCGGCAATTTCGGCGACGTTTTCGCGGGCTCGATCGCGAAGGCGATGGGTCTGCCAATCGGCCGCCTCGTCGTCGCGACGAACCAGAACGACATCCTGCACCGCGCGCTTACGACCGGCGAATACCGGACCGGCACGGTCGAGCCCTCGATCAGCCCGTCGATGGATATTCAGGTCAGCTCGAATTTCGAGCGCGCGCTGTGGCTGGCCTATGGCCGCGACGGCGCCGCCGTCAGCCAGCTGATGGACGAGCTGAAATCCGGCGGCTTCTCGATCAGCCAGGGCGCGCTTGAGCATCTGCGCGAGATCTATGTCTCGGGCCGCGCCTCGGAGGCCGAGACCACGGCGATGATCACCACCATCCACGACGAGACCGGCGAGGTCATCTGCCCCCATACCGCCGTCGCGGTGAAGGTCGCGCGCGAGCATCTGCGCCCCGGCGTTCCGATGATCAGCCTCTCCACCGCGCATCCGGCGAAATTCCCCGACGCGGTCGAGGCGGCGATCGGCATTCGCCCGGCTCTGCCGCCGCATATGGCCGACCTGTTCGAGCGCGACGAACGGATCACCCAGGTTGAAAACGACGCGGGCAGCATTAAGTCGCTGATCCTTGAACGGAGAACTTTGTGAGCCAAACCCGCATCAGCACCCTGCCCAATGGGTTGCGCGTGATCACGCGCGACATGCCGGGCCTTCATTCGGCCTCGATCGGAGTCTGGGTCGGCGCCGGCTGCCGCGACGAACGCGCCGAACAGAACGGCATCGCCCATTTCCTTGAGCATATGGCCTTCAAGGGAACCGCGACGCGCAGCGCGCTGGACATCGTCGAGCAGATCGAGAACGTGGGCGGCTATATCAACGCCTATACCTCGCGCGACGTGACCTCCTATTACGCGCGGGTGCTGGCCGGCGATGTCTCGATGGCGCTGGACGTGATTTCCGATATCGTGCTGAACCCGATTTTCGACCAGCGCGAGATCGAGATCGAGCGCGGCGTGATCCTGCAGGAAATCGGGCAGTCGCTGGACACGCCCGATGACGTCATCTTCGACTGGCTGCAAGAGGCGGCCTATCCCGACCAGCCGATGGGGCGCACCATCCTTGGCCCGACCGAGCGCGTCAGCGCCTTCGACAAGGGCGACCTCTCGGGCTTCATCACCGAGCATTACGGCCCCGAGCGCATGATCGTCGCCGCCGCCGGCGCGGTCGATCACGACCGGATCACCCGGCAGGTCGAGCAGATCTTCTCGCATCTGCCGGCGCGCCCGCAGACCCTGCGTGAGCCTGCCCGCTGGCAGGGGGCCGAGACGCGGCGCGTCAAGAAGCTGGAGCAGGCCCATTTCGCGCTGGCCTTCGAGGGGCCGGGCTATATGTCACCCGATTTCTACGCGGCGCAGATCTGGACCTCGGCGCTGGGGGGCGGCATGTCCTCGCGTCTGTTCCAGAAGGTGCGCGAGGAACGCGGCCTCTGCTATTCGATCTTTGCCCAATCCGGGTTCCACGACGATACCGGCATGGTCACGATCTATGCCGGCACCTCGGGCGACCAGATCGCCGACCTTGCCAACCTGACCGTGGACGAGATGAAGCGCGCGGCCGAGGACATGACCGAGGCCGAGATCGCCCGCGCCCGCGCCCAGCTCAAGGCCGGGTTGCTGATGGGGCTGGAAAGCCCGACCGGGCAGGCCGAACGGATGGCGCGGTCGCTGGCGATCTGGGGCAAGGTTTCGGAACCCGCCGAGGTGGCCGAGCGTATCGACGCGGTGACCGTGGCCGATGTGCGCGCCCATGCCGAGCGGCTGATCGGAAATGCGCGACCGGCCCTTGCACTCTACGGCCCGGTGCGCTCTGCTCCGACCAGAGAGAAACTGTCCCAAAGGCTTGCCGCCTGATGTTCAACCGCCGCCGTCCGCCTCGACTGGAAACCGAGCGGATGGTGCTGCGCCTTCCCGCGCATGGCGATTTCGAGGCATGGGCGGCGCTGCGGGACGAAAGCCGTGATTTCCTGACTCCGTGGGAGCCGGTCTGGTCCGCCGATCACCTCTCGAAGCGCAGCTTCACCAACCGGGTCTATTGGGCGCAGCGCGCGAATCGCAACGGCACGGCGCTGCCGCTTTTCCTGATCCGGCAGGACGCGGTCCTGCTGGGGGCAATCACGCTGGACAATATCCGGCGCGGTCCGGCGCAATCGGCGACCATCGGTTATTGGATCGGGCAGCTTCACGCCCGGCAGGGTTATATGCGCGAGGCGATCGGTGCGCTGGTGCGCCATGCCTTCGTCACCATGGACCTCAGCCGGATCGAGGCGGCCTGCCTGCCCGAGAACGCGGCTTCGCGCGGGGTGCTGGAAAAGGCCGGGTTCAAGTATGAGGGCGTGGCCCAAAGCTATCTGCAGATCAACGGCCGCTGGCGCAATCACGTCCTCTACGCCAATCTGAGGAATGACCGCCGGGGCAAGACGGAGGTGCGCTGAACGTGCCCGCTGACCTGAACCCCGCCGACGAAAACCTTGCCGCGCGACTGCCCGCGGGCGTGCTGCGTCCGGTGACGCCCGCCTATCTGGAGGAGCCGCGCGGCCGCTATGCGGGGCAGGCCGGGCTGATTGCCGCGCCGCGCTCGACCGAGGAGGTGGCGGCGGTGGTCCGGGCCTGCGCCGCAGCGCGCGTCGGCATCGTCACGCGCGGCGGCGGCACCGGCCTTGTCGGCGGGCAGGTCATGCCCGAGGGACCGGCGCCGCTGATCCTGTCGCTGGAACGGATGCAGGCCCTGCGCGGCATCTGGCCCGAGGAGAACGTGCTGATCGCCGAGGCCGGGATGACGCTTCAGGCCGTGCGGGACGCGGCCGAGGCGGAGGGGCGGCTTTTCCCGCTTTCGCTGGCCAGTCAGGGCACCGCCGCGATCGGCGGCTGCCTTGCGACCAATGCGGGCGGCGTCACGGCGCTGCGCTATGGCACGGCGCGGGCGCTTTGCCTTGGGATCGAGGCGGTCTTGCCCGATGGCAGCGTGGTCCATGATCTGAAGCGGCTGAGGAAGGACAATACCGGCTATGACCTGCGCGACCTCCTGATCGGGGCCGAGGGGTCGCTGGGTGTGATCACAGCCGCCAGCCTGAAGCTGGTCCTGCCGCCCCCGGAGGTCGGGGTCGCGATGCTGGAAGTGCCAAGCCCGGAAGCCGCCCTGACCCTGCTCGCTCTGGCCGAGGGGCGGATGGCGGGCGGCGTCACCGCCTTCGAGCTGATTGGCGGCACCGGGCTTGCCTTTCTTGCCGAGAAGCTGCCCGAGATCCGCCAACCCTTGCCACAGTCGACATGGTCGGTGCTGGTCGAGGTCGGACTACCGCAAGGCCTGTCCGCGGCCGAGGCCCTCGAAGACCTCCTCGTTGCCGCGATGGAGGAGGGGTTGGTCACGGATGGCGTCATTGCGCAATCGGGCCAGCAAGCCGCCGATTTCTGGCATCTGCGCGAGCATATCCCCGAGGCGAACAAGCGTATCGGCGCGATTGCCAGCCACGATATCAGCCTGCCTCTGTCCGAGATCGCGGGCTTCATCCGGGATGCGGGCCGCGAACTGGCGGCGCGGGCCGAGTTGCGGGTGAACTGCTTTGGCCATCTGGGCGACGGGAACCTGCATTACAACCTGTTCCCGGCGCCGGGGCGGCATCGCTCGGAATATGATGAGTGCCGCAAGGAGCTGTCGCATCTGGTTCACGAGATCGCTGTCGCCCGTGGCGGGTCGTTCTCGGCCGAGCATGGCATCGGGCGGCTGAAGGTCGGCGAACTTGAACGCTGGGGCGATCCGGCGCGGCTTGCCGCGATGCGGGCGATCAAGGCGGCGCTCGACCCCCTCGGGATCATGAATCCGGGGGCGGTGCTTTCCCGAGCAGCGGGCTGAGATTCTTGCGCAGGTGATCGAGATAGGCGGTCAGCCGGGGCGGAATGAAGGATTGCGGCAGATACAGCGCCTGAATGTCGAGCTGATGGCCGGGGAAGTCCGGCAGCAGGCGTTCCAGCCGCCCCTCGGCAATGTCATGCTCGACCACGAAGCGGGGGATGATGGCGATACCGGCGTTCTCCAGCACCAGATTGCGGACGGCGCGCGGGCTGTTCAGCGTGATCGCGCCGGGCAGGGGCACACTGGTCACCTTGCCGTCGATGACGAAAGCGGCCCGCCCCGGCGAGGCCGAGTTGCTGTCACGGATGTTCACATGCTCGCGCAGCTCATCAGGATGGGCGGGACGGGGATGGCGGGCCAGATAGCCGGGACTAGCCACGACGAGGGATTCCGTCCGGCCAAGACGCCGCCCGATCAGGCTTGAATCGCCCAGGACCCCGATCCGCAGCGCAAGATCGAAGCCCTCGGCCGCCATGTCGACATAACGGTCGGTCAGGTGCAGGTCGATCGACATGGCCGGATGCAGGGTCAGGAAATCCCGTGTCAGCACCTCGGCAAACATCTCGCCGAAAGTCACGGGCGCGGTGACACGCAGCCTGCCGCCGAGCGCGCCTTCATCGGCGCGGGCCTGCGCGTCGAGTTCCTCGACCGCGGCAAGCACACGGCGCGCGGCGACAAGGAAACGCTCGCCCGCGGGTGTCAGCGACAGCGAGCGCGTGGTCCGGTTCAGCAGCGTGATGCCCTGCTGCGCCTCGAGCGCCGCGACATATTTGCTGACCAGCTTGTTCGAGATGCCGATGCGCTTCCCCGCCCGCGTGAAGGAGGCCGCGTCCACCACCGCGACAAAGGCACGAATTCCGTCAAGGCGATCCATTTATTCCCCAATCCGGCGACAATATTTCCCTGATAATGTCCATTTCCGCGAAAGGAGGAAAGCCTCATATCTCGCTCATCGACAGCTTTCCAAAGGGAAACACCCAGATGACCGATCTCAGCCTCTCCGGCACGGCCAGTGCCGAAAGCCGCGCCGACTATGCCGCGCTTATCCTTCGCGCCTCGACCGGCCTCTTTTTCCTGATCCACGGCCTGATCAAGCTTTTCATCTTCACCCCCGCCGGAACCGCCGGCTATTTCGAGTCGCTGGGCCTGCCCGGCGCCCTCGGCTATCTGACCATCCTGATCGAGGTTCTGGGCGGGCTGGCGCTGATCGTCGGCTACCAGACCCGCTGGGTGGCGCTGGTGATGGTGCCGGTGCTGCTGGGCGCGGCGGTCTTCGGGCATGGCGGTAATGGCTTTACCTTCAGCAATGCGGGCGGCGGCTGGGAGTATCCGGTGCTCTGGGCCGTGGTCATGGCGGCGCTGGCGCTGCTGGGCGACGGAGCCTATGCGCTGGGTCGCCGGCGCTGAACCCCGTCCGCGAATGCGCGAAAGCCGGCCTTCGGGCCGGCATTTCCGTTATTGCATGGCTGGGTTGATTTGTCAGAAGCCCTGCCCCCAACTAAGCAGATCCGAAGCAATGAGTTCGGGGGAGACCGCATGTCCGAGGAAATCCAAAACCGCATCCGGCACAAGGGTTTGCGCGATCGCGTGGTCAGCGCCGAAGCGGCGGCGAGCCTGATCCGCGACGGCATGGTGCTGGGGATGAGCGGCTTTACCCGCGCGGGCGAGGCAAAAGCGGTGCCGATGGCGCTGGCCGAGCGCGCGAAGCGGGAACCCTTGAAGGTCACGCTGATGACCGGGGCGTCGCTGGGCAATGACCTCGACAAGACCCTGGCCGAGGCGCATGTGACCGCGCGGCGCATTCCCTTCATGTCCGATCCCTCGCTGCGCCACGCCATCAATGCGGGCGAGGTGATGTATATCGACCAGCACCTGTCGGAGACGGTCGAGCAGTTGCGCACCGGCCAGTTGCCGGGCGTCGACATCGCCATCATCGAGGCGGCGGCCATCACCGAGAATGGCGGCATCGTGCCCACCACCTCGGTCGGCAATTCGGCCAGCTTCGCGATCCTCGCCAAGCAGGTGATCGTCGAGATCAACCTGAACCACTCGCTTGAGCTTGAGGGCCTGCACGACGTCTATATCCCGACCTATTGGCCGGTGCGTACGCCGATCCCGGTCGTGACGCCGGAAAGCCGCGCGGGCTTTCCCTATATCCCGATCCCGCCCGAGAAGATCGCGGCGATCGTGATCTCGACCAAGCTCGATTCCGCCTCGACCGTGACCGAGCCAGATGCCGAGACCCGCGCCATTGCCGGGCACCTGACCGAGTTTCTGAAGAACGAGGTCGCGCGCGGCAGGCTGCCATCGTCGCTGCACCCGCTTCAGGCCGGGATCGGCAGCATCGCGAACGCGGTCATGCACGGTTTCATCGACAGCCCGTTCCACGACCTGACGATGTATTCCGAGGTGCTGCAGGATTCCACTTTCGACCTGATGGATGCGGGGAAGATGATCTTCGCCTCCGGCTCGTCCATCACGCTTTCGGCCCCGAAATACCGGCAGGTGATGGACCGGTTCCAGGACTACAAGCGCAAGCTGGTACTGCGACCGCAGGAGATCTCGAACCATCCCGAGGTCGTGCGGCGGCTGGGCCTGATCGCGATCAACACCGCGCTGGAATTCGACATCTACGGCAATGTGAACTCGACCCATGTGATGGGCACCAACATGATGAACGGGATCGGCGGCTCGGGCGATTTCGCGCGGAACGCCTATTTCTCGGTCTTCGTCAGCAAGTCCACCGCCAAGGCGGGACGGATCTCCTCGGTCGTGCCGATGGTGAGCCATGTCGACCATACCGAGCATGACGTGGATATCCTCGTGACCGAACAGGGGCTGGCGGACCTGCGCGGCCTTGCCCCGCGCGAGCGGGCGCGCCTCATCATCGCGAATTGCGTGGCGCCTGACTGGCGCGACATGATCGCCGATTACCACGACCGCGCATTGCTGCGGGGCGGGCATACCCCGCATCTGCTGGAGGAGGCGCTGAGCTGGCACGACCGGCTGCGCCGCACCGGGTCCATGCGCCCCGAGTGAGGGGATGAAATCGGAAACGCCCCGCGTGATGCGGGGCGTTGGTTTTTTGGGTATTTGGAAAACGGTGAAGGTTGCCGGGGGCAGGGATCACCAGGCGGGGATGACCGCGCCGTGATATTTGTCCTCGATATATTTCTTCACTTCGGGCGAGTGGTAGGATTCGACCAGCGCCTTGGCCCAGGTTGCGTCCTTGTCGGCGGTGCGGACGACGATGATGTTGGCATAGGGGCTTTCCGCCGCCTCGATCGCGATCGCGTCCTTTTCCGGGTTGAGACCCGCTTCCAGCGCGTAGTTGGTGTTGATGACCGCCACGTCGGCATCGGCCAGCGCGCGCGGCAATTGGGCGGCGTCGAGTTCGAGGAATTTCAGGTTCTTCGCGTTCTCGGTCACGTCGAGGGGCGTCGGGGTCAGGCCGGTGCCCTCGGCGAGCTTGATCAGGCCCTTGTCCTGCAGGAGCAGCAGGGCGCGGCCGCCATTGGTCGGGTCGTTCGGCAGCGCGACCTTGCCGCCCTCGGGCAGGTCGTCGAGCGATTTCAGTTTCTGCGAGTAGACGCCCATCGGGGTGGTGATGGTCTTGCCGATGGCGACGAGGTCGAAGCCGCGATCCTTGATCTGGTTGTCCAGATAGGGCTGGTGCTGGAAGCTGTTCGCCTGCAGGTCGCCATCGTTCAGCGCCTGGTTCGGCACGACATAATCGGTGAATTCGATGATGTCGATGTTCAGGCCCTTGCCCTTCGCGACTTCGGCGACCTGCTCCATGATCTCGGCATGTTCGCCGACCGAGACGCCGACCTTGATGTCTTCGGCAGCGGCCATGCCTGCGACCAGCGCAAGGGTCGAAGCCAGGGCTGCAATGCGGAGTTTGCGCATGGTTTGTCCTTTCGGGTTGGAGATTACCGGCCCCGGTTGCGGGGGGCGCGTTTGTCGAAGCGCGAGGCGATCCATTCGCCGCAGCTTTGCACGAGCTGGACGAGGACGATCAGGATGACGACCACGGCCAGCATCACCTCGGGCATGAAGCGCTGGTAGCCGTAGCGGATGCCGAGATCGCCAAGGCCCCCGCCGCCGACGGCGCCGACCATGGCGGAATAGCCGATCAGGCTGACCACGGCGAGGGTGAGGCCGAGGATGATGCCGGGCATCGCCTCGGGAACGAGGATCTTGCGCACGATCTGGCCGGGCGTCGCGCCCATGGCGCGCGCAGCCTCGATCAGGCCGGCATCGACCTCGCGGATCGCGGTCTCGATCAGGCGGGCGATGAAGGGGGCGGCGGCGATGGTCAGCGGCACGATAGCCGCGGTCGTTCCGATCGAGGTGCCGGCGATCAGGCGGGTGAAGGGAATGATCGCGACGACAAGGATGATGAAAGGCGTCGAGCGGGCAGCGTTCACGATGAGGCCGAGGACGGTGTTCAGGACCGGTGCCGACAGAAGCTCGCCCCGGCGCGAGGTGGCGAGAAAGACGCCGAGCGGAGCGCCGATGAGCGTGCCGAGCAGCGTCGACATCAGGACCATGTAGAGGGTCTGCTGCGTCGATTGCCAGAGGATGGGGATGAGGTTAGCCGACATAGCCAAGCACCTCCGTCAGAAGTCCATGTTCCTCGAGGAAGCGGCGCGATTCCTCGAGCCGGTCGCAGGGCAGGCCGACGATCAGGCTGCCGAAGGGCCGGTCGCCGATTTCCTCGATCGCGCCGGCGAGGATGTTGACGCTGACGCCGCGTTCGGCGGTCAGGCGCGCGAGCATCGGGTCGGTCGCGTGATTGCCGATGAAGGTGATCTGGACCACCGCCTCGGCCCCGTCGCCCTGCGGCTGGTCGCGGAGCTGGCCCGCGACGAATTGCGGCACGGCAACGCCGGTCACGCCCTGAAGGAATGAGCGGGTGGTGGGATGTCCGGGGCGCGAGAAGACGGAATAGGTCTCTCCGGCCTCGACGATGCGCCCGGCCTCGATCACCGCGACGTGGCTGCAGATGTCGCGCACCACGCCCATCTCATGGGTGATCAGCAGGATGGTCAGCCCCAGCTCGCGGTTGATGCTTTTCAGGAGCGCGAGCACCTGCCGGGTCGTGTCGGGGTCGAGGGCCGATGTCGCCTCGTCCGACAGCAGGACGCGGGGGCCGGTGGCAAGGGCGCGGGCGATGCCCACGCGCTGCTTCTGCCCGCCCGAAAGCTCGGCCGGGTAACGGCTGGCCTGCGCGGTCAGGCCGACGCGCTCGATCAGTTCGGCGACGCGGGGGGCGATGGCTTTCCGGTCCTCTCCGGCGATTTCCAGCGGCAGGGCGATATTCTCGGCCACCGTGCGCGAGGAGAGGAGGTTGAAGTGCTGGAAGATCATCCCGACCTCGCGCCGGATCGCGCGCAGCTGGGCGTCGGGGGCGATCCCGACATCATGGCCGTTGACGATGACCTTGCCGGAGGAGGGGCGCTCAAGCCCGTTTACCATGCGCAGGAGCGTCGACTTGCCCGCGCCGGAGCGACCGATGATTCCGGTGATCGCCCCCTGCGGCACGTCGAGCGAGATATCCTGCAAGGCCACGACGTCGCCCGCGCCGCCCTTCTGGGGGTAGCGGCGCGTCACGTCCTGAAATGAGATTGCTGGCTCAGCCATGGGTCCGTCCTGAATGTCAGGCGAGACCTATGCTTGGGAATGTGGTCTTTGCAAGAGGCGCTTGGGCCATAAAGCGCAAATGCCGTTCCAATTCATGCCTGATGAAAGGAACGACATTCCATATGTCCAATTCAGGCGTCGGAAAGTGCCGAAATGATCGGTCCGAAGTCTGCGGCCTTGAGGCTGGCGCCGCCCACCAGCGCGCCGTTCACATGCGGGATGGCAAAGATTTCGGCGGCATTGCCGGGCTTGACCGAGCCGCCATAGAGCAGGCCGAAATCCCCTCCGTCGTCGAAGCGGGCGGCGAGGCGGTCGCGCATGAGGGCATGGACCTCGGCGATCTGGTCGTTGGTGGGGGTGCGGCCGGTGCCGATGGCCCAGACGGGTTCATAGGCGATGACGGTGTTCGCGGCGGTGGCGCAATCGGGAACCGATCCGGCAAGCTGGGCCGAGATCATGTCGAGGGTTTCGCCCGCATCGCGCTGCGCCTCGGTCTCGCCCACGCAGATCACGGCGACAAGACCCGCCTGATGCGCCGCGACCGACTTGGCCGCGACCTGCGCGTCGGTTTCCGCGTGGTCAGTCCGACGCTCGGAATGGCCGAGGATGACGTGGCTCGCGCCAGCATCCTTCAACTGGACCGCGGCGATGTCGCCGGTATGCGCGCCGGCTTCCTTCGCGTGGCAATCCTGACCGCCGACGGCGAGCTTCCCGGCCGCGCGCGAGGCCATTGCGTGGACCAGCGTTGCGGGCGGGCAGATCAGCACATCGCAGCCGACCGCGGGCAGAGCCGCCGCAAGCTGGTCAATCTCGGCCAGCGAGGCCAGGGTTCCGTTCATCTTCCAATTGCCTGCGGCGAGCTTGCGCGGAGCCATCTGCCTCTCCTGTTTCATGTGACAGGGCAAGGGATTAGGCTGCGTCCCTGCCGCGATCAAGACGGGCAGGGCGATGTGTGCGCTAACGGGAGGAAAAAGGCCTAGACCTGCGCACGCGAGCCTTCCAGCGGGCCGAAACTGACGGATTCGCCGCAGCCGCAGCTGTCGGTGACATTCGGGTTGCGGAACTTGAAGCCGGATTCGAGCATGCTGGTTTCATAATCGATCTCGGTCCCGAAAAGGAACATCTGCGCGGTGGGGGCGATCAGCACACGCGCCGCGCCCTGTTCGACGACCTCGTCGCCGGGGGAAGGGGCTTCGGCCAGTTCCATGGTGTATTCCATCCCCGCGCAGCCGCCCTTCTTCAGGCCGATGCGCAGCCCGCTGGCGGATTTCGCGGTCATGAGGCGGGCGATCTGCTGTTCGGCCGCTTCGGTGATGGTGACGGGGGACTTGCCGGGGATCGAGAACATCGCGCCTTCCTTGTTCCTTCACCCTGACATAAGAGCATGTGGCGCGCGGCTCAAGGGGTGCTTGACACTGCGCATATCGCGGCTATAAGCGCCGCTTCATTGGTGTTGGTGGACCCCGCGAGGGGAACCCTGTCAGGCCTTGCGCCAGAGGACAACGCCCTTCGACAACATAAGAAGGAGATCAGCGATGACCAAACGTACCGCTGCCAAGTACAAGATCGACCGCCGCATGGGCGAAAACATCTGGGGCCGCGCCAAGTCGCCCCTGAACCGTCGCGAATATGGCCCCGGCCAGCACGGTCAGCGCCGCAAGGGCAAGCTGTCGGACTTCGGCACGCAGCTCCGCGCCAAGCAGAAGCTGAAAGGCTATTACGGCGACCTGACCGAGAAGCAGTTCCGCCGCATCTATTCGGAAGCCGAGCGCGTCAAGGGCGACACCGGCGAGAACCTGATCGGTCTGCTGGAGCGCCGCCTCGACGCTATCGTCTACCGCGCCAAGTTCGTTCCGACGATCTTTGCCGCCCGCCAGTTCGTGAACCACGGTCACGTGGAAGTGAATGGCCAGCGCGTCAACATCGCCTCCTATCGCGTGAAGGAAGGCGACGTCGTCTCGATCCGCGAGCGTTCGCGCCAGCTGGCCATCGTGCTGGAAGCCGTCGCCCTGACCGAGCGTGACGTTCCGGACTATCTGGAAGTCGACCACAACAAGATGACCGCGAGCTTCGTTCGCACTCCGGCTCTGGGCGATGTGCCCTATCCGGTCGTGATGGAACCGAACCTGGTCGTCGAATTCTACGCGAAGAACTGATTACTTTCAGTTTGTCGGGTTTCAAGGTCGTCCCTTCGGGGGCGGCCTTTTCGTTTGTGGCGCGGCCGCATGGGTATTTGAGAAACGGTGAAAACCGAAGCGGCCGCATCACATTGCGCGGAAGAGGCTGCCCTCGCGGTTGCATCCCTTGCAGGCATTGCGGATTTTCTCCCCGGATTCGGCGAGCGGAGATGATGATGCGGTCAGTTGCGGTTCTGATTTCGGTGATGTTGGCCCTGCCGGCGATGGCGCAGGAGAGTCCCGCGCCAGATGAGCGGCTCTGGACCTGCGAGACCTCGATCATGGGCGAGAAGACCGAGGTGAATTATCTCCGCGACGCCCAGTTTCGCGAGAATGTGGGTTCGCTGGAGAAGAACCTCTCCGGCTGGGGACGCATCACCTGTCCGGGCTATGTGACCCTGCGCGAGATCCTGCGCCGGAACGAGATGGAGGATGACGGCAGCTATTGCCTGCTTTGGGACAAGGCGGGCGACACCTATGTCGGCGCGCAGGTCGGCGCGCGGCGGGGCAATGCCGTCTGCCGCAAGACCTTCTGCGAGAAGGTGAACGGCGCGCGATCGGCGACTCTGCGCAATGCGAACGAGATGGCGGTTGCAGGGTTCGATGCCGTAGCCCAGCGGCCGGGCGCCGCGATCCTGGCCGCGACGTCCGGCACCGTGGTCGGCACGATGCAGGCGGCGGGGGTTGCCGCGATGGGGGTCGCAGCCTCGCCGGTCGCGGTCGGGTCTCTGGTGGTCGGGACCGCCGCGGCTGGCGGTACCATGTGGTATTGCGCCGGCGAATGAGGCGGAGGATCAGTCGCGATCCCTTCGGATTTCACCGTTTTCCAAATACCCATGCGGCCGCGCCACCAGCGAAAAGGCCGCCCCCGAAGGGACGGCCGTGAAGCAATCGAACCGATGACAGGCTCAGGCTCTGGCGAGGTTGCGCAGGACGTAATGCAGCACGCCGCCGTTTTCGAGATATTCGACCTCGACCTCGGTATCGACGCGCGCCTTGAGCTGGATCGTCCGCTCCGAGCCATCCGCGTAGCGGATCGTCGCCGGAACCAGCGAGAGCGGCTTGAACTCACCCTCGAGCCCGTCGATCGAGACGGTCTCGTCGCCCTTCAGGTTCAGTGTCTTGCGGTTGTCGCTGCCGGTGAATTCGAAGGGGATGACCCCCATGCCGACGAGGTTCGAGCGGTGGATACGCTCGAAGCTTTCGGCGATCACCGCCTTGACGCCCAGAAGGTTCGTGCCCTTGGCCGCCCAGTCGCGTGAGGAGCCCGCGCCGTATTCCACGCCGCCGAAGATCACCAGCGGGATGCCCGCCGCCTGATATTCCATCGAGGCGTCGAAGATCGTCGTCTGCTCGCCCTTCGGGCCCTTGGTATAGCCGCCCTCGATGCCATCGAGCATCTCGTTCTTGATGCGGATATTGGCGAAGGTGCCGCGCATCATGACCTCATGGTTGCCGCGGCGTGAGCCGTAGCTGTTGAAGTCCTTGGGCGCGACCTGACGCTCGATCAGGTATTTCCCGGCCGGGGTGGTCGGCTTGAATGAACCCGCGGGCGAGATGTGGTCGGTGGTGATCATGTCGCCCAGGATCGCGAGGATGCGGGCGCCGTTGATATTGGTGATCTTGCCGGGCTCCTTCGACATGCCGCGGAAATAGGGCGGGTTCTGGATGTAGGTCGAGGTCGGCGGCCAGTCATAGGTTTCGCTGTCCGTGACTTCGACGGCCTGCCATTTCTCGTCGCCCTTGAAGACATCGGCATATTTGGTCTGGAACGCCTCGCGCGTGACGGTCGCATGGACCAGATCGGCGATCTCCTGATTGGTCGGCCAGATGTCCTTGAGGTAGACGTTCTTGCCCTCGGGCGTCTTGCCGATCGGGTCGCGGGTCAGGTTGACGTTCACATCGCCCGCGATGGCATAGGCCACGACCAGCGGCGGCGAGGCGAGGTAGTTCGCCCGCACATCGGGCGAGATCCGGCCCTCGAAGTTGCGGTTGCCCGACAGGACCGCGGTGGCGACCAGATCGTTTTCGGCGATGGCCTTCGAGATCGCGGGATCGCCCAGCGGGCCGGAGTTGCCGATGCAGGTCGTGCAGCCATAGCCCACGAGGTTGAAGCCGAGCGCGTCCAGATCCTCCTGCAGGCCCGCGGCCTGAAGATATTCGCCCACCACCTGCGAGCCGGGCGCCAGCGAGGTCTTGACCCAGGGCTTGCTGGTCAGACCCAGCGCCCGCGCCTTGCGCGCCACCAGACCCGCGCCGATCATCACATAGGGGTTCGAGGTATTGGTGCAGGAGGTGATGGCGGCGATCACCACCGAGCCGTCGCGGATCGTGTAGTCCTTGCCCTCGACCGTGGCGGTCCGGCGCGCATCCGTGGCGGGCGAGACGACGGCGCCGCCCTCGGCCCCCATCTCGAGCGCGTCGGCCGAGACGTCGATGCCGCGGTAATCCGCGACCACCTTGTAGAAGCTGCGCGCGGAATCGGTCAGCGGCACATAGTCCTGCGGCCGTTTCGGGCCGGAGATGGCGGGAACGATCTCGGCCATGTCGAGATGCAGGGTCGAGGTATAGACCGGCTCGTAATCCGCGCCGCGCCACATGCCGTTCGCCTTGGCATAGGCCTCGACCAGGGCGATCCGCGCCTCGTCACGGCCGGTATTGCGCATGTAGCGCAGCGTCTCGCCGTCGATCGGGAAGAAGCCGCAGGTTGCGCCGTATTCGGGGGCCATGTTGCCGATGGTGGCGCGGTCGGCCAGCGGCAGGTGGTCGAGGCCGTCGCCGTAGAACTCGACGAACTTCCCGACCACGCCATGCTTGCGCAGCATGGCGACGACCTTCAGCACCAGGTCGGTGGCCGTCGTGCCCTCGACCATCTTGCCGGTCAGCTTGAAGCCGACGACTTCGGGGATCAGCATGGAGATGGGCTGGCCCAGCATCGCGGCTTCGGCCTCGATCCCGCCGACGCCCCAGCCGAGGACGGCCATGCCGTTGACCATGGTGGTGTGGCTGTCGGTGCCGACCAGCGTGTCGGGATAGGCGACGGTTTCGCCTTTCTGGTCGGTGTCGGTCCAGACGGTCTGGGCCAGATATTCGAGGTTCACCTGATGGCAGATGCCGGTGCCGGGTGGCACCACGCGGAAGTTGTTGAACGCATTCTGGCCCCATTTCAGGAACTGGTAGCGTTCGATATTGCGTTCATATTCCAGATCCACGTTCATCTGGAAGGCGCGGGGATTGCCGAATTCGTCGATCATGACCGAGTGGTCGATGACCAGATCGACCGGGTTCAGCGGGTTGATCTTCTGCGCGTCGCCCCCGAGCGACTTGATCCCGTCGCGCATCGCGGCAAGGTCGACCACCGCTGGAACGCCGGTGAAGTCCTGCATCAGCACGCGGGCCGGGCGATAGGCGATCTCGCGCGGGTTCTTGCCGCCCAGATTGGCCCATTCGCCGAAGGCCTTGATGTCCTCGGTGCTGACGGTGCGGCCGCCATCCTCGAAGCGCAGCAGGTTCTCGAGCACGACCTTGAGCGAGGCGGGAAGCTTCGAGAAATCACCCAGACCGGCCTGCGTGGCGGCGTCGATCGAGTAATAGGCGACGATCGATCCGCCGGCTTCAAGCTGGCGGCGCGTCCTCGCGGTGTCGATTCCTGTTTCGATGGGCATGACTCGGCTCCCTCTTCCTTAATAGCAAGGTGGCTGAATGGCGGTCTCATCAAGGATGTGCCCATTTTCCCGAAGCTGTTCAAGAGGGGAAAGCCACTATTGTATGCGAATGTATACCGAAACGGCATGGCGCGGGAGGCTGTGGGTTTGCGGCAACGTTCACGCAGGCCGCGCGCCCGCCTAACAAAGCATTGATTTGTGGCCCATGCCGGAGTGGCGATAGAGATGCATACGATATGGCAGGAATATTTCACGAAATGGCCCCAGGCTTTGCAATAGTTTGCGCGCAACCGGGACGGGTATGGCCTCATGCGAGGGCGTTCGCTCTGGCGGCGCTGGTGGCGGTGGCCGTGGCCCTGCCGGCGCATGATGCCTGGGCGCAGGATGACGGGCAGGACATGGGTGCCGGAAGCCTTTCGTCGAACAGCGGCGCGCGCCAGGGTTCGTCCGACAACGGATCCCCTGCCTCGGCCCCGGCCGGGCGGTCGGAGCCGTCGCAGGGTGCGGGAGAGGACGCGCAGGGCAACGGCAATCACATCGGCCTGATCGAGGCGCCGGAGGGTGCAGCGGGTATTGATGCCGACATGCTGCCCGAGGGCGTGACGGATCCTTTCGCCGATTCCCCTCTGGTCTCGACCTTTGCCGAACGGCGGACGGCGCAGATGCGCAGCCGCCAATTCGGACCGATCGGGCATCCGCCGGTCGTGGTGGAACTCTTCACGTCGCAGGGCTGCTCCTCCTGTCCGCCCGCCGATGACATGCTGGCGGAGCTTGCGGATCGCGAGGACATCCTCGCCCTGTCCTGGCATGTCGATTACTGGGACTATCTGGGCTGGGCGGATGAGTTCGCGCGCCCCGAATTTACCCGCCGCCAGCAGGCCTATGCCCATGCCTGGGGCGAGCGGGCGATTTATACGCCGCAGATGATCGTGGGCGGGACCGACACGCTGATCGCCGTCCGCCCGGCCGAGCTGATGACGCTGCTCGACACGCAGATGGCGCGGCCGATTCCCGTCATCGTCACCTCGCGCCCCGAAAAGGATGGTTTCCAGATCGAGTTGATGCCGCGCGTGCAGATCACGGGTCCGGTCGCCATCACGCTGGTGCGCTATGCCCCCGAACGTCAGGTGAAGATCAAGGCCGGCGAGAATCGCGGGCTGATCGTGACCTATCGCAATGTCGTGCTGGCCGCCGAACGCATCGCCGACTGGGACGGACGCGCGCCCCTGCGCCTGACCGTCAAGGCCGGTCTGCCGGGGAGCGAGGATTTTCCGCAGGACACGCGCCACGCCATATTGGCCCAGAAGCTGAGCGCCGGGCGCGAGCCCCGTCCCTCTGGCCCGATCCTTGCGGCGATCCGCCTCGACTAGGGGAGGATCGCCTTGCCGGCCCGCTTGCCCTGCGGGCCGCTTGCCGTCAAATGACAGCTGCCGGCCCCGCGCCGGCTCCCGCCAACAGTCCCCGAGGCCGAGATGACCGAACCCCGCAAGATCAACCCGCTGCTGAAGGCCGGCCTGGAGCTGGGGCCGCTGCTGCTGTTTTTCGTCCTCTTCATGCGGATGCGGGACAAGACCGTGATGCTGGGCGGGACCGAATATTCCGGCTTCATCTTCGCGACGCTGGTTTTCATTCCGGTGCTGGTCCTCAGCACATTGGCGCTGTGGCGGCTGACCGGGAAACTCTCGCCCATGCAGATCGCGACGCTGGTGCTGGTCGTGGTCTTTGGCGGGCTGTCGGTCTGGCTGAACGATCCGAAATTCTTCAAGATGAAGCCGACGATCATCTATCTGATCTTTGCCGGCCTGCTTGGCGCCAGCATGGTTCTGCGCCGGAACTGGCTGCAACTGGTCATGTCCGAGGCCCTGCCGATGCAGCCCGAGGGCTGGCGCATCCTGACCCGGCGCATGGCGGTGCTGTTTCTGGCGCTGGCCGTCGCGAATGAAATCGTCTGGCGCAGCATGTCCGAGACGGCATGGGTGAACTTCAAGACCTTCGGCCTGCCGGTGATCATGATCCTGTTCTTCGTCCTCAATGCGAAGCTTTTTGAGCGTCACGCCATGCCGCGCGACGCGGAGTAAGGCTCTCCCCTTGCGCGGATGGCCGGGCGGGAGTAACCGGACCCCCTACGCACAGGAGTCTGCCCATGTCCGATAAGCCTTTGCATCCGCGCACCCGCGCCGTCCATCACGGCATCCGCCGCAGCCAGTATGGCGAGATGGCCGAGGCGCTGTTCATGACGCAGGGCTTTTCCTATGACAGCGCCGAGCAGGCCGAGGCGCGCTTCATCAAGTCCGGCCCGGACGAGTTCATCTATGCCCGCTATGGCAACCCGACCTCGCGCATGTTCGAGGACCGGATCGCCAATCTCGAAGGGGCAGAGGACGCCTTCGCCACCGCAAGCGGCATGGCGGCGGTCAATGGCGCGCTGATGTGCTTTGCCAAGCCCGGCGACCATATCGTCTCGGCCAAGGCGCTGTTCGGCTCCTGCCTCTATGTCCTCGACGTGCTGGCCCGCTTCGGGGTCGAGATCAGCTATGTCGACGGCACCGATATCGAGGAATGGCGCGCCGCGATCCGGCCGGACACCAAGGCCGTGTTCTTCGAAACCGTCTCGAACCCGACGCTGGAAGTGATCGACATTACCGCCGTGGCCGAGCTGGCCCATGCGGTCGGGGCGCTGGTCATCGCCGACAACGTCTTCGCCACCCCGGTCTATTCGCGCGCGATCGAGCAGGGGGCGGATGTCGTCGTCTACTCCACGACCAAGCATATCGACGGCGCGGGCCGCTGCCTTGGCGGCGTGATCTGCGGCACGCGGCATTTCGTGCGCGAGGTGGCCGAGCCCTACCTGAAACATACCGGCGCTGCGATCAGCCCCTTCAACGCCTGGATCATGCTGAACGGCCTGACGACGATGGACCTGCGGGTGCGCGCCATGACCGACACGGCGCTGGCCTTCGCCACCGCCATGGAGGGCGAGGCAAAGGCAACCCGCGTGATCTATCCCGGCCTCGCCAGCCACACCCAGCATGATCTGGCCATGCGCCAGATGGGGGCGGGCGGAACCATGGTCGCCATCGACCTCGGCAGCAAGGAAGCCGCCTTCGAGGCGATGAACCGGATGCGGATCTTCCAGATCTCGAACAACCTTGGCGATGCGAAGTCGATCGTGACCCATCCGGCGACGACGACCCATTCGCGCCTGTCCGAGGAGGTGCGCGAGGGCCTTGGCATCACGCCCGGACTGCTGCGCCTGTCGATCGGGCTTGAGGATGCGGGTGACCTGATCGAGGATTTCCGCCAGGCGATCGGATGAGCCGGGCTGCGCCGTTTCCGCATCAAGGCAACGGCGCCCCTTCATTTTTTGGTCCGCAGGCCCCAGATTGTTTCCGATTTGTCGAGGGAGACGACTCATGACCGAGGCACGGCCCATCGCCACGGAACGCGCCTATCCGGCGCTGTCGCGGGAATATCCCGCTGATTTCCGCGTCGATGACAGCTACAAGGACAGCCTGCCGGACCTGCAGAACGGTCCGGCCAGCCTGATCGTGGGCGCGCGCGCGCCGATCCAGCATGTCGGCATCTCGAATTTCCGCCTGCCGATCCGCTACCGCACCCGCGAGGGCGGAGAGGTGACGCTGGAAACCTCGGTCACCGGCACCGTCAGCCTCGAGGCCGACCGCAAGGGCATCAACATGAGCCGCATCATGCGCTCGTTCTACGCTCATGCGGATCAGGAGTTTTCGATGGGCGTGCTTGAGGCGGCGCTCGACGATTACAAGTCCGACCTCGACAGCCTCGACGCGCGCATCCAGATGCGGTTCAACTTTCCGATCCGCATGGCCTCGCTGCGCTCCGGTCTCAGCGGGTGGCAATATTACGACATCGCGCAGGAACTGGTCGAACGGAACGGCGCGCGGCTGAAGATCATGCATTTCGACTATGTCTACAGCTCGACCTGCCCCTGCTCGCTGGAGCTTTCGGAACATGCCCGCCAGATGCGCGGCCAGCTTGCGACCCCGCATTCGCAGCGATCCATCGCGCGGATTTCGGCGGTGATCAATGGCGAGGGGCGCCTGTGGTTCGAGGATATGGTCGACCTCTGCCGCCAGGCTGTCCCGACCGAGACGCAGGTGATGGTCAAGCGCGAGGACGAGCAGGCCTTTGCCGAGCTGAACGCCGCCAACCCGATCTTTGTCGAGGACGCGGTTCGCGCCTTTGCTGGCGGCCTGATGGCCGATCCGCGCATCGGCGATTTCCGCGTCGTGGCCAGCCATCAGGAATCGCTGCATTCCCATGATGCGGTCAGCGTGCTGAGCCGGGGCGAGACCTTCGCCCATACCAGCCTTGATCCCGCGATTTTCGCCGGTTTGCGGGCGTGATGTGAACAAGGCGTGAACATGGGCTTTCCCCATGCGCCGGCAGGGGCTATGTTTGCGAGATGAACGAATTTGACGAAACCGATGCCTTCGAGGCGGCGTCCTCGGCCCCCGTCCCGCTTTCGCAGCGGGCGATGGGCGCGCGACCTGCGCCTTACCTCGACGGGTTGAACCCCGCGCAGCGCGCGGCGGTCGAGGTGCTGGACGGCCCGGTGCTGCTGCTGGCCGGGGCAGGGACGGGCAAGACCCGTGCCCTGACGACCCGGATTGCGCATCTGCTGACGCTGGGCAAGGCGCGGCCGGGCCAGATCCTTGCCGTCACCTTCACCAACAAGGCCGCGCGCGAGATGAAGGAGCGGATCGGCCGCCTGCTGGGCGAGATGGTCGAAGGGATGCCGTGGCTTGGCACCTTCCACTCGGTCAGCGTCAAAATCCTGCGCCGCCATGCCGAGCTTGTGGGCGACGCGACCCTGCATCTGAAGACCAGCTTCACCATTCTGGACACCGACGACCAGATCCGGCTGATGCGGCAGTTGATCCAGGCCGAGAATATCGACGAGAAGCGCTGGCCCGCCCGCCAGCTTGCCGGGCTGATCGACGGCTGGAAGAACCGCTGCCTGACGCCCGTGAACCTGCCAAGGGGCGAGGAGCGGGCCTTTGACGGTAAGGGCGGCAAGCTTTATGCCGCCTATCAGCGCCGCCTGCTGGAGTTGAACGCGGTCGATTTCGGCGACCTGCTGATGCATTGTGTCACGATTTTTCAGGCGCATCCCGATGTGCTGAAGCAATGGCAGGACCGCTTCCGCTATATCCTCGTCGACGAATATCAGGACACCAACGTCGCGCAATATATGTGGCTGCGGCTGCTGGCCCGCGCGCATCAGAACATCTGCTGCGTCGGCGATGACGACCAGTCGATCTATGGCTGGCGCGGCGCCGAGGTCGGCAACATCCTGCGGTTCGAATCCGATTTCCCCGGCGCCAAGGTCATCCGGCTTGAGCAGAACTACCGCTCGACCCCGCAGATCCTTGCCGCCGCATCCGGGCTGATCGCCGGAAACAAGGGCCGGCTCGGCAAGACGCTCTGGACCGAGGCCGAGGCGGGCGAGCAGGTGCGCCTGATCGGCCATTGGGACAGCGAGGCCGAGGCCCGCTGGATCGGCGAGGAGATCGAGGCCTTCCACGGCGGCCATCGTCATTCGATCGGCAAGCGCAGCCTCAACGACATCGCGATCCTCGTCCGCGCCAGCCACCAGATGCGCGCGTTCGAGGACCGGTTCATGACGATCGGCCTGCCTTACCGCGTGATCGGCGGTCCGCGTTTCTATGAGCGGCAGGAGATCCGGGACGCGATGGCCTATTTCCGCCTCGCGGTCTCGCCCAGCGACGACCTCGCCTTCGAGCGGGTGGTGAACCTGCCCAAGCGCGGCCTTGGCGACAAGGCGGTGCAGAAGATCCAGCGCGAGGCGCGGGAGCGCGGCCTCTCGCTGCTGGAAGGCGCGGCATCCGCCGTGGCGACCGGGGTGCTTTCCGGCAAGGGCGCAGGCGCGCTGCGGGTCTTTGTCGAGGGCATGGGCCGCTGGCATGCGGATGCGATCGACAGCCGTGTGAACCATGTCGAGCTGGCCGAGCGGATTTTGGACGAATCCGGCTATACCGCGATGTGGCAGAACGAGAAGTCGCCCGACGCGCCCGGCCGCCTCGACAACTTGAAAGAATTGATAAAGGCGCTGGAAGAATTTGAAAACCTTCAGGGTTTTCTGGAACACGTGTCTCTGGTCATGGATGCCGACAAGGGCGAGCAGGAGGATCAGGTCAGCATCATGACGCTCCACGCCGCCAAGGGGCTGGAATACCCGATCGTCTTTTTGCCGGGCTGGGAGGACGGGCTGTTCCCCAGCCAGCGCAGCATGGACGAGAGCGGGACCAAGGGTCTCGAGGAAGAGCGGCGGCTGGCCTATGTCGGCATCACCCGCGGCAAGGAGCTGGTCTCGATCAGCTTCGCCGGCAACCGCCGCATGTATGGGCAATGGCAGTCGAGCCTGCCCTCGCGCTTCATCGACGAACTGCCCGAGGAACATGTCGAGGTGCTGACGCCGCCCGGTCTTTATGGCGGCGGCTATGGCGCGGCGGCCCAGCCTTTCGCGCAATCCTCGATGCATGATCGCGCCTCGCGGGCGGATGTCTATAACTCGCCGGGCTGGAAGCGGATGCAGGACCGGGCGGGGCAGCGGTCCCAGCCGGTCCATAAGGTGCCGATCACCATTGATGCCGAGCCTGCGGCGAGTTTTGCGGTCGGCGACCGGGTCTTTCACCAGAAATTCGGCAATGGCACGGTCATGGGCATCGCCGAGGATACGCTGACCGTCGAGTTTCCGACCGGTTTCAAGACCATCAAGGCCGGCTATGTCCAGCCCGCCGCGCAGGCAGGCGACAGCATCGACGACGTACCGTTCTGAGAACCGGCCGGGCAGCTTGCGCGTTGGGGCCTGAGACCGAGGAGGTATCCCAATGCTCAACATCGACATAGATCCGGCCCGGAATGTCATTCTTGCCCGGCCCGAGGGCAGTCTGGCCGCCAGCGACTTCGAGACGCTTGGCCGCACGATAGACGATTATAGCGGCAAGCATGGCCGTCAGCCGGGACTGGTGGTTTTTCTGAAGGGGTTGCCGCATTGGGAGGGGTGGACGTCGCTCCGCGCGCATCTCGACCTCGTGCGGCGCCAGTCGGTGGTGCTGCCCCGCGTCGCGGTGGTCACGGATGTGATGGGCCTCTCCTATGTGCCCGGCATCGCCAATGTCTTTGTCCGCGCCCGCCTGCGTCAGTTCGACGTGAAGGATCAGGAGGAGGCGATCCGCTGGGCCGGTTCGGCCGAGGCCGCGCCTGAGGGCGATCGGATCCTCGACGGCTTTCCCGAG